>Ga0181596_10000003_pt1 | contig 312414 bp, 327 predicted proteins | sample 041ome_6_FD_148655 | JGI IMG/M metagenome (GOLD analysis project Ga0181596, IMG submission 148655) | Coastal salt marsh microbial communities from the Groves Creek Marsh, Skidaway Island, Georgia - 041402US metaG (spades assembly) | ecosystem: Environmental > Aquatic > Marine > Intertidal... | reverse complement strand
AGGGTTGTTAAAATCTAGGTTTTCGACCTCGACACCACTTTGATTCTTCTGGTGTCCAATGGAGTCTAGCTTTCCCTCTTTTCTTTTTAAGAGCCATTTCAGCTTTCATTGCTTCTGATCTGTCAGCATAAGGTCCATAGGTACACATCAACACCCAAGGTCTATGCTTCGCAGTATATTTAGCTCCACCATGTTTCAATATCCCATTGTGCTGTTTTAGTCTTCGGTTAACATCTGTTGTGCAGCCCACATAAAAGAAACCTGGTAGCTCTTTTCCTGTCTTAGCAGACTTTCTTACTTGTTGACTCTGGATAACATATACAGTCCATTCACTCATCTTATTCCCTCTCAAATAGATTTGTTAGTTGGTATTATAGGATATTTAATCAAAGGATGAAGACTAATGAAAGATGACATAACGCTGTATGCTATAGTTTCCCCAGAGAATGAGGTGATTAAAACATCTTATGGGAAATACTATTTTACCAGAGCCACTGCTCGCAAAGCGAGGAAAGAAATAAAGACAAAGGCAAGGATTGCCAAGTGTCTTTTCTTATCAGCAGGTAAGTGGGAGACTTCTAAGTAATACCTTTTTTATATTTCAAAGTTGTTAAACTTGAAAAAGGCAGGCAACTATGAAATATGCAGGTATAGGACTTAAGTCAGTTCAGAAAGTCTTTCCAGGACTAACAGATAGACAAGCAAACGAGCTACTTCATGCTCTTGCAGGGTTTATCTATACTTTACCCTTAGAAAAAATAAGGTTTGAGAAGATCGAAGGAGATATGACAGTCTCAGATACACCTTATGTACATCCTTCAAGTCCTAGGCGAGAAGACTATGAGAGAGAGGGTGTTATAGGTGGTGTTCTCTCTGGGTTAGTCAGAATTGACTTAGATGAGCTTGAAGATGACTTGAGCTTTGAGATAGAAGAATACAGTGAAGATACATCTGGATTAAGGGGTATTGCTTCTTCTTTAACTAAGAACATCAACCATAACTTTCTTAAGGCAAGTAATATATTTAGCTTAAGTGATGTATATGCACCTGTTCAAAACCTTATTGAAGCACCTTATGGTTATGAGGTTAAGCAGAAAGAGTTGTATGAGTATGACTATCAAGTTGAGGCTCTGTTCTTTAGAGGAGAGATTCTTTTTGCAAAGGTAAGATACGAAGCTATTTATGATGTATACGCAGAGATAAAAAGCTCTAGGCATAGATATTTTGATGAGGATGACTGATGAGATTTAGGGGCAAGAAAAATTATTTCTACCCCCCTTTTTTTTGATAAGTAGAGCTACAACTAAACTTATTAAAGAAAGGTATTTACTATGCGAAAATTTGTATCAAAACTAGGTCGTTTTAATTTTTTCATCCATAATGTTATTGCTCACCCACTGATGGAAGTATGCCATGTTCTTGGCTTTACAGAGCTTGGGAATAAAATCCATGATGGTACTCTTCCTCTTAGTGAAGAAGAACAACAGAGTTAAAAAAACGCTTGTGTTCTAAATTTGAGTGGTATAAAAAAACACTCACTATGAGCCCAGATGAAGCTTGTAGGCACAGAAACTTAAAAATCTGTGAGTACGAGTCTTATTCTGGGCATTTTTTTATTTTCGCTGAACCAAGCACAAACGAGGATTTCTAATGAGAATCAAGAATCTTTTACTTGCCCTTACTTTTACCTTTATGGCAACTCCAGCTTTTGCAAAGGAAACTTGTAAAGCTACCAAATACACAAAAGTCATTGATACTGTAAGATTTGGTATGACTATTCCTCAAGCAAAGAAAGCACTTAAAAAGAAGTATGGCTCTAAGGCAACTATTATTAACCCTAAAGAGGGCTTTCTAGTTGTTGACTTTACTCGCCCTCAGAAGAATATAGAACGAGCAATTTATCTTGCACAGAATGGAAAGATCACTCGTCAACTATTCCGATACTCAGAAAGCTTTCAAAGAAAGTTTGGTGGTCCTGCTCAGATGTTTGTAGCTATGGTTAAAAAGCTGCAAGAGAAATATGGCCAGCATGATGATCAAAATATGATTGAATCTGAAGACAAAGCCATTTTCTTTTGGGCAAACAATGGTGGAGCTACTATGCAAGTCTCTGCTAGTAATGATGGGGTTGACCTAAGAATTGATTGTGAAGCACTTGAGAAAGAAATCCAAGAGGAAGCTTCAAAATCTGCTAACTTTGGTTTTTAAGTAGCTTTCTGTTAAGTTTTCTCTTAGAGTTGCAGAAAAGGAGAGAGCTATGTGGCACTTAGAAAAAATAGTCGAGATGAACCAGCCAAAAGACGAACCACCTAAGGAAAAAGAAATCCAGCTAGAGACTGAAGATCTCCTTCTTATTAAAGAAGAGCTTAGGAAGTCTAAGGAGCTTTTGTTAGAGTTGAGAGAGCTGGTAAAGGGTACTCGAGAGATACTAAAAAATAATAGCTGAAAATCCACCCCCCCCACTCCTTATTTGATAAGAAAACCATTAATAAGGTTTTTTTAAAAAAAATAAGGAGTAGGATATATGGGTATCAAAACCAAGATCAAGTCTATTGACTATAAAGGCAAGTCTAAGAGTCTCTTAAAGAGCGTAGTCTTTAATTATTACACATGGCTCACAGCTATCTGGTTTTTAACTGATACAGGACTAAAAGAAGACCCACGCTTCACCTTTCCCACACTAGCTTTAACATCCCTAATTCTGGGTCTAGGGCTTTCTAAGGTGGAGTTTGGCTCTAAGCTAAAAACTCTCTATAAGAAGAGAGCAGAGCCTAAAAAGGCGAGAGCTTATGGGCGAACTGTGTGGAATGGCTGGTTGATTGCTTTATCTAGCTTGCTAGTCTCTGGCAATCTTGTAAGAGAGACTTTAGATCTGCATTTCTTCAAGGGTCAGCCCTCTGCATTTGTATCAATGTTATTGATCGCATTTCTAGGCTTCTCTCTCTACAATGTCATAGAGAGTAAATACAAGAAGTCACATAGAATCTTCTGGTTAGCCCCAACAATTGCAGCAGGGATTCTATTAAACCATCTGTTATCAGAGATTAACTTTCAGATCTTTCCCTAATTAAGAAAAGGACACTGTATTGCACATTATCTGCATACAGTGTCCTTTTTTTTGTCTTGTGTTTGGTACTCTGAGAGTATCTATTTTTATAAGGAGTTTTTGTTTTGAGCAAAAAGCAAAAAAGAGCAATGAAGAAGAAGTCTGCAATTCGAAAAAGAAGAAAGCAGAGGAAACTCAATAAGAAGTATGAAAGCCTAAAAGAGAAAGAGAAGTCATTAGACTTTCTTGTTCAAATGATGGATGTCTTTAAAGGTATGGGTTTAGATCCAGAAGCTCTTTCTTCACTTGGTGGAGATGAGATGCCACCAGAGAGTTTAGGCGAGGGCGAGGAAGAAGACTTGTCTCCTGAAGAAATGGAGCAGTTTACAAATCTTCTTTCTGCTTTAATGGGTGGAGATCTGCCAGAGGGTTTATTTGATAACCTAGACCCAGAAAGTCTTTTTTCTGACGAATCTCCAACAGGGGGATCTGTAGCAGAGACAGATGAGGCAGATCCTGTATCTGAAGAAGAGTCTTCAACAGATGAAGAGCCTAATTCAGAAGACTAGCTTCTGTTAAATGTTCTCCTTGATACAGGTAGGTAGTGGAATCCAGGTGAGATGGGGTCTCCTGTTTTGACAGGATTACCTTCTTCGTCAACTTTTAAGTTAAAGGTTGCTTTCCTTACAGAACCTGGTTCGAAGGTTGCGATTTCTTCAATCATATCAGCCCAAGATAACAAATACTGACTACCCTCAAAAGGTTCTCCTTTAAAGTCTGTTCTAAGTCCGTATGCAAAAACAGGCACTTCAAGTTCGTCTGCGATTCTGCATAAAGACCTGACCTGTTCTTTTGTTAAAAACTGTGCTTCATCTACAAACACGACTTGGAAAGAGAAGCCTTGCATGCCCTTTTCAAGTATGATCTTTAGGGGGCAATCTTCTTTACTAAGAGAAATGGCTTCTAATTTGAAGCCTATTCTTGAGCTGATGAGAGCTTTACCATCTCTGGCTTTTGCTACTTCGGGTACAAAAGTAAGGTAAGTGATACTTCTTTCGTGGCAAGAGTGCGTTCTCATTAGTAAGTTTGCAGACTTACCTGCGTTGACAGTACTGTATATATATTTTAGCATGGGATCAGATCTCTTCTGTCTAGTTTAATTGCAATAGTTTTTTGAATATCTTTTTTTATATTAGAGACTTTCCTAGCCTCCCAGCCAAACATTCTTGCAATATGTGACATTTTAAATCCTTGCATGATAGCATCAAAGACTTTTAGGTGGTCTTCTTTGAATGAAAGCCTAATTTCGTTCATAAAGATCTTGTCAGAAGGGTCTTCTTCATAAGAGGAATCGTATGAGGTTGCTACATCATCATCCACTCCTACAAAGTATCTTTCCCTTTCTTTCCTGTGTTTGTTAATGATGTTCATAATAACACAGTCCATCACAAGAACAACATAAGTAGAGAGAGCCGACTTATCAGAGTCGAAAGGGCATTTACCTTTGTTTCTTATGAGGATGCCTTTATATACTTCATGTAGAACTTCTTCTGGGTCTAACCCCTCTCTAATCATACTTTGAGCTTGTCTCTTATAGAAGATTAGCTTGATATCTTCACTATGCTTCTCTATATCAACCCCTAGTTTTTTAGGTTTCTTGGGTTTGAATGTAAAAGAAAAAATAGATACCATTCCTTTGTGCCATATTTTTTGTGGTTGGAGTTGGGTATAGTCAAACATAAAGTGTCCTTACAAAGTGTTTATTCAAAAAGGAGAGAATTTTGGACTTATTAGAAAAGATTTCTGTGCTTCGTTGGGTCAAAACTAAATATAAGATTAACATAAACCTTGTCAAGCGTAAGTTAAAAGAGCAAGAGTTTGAAGAACTTGTTAAATATCTATCTTACTTAAAGGAAATTGGTGGGGTTTATGATGCAAAGGATGTCATACAAGAATTCATCCAAAAAAAAGGGATTGAATATAAGCCACTCAAAACTTATGGTGACAGCGTAGACTTTTTTCTGTTTAAGAATACACACCCAGAGGAAGATGGTGAAGTAGAAGTCTATTTTAGACACTTGCTTCTGGGTTCAGGCAGAAAACCAATCAGATCTAATGTAAGGTCTTTGAAGAGGGTATTGAAAGATCAAGGATATGAGATCAGTTGGGGAGTGCCAATAGATAGTGTGAGCTTCTACAAAGAGCCTAAGGTCAAGATTCGTGAGGATTACGAATTAAAGCTGCCAGATACAGGTTTAAAGTCTTTCACTTCTAAGTGCTATCCTACCAAAGATATTAATACTTGGTTAGATGACCCAAAGATTGATTTTGAGAACGAAGATGGCAGTATAAACTTGACCTTGAATGGTAGGTGGAAAGCCCATTTCACTCAGAGGTTCATATATCTTTTTGAGCAAAGCGAGTTACCTTATTTACTCAAGGGGCAAACAAGAGGGCAGTATAAGATGACTCCCGAAACAGAATTGCTTTGCCATTTAGCCTTCAGAGACATATTCCAGCCCATGCCTTTAGAGGAGTGGGTTAAGGTTGGAATGGGGCATGAGGGGTTATCTGACGACTTTGTGAGCGAATTATTATCTACGTTTTTGGATGCTATTTCATATAACATGAAGAAGGTTTACTTGAATTCAAAGGTTTTGGATTTCAAGGAAGAAAATATATTTGGTTGGCAAGCAGTTCTTGCCTTGCACTTTGTGCATGAAATGATTCAGAAAGGTCAGTAAATTTGAATTTTGTTATTATCACTATGTTGTCTTTTCAGTGTATGCTGAATTCTTTAGAGGTTGCTTCTTCTTATGAGGTAAAATCACACTCTAAAAAGAGTGGGTGGTCTTTAATCAAGACACGAGCTTCTAAGAGAAGGCATTTAAAAAGAATACTCAAGTATACATGGGATGAGAAAGACACCCGAATCTATACATTAGCATGGTTAGAGAGTAGACTCCGACCTACTAAAAGAGGGGATAGGGGCAAAGCTTGTGGTATTTTCCAGATTCATGCGAGGCATTCATATCCGCTATTCCATAGAAAAAAAGGATATGTAGGCTATAAGGAAGAAGAGTCTAAGAAGCAGATTGAGTCTGAGTGTAGGAAACTTTCTAGCACTAAGTATTCTATTGAAACTGTTAAGAAGTTGCTTAAGTTTATGGATGAGAAAGATCTACATGTTTGTCATCACAACTCTGGACTCTATGGAAAATGTAATTCTTGGTATAAGAAGAGAGCAGATTTCTGGATGTCTTATTTTGAGTTATCTAAGTTTGTTTGTGATCGTGAAAGGTTAAAGAAATGGCTATGGTAAAAACAGGGAATCCAATCCCAACAGCACCTGCTGAAATGATACAAGGGTATCTTGATTGTACTAATGGTAAAGAGGCTACCTCTGACTCTGCTGTTTATATGTCAGGTTATGACTTAGCAAAGCTAGTTAAAGAAGGTAAGGCAGATCCCCCAGCTTGGGCTATGGAGAAAAATGAATGATTTGTGGATAAGGGAGGGTTTAGCTGACCCTCTATCAGAATACTTAAATTACTTAGTATCAAGAGGTGTGGATGAAAGCTGTAAAGTCAGCTTCCATTCTTGGCAGACTCATGAAAATATCAAGTGTACGAGATTCTTGAGTCAATATGGCAATGGGGGTCGAGGTATCTCCTCTCATCTAGTTATACCTATCACCTCACCTAGAGGTGTTATCATAGGTATGGAGTCTAGAAAAATAATGCCAGATGGTTCTAAAAAAGTGATACAGTACAGAACTCTCTCTGCTCAATGGAATCCATATATACTTGGTGCAGAAGATTGTTTTAAAACCTTACATGAAGGTGGTGACCTATGGGTAGTAGAGGGCATCTTTGATAAGGTTTCTTTAGATAAGGTTGTCTCAAAGTATGATTCTGTCATAGCAACCTTAAGGGCTGGTATGGATAGTCTAACTCTTGAAATGATCTCAAGATACTATTCTAAGGCCAGTACCATTTACATCTGTTATGATAATGATGAGACAGGTCAAAAGAAAGCTAAGTGGTTGCAGAAAGAGATGCAAGCAAAGGGTATTAGGGCAGTAGTCTGGAAATACAGAGGGAAAGACCCTAATGAAGTCTGGTCAAAAGGTGGGGATCAAGCACTAAGGAGAATGTTCCTTTAATATAAGTCAACTAGAATAGGTTCAGGATTTCTAAAAGAAGCCTGCTTGATCCCATCTGACTTGCTGAAGAACATGCTTTTTATTTTCTTGTAAATACCAAAATCTACAAGAACTAAATAAGCCACCATACCTATGAGCATGAGCTTTGTTAGGAACAATCCTACATTAATAACAAAGAGAGATCCCATAGATAGCTTACAAGCATAAAAAAGGCCATGTGATAAAGCGACCCAGAAATAGTCATCCGCATGAATTATGCTTTGCTTTGCTTTTTTAGAAGCTCTGTCGAATCTACTTTCCCACAAATCAGAGAGGTATTTTACCCTAGCCTTGAAAGTAGGCAGGCGGTTGACATTTGAAAGGACTTCTTTTTCCAATTCAGAAGGATTCTTTCCTACTCTATCAATCTCTCTTCCGATAGATCCCAGACTGTCTAGGTCACTCTCTTCCAAAAGTTCTTTCATATTCTTGAGTTCTTTTCTGTTTTGCTTTCTGGTTAGGTTTAAGCTTTTTTCGAACTCTTCAATCTTCTCTTCTATCCAGCTCCCTGCAACTTTGCTTTCAAGTCTGGCAATCCTCATTTCTAGGCTTCTTATTTTCTTATTCATGTCTTTTTCCCTTTGTAAGTTGTTTATAGCTCTCCTCATGCACTTGATAAATAACTTACAAAGGAGTGTATCATGCACACAAAGGTATCTGCACAACAAATCAGGTCTCTTGAAATGAGAATTGCTAGGCTTGAAAAAGAAGCTGGTATTACAGAGTTTATTTCTAATATTGGAAACAAGCTTGTGAATTACCCAAGAAACTTCATAAAGAGAGTCACTGATGCTCTTAAGGATGTTGGTTCTCAAACCGAGATTCTTCTTTGGGGTTCTCTTGGTGGTAAAAAGATTCTTAGAGAGTCTTTGGCAACTCAGTTAGAGATCCGAATCCGTACAGCTCTACAAGGAGCTATTTCTTCATTCAAAGACATGCCCTCTATTTCAAAGTTGGTTGTTTCAAATCCTATGAAATCAGAGTTCATACAGGTTGTGAGTGGTAGACCTAAGAAGATGGATGTCAAAGACCTTGCAGATTATTATGGTGGTCTTTCAGGTAAGTCAATCAAAGCAGCATATTTAAGTTGGGAAAAGGACTTCGGTCCTCTTTTGGATGCTCTTCAAGGGAAGAAACCAAGCTCTGGTGTATTGAAAACCGCTTTTAACAATTTCTTAAACTTCTTAAAAAGAACAAGTAAGCTTTTATATAGATTGATGAAGACTGTGCTTGCTGTATTCGGTTTTACATTTTTTATCTCTTTTGATTGGACTAGTCTTATTGTTGTAGCAGGAACACTTATTGACTTGACAACCACAAACGCAATTCCTTTGGGTACAGCTTCTAGAGGCTTTTTCGAGCTTTTCTCTAATCTACAAGGAGGCTTTATTCCTGCTCTCTTAAATCTAATTGAGAAGGCATTCATTAAATTTGGTGTAAATGTAGATGCCTTTGATGAGAGAGCTAGTAAGATGGCTTCTGCTGGTGCTTCTTATCCAAACATCAGAGTAGCTTTGGCTCAACTAGAGCAAATCTAAAAATCATTGGTAGAATCCTGTATCAACATAGGAGCTACCAATGAGTAAAGATAAGTACGAAAAAATCAATCACCCTAATCACTACCAATCCGAAAAGATGGAAGCGATAGAGGTGATTGAAGCTTATAACCTCAATTTCTCTTTAGGCTCTGCTGTCAAATATATACTCAGAGCAGGCAAGAAACCTGGAGAGTCTTCTATTGAAGATTTAAAAAAAGCGATCTGGTATCTTGAGAGGGAAGTTAAAAGGCATAGCGATCTTCAATAGTTTTCTTATACATTACTCTTAATAAAAAACTTGGAGTATAAGATGAGAAATCTAACAGCATCACAAAGAGTTGCCTCTTTGCATATTGCAAAAATGGAAAAAGAAGCTTTTCTTCTTGAAGCCATAAAAGAGAAGCTGCTATTAGGCACATTGACTACAGAAGCAAAAAGACAGAGTAAAGAAATGTCCTCTGAAGCTCGAAAAGGCATGAGGATGTTCTTTAATGACTCTGGTATAAACAGCCCTAAGAAGTTTACAGATTATATGGCAAGCGGTAAAGTTGACCTCAAAGACCCTTTTTCAAAGCTTCTTCATAGAGTGTGTAAGGGAAAATCTGTAGGTGAGGTTGGCGATATTGGTGGTAGGTTCTTCTCAGCTTACTATAAAAAAGACATCGAGGGGATGGCAGATGTTGTAGGAGTTGATGAAAAGGTGATGATGATCACTTGTATGCACTACATGAAAGACAGCCCCAAGATCAATTCTTTGGTTAAAAAAGGAGAGGACAGACTTAACAAGGCTTTATATGACAGAGTGCAAGAAACTTATCAGCTATATGTTGAAGAAAAGGCTCGGCAAAACCCAAACCAAAAACGTGGTAGTGATGCTATCTGGTCAAAGGAATTTGCTCAATTTTGCAAAGACCTTTGGCAGAATTCAGGAGATGCCTCTAAATTCGTAGATACTCTATTGACATATCTTAACGACAATATCATAAAAGATATGTTAGATGGCATTGTGGCTAAAGTGCCCATTGAGCATGAGATGTCTGCTGCCATCATGAAAGGCTTTTTCGGTGTTGTTGGATCTGTGGCTTCTTGGGTTGAGTGGGCTTTAGGTGGGGCTGTTTGGGCTTTGGGCTATGTTTTCACTATGCTTGTAGATGTTGAAAAGGGAGATGTCCTGCCCTATGTCTGGTCAACAGTTAGAGAAGTGTTACAAATAGGTTGGGTTATCCTTTCTCATGGGATAAAGCTTTGCTTTAATGTTCTCTCAACGGGTCTTGTTTTAACAGCAGGGTTCTTAGGTCCTGCTTTTATTGTCAAGTTCCTCTTAGTAACTGTTGTTGCTTATCAAATATACCTATTTATGGCATGGGGTAACTATAAACTTACTGAATTACCAAAAGTTATATTCTGGGACTTCCCTAAAGCAATGCTCAAAAAGCTTTGGGATTTAGTCACAAATGGTGTCTACAAGATGGACTCTAAAGCTAAGAAAGTTATAGTACAAGAAGTAGAGAAAGCAAAGAAGAAGTTGCCTGCACTTAAACCAGTACCTGCTGGAAGAGGCAGAAATAGGTACTCAATGCCTTAATAACTCTCTCATTTGAAATAAGCCCTGTTCCTTATGCTTACACTCAAGCATTACATCTGCATCATTACTATACAGGTCAAAAGCCTCCCAATATGAATCAGAGTGTGCTTGGGGCTTAATTTTACTGTCCTTCTTTTCTTCACTTCTGCTCTGGGAGTAGTGAACAACAGGTTTAATAGAACCCCAAGTAGATAATGCCATTTCTAAGGCTTCTCTTTCAGAGAGGTTTCCAGCACAAAACTTATGGTGGTGGTAGTCAAAGACTATAGGGGTCTTTGTTTTCTTGTAGATAAGGTTGTATAGGTCAAACACACTCCACATAGATGCTTTATCATCGTTTTCCAGAGTGAGTCTTGACTTCACTGATTCAGGCAATAACTTAAAGTTTTTGATCCACCTTTGAGCTGTAGCCTCCGCATCTCCATACATACCACCCACATGAATGTTTATTTTAGCGTATGTGGACATTTCAAGACCCATAAGGTCAAAGACATCAGCATGAGTAGAAAGTTCTTTTATAGTTGATTCTACGACTTTCTCATTTGGTGAACCAAGCACATTAAAATGTCCTGGGTGTGTTGTTATCCTATGCCCTTTACTTTTTGCATAGTCTCCAGACTTTTTTAACAAAGAGCAGATTAGCTCATAATCAGGTAAGTCTTCTAAGTTATACTCACTCGACCAAGGAAAAAGATTAGAAGATAGTCTAAAGAAGCGTATGTTCTCTTTTTCATTCCACTCTAAAATGGAAGATAAGTCTCTACAATTTTTCACGGCCAACTCTGAAGCATAACTTATACCTTTTTGAGTAAATGTCCTTTTAATCATCGACCTGTTTGTAGTTACTCTTTCTTTCGACTCATTCAAAGTCTTGTTAATGCAAGCATATCCTAAATTCATCCACTAATCCTTTTATTGTTACTTATATGAAGTGATCTCTTTGAAGGAGTTAAAAAATGGACAGTATGATTGATAGAGTCCTTAGAAAATATGCTAAAAAGTCATTAAACAGGAAAATAGATGATGCCTTTAAAACATGGAAAGGCAAGAGTTCTCTTAGTAATCAAGAAATTGGCTATTGGACACTTAAGTCTTGGAAGAACTTTTCGAAGAAAGATATTTCTAAAGACCCTTTGAAGAGAAAGAGGAAAGAATACGCAAAGAGAGTTTTTAAAAAATTCGAAGAAGCTATTTTGAAAGATGAGGGAAAAAAGCAAGAGTCTCAAGATGGTTCTTTGGAAGAGAGCCAAGTAGTAAAGCTTCTTAGTAAGGAAAACTATGGATTACCTAAGAAGTTCTACAGTAAAAACAAATTGATGATCAAAGATGTTAACCCCTCTGAAGAAGATGTTAAGAAGTTAGCTTCTGAAATAGGAGAGCTTTTTAAGACACCAGGTCACCAGAAAGGTTTAATAGGGTCTTTCGTTAGAGGTCAAAAGTTTTTCTTAAAGCGAAATGCTAAAATGATGAGTCAGTTTTACAAACAGACACATCAATTCTTTAAGAAAGAAAAGGATGAGAAGGATTTAAGCCTAGAATCTAAAATTAAGGAAAACTTAGAAAGTAACCCAGAGCTACATAGGACTTCAAAGCTACTTGCTGCAAATTGGACTCAATCTACAATTATTCCAAAAGTAGGTTTGCTTTTAGGTGTTGGGGGCAAGTTAAGCATAGGCTCTGCTGTAGCAGCCTCTGTCTCGACAGCAGTAGGTGGCTCTGCTGCTGTGGCTACTATGCCTGCATGGATTCCTTTGCTGGCTGGAGTCGCAGTTTCTTCCATTGTGATGGGTCAAGTGTTTAAAAAGACTGTCAAGCAATTAAATAAAATGGAAGGTGGTAAGAGAGGTTATGAGTCCCTTGCTGCTGACATCTATGCAGGTTATGCAACTCCAGAGAAAATAGAAAAAGAGTATAAGGCAAAGATGGAAGAGATACTAAACTCTAAAGGTGACCCTAAAGCAAAGAAAAAGAAGATTCTTAAACTCTATGAGAAGTTTGACAAAGATGTCAGACCCTCAATAGATAAAGGTCTATATCTTTTAGGTGAGTCAGAGGGTGCAGCTTCTGGAGATTACTTAAAAAGAGGTGCTGAAGATGATCTTCCTGTTTACTTGCAACTCAAACATCTTAAGCAATCTTATGAGTCTGAAGATATAATCTTGGAAACTTTAAAGAGTGACTCAAAAGACATCTCAAAAGAAGCACAGAAACTACTTTCTGGAAAAGAAGAGCTTCCTAAAGATGTCATGGACAGTATAAAGGGTTTTGTTGACTCTGGTAAGAAAGCAAGCTCTCAGAAGGTGGCTCAACTATACCTTAACTCTCTTCAATCTCTCTTTTAGTTTTTCTGTAGTATCTGAAAGCATCTTTAAACTTTAAGAACTTCTTGCCCTTACTTACTTCGATTGTACTCTTATAATAGTCAGTCAAAGAAGTAATTACCAAGTAATATGCTTTCCCATTCTTCGATTCTAGTTTAACTATTCTAAGTTCTTGATTGTTAGGTAATATGAAGTACTCACCCACAAGCATTTCTTTAGAGGTCTTTCCTAAAATCCTCTTTTGGACTTCTCTTAGCTCTTGGAAAGTGTGTTCTATTCTTTGAGGTCTGAGACTCGAAAGCTGTCTCTTTAACAAGATCATTATCCTCGGTAGCTTCCTTCTTACAGTTTGTATCCTGTTTTCTTTTCCAGAGTCATTGCCAACTTCTTCTAAGATAGTGCCTACTACAACTGTTCTCAGTAAAATAGTATTACTGAGAACAGCACCTGAAAGATTAGCACCTGTCAAATCGGCACTTGTCAAATCAGCATTAGAGAGATCTGCGTTCTCTAAGTTGGCATAAGAAAGATCCGCTCCTATGAGTCTTGAGCCTGAGAAGTTGGTGTTTTTCAGATCTTGTTCAGACAACTGTATTTCGTTCAAGATTCTTCCTGACAAGTTCATTCCAGAGTAGTTCATATTTTCTCCTAATCTTTTTTACTTTTGTTGGTCATAAAGAGATAAAAAGATACCCCCCTTATTATCTTTGATAACTAACCTTATCAAAAACTGTATAGATTATAAGGAGAAAACTATGATTTACTTACTATCAAAGGAAGAGCTTGAGTCTCTTCGAGAAGATATTAACAATCAACTTAAAATGTTTGAACCAGATTCTACTCGTGGGGCTAAATTCAAAGAAGCTCTTGATCAGTTAGTGTTGGATGTTGAAGAAGCAGAGGAAAAGGACTTTAAAAGCCTTCGAGAGCTGGATAAGCGACTTGGAGAGCTTGAGGCAGATCCTTACTACTCAAAGTTGTATAAGCGAGATTTAGACTCATTGTTTATGAGCATTGTAATCAAGCACAATGGCTTCTTTCGGGTGTTGTATATGCTGCTAGGTAAAAGGCGGTGTGGTTGGCACTTAAGCTTCAAGATGCGTAGAGTTCCTCGACATAGTGTTCGTTGGAATCTTTTCGGTCTAGGACAACAAAAAGATTCTGATGAAGACTCTGAGATTCGATAACACTATAAACAAAGAAAGGAAATTCCATGAATAGAACAAAGATGGTTTGGGCTGCTCTTGCACTTTTTTCACTTGGCACAATGATTATGCAACAAGTAAAGATTGTAAAGCAAAGCCGACAAATTAACATCTTGCAGTCTATGGTAGCTACTCAAAATGGCAATATTTCAAGCCAGCATGAGAGCATTAATAGACTTCAAGAGCAGAACATCTCTCTACAAGATGATTTAAATTCTTGTGAGGAATCTGCTATTCAACTTAATTTTAAACGTTAATTTAAAAGTTGATGCCTTGAGCCAATAGGCTCTTAGCCCTGCTTTCCATTTGGGAAGTGGGGCTTTTTTTTATCCTCTAACAATGACTTTTAAATGAGCCACACCTCTTTTAGAGCCATTTTGGATAACAAGGTCATCAACTTTCGTAGAGATCACTTCAAAGTCAGTGAGGTTTCTGGCTTTTAGTTTTGCTTGGACTTGTTCAATCACCTCATCACCACAAATATGGACATTACTGCTGTTCTCCAAATCTTTGAGGTTGATATTAAAGGGTACAGAAAGTCGGAGAACCATATTGAACCCATCTACTTCGTAATTTGAATCTAAGAAGTCTGGGTCTTGAATTAGAGATGTCAGTCTCTTTAAGTTATTTCGGGGGGTGCTCATAAGTTTTTTGATATATCTGATCATTTTAATCTCCTTTTAATTTTTAAAGTATTTTCCCTTTTTATATGATCAGAAACCTAACTTCATAACTTATTCTTACCTCTCGCTAGTCTTTTATACAGGATATAGAGCAGATCACATAGAAAGAGATCATTGCATACAGGCCAGGAGTTATCTAATAAGCTGTTTATAATCAGCCCTCTTTTGACAAAGACACAAGGAGGGTAAAATGGCTGTAGCTTTTAAAAGAAACCAAATACTAGGCAGGGGAGACTTAGATATCTTCCTCACTAATTCAAATGGCAATGTCTCAAATGCTGCCGAGATTACTTATGCCCTTTACTTTGTAGAGCCTGGACCACCAGAAGCAGATGTTCTTATCGGTGATCCACAGCGTATTCCAGAGAACCCATCTGTTGGGGAATACTATGCTTCTGTTAGGATTCCTACAACAGCTACTTATGGTAGATACAGGATAAGGTGGACTCTTAAAGAGTTTGTTAATAGTAACTCACAGACAGTAGTACAAGAGTTTGGTGTTGTTGCAGAAAATGCTGTTTTGGGTCTTCAGCTTACAGAAGCTCAGAAGTCTATGGTCTATAAGTTGCGTATGCTTTTAAGAGATCAGTGTCTTGCTGGAGAAGAACTCGTCACTGTTGATGCTGACGGTGAAAAGATCACACTCCCTATCGAAGAACTATATGACATCATAGGAGATGGAAATGCTTGAAGAACTGCTAGTTAAGTTTGACCTCACAATAGAGCAACTGAACAAAAAAGGTCGAGTAGCTAAAGAGATTGTAGAAAAGCGTTCTGCTCTTGTTTCACATCTCCATAAGCAAGGGTTCTCTTGGAAAGAGATGACCGAAATCACAGGTCTTTCCAACGGGTCTATTCAGAGGCTGACCAAAGCGAAAGGCTGTAAAGCTGTTCAAGACAAACGCAAGAAGTTAGGTGCTAACGCTGGTCGATCCACCAAAGGTATGGATAGGTCTGAGCAACTAAAAAAACAATGGGCTAAAGGAGACTTTGATTTCCATCGGGGGAGAGTTCGACCACAACATGAGCGTGATAAACTTAAAAAGGCTTGGGAAGATCCCAAACTTAGATTGTTAGCCTCCGAGAACGCTAAGAAGTATGTGTGGGGAAATTCAGATGTGAAACAGAAGCTCATGGACTTTCACCACGATCCCGAAGAAAGAGCAAGGAGATCGAACGCTCAAGCGATTAGGATGAAAGAGAACCCGACACCTTACCTTAGAGGCAAAACCTCAATAGAGGCTACACCTAAAGGTACTAAAGATGAGGTTCGTGTTCGCTCAAGCTATGAAGCAAAGACAATCTCCATCTTAGAGTCCGACCCTAATGTCAAAAGCTATACCTATGAGCCAATATACAAAGTTGCTGGAAGAACAATACTCCCCGACTTTGTTGTCCACTATCAAGATGGATCTACTACTCTTGTTGAAGTTAAACCACAATGGGCTTTAAACCGAGAAGATGTTATCGCCAGGTTAGCCCTATCTCAAAAAGTTGCTGATGATAATGGTTGGTCTTACCAAACATGGACTGAAAAGGAGTTGGGACTATGACATCTCAAGAACAAGCACAGAAGATTAAAGACGCTTTCAAAAAAAGGAAGCTATCAATCAAATCTATGGACACTCAAGGTGATTTCTCTTGGAAGCAAATCTCTAAAGCTCATAAGAACCCGACACCTATTGAACCCATTTATAAAATCACCACAGAGCAAGGTAAACATCTCACTATCACAGGTGGACACCGAGTCTATATGTCTCCTAACCTTTGTGTTCCAGCAGAGGAGCTGTCCGTAGGACTTAGCTTACAGACATCACAAGGAGCAACTAAGATTTCCAATATCGAGGTCATCGAAAACAGACCCTTTATGTTCGACCTTACTGTTGAGGAGAACCATAACCTTGTACTCGAAGGTTCTGATGTGGTCGTTCATAACTGCCCAGACAAGTATTACCATTTTAGGCCACCAGAGCATGAGGCTAACATCGGTTCTTATAATCAAGTCTTTGGTCAAGTTTGGGAAGATGAAGAGTTTCTTGAGTACCTTGAGCGAGCACTCGACTGGTGGAACATGCAACCGCCAGAGACAGAGGATCTTCACACATTAGATCAGCTTGTTGCTCAGAAGCCTGCATGGAGAACACCTATTTTACAGGGTGCTATTCAGTTTGCAGCAATGGCATTACAGGCAAATTGGATTGTAGATGAATTCTCGGTTAGAGGAGATACTGACTTGGAGGTTTTACTTCCTAGTGGAGAAAAGGTCAAGCTCACTATTGAGGAGCTACATGAGATTATAAAAGAGGAGCGTATGATGGATAATTTGACCAAACAAGCAATCAAACAGGCTTTCTTACAAGGAGAGCTTAAGGTTCTTTCCGTTGATAATGAAACCAGCCAAGTAGGCTACCAAGTGATTTCTGATGTGATGAAGCACCATACTCCACATAAAAAGATACTAAAAGTAGAACTCGATAATGGGCAGTTCGTTATTGCTACTCAAGACCATTCCCTCTTCACCATTGAAGAGGGCAAGATCAAATCCATTGAAACAGAAAACTTTTCTGTTGGAGACACCCTCGCTATCGTTGAGGGTGGTGAAGTTAAAGGGTGTATTATCACTAACATCTCTCAAGAGGAAGACTGTGAATACACTTATGATCTTTGTGTGCCTATAAACGAGAACTTCGTACTTGCTAATGGCATACTAGCACACAACTCATACTCTATTGGAGGTATTTCTCTCGACATAGACAGGTCTAGTAAGTACGAGGGTTTGAAATCCTCAGCAGAGCAGATGTGGTCTACTTCTGTAGAAGCCAAGGCTAGAACAACAAAGTTCATAAGGGGTTTGAGGCAACCGAAATATGGTGTGGGAATAAGATCGAGTTTTGGGCCTGCGGTGGGTCGTGGTGTATTGAGTCCGAGAAACTTTATTTGAACCCTATGTAGGCAGAGGAGTATTGAGGTAAGCAACGAAAGTATGGTGTTGGTATCTGTACTTTGAGTGAGTACTTTGAACCCTATGTGGGCAGAGGGGTGAGAAAAAAATCTTGACCACTTGCTTGCTTTTCATATAAGTTAATCTCAACTCAAGAATAAAGGATTAACTTATGGCTACTTGCCCTCACTGTAAAAGAGATTTCAAAACAGCAATAATTAGTGGTAGACACCGCAAGGTGTGTTGGCCAGATTGGAAGCCCCAACCAATTACACCATGTATCTGTGGACATGAATCCACATCAAACACACAGATGAAAAGACATAAGAAAGAATGCGAGGTATGGCAAGGTCGAGATAAGAAAGCGATCTCAAAGTTCAGACGCAAACAAACGATGAAGAATCGTTATGGGGTTGAGAATCCAGCCCATAGCAAAGAGTCTGTAGAGAAGCGTAAACAGACTAACCTCAAGCGTTATGGTGCAGAGAACCCTTTCTCAAAGGAGAGTAGCCTTTTTGAAAAGGTGCAAGATGCTCTTGATGGTAAGCGACCAGTCTTAAAGGGTAAGGATAACCCTTTTGCTTGGGAGAGCGTACAGGATAAGATCAAGCAGACGAACCTTGAGAGATATGGTGTGGTCAACCCTCAACAGAATGATGTGGTCAAGGCTAAGACAGAGGCTACTAATCTTGAGAGGTATGGTGGAACGCTATTGGGATCACCAGAGCTTAGGGCTAAGATTGAGGCAACGAATATAGAGCGTTATGGTGTGCCTATCCCTAGCATGAGTAAAGAAGTCATGGATAGGGTTGTAGCGACTAATATGGAGCGATATGGTGTACCTTATACGAGTGCAGTGGGGGAGTTTAGACAGAAGCAACTCAAGACGATGATTGAGAACTATGGAAGCCACTACTTTGCGTCTGAGCAAGGCAAGGGGGAGATTAGGGCTACGATGGTGGATCGTTATGGTGTTGAGTTTCCTGGTGCTATTGATGGTCATTGGGATAAGGTGCAAGAGACATTGAAAGATAGGTATGGTGTGGAGTTCCCTATCTTGCTTATGAATCAGAAAGAGATGAACAAGTTTGAGTCAAGGGTAGCCTCATATAGCGACTCGCTCACCTTTACAGGTAATGGTGCATATTGGAGATTTCTTCCAAGCAAGAAGAACTTTGATGGCTCGATTGGTGGCTACAAGAATCCAGACTTTGTAGTTTGTGTGAGTGATGATCCCGAACATCCTTACATGGGTGCCACAAAGGTAGTGGAGTGTTTTGGTCAGTATTGGCACTCACAAGCGTTAACAGGGATGAGTAAAGAGGAGCATGAGCGTAATACGATAGAGGCTTATGCGGAGGTAGGGCTTGATTGCCTTGTGATTTGGGAGGGAGACATTCGTTCAGATGAGGGTTCAGTGATTGAGAAGGTGGAGAGGTTCTGCTAGTCAGATGCTTGATGAGCTTCAGAGAGAAATAGATTCTCTAAAGAGAGACCTAAATAAAAAACCCCCCCCAGAATCCTATTGATAAGAGGTGTATTACAATAACTATTATTAAAAGGATTTTATATGAACATTTCTAAAAATCATTTATCTGAGGCATTCCCCCTTGAAGGTCAAAACCCATTAAAATGTGAGCCATTGGCTTTTAGAGGAACTGTTGAGGATATTGACTTTGAAGAAAGTGACTTTGAAGGTATTACTGCGTTAAACACTTATTATAAAGGTGTGCATTTTAAAGGTTGTACTTTCAATCTTACTTCTTTTTTCAAGTTTGTGGACTGCACTTTCACTGATGTTTCTTTTAAATACATCAGTGAAGAACGCTATAAGAAAGATAATGAAGAAGATAGGAGAAGTCTCTTTATCAACTGCAAGTTTGTAAACACAACTTTTAAAAAAGTAAGTCTGGCTGGTGTAAGATTTGATAATTGCAGTTTAGAGAACATCGCAATCATATCTTCATGTTTTGAAGCAGTTGATTTTGAGACTTCAACCTTAAAGAATGTGAAGTTTGTAAGCTGTTTTGTTAAGAACCTCTTGGTTTCAAGTGGAGAAAAAGTTTCTTTTGTTGCCTGTAAGACTACTGCAAACAAACATAAGCCAGCCACAATTGAGTTTCTAAATACACGAAGCAATTCTAAACAGAAGATTGTTAGCCCTAAGTTAGAGCTGCTGGATGCAACAGATAACCAAAGCCATGTCTTTGCAGGGAAGGGTGCATATAACCAATATGTTGCTTTTCAGCAACATAGGACATATTCTTATTTTTATGCAACTACCTTAAAAAGATTATATGAGAAAGCCAGATTAGCCGCCCCACAGGGGTTACATCTTCACGAAAAACTAAAACTTCTTGATGAGAAAGACGCAAGGGAAAAGAAAGCCTTTCGGAAGAAGCTGAGAAAAAATATTCTTGGGCTTATCCTTATTGGACTTAGTTCCTATCTTCTATATTCAAATCAAGAAGCTGTTCTTCAGTCTATTGAATACCTTAAAAACCTTAGCTTCTAAGAAAAGCTGTTGCTTTAACCTGACTTTCTTCTACTATTAGGCACATACTCCATCTTTGGGGTGTGTGCCTTTTTTTGTCTTTATATATTTTTTTAGATAAGTATATCAAGGAGAAGAAAATGAAAATAAACAATAAGATAGAAAACCTTGAGAATCGCATCGCCAAGCTAGAGGTTCAAAGTGCCCTCAACGATCCTTTCCTCAAAATTATAGGACCTACTGACCCAGAAGCAATCGCAGATTACCTTGAGTTTAATTCTAGGGGGGTTGCTTATATTGAGGATGATAGGTTATTCGCTAGTAAAATCATGAAGCGACCTCAGCTCATTCTTGATGAGTTGATTTTGATTGAGTGGAGAAAAATGGGCTATGGTGGTAGGGCTGGAGAGAGAAATGAGTTCGGTGAGGTCATGTATGATGAGATGGATGATTGGGTGGCTTCTGGTGCTCGTAAAAGGTATGAAAAATACAAGAGGTCTAAGCTCATTGTGAAGCAAGTAGTGTCACCAAGAACGGGTAAGAATGGTTGGGTTTTAACTCTGAAATAATAGTTCGCTTATATTGCTTCTTCAACAAACCATTGTAAAAAAAAGAGGGTCTGTATGAGAAAGCTAGCATCCGATATTCGCAGTCTTGAACTGAGGATAGCCAAACTAGAGAAAATAAAAGACAAGGCATCTTATGTCAGTAAGTTAAAGGACAAGATTGCAGATGCTTATGTTGCCTTTAAGAGAAAAGTGCCTGGTAAGAGTGAAGTCAGATCAATGGTTAAAGAAGTTTTATCAAACCTTGAGTCTGACATTAACAGTTATTCTTATAGTTCGATGGAGTCAACTATATCTCTTAAAGGAGAATCTGTTTTCTTTAACATTGTTTTTGAAACTAGTTCTGGGATTAAGGAATTGAATTTTAGTCTTAGGGATAGAGAAGACATCCTTTCAGTTCGGGAGCTTAATCTTAAGGAAACGACTTCAGCAAATGTTAGACCACTTAGGCATATAAGAGCTGTCATACACAGACATCTTTATTATGGTAATCCCTTATTTTGGGGGTTATTAAAAGGAGACCTCACTAGTTTGATTGATGATTTGGATTCGAAGACTAGAAAAGATTTTGAGCAGAAGTTCTGGAAAGACCTTGAGCGTAAGTCTTCAGTGGCAGCTAAAATTTTAAAAATAATTGCTGCTGTTGGTATGGGTGGGTTGCTTGTAAAGCTTGTTATGGCAGTTTTCGGACTAAGTTTGTGGAATTTAATTGGCTGGTCAGTTTTTGGTCTTTTGATTACAACTCTGGGGGCTCTTGCAACAGCTATGTGGGAACATATAGGACAAGCTAATAAGAGGGCTTCAAGAAAAGACAGGAAAAAATTAGAGTCTTTTCTTTTTGACCTGTCTTGGTATGGCCTTGAGGCTCTTTTGGGGATCTGAAAAACTTCTATCTTGCTCTCTTAGTTCTATAATGGGTCTTACTATTTAACTAAAGAGAGGAAGATATGATTTTTTATTCCGAGAAAGATGTTGAGGTTCATTTTCGCAAGGTTTTAGAAGATGCAACAGGAGAACATTTTAAAACACTTCGTAAGGTAAAAAACTCAAAAGGAAGACATTGGGAAACAGATGGTGTAATAGAATGGCAAACACCTTCAAAAACACCTGTTAGAGTTCTTTTAGAAGCCAAATTTGGTGCTGACTTTAAGAAAGCAACTTCAAGAAGTTCGGTTTTAGCTCAAGCTTTGTTTTACTGTAAGCGTTTTGAGGAACAGGGAGATGACTTACCAAATGTAATATTTATTGGAGATGAGGAATACTGTTTCGCAGTTCCTATGTCTTCCCTTAAATCTTTTTTAGAAGCAGAGGTAGATTGGTCAAGAGCACCATCAAATCCAGATCCTTCTTTAGAAGTTAATGTAGATACTCATTTAGAAAGTACTCTTGGAGTAGATGGTGAGCATTTAAAGCAACTTTGTGAGGGATTGGCTAGTGCTTGTCTTCAAAAGGTAAAGCCTTCACCTCAAAACATCTCTGCAATGTATCAATATTGGGTAGATCAAATATTCTTAGAGGGTCACTCATACACACCTGTTGAGATGACAGACATTTTTTTTGGTTGTGTGTTCTACTCAGAGATTGACGAACATTATGTTCAAGAACACAGGGTTAAAAAGAATACTATCATGATGAGTGGTAAAGAGTACAACATCAATGTTTCAGCTATGAGAGGTTTTTTCCAGCGTAGGGAAAGAGGTCTTTCTAAAAAAGATGTGGATGAACTTGTTTCCATGAGAGACCGAATTATAGAAGATGATACAAGACGCAGGCAAGGTGCTTTTTATACCCCTACTCTATGGGTAGCAGAAGCTCATAAAGAAATGGAGAAAGAGTTAGGGGAAGATTGGAGGGATGAATGTGTTGTCTGGGATTGTTGCTCTGGGACAGGGAATATTACTCGAGACTATGATTTTCAAAATCTAATTCTTTCCACAGCAGAGAAGCCAGATGTTGATGTTATTAAAAGAGAGTGTTACAACGAGGGTGCATTTGTATTCCAATATGACTTCTTGAATCCAGAAGATGAAAGTCCTTTCTTTACAGGTGACTCTGACAACGTATTACCTTTAAAGGTAAAAAAGATGTTAAAAAAGGCTGCTGAGGAAGATAAGAGGATAGTATTTTTAATAAACCCTCCTTATGCAGAGGATGGTGTTGCAGGGGCTAAAGGAAATACTCGTAAAGGGGTTGCAAGTAACACTCTTGTGAACAGTGAGATGCCAAAGTTAGGCAGAGCAAATAGACAATTATATGCCCAATTCCTATACCAATGTGAAAAGGTAAGTAGAGATTATGGTTTTGACAAAAAGACCATAGGGATTTTCTGCCCTTCCATATTTATGTCCTCTGGGTCTTTTAGTAAGTTTAGAGAATGGTGGTATGCAAAGTATTCATACAAGTCAGGGTTTTTGTTTCAGGCATCACACTTTGCTGACGTTAAAGGGTCTTGGGGTATTTCCTTTACACTTTGGAGTGAAGGTAATACAGCATTAGAAAGCAATCTTCCTCTTTTATTAAAAGACACATGTCAAGCTGAGAAAGTTAGTGTTATTGGGGATAAGAATTTATATTCACCCTCAGCATCTTCGGCATCTTCTTGGGTTTCAGCTCTTTCACCTGCTTCTTCTAATATAGACACACCAAAGTTTTCTAGTGGTCTTAAAGTTAAAGAATCTGTAAGCAATGACAAAGGTATTGATCAAGATGCTTTGGGGGTCATGTGCAATATGGGCAATAGTTTAATGAAGTCTGCTACAGATGTTTATTTTATATCTGGAAAGCCCTCTCATAAAGGATGCTGTAATTTCCCTTTGGTTGAAGGAGAAGGGTGGAGAAGGGCTATTTCCTTATTCTCAGCTAGAAAGCTTGTTTCATCTAATTGGGTTAACCAGAAAGATGAATACCTAATACCTGATGTAAGCAAAGAGGGTTATGAAGATTGGGTTGATGATTGCCATGTATATGCTCTTTTACACTCTTCTAATAACATAGTTTCAATGAGAAGCCTCGATTACAAATCTAAGAAGTGGGATATTTATAATCACTTCTTTTGGATGAGTAGAGCAGAGGCTATGGAGTTGTATGGAGAGAGCAAGGAAGCTAAGTCTCTTTATCGAGATGCTAGAAACAACCCAATCTCTTATAATAAGAGTTCTGGGCAAGTTAAAGAGTGGAGAAAAAATGGAGATCCTTACTTCTCATATATTCTCCCTAAGCTAACTCTTTCTTCACTCTCAAGAGAAATCTTGAGTGATCTTCAAAAGCTCTTTATTGAGACTATACCTTATAGGTCGCAGATAACACATGAAAAAGGCTTAGACTTACACTTAGGCTCATGGGATGCTGGCATCTACCAGCTTAATAAGATTTGGAAGCAATTACCTATTTTGAATAAAAAGTGGGAAGCTTTGAAAGTAAAGCACAGACAACTTGGTAAAAACCTAGAGCATGGAGTATATACTTTTGGGTTTTTGAAGAAATGAGTTTGGGTATGAAGCCTAGAGAAAAATATGAGGATTTATTTTTCCACAACGAAGACTTCCCTATCCTTGATCTAAATGTACATTTAGTGAAGTGTCATTTCTATGCTTCAAGGTTTAAGAAGACTTCTTTCAAAGGGTCTATTTTAGAGGACTGTACTTTTGACTACACTATCTTTAGTAGGTGTAACTTTGATGGGGCTGTACTTAAGGATAGTGATGTCTCTGTGTACACAAAGCAGGTCTATTTTAGAGGTTGTAGCTTTAAAGGTGCTACTATATCACTTCTGGTAGATGGGGATGCTGTTTTTGACAACTGCAACCTAGAAGGTGCGACTTTTAAAGATTGTGACTTTGCCTGTGCAAGTTTTCAAGGCAGCAACTGTAAAGGGGTAGACTTTACAGGCATTACATATAACTACCAAGAAGCTCAAGATCAGCATTTCAATGGATATAACCATGACCCTCGCTTATTGTTTCAAGGTGCTGATCTCTCTGGGGCTAAGTTTGATGGGTTTTCTTTAAACCATGCACAATTTGAGGGTGCTATTTTGGATGGTGCTAGCTTTAGAGGGTGTGACTTAAGTTCAGAGCTTGTAGATCTCACAGGTTGGGGCTGTTGTGACTTTTATTCTGAGGGGACTAGCTTTAAGGGTTGTGACATGAGTAAAGCAGACTTCACAGATGCTGATCTTACGGGTGTTTTGAAATAGTTTTTTTATTTCTTCTATACTTCTATATTCGATAATAGATAGTAAAAAGGAGAAATAAATGACTAAACTACCTACAAAAATATCAGTTTATTGGGACTATCAAGACAGCCTATACGAAATTCTCGAAGAAGAAGAGATTGAGAATCTAACAGTAGAAGAGAAGCTGGAAGAGCTGGGTCTTGAAAGAGAAATCGAAATTCCAAGAAACATACTTCTAGAGATGGCTCTCACTCCAAAAGATGATAGAGAATTCCTTCTTTCGGATTATTTGTCAGACACTTATGGCTACACCCATTTTGGCTGGGTTGTTATGGAAGAAAAAGCTCTGAAAGATATGGAATTTAGAAATGTCTATGTCGGAGACTTGGAAGACAGCTTCGCATCTTTAAACCTAGATGGGTTAAGGCTAAGTAAGTCTGAAATGCATGTTACTTTCAAAGATGTTCACTTTAAGGGTGCTGTTTTTACAGGGTCTGATATTAAGTCTTCCTCATTTATGAATTGTGGAATGGCTTCTGCTAACTTTACGGGGTGTGATCTTAGAGAAGTCTACTTTGCTTACTGTGACCTTAAAGATGTAGACTTCACAGGTGCTGATGTAAAAGGTGCTATCTTTAAGAAATGTAAAAACTTGACCATAGAGCAACTTAGAAAAGTAAAGTCTGGGTTCATAGATATTGAAATAGGAGATATTTTAAAATCGACAACCTCCACAGAACAATATGTAGTGATTGCTGTTAAAGGCGACAAGATTAAAATGAGAAACATAAGAACAGGTCGTAAATATATTAGGAAAGCTGTTTTTGATAACTCTGGGCATCAGGGCAAAGTTATGATTTCAGTGATAGATAATCGTAGAAACATCTACTATAACTTTAAGAGGAAGTAAGTTATGAAGAATTTAAATAACCTTGAAGAAAGAGTATCAAACCTAGAGAAGAAGTCTGCTCGTAAGAGAAAGACTATCGGAGATACAGTTAAGGACCTAGAGTTCCTAAGATCTGCACACCCAGATAATCTTAGTGCCTCTGAGCTAACTAGAATAGTTAAAGATAGAAGAATCTCTAAAGAGTTGAAAGCAGCGATTAGAAGTTATGTTAAAACTCAAGCTAAATATTTTGAGCTTCGTGATAAGAGACTAGATCTTTCTCGTTTAATTAAGGGTCTCTCTAGAACAGAGAAAGAAACAGTAGCATTAGCCTATTCTGACAAAATGGATCTGATAGTAGAGAAACTTACCTCTGCTATTAAGCAGACTACTTTGACTTATAATGGGAAGAAGTTAAGTCCTGGTATCCATGTAGAAAAGACAGAGAATGGTCAAAATAATGGTGTGTTCGACAATAGAAAATTCAGAGTCAAGTTTATTTTTAAGCCTTATGACTTTGCACACTATATCTTTGCTGTCTATCCAAATAGGCATGTCAGGACAAAGGTATTGCCTAATGGCTTTGACCAAGACGATTTCTTTTCAAAGCTATCTGATGCCTTTGGGAAAAGTATTGAGAGACACCTGCCAGGTTTTACTTCGATAATAAGTAGTTATGACCTTGTAAACGCAAACTATCATGGCAATGGTGTGTTAGATATTACAGTTGATGGATTAATCCATTACATAGAGAAGAAGAAATAAAATGGCTAATCCAATACATGTAGAAAAAGCCTTAAGTGGTGAGAAGGATCTAAGAAACCTAGACCTGTCTGGTGCTAATTTAAAAGGAGCTGAACTTACAGGAGTTGACCTAAGAGGTTCTAACCTTAAAGGAACTAACCTTAAAAATGCTGAATTGGCAGGCTCTGATTTCAGAGGTTGCACCTTTGACAAAAATACTAAGCTAATTATGGCTCGGTTAAGCGATTCAGACTTTAGAGGTGTTAACTTCAATGGTTTAACTCTCTTTTATCTTGTCACAGTAAGGTCTGATTTTTCTGGTGCTAGTTTTGTGGGGTGTACAATAGATATTTTCAAATCAGAAAAAGCTAACTTTACAGGTGCAGACTTTACAGGTGCTACTCTGAAGGATACAGACTTTACAGAAGCTAATCTTTCAAAGGCTAAGTTTGTAAGAGCAAATCTTAAACTCGCTAGCCTAGGAGGTGCTAACATAACAGATGCAGACTTCACTAAGGCTGATCTTAGTGGTGTATTTTTCAGGAAAGTTGATTTAAGTACAGCAGCTTCCTTTTCTGGTGCTACGTTTGTTAATGCTAAGATGCCTCATGCTAAACTCAAAGACATGGATCTTTCCAATGTAGATTTCACAGGTGTAGACCTCTTTGGTGCAGATTTGTCTGGTTCTATTCTCAGAGGTTGTTTGTTTGAGAGCACAGAAGCTAATCGGGCTCTCTTTCATGGGTCTATTTTAGAAGAAGCTATCTTTTTATATAGTAAAATTAGCGGTTGTAGTTTTATGAATGCAAAAGTTAAAGGTGCTAGCTTCACAAAGTGTAATCTGAATAGATCAGGCTTTCATGGATCAGACTTAACTGGTGTCTCCTTTGATGGTGGAGATCTTATCTTTTGTGGGTTTGTTAATACTGAGATTAAAGGTGCAACTTTCAAGAATGTTGATTTAAGATACTCTGACTTCTACAAAGCAACAGGAGAAAAATCTGCTACCTTCTCAAAAGTGGAAGCACAGAAAATCAAAGCTGGTGATGTTCTTACTAGTCAACACCCTAACATGAGAGACACTGAGTTGGATGTTATTAAAGTAACTCCAAAGATGCTTTTAGTAGCTCTCAATTTAGGGGATCTAGGCATTAAGACTTATAGGAAGAAGAGGAAATTGGGTCTTGTTCGAGTAGGTGATAACACTACTTACTACGCTGAGTATGTGGATTATAATAAATACAAAGTCACAAGTGTTAAAGCATATGATACATGGAGCTTATTAAGTTAGTTTTTTTTTAAAACCCCCTGACTAGTTATTGATAATAAGAGTAATTAGTCTAATAAAGAAAGGGGGTTACTATGAACAACTATTATGTTACAACACCTATATATTATGTGAACGACACACCTCATATAGGTCATGCTTATACAACAATAATAGCAGACACATTAGCTCGTTGGGAAAAGATTAAAGGTAATGATACTTACTTTTTAACAGGAACTGATGAGCATGGTTTAAAGATTGAACAGTCTGCTAAAAATAAAGGTGTGTCTCCACAAGAATTAGTAGATGATGTCTCACAGAGCTTTCGAGATCTTTGTTTAAAAGTAGATAGTTCTCCTAATGACTTTATCCGTACAACTGAATCTCGACACAAAGAAGTTGTTAAAGATCTCTGGCTTAAGCTAGTAGAATCAGGTGACATTTACTTAGGAGAGTATTCAGGTTGGTATAGCGTTAATGATGAGGCTTATTTCACAGAAGATGAAATAGTTGATGGTAAAGCACCCTCTGGTCACAAAGTTGAATGGTTAGTAGAAAAATCTTATTTCTTTAGACTTTCTAAGTACACGGATTTGCTTCTCAATCACTTTGATGAGAACCCAGACTTTATCCAGCCAAAGAAAAGACTGAATGAAGTTAGAAGTTTTGTTAAGCAAGGGTTAAAAGACATTTCTATATCAAGAAGCACATTTTCTTGGGGTATAGAAGTTCCAGAAGACCCTGAGCATGTAATCTATGTGTGGCTTGATGCTTTAGCTAACTACATTAGTGGTTTGGGTGGTTTCGAGGGTTCTCTTTTCGAGAAGTATTGGGGAAACTCACACCATATCATTGGGAAAGATATTCTCCGATTCCATGCTGTGTATCTCCCCTGCTTCTTACTTAGCGTTGGTGAAGATCTTCCAAAGAAGATTATTGCACATGGCTGGTGGACAGCAGAGGGTGAAAAGATTAGCAAGAGCAAGGGGAATGCCATTGACCCTAATAAAGTAATTGATGCAATAGGAAGTGATTCCTTTAGGTATTTCTTACTACGAGAGATCTCATTAGGTTCTGATGGAGACTTTAGCTATAACTCATTAGTTTCTAGAATAAACTCTGACCTCTCTAATGAATATGGGAATCTTGTTAGTAGAACGCTAGGCTTACTTAAGAAGTATAGAGCCTCTAAGATACCAGAGTCCTATGAGCTAGGGCTAGATGAGGTAGAATTGCTCAAGGTGATTAACTCTTCAAAGAGTGAATTAGAGCTTGCCTTTGACAACTACCGCTTAAATGATGCTTTGAAAGCAATCTGGAAAGTGGTTAAGGCAGGCAATAAGTATGTGAACGACACAGCACCTTGGGTTCTCTACAAAGAGGGTAAAGATAAAGACCTAGATAGGGTTTTATACACTCTTGTAGAGCTCTTAAGAGTCATTGGTATTTGGACTTCTCCTTTCTTGCCAACTTCTTCAAAGAAGCTTTTAGATAGTCTTGGAGTGGTCAATAGAGATTTCCAATCTTCTATTAAGTGGTTTGTATTAAAGCCCAACACCGAAATCAAAGACTCTTTGCAACTGTTTCCTCGCTTAAATCTAAAACCAGAGGACATCAAATAAAAAAAAGACTCATATTGTTTATGATATGGGTCTTTTTTTTGCTTAGGGAGATTTATATATCTTCTATTAACCTCAATGTCTGTGAGATAATATTTACAGAACATTGAGGTTTTTTTTATGAGCTATGATTTACACATAGCCCACGCTTGCCCTCACCATATTAGGTATGAGCGAGTTGGGATAACAAACGGCAGATTAGTTTCTCCCAGATCACCTATTGGAGGTGTTGGTCTTCTTGAGATAAGAAGAGATGGTGTTCTTCTTAATAAAGAGGGCAACTTGAGAGAAGCTTTTACTGTTGCCCCTCAATCCTCTCCCTATAGGATAAGGCAAGGTAAGAATGTTCTTGGTATAAGGACTTCAAATGGGGATGACTACCAAATCACTATCCCTTCTAAGATATATCAGGCAGAAGCTCTTGCCACATATCTCAAACCAAAGCTGAAAGATGTTATAGTTAGCCTGGAAAGAAAAAGCTTAAAGTTTTCAGATAACCTTGTGGGCTTTAATTTTACTCTATATGGCAGCGTACTTAAATCTTTAGGATATGCTAAAGAAAAAGAAGTTGTTAAAAGTAAAAGAATCACACCACCTTGGTCATTAGTTAAAAGACTGAATGGCTATGACGTTCTTTTTTCAAAAGACCTATCTCCAGAGGGTCTTTTAGACATTTCTTACACAACACTTAAAGAGTTCTGTAGACGCTGCAACAGCACAGGAGTAGAGAACGACATAAGGTGGAATGATCAAGGAGAGATGGGTATTCTAGGCGGTACTGACTTACTTTATCAGAATGTTGCTAAGTCAATACTAACAGAGATAGGTTCAAACCCATACCACAGCTTTTATGGGTCAAACGCTTTAAGCCTTATAGGTCGTAAAGTCAACTCTGGAACAGCCATGTCTTTAAGGGAGAGTGTGAATAGCTCTTTAAATAAGTTAATCAGTGTTCAGAGGCTTCAAAGAGAGTCTCAAGATCTTTCAGCAGAGGAAAAGATTTTGGGTGTTGAGTCTATAACAGTCTCACAAATTGACAATGATCAGACTTCCCTACTTTGCAATGTTGTAGTTAGAAGTGGTGCAGGCCAGCCTGTTAGTGTAAATGTAATCTTCTCTGTTCCTGGTTCAACATCTCTTAATGGAGACTTATAAAGATGAGTTCTTTTAAAATAACAAGACCTGATGGTGTTTCAATTTCGACAAACTTAACCTACTCTGTCACAGAAGATGAAGTTAAGATATATGGTCTGATTGATGGATACTCTAAAATAGAAGCTTCTTATGAGTCCATAGAGTTTACCTCTGAAGGTGCTGAAGCCGATATAGATATCAATCAAGATGGTACTTGGGTATTTCCTAATACCACAGAAGGTTTAGATATAAGCCAAGGATCTAACTCTTTTACTTTCATAGCTTCCGACAACTCGGGCAACAGTACTCGACTTGAGCTTATTCTTGTTTTAGCAAATGATGACTTAGCTGAATCACCAAGCTCTCCTACTGACATTAGAGTAGAAAGAGGGGGTGATAAGGTTGATGTGTCTTGGGTTCATTCAGACTCTAATGTCAACTACTATAATCTATATGCCTCTACATCTTCTGGTGGTGGAGAATTGGGTTATGTTAGAGTAAATGCCTTGCCCATAGATGTTGTCTCTTATGGAGAGAGTAAAGAAAAAGTAAGCTTGATCTCTCAAGTAGTTTCAGATGTTAATACTATTGAAGAAGACCCTTTAATAGTTGAACTTAACCTTAGTCAGAATGATAGCTCAACAACCACAATAGGTTCTTTAGAGATTCCAGAGAATGTAAAGAGGTTAAGGGTAGAAAGTAATGTTAGTTCTACTGAGTTAGAGACAAGGGTTTCTTTTTCTCACAACAGAAGTGCAGACCTGACTTCTACTCCCCCTACGATCCCTTTAGGTGCTTTTAACATTCTCCCCAGAACTGAACCTCTTTATTATGTTGTGACCTCAGTCAACTTTATTGATGGTGTTGAAAGAGAGTCTGTTTTTAGTGTGGAAGTTCCAGGTTTGCCCATAGACATTGAAGCATCTAACTTAGGTTTGCCCACAGTGTCAGATGAAGTTTTAACAAATGAGTTGATTGCATCTATTTACGAGGCAGACCCCTCTGCGAGTGTTCATGCAGGCTCTGCGGTAAGAGATCTCTTTGTAGACCCTGTGGTGTCTGAAATATCCAGAGTCCGATTTATGGTAGACTTTTCTTATAGGTCTACTAACTTTATAAGCCTTTTAGGTATAGATGACCCTTTGAATACAGGGATTTCAATAAGTGTAGCTTCTTCTAGCTACAAGCAAACTTTAAAGGAAGCTCTATTTTTAGATAATGATTTTCAGGTTCAAACTTTGATAGACCAATGTTTTGAACGTCTTGCTTCTAACTTAGGGATTAAGAGAAGAGAGGGTACAAAGTCAAGGGGCGAGGTCACGTTCTATACTTCTTCTACCCCTACTTTTGATCTTGAAGTTTCAAGAGGTGAGATTATCTCCTCTGGTTCTGTTTCTTTCAGGACTGTAGACTCTGTGACTATCCCTTCAGACAGCTCTGCTAGCTATTATAATCCTTTAACAAAAAGGTATGAAATAAAGGTCTTAGTAGAGGCTCTTGAAGTAGGTTCTTCTGGAAACCTTTCTTCTGACAAGATTACACAAGGAGCACCTTTAGGTTTAAGAGTGACAAACAAAGCTCCAACTTTTGGTGGCCTCAATAGAGAAACAAATAGAGACTTAGCTTCTCGAGCTTTATCTTATATCTCATCTGTGGACAATGGAACAAAGGCTGGTTATGAAAGAATAGCTAGAGAGTCTGCTGGTGTGGAAAGTTATTCAATTATAGGTGCTGGCCATGAATATATGGTTAGAGATGGTGGTTTAGGAGGAAAGGTTGACATTTGGGTTCGAGGAGAGGTTTTAAATGAGGTGACTGATGTTTATGCACCCTCTTATAAGTCAGTAAGAGGGGCTCGGTTTACACCTCTTTATTCTGAAGGGTCGTATGTGTTTTTAGCAACGACAGCAACCAATGCTGATCCTTTGTTTGCTATGATTGATCGAGAAGATAAGTTTGGGCTAAAGAACCAGACCTCTGGTGAGTTCTTTGATCTTACAAATGCGACAATCACAGAGGGTAGGGTTATTACTTTAGACTCTAGTTTAGATCAGCCCACATATCGCTTAACAGATATAATCTTAGGTGATTATAGAACAGATGTCTCAAGTCAGGTTGTCTTAGATAGACAGCCTGTGAGGTCTATTGCTTCTATAGCTACAAGTTCTGGTGTAGAGATCACCGACTATACTTTTTATAAGAGTGAAGATCCTTTAGTCTTAGGTCAATCTACCAAATCTTCAGACTATGTAGTTCTTGGCAATAATGGTGAGGAAAAGATTATAGAAGTTCTTGAAGAAGAAGTTACTTTTAATGGTCTTTATCCAGAGCCTCTTTCAAATAAGGGTGTAGATATATCCTCTGTAAGGGTTTACAATCCTTTAAACTCAGTAGATTTCACAAATCAATTAACTTCAAGCACTCCAGACTATAACATTTACACAGAGAGTAATGGCTTAACTTACATTCAAAGAACATCTTCTTCTTCAATAGGAACTTCTGATACTGTGTCAGTCGATTATGAGCATCTTGAGAACATTGTTGTTTCTTACACAACAAATCTTGTTTTAACAAACTTGCAGAGTGTTGTTGACGAAGAAAAGCATATGGGTGCAGATGTTCTTGTTAAAGAAATCACACCCTCTCCTGTGGATGTAAAAGCTTTAGTTTACATTGATCGTGGAGAAGACCCCTCTTTGGTAGATAATTCAATTAGAGCCAATTTAACTATTAGAATAGAGTCAGAGGGTCAAGGGGGTAGGATTTATCCTTCAGATATAATCCGAGAGATAGATTCTGTTGTTGGTGTTTCTCATATAGAAATGCCTTTACTTCAACTAAGTTTAGCAGAGGGTACATTAGTTTTAAGGGAAGAAGTTTTAACAACAGTACCTACACTCATACCAGAGATTTCATTATCAGGGCATCAGGTTTGGGTTTGTGATATTCCTTTAAAGCATATCCCAGCGTTGAATGGTGGTGATGGTGCTAGGCTGTTCTTAGATGGTGTTGAGTACCCTTTATTAAGTAGATCTCAAAGACAAACCATTTCAAATTGGAATGAGACTATAGGCTCTATAATAGGAACAGAAGGTATGTACCTGAATATAGATGGGTCACTTGCAGCTATCTCTGACACAAACCAAAAGCTGGTCATATCCTTACCTCAAGGAAAGGTCACTTCTGACTATAAGATTGAAATAAACTACAGGGTAGGAGACTCCACAGGGTATGTTAATTCAATTGTTCTAAATGACTTTTCTTATTTAACTAGTGGAGACTTTAGCTTTACTTATGAGGAGACTGATAGATGATTTTTGACTATGACCCTCGATTAGAAAGAGAAACAGTCTCTTCTGAATCTTCTTCTTATAGGTTGCTAAAAGACATACTCACAGAGCAAATTGTAGACTCTATGAGTAATGGCACAGCTTCTAACTATATTACAAATTCTTATGGCTCTAACCATAGAATATTGTATGAGGGTGTAGCTAGTTTAATTGCTGATCTTATTTTAAAGTCTGCTGATGGCATTGAAGATAATGAGTACTCACAACTGAGAGCAGAGTATGTTTCAACTCGATTGCTTTATTCAGTTTTTCCAGATGAAGACTCTGTGCCTACTAGCCAAAATGTAGGTGAGGTCATAAATATGCTCTTACAGACTTATGAAGCTCTTTTAGAGGGGGCTACAAAGAAGTCTATTGATGAAGCCCTTAATGATATATTTAATAGGTCAACAGTCACTACAGAAGTAGAGAACTATATTGCTAATATAACCACTTCTATATTAGCTACTACAGAGTTTAATACAGATGGTATTGTCTCTGAACACAAACACCATGCCTTTACCAAAAGTGCTGGTTATGGTTCGACTTTAAAACCTATTGGTTATCGCTGGGGTGATGATCTACATACACATGAAATCATAGATGGTGAAATACAGCCTCATACTGACGCTGATGGTGTTTCTCACACACATGAGATATACTTTGGTCTACCAGAGAATGTAATGCTCTTACAGAGCAATCTGAGGAAGATTTTTGAAGTAATTAAACCCTCACATATAAAAACAGGTGAGATCACATCTATCTTAGAAGAACCAAGTAGCCTTTCTCCCACAATAGAAGACGAAATCAATGGCCTTGATTCTGTGTTCTTGGGCTTGGGTTCTATCTACCAAGAAGATATGAGAAAAGGAAGAGATGGGGTTTGGGAAGATGAGCTTTATGGCTATGTGTCTGGAAAAGAGATAAGGTTTTGGAGACATCCTTTAAATGTTGCCGACAATGTAGTTGCAATATGGGAAGAAATAGACCCAAACACCCAACAAACTATTGTAAAGACCCAGAAGTTGAGGGTTATTTCTACTTTCGAAGAGTCCCCAGCAAACCAAACAGCATTTAATCAAGGAGAGACTCTATCTTTTGTTAGAGAAGTTGCCTCTGCCTCCAACTATGCAGAACAGGTAAGAATACAAAGTGGCTCTTTACTCCCACCAGGTCAAGGTGAAGTAGGGTTGATAAACCTTTCTTTTGCAGATGATGGAGAGCCTTTACTGTATAGTGGTGATAGTAAAGTATACTATCCAACAATAACAGGATATGAGGGAGAAGAAGTTCAGCCTGCAACTAAGCCTTATGGTGACAGAGTAAGGCTTTCTTCATTTGTTGTAAGGGTAGATGCAAACATACAAACAGAAGGCATTACATTATTTAAGTTAGTCTCTTTGCCTTGGTCAGTTCGTAAAACAAGAGAATACTCTATCGACACTTACATCAATGATGGGGTCGATAGCTTTGTCTTAGATTTACCTTCCTATATCCCAGAGCTTTTACAGAAGAATCACAGAAATCTCCCAATCATAGGCAGCGACCTTGAAATTAAACTTAATGGTGTCTCACTACAGACACCCTTCTTCCTTGATCTTCGGACAAATCAAGTTATCTCTCAGCTTCCCGTATTTTCTTTAGGTCAAGAAATTACTTTAACTTATCCCTCTGTGCAAAGCTCTGTTAAGTCTTTTAGGGAGTTGAATAACACGAACCTACTTCTAAACTCCATAAGACCTGTTAGGAAAGTAAGTCTTTCAGGTCGAGGTGGAGATTCAAAGAGGGCTTCAAGACCAAGCTTTACTTCTTATGTTTTAAATCAAGCTAGTCCTGTAAGACCTTTGACTCTTTCCGAAAGGAAGATTAGTTATTCTGTTTCGACTTCTGACATATTAAACACTTTCAACCAGAGCTTAAACAGCTCTTTTGTTTTAAACAGAGGATCTTTCACCTTAAATCTCTCACAAGATCAGGTTTTTGCTCCTGCGGTTAAGACAATAACTTTAACAAGTGGTGAGGTGGCTTTTTCTCAATTAGGCTACATCCCTTCTTTTATAACTTTAGTGGAAGATGACTTAGGCAATAGTTATGACTTCACCTTAAGTAGTTCAAAGCTAGATATTAAAGGAATAAGCAGCTTTCCAATATCTTTAACAATCCATGCAGTTTCTTCTAGTCCTCTAAACCTTAACCAAACATGGCACAAGGGAGATACTTTAGTAGAGGGTCAGGCTTTTGTAGGGTTGAAAGACACATCAACTTTACCTTTCCTTATAGAAAACACCCCAGAAGAGATCATCCAAAACCCTCTAGGTTTAGGTACTGATGAGGGAGATAGGAACATCTTATCTTCGAGAAAGGTTGATGAGTCTGGGGTGTATGGCGAACTTACATTTTATGAGGACTCAGCAGTTGAATATGAGATAGATGGTACAGATGGTTTTGCTAATGACTATAATCCAATTCAATATGAAGACACTCTCTTATACCAAGATCCAACTCTTTATATTTTAGGACCTAGAGTTGAAGTTGAAAGCAATTTAGTAAACACTATCCCAACCTACCTGTTTTTTAATTACTTCTTCTTAAATACTTTCGGTGGTGATGGTCATTACTTTTCAATCTACAGGGTGGGTGCTGATGGTGTAAAGTATTACCAGACACTTACTCTGATTGCAGACAGTGGTGGTTTTCTAGCATTAGAAGAGTATCCAAATTTACCTGCACCTAATGGGTCTCCTTTAGCTTACCGTTTTAGGGATGATGGCAATGGTGGTGGCTTCAATGTAAACTACACAAATGGTGAGTTTGCAGATAACTACACAGCAGAAATAAATGCCTCTTTCAACCACATCCCAAACCAGACTTACTTCATAGAGTTATATATGGAAGAAGATGGAGGTGGTGCTGATACTCTTCATTTCTTCTCAAGTGGAACAAACCAGCCATTTGTCTTAGGTCAAGATTGGTTGAGCTCTCCAGAAACTTACAGACTAGATGATGCTAATGGTGGTGGTTTTGGTGCTGAGTATTATTATGAGGTTTTGTTTGCCACCAATCCTGGTGAAGTTGTTTCTTTTGACCCTTCTACTGATGAGTTCCCAGCTTATTCAAAAGAGAGTGAAGAAGTAGGTTTGACACATGAGGTAGGTGTTCCTTCTTACTATGGAGAAAACCTTTATCCTGTTGCGTATAGTAGCTTTGATCAGAATACCAACTTTATTCCCAGAAATGCTGATGGTAGTATTCAATACTTTTTTGGGGTTGAGGATGAGCTTTTAGTTAGCACAGATGAAGTAATTGCAAGATTTAGCTTTAACTCTAACATTCCTATTTTAACAGATAGCATTTCTTTAACATACTATCTCTACCCTTCTGATATAGAAGAGATTCTTGCCAATACAGAAGATATTGTAGAGGTGACTTATAGGTATCAGTCACCTCAGGTAGAAGATACACTTTCTTACTCTGCCGATGTAGATTACTTCTATGATCTGGGAGATGTTATAGAGGAAGACAACCTATCTTATGGAGATACTGTTTCTACTGTTTACAGATTTAACCCTATAAATGAAGAGTCAAGTATCAATGCTTTTGGTGACGATTTATCTGCTCGTATATCTTCACTGCACTTAGAGGATAGCTTTGATACCAGATCTGAACCAATCATTGCTTCCTATAGCTTAGTTCCTGTTTCAGAGGAGTCACTTGTAGGAGATCTTTCTGATGATGTCTTAACTACATTTGCATATTCTGGTGTAAGTGAGTCTGATTCACTAACTTATGAAGATTCGGTTTCAACAGGGATTCGTAGTTTATTTGTTTCAGACAGTCTAAGTTTTGATGCTGACGCTTCAAGGGATATATCTTTAGATCCCATTGAGGTTGAGAGTGAAATAGTTAAACTAGGTTCAGAGATTACAACTCAGTATAGCTATGCTGCTGTTAATGAGGAAAGTCTTGTTGTGTACTTGAATGACACAGTTAGTTTCCAAATGGGTGTTTCACAAGTAGACACGCTATCTTATTCTGATGATGTATCACATGTTTACAATTTAGGAGGCTCGTCTGTAGAGAGCGATTTGGATATAACAGATGCAGTCTCTTATCGTTACAAGATTTCTTTAACAGACAATGCACCGATAGTAGATGCTTACCCTAATACCAGCTTCTTATTCTCTGCTTCTGCGACAGAATCTTTAACATATGAGGATTCAGTTTCAACAACTCATAATAGAACAGTTAGTGTAGAGGGTTCTCTTTCTTCTTCTGACGCAGTAAGTACAATAGAAACTCCTTCAGGGATTTCTGTTGCAGACACCCTAAGTATGTCTGATACGGCGACCACTTCTATCGGGACTATTTCTGTTCCAAGTTTGGCTGTTGGTGTGAAATATAATAACTTTGCACAGGCAGATGATGAAATGTTCTCTGTTTACATAGGAGAAATGGATACTTTAGTTTATCCAGAAGTGACTGTGTACCAGCCAGACTCTCAAGATCTTTCACCTATTAGTTTGGTAGAAGGAAGTAAAGAGATCAAAGTATTGGCTTCTTCAAGTGACGCTTATGCAAACACTAATGATGATGCATCACTCAGGTTTGGCCCTCTTCAATATGACACAGACTATACCCTGTATTCACATACAAGCTATTTAGATACAACACCTGATATTTCTGCAGCATTTAGGGCATCTTCTTCTGCATTGAACCCAGATGGATTTATGTCTGGTAAGGGCTATACTGATCTCATGCCAGGTAGCACAGATGGAGCTCAAAGGTACTTTAGGCATAGTTTCTACATTAGGTCTTCAGATGATGCAGTGATCTTTACAGCAGACACAGGCACTGATTTTACTTTTGATGACTTAGAGCAGATTCGATTATACTTACACTTCATTTACACATATAGTACAGGAGACAGTGCAGATAACTTTGCAATAAGGCAAGCACCGAATGGGGCTACTTTTGCGAGTCCCGATGGTTCACCTGCATCAACAGGTGGTTGGATAGAGCCTACAGTACATTCTGATGTGGTCAACCATAAGACTAATGGTGTGTATGACTATACTGACTTACCAGATTCAAGTGTTGCAAATACAGATAATGACGCACAGGTTTCATGGGATTTGGTTATAGGCACTCGTTATCATTTGAAGGTTTCTTCTGTAGACAATGCATCAGATTTCCAAGTTTTCCTTGATCCTAGAACAGAAGACAATGGTACTTCATGGAACACTGAATACACCTCGTCTAGCTCTTTGACCTATACCGAGACTTTAACAAATAATGATTCACAAAGTTATACTTTCAACCACTTCTTTACTATTCGTAGGGATGGTTTCATTATTTGGGAACAAGACCCTAGCGGTTCTTAATACTCTTTTTATAAACAACTTTTATCTAAACACTCACTAAGGAGAACACTATGTTCAATATCAAAGGTTATGTAGAGGCTACTTTCAGAGACTCTGAGGGAAATGTAATTCAATACGAAGAGGGTCATAATACAGTTGTTCAAATGTCTAGCAATATTATCATGGACAATATTCTTCCCAGACTCGGAGCTTCTGGAACAGCTACGGGAGTATCAAATCGCCCTGAAGCTACTAACATGGATGATGATACCACATTCCCTAATGGTGGTAACTACATTGGTCCAGCAGGTGCAAGTACAAACACTTCTGCAGCTCATGCAATCAATAACATTGCTTACATTGCAGTAGGTGACAACTTGGGCACAGATTCAGCAGGAAATGCCCATTCCTCACAGAATGCAGATGTTGCAAGTGCAAGCACACAAGTTAACATGGTAGATGATAGCTTTAGCCTGACAAGCACAAACCCTTATTTTGCTCGTTTGGTTGATTCTGTGAGTTTCCCTGCATACAACCAGATTCGATTCACTACTACCTTTGCACTTGGTGAGGGTAATATCACAAATGGCATTGCAGAGATTGGTTTGTGGACTGCTGGTGATAATGTTGATGCAGATGGTTTTGCAAACACCACAACACCAACTGTGACAACTAACATGAGACTTTTTGCTAGAAAAGTTTTGGATAACACCATTACTAAGACTGATGATGGTACTCTTGAAATAAACTACACCATCACATTCAACGCTTAATTTTTTCTTGTTATGAGGTTCGAGAGGGATATTTTTTAGTTGTTTTATCACCTCCATATCGTACCCCATAACCTGTGGAGGAAAATATGATAAAGTCCAAAGTAAATCCCCCTCACACATCTGCCTTAAACTTTGGTTTGGCTTTTGGTGACAATATAGGAATCAAAGTTAAAGGTGATGTCTTTGCTACTCTCAGGTATGAGGATGGCAAAGAAGAGATCGTAATTGATAAGTCCAATATCTACACTTTGGATGGTGGAGTTTTGGCAGCTATTTTGTTTTCTAACAATGCAGGGCAAAGCAACAATAGATTTGTGAATATGCTTGCAGTTGGAACAGGTGCTTCTGGTTCATCACAGAATCCAGACATTCCTGATTATCAACAAAGAGCTTTAAACACACCACTCTATAAGAAAACTTTCTCGAGTGTAGTTTATCGCAAAGCAGATGGGAGCTTAAGTGTTGATGGGAATAATGACCCTATTCCAACCAACATTGTAGATTTCACAACAACTTTTGAGTCTTCTGAAGCTGTGGGTGCTTTAACTGAAATGGGTTTAATAAGTTCAGTCAACAATAGCTTCTTAGAAAACTCCTTTGTTAAAAACCCAAACAACTTCCCTCTTGAAAGAGATGTTTCAGAAGCTGTTTTAGATTATGACGTACTTGTTAATTATTTAACCTTCCCTGTCATAAATAAACCTAATGGGGCAATTCTTGCAATCACATGGCGATTAACTTTTTAAGTAGGAGACTACCCTCATGAAATACCTCTCTTCTACTAGCAGAAACTTAAACCCTGCAAACTATGCATGGGAATCTGTTGTCCATCAGTTTGGAAGACCTCTCCTAGATAGTGAGCTAAACCTTTCTCAAGATATTCTGAGACAGAGACTAGACTTGCCATCTGGTATGATTTCAGACCAATCAAGCATGAATGACAAGAATAGGTTCTTGTTCTATTCTCCTTACACAGGAAACCCTAGAGTCTTAAACCCAGAATTCAGAGCGAATACTTTAACCATTGAAAGGTTCATTGCCTCTGTTAATGGGATGGCTGTGGATGTTAAGGGAACTAACTCTGTAGACCCAGAACTTAACCATGTTGAGCTATCTGAACCACAAGAGGGAATAGATCTAGTAGATTTTGTTTTCTTAGAGGTATGGAGAAAAGAAGTTACTCCATCAATGGATGCCAGAGCCAGACTCAAAGTCTCTAGCCCATTAGCAAATGACACTTTAACCTTTCAAGATGCAAACAACTCTGTAGTAATAACAGCAGGTGTTGACTTTCAAATCAGCAACTCTAGCCCCGAAACGGCTAGAAACCTATCTGAAGCTATAAATAACTATGATGGACAAGGCTTAGGTCTAACTCTTGGCTCTGTCACAGTCACCTCTGAAACAAGAGGCACTCCTTATTTATTTCTCAGTTTAACTGGTGGTGCTAGTGGCAATACTCCAACATTTAATATTACAAGTGGTTCTGTAGGCATACTTGTAATAACCCAACCTTCTGGTGGTTCAGATGGTGAGGGTAAGCCTAATGCAAACAACATTTATTATGCTGGTAATCTTGACTGTCATAGTGATCTTTATTTGGATGATGACATACAAGACCCTACTTTGAATGTTTCTTCGACAAGAAGGGTTCAAATACAGTATCGTCTTAGGGTTCATGCCAATTTTAACTATAGTATATCTCAAGACATCTTTGGCTTAGATAGCTTTGGTTTATTTGCTCAAGGTGCAAATGCAAATCCCATTAACACAGCTACTTTCAGTAGGCATAGTAATGATTCTGGACTTTGGGTTGCAGGCGATGGTTCAGAAGCAAGTGCTTCAACTTTAGGTACTGTTGATGGGTATATCTATGCAATACCTGTAGCTTTTGTCTATAGGCGAAATAAGCCTCTAAATGGCAATGAGGGATTTCACCCCTTAGATAGATATAACACAGGTGCTTTACATGACCATGATGGATCAACCTTACAGGCAAACCCTTATGTAGATCGTGTAGCCACTACATATTCAGATAGGCCAGATGGTCTTTTCTCCGACCAGATTGCAGAAGAAGATGTACTTGATTTAAGAAGAAGAGTTTTCCCTAAAGGTTTAGACTTTAAATCAGAGCTTGTTCATCAATATCATTCTTTACTTGATGGTTTAAATAAGACTTGGATTGCAGAAGCACATAACTTAGCAGATACAGGTAATGGTACAGCAGGGATATCTCACACTCCTCTTATGTGTGATGTTTTTGGGAGTAATGCTAATTCTTTAAACATTGGTAATTACAAGAGAGACTTTAACAATGTTTCCAGAAGGTTCTCTAATGTGCCTTTAGTAGAAAGAGTCTTCTTTATTATCTATCCAGGACTTAACACCTCAGGTATTAGCTACACTCCAAACGATAATGCTCAAGCGAATGGTTGGCACGTTGGAGATACCATTGTTGTAAGTCTGAATGATTTAGATGCAAAGGGAGACACAGAGTGGGTTCCTGTTGATGCATTTGGGTCTATTGGTATAGATTTACCCTCAGGTTCTAAGATCACAGATTTAGGTATGTGTTGGCACAATGATGGTCACTATGTGAATGATATAGTTCAAGATGTAGAGATTTCCTATGTCAACATCACAGATAGTGCAATCTCTGTGGTTCTAGGAGAGAATGACCAAGTTGCTAATGGAGGTATCTCTGGTGCTGCTGATTATGCTGTGGTTTCAGACGATTCTTTAACATTAGGGAGTGAAGCAGTTATTTTCCTTGAGTTGGTTATTGAGATGCCTTCTGGTGATCATGGTTTAACAGGGAGAGTAGATCAGATCCCTAGCTTCGATTCAGAAGTTTATGCAACAGGATCTTGTATTTCTTTGAATGAGCCAGAGGCTGTTGTTAATCTGTATCCTAATGTAGGAAACGGGGTTGCTTCGCCCATTATTAACCTAAGAGAAGGTAAGCGAGAAGTTTCTTTAGAGTATGTTAGGGGTTTGATGACAAGAACTATAGTTTCTACTAGGTCTAGCTTCACATATTTACCTTATAGGGTTTATGGAGATCCATCTACAATCACAATTACAGATGTTTCTGATCCTTTAAATCCAAGTGTTTTAACGCTAGATTCTTCTAGTTCTAAGTTCTCACACTCTGAACCTTTGTTAGCTTGGCAGGCTGTTTGGGTTTCTGGTCAAAGAAGTTTGGAGATAGAGTTCCACCCTGTAGTTCCTTATCCTGCTACAGACACTTCAAATAACTCTATATTCGTCTTTTATAAGAGACAAGCACCTCAGACATGTGGTTCTGACTTTCCGATTGCTAACGACAATATAAGCACTGATTCTGGTGGTGTTGTACCTGTTGAGATGGAGTTGAGTCCTTTAGCAATAGGGGAGAAGATTTCTTCTTTTATGAACTCGGACTTTACTTATCCTTTCCTTGCTCCAACAGAGCATTTAGGGAGTTCTCCTTTAGCAGAGAACAACTATGGCTATGATGAGTATCTGGTTTTGAACAGCAATGAGGTTTTCCTAGATGACTTGACAGTCAATACAGGTAATGTGGACTTATCAAGTTTAGTGCCTTTAGCTTCATCGGTTAAGCTAACACTAGGAAGATCGGCTATACCACCTGTCAAAGACAACTATAACCGAGTTGTCTATCAAACAATGAGTGAAGCTAGCTATTACCCAGCTTCATATGCTAAGAATCTTTCGGTCTTTAACAAGAGCTATAAAAATGCCTTGCCTTGTTTAATGAAAGTCACATCAGACAGTCATGATCTCTACAGAAGTGGAGAGGTTCTGTTAGTGGTTTTCATTAAGACTTCTATTTGGGGTCAATCAGTATCTGTAGATATGAGAGATAATAATTCAAACAACTTAGTTGTTGCGTGTGTTTATAGGACTCGCAATTTGCTTCTTTTAGGAGATTAGTATGCCAAAGAAAACAGTAGACACCGACAGCTTGATTACTGTCAATTCTTCACAAGGGACAGACAGTATCAGTTTGGGCTTAACTTCTTCTTCAAGTCAAAGAGTATCGACTAATGCAGAAGATATATTTTCTTCAAATGCACTAGGTGGGTACTTAGACGAGAACTTGCAATCTAATTTAGATAACTTATCTTCAGAAGCAAAGAGAAACCAGCCCCCTAAGCTAGGCTATGGAGCAATTACTTTTTCAAATGACTTAGGTGTCTCTATATCACATGATGGCCGACCTGATTGGGGGTCAGCAAAAGTGGTAGACTACCCATCTTGGGTCTACAAAAAAAAGATCTGGGCAGAGAAAAGAGAGATGCCTCATATAGGTTTCGGGAATGAGCAAGAAGACTTAGCAACCTCTATATCTGATTCTAAATGGATAAACGAAGGCGGTCTTTATGACACTTTAAATTTAAATTATAGAGACAACCGAGAAACAGGATCTCCTAGTAGCTACAGCTATTATGGTTTTGGAGATACACAATTTGACCATATAGGATTTCCTTTAATTGCTCAGTCTGCACCGAGAGACTCATTTAACTTACTAGACAATAGTCAGATATACCCTTTCTTGTACCAAGAACCTCTTTTCACACCAGATGAAACAAATGATTTATTCAATGCCTCAACAGGTATTACTTTAGGTCTGACCTCTGGAGAGGGCACTTCAAGCTTTGGCTTAAGAAAAGGTGAGCCTGCTATTGCAATGTCTCCTATTTCAACAAGAAGCAACTCACCTTTTAACTCTAAGATATTGATAGATAGCTACAATGATGACTTAGGATTCGTTATTTCTGGCCTACTCTTTCCAGCAGATAGAGGTGTTTTAGCTTTGATTCGTTTTGAATCAGATCCTAACGGAGTCTCATCTGGCATATCTACACCAGCAACCAATGCAGAAGAAGTTTTAAATAGAGTGGTTGCTGCTATAAAGTTAGGGCATGGTGTAGGCCCTCTTGATGGAGAATCTGGTGGTGACATCTTTAATGATTCAGAGGGAGAGACATTCCCCTCTCTTAAAACAGGTCAGTATGATCTGTATGAATTACATACAGGAAACTATATACCAAACTCAACTAGGTCAGGTGCTAACCCCAACTTAGTTGCAGACCCCACTAAAGGTCAAGTACGATTGTTGACAGATCCTTTAGCTTTCAATGTTGAAGATAATACTTATTCTTTAGGGATACCTGTCTTATTCTCTCCATATGACTACTCAAGAGAAGTAGAGGCTCGTTTTTTCTTCCCTAATAGAAACTTTCTTTCTTATAGAATGCCTTTGTTAAAGGATTACTCACCAGAGGGTCTTTTAACACCTGTTGCAGAAAGAGATAGATTCTTTGTTAAAAACACACCTAACAAAGATCAAGCTAAAAAAGTATATGAGCCACTTTTTAAAACTGCTGGTGGGTATGTTACCTTTGGTGCAAGAGATAACTATAGTTATCAAGTGGCTCGTTATAGACATGTTGTAAACCTAATGGATTTAGAAGCAGATACTTATGTAAACATATCTTCTGACCCCACAGACGATGAACCAGACTATAACTTTGGGTCATTTGCTTTAATCCACTTTAAGACAGAAGCAGCTTTTGAAAGACTTGTCAGAGATGGTATTGCACCTTCAGATGAAGAGGTATTCAGTAGAAACCTCATAGACTTTGATGACCTGTCAAATAACATTGCTCAAGACTTAGGGACTGTAGGTGGAGATGGTCTTGAAGATGGTGTTTCTTCTTTCTCATCTAGTAATGCACTAAGTATTTTTAGACCTAACTTTAACTTTGAAAGACCATTGTTTGATGGATTGTTTAACAGCTTTGATTTTACACCTAAAGCTCAGACAGAAAACTTCTATCCTAACTATGATGCAGCAAACTCCGAAAAGATTAACAAGAATAATAGTTACTTCTCTTTTATCTCTGGAGTTATTTATGTCAGCCCTACTATTCCATTTAGATATAACGGACACCCTGACTTACAAGGGAACTCTCTAACACCTACTGTTCAAGAGAGCCTTTACTCTAAGATTAAAACAGAGTTTAACATTACTCAAGAGCTAGAACTAAATGATCTTACTAAATGGGATACAACAGAGCCTTCTGAGAATTCTTCAGTCAGACCATTTGCCCAAATCTTAGCAAGCTCTTTAACAGCACAAGATAATTTAGAAGCAACTGTATATACCCAATGCTCAGTGACTACTAAACATCAGAGTCTATTTGTTAATCAGCGTCTTGGGGTTAATACCTTATATGCTAAGGGTGATGCAGTTAAGCCAATTACAGATCTTACTTTAATGAATGAGAAAGATGGTTTCTGTACTTTATCTACCTCTGCAACTAGGACTTCTTTGCTAGTAAACAGAGCTTCTAGGCAACATGACAATATAGGTGTTGAGATTGTTGCAGATGATGTTGAAACATTATTAGGAAACCCTGTCACCAATAACTCTAAAGTCCTTTATCACTCTGCTCGTAAAATATCACTTCTTGAATTATACGGACAGAGGTTTAGACCAAATGGGTCATTGCCTGGATTCGCTGGCACTTCTATATCTTCTCTATCCGAGATCTACACCCCATTTGGAGATGTTGGATATCCTGGTGGAGAGAATGATGATTTTACTTATGGGTATGTTTTTGCATGGTGGGAAAATACAAATAATACAGGTCACCATCCCAAAGTTGCAGGTCAGTCCTTCTCAATTTATAGATATGATGAAGAAGGTTATAGGATATACCAAGAGCTAGAACTTCTTCCTATCGGTGGAGATGAAGCAAATGGTTATGCTTTGGAGCTTTGTTCTGGTTGGAATCGTGTGAGCCATGCAGATAATAATGTGAACACAGACCCTAAGTACAGATACCCTCAAAACAGACCTGTTTATAGACCTGTAGAGAACAACGATTCTAGATTAGCTGTGACTACTCATGCAGATGCTCGTTTCTTACTTGTTAAAGATGTAGATTACTATATTGAGTGTTATCCTTCTGTTCCTTACACAGCAGCAAGCCCACTCAATCCTTTAAACTTTGATGAGACAACAGCAAATCAAAGTATCTCTAGTATTGGTGGGTCTGCTTACTCAGACCTTCAGCTTAAAGTAGTTGAAGAGTTAAACCCTGCACAGTCGGTCTGGAATGCTTATGCTGGAACAAACAGCCTTTATGACAATCTAGCAGGGGTGAATACTAACCAATGTCAATGGTTAGGGAAGGACACCTTGTTCCCACCACCTGTGGCAAACCCTGTTGCGGATGTTGGTTATACTTCTCATGTTAGGGGTATAAAGTACTTAAGAAGAACTTCTTTATTTTCGTATGAGTCATCAATACCTCATCCTCACCCAAGACCAAGTTATGACCTTGTTGGTGAAATTCATTATGGGGATGTCTTTATTGAGGTAGCACCTACAGGAAACATGGAGCTTCCTGAATATGGTAACTTTACCCAAGACATAAGAGGCTTTATAACAGTCTCTGGGCTAGGTAATGAACCATACTTTGCAGAAGATCAGATTCATGCTGTAGCTCCTACTTACAATCCTAGAATCCCTTTGAAGTCTCTCTTTACTAGAAGAAAAGACACACAAGAGAGGTTCTTAGATGAGTCTTACAGAATAGAGTCTAGTTTACAGCACTTGCTTACAGTAGTAGGAGACCCTACTTCTTCTGCAAGATACAGTAACAATTCGGTAGCTAATTTTAATCCAGCACTTCCAGACAACATGTTCAATTCAAATACTGACTTGATTGAAAACTTGCAAGGACCAGGATTGCCGAATGGTGGTGCAGGGGTCAATTCTGGCTATATCTGCTTCCCTGTTAGAGATGAAAGCACTTTTAATGGCCGAGTTTTCTTAGATCTTCTTGATTCTTTCCCTGCTGATGATCTCTTTAGGAAAAGAGCAGGTCATGGTGGTGCAGGTTATTTAAGAAATAGCTGGCACATTAGAAGGGCTGCTATGTCAACAGACCCTCTTGAGAATGATTGGAGAGAAGCACAGGTAATAGGTTTCCCAGATATGACAAGAAACTTAATGAGTGGTTCTAAGTATGGAACACCACCAAGAGGTTTGCTTGTTTATCCTTATATGGACTTTTCTAGTAATGCAGCTTTCTCTTTTGAGGGTCAGACTACAGGGGCTAATAACCTCATTGCTTCTAACGAGGGGTATTTCTTACCTAATGCAAACATAGGTTCAACAGATACAAGAGAGGGTTCTGATTGGGTTGATGATGACTTAAACAATGCAGGTTTCTCACTCAATCCTAAGTTGAGACACGCTCAACCTAATTATTATAAGACTTCCCTACTTAGTGATTTTGCTGACCCTAATGACTATCCAGATGTTGGGTATGTCAGAGCATTTGATCTTAACTTTGGAAAGAATCCTACACTAACACCTCAAGCACCTTATTGGAATAAGAATTGGGTTGAGGACACAGAGCAAGGCGAGGAAAATAGAACTTACCTTGAAGCTCAGAACTATGGTTTGATTGAATCTGGTCAATGGATTAGAGCAGAAGTATACCCTGATGAAAGAGGCTTTAGGTTTGCCCCTGTTAATCTAAGGCTTGTTGGTATAGATTGGGATATGATTTCATTTGTAGATAGAAATTTCCCTCTCCAGAAAAGGGATGGTTTAGTCCATGAGGTAAGTGGCTCTCAGTATCTTTGTAGAAAGCGAGTAATGAGAGTTTTTGTTAAAGTTCCAGGTTTAACTGCTTGGCTAGATGTGGGTGTGAAAGATGGTGAGATAGGCGAATCTTACAGACATTGGACAGGAGACAAATCAGATCCAAATGTTGGAAATAAAGACCCTAATGGTGCAACAAGTAGAAAAGATGATCCTTTAGTAGATGGTGCAGGTTGCTGTCTTTCTTATGAAGAAAAGTATTTAGTAGAAGAAGGTCTGGCTTGCTTGGACTTAAAGTTGAACTTGGGCTTTGTCCCTGCCTTTAACTCATGGGGTGCAGACACAAGTTTGCCTGTTGGAGACTCGAGTAACATCTCTAAAGATGAGTATTTAGGCTTCTCTAAAGAGTATAGAGTAGACAACTGTCCTACTGATACTATTTACCTCAGAAACCAGAACAACTTATCTTCTGTGGACTCAACTATCGCTGGAGCTAAGAACTTTGAAGCACCAATGCTTGTTAAAGTTGTTCTTTCTCATCCAGACCACCCTAAGTATGAAGTACATCCTGACGACAATACTAAGCTAGTAAACGCAACAGATATTAGTGATTTGACTTTAGAGATTGCAGATATTGCTAATGGGACACCTAACAATGTTTCAATCATAGACATCCATCCTTCACCTAACACTTCTTATCTTGGTCACTCTTACCCACCTGATGACCGAGCACCTTTATGGTCAAGGAGAGGGTTGATGGGGATAGAGGTTCTTAGACCAGATGGTTCTAATTTTGATAGGGATGAAGCTATTGATAGACCAGATTTTACTTCTATTGATCTATATGGAAATCCTACATTGTATTATGCAAGGACAGAAGATTTATTGAGTTATGAGAGTTATGTTAAACAATCCTCATCTTTAACAAACAAGATAACTTATACACATAATTTAAATGTAGCACCGACAGGATTAAGTTCTGAATATAAGAAGCCTGTTAAAGGAGAAGGTTAATGCCTGCGATATTCAACCGAGCTGATGATAGTTTGATTCAGGTACTTCCTAGTTTTTCAAACTCTCTATTAACAGAGATGACAGGTAAGTATGTAATTGACTACCCAGAGCAATTTGACCTAAGTAGGGATTTAGATTCTTTGGATACTTCACTGAGTGCTGCTCAAGTAAGAAGTAATTTTAAAGACCTTGTTCATAATAAGTTTGTTCAAGCTTTCCCTAGTTTTGATGTCTTTGATCACAACTACTTAGAAGACTTAAACCACCCATTTGAGAATGGCTTTTTCCCAAGCACAGATGCAGGTTCTTTATTGAGGACAGGCTATAAAGTAAGCTCTGGTCCTAATAAAACCTGTGTTATAGGAAGAAGCCCAAGGAAAAACACAATCGAGGGTTCAACCTTAACTACAGATATGACCTCACCTAAGAACAAATGCTTAATTACTCAAGAGATAGATATTGAGGGTTCAACACCAGATGGTCGTGGTCGTTTTGAGTTTATGGTTTACTTCAAAGATTGTCTTAGGAAACATACCAAAGACAGTAGCGACCTTTCTAGCACACCAGCAACCTTCGGCATGTTAAATCAAACAGGCAAAGTTGAGTATCAAACTAAAAGAGGTCTTGAAAATTTCCTTAGAGTTTATATTTCTGGAGACAATGGTAGTACCTATTCAGAGATAACTAACCTCACTTCATTCTCTTTTCCTCAGAGAAGAAATACTATAAGGTTGGCTTTTGTCAATTACACTGATTGGGATATAAACCTCTTAACATACACTTTGATGTACTGAAAGAATAAAGGTAGGCAACATGGATGATTTTAAGACTTACGCAAGCCGAACATTAAATGCTGAAGGGACACAGTATCAGAATGTAATTTGGCAAGCTGGAAAGCCCCCCTTAGATAGTGAACTAAACTTAGTAGGTCAGATAGCCAAGCAAAATCTTCAAGATCTAGTTAAGGCTCAAGCCCACAGTGGTGTTTTAATTGACCCTCGATCTTCTGATCGTGATTATATCTTTAGAGATTTATGGTCTAACTACTTTAAAGTTAAGTCTTTTTCTGCGGTTGTTAATGGACAAGTTGTAAATGTAGAAGAGCTTGAAATTAAGTTGCCACCACCACCTCCATCTGGTTCAAGGGTGGACTTTGTATTCTTAGAAGTCTGGAACTCTATTATTTCTGCCGAGAACAGTGGACTCGTAGATAATAAGCCTTCTCCTACAGAAATCTATCAGAATGGTAATGTAGCAGGTTCTGTTTCTTTATCTGATGAATTAGTAGATGGCTTGGTTGGGTTTGAAACAACTAAAAGGGTTCAGACACAGTATCAAATCCGAGTTGTTTCAAGTGTAGACTTGAAAGCAAGTCCAGAAGGTATGTCTAGTCCTTTAGTTACTGCTGTAGGTCCAACAGATGGTTCTGCAAATGTAGCATTTAGTCATGTAGAGGGAGATGCAGGTCTTTGGGTTGCAGAAGTGAATGATGACTATTTGTCTGAGAATAAAATCTATGGAATCCCACTGTGTAGTGTGTTCAGAAGAAACGAAGAACCTTACAGAGATGTCTCCAATGCAGGTGGTCCGAACCAGAATGGTTCAGTAAATAGAAAGCCTTCTTCTAGTAGCTCACAAGATGCATCTCCTTTAGTGCTAGCCTCACTAGATTCTTCTTTAAGTAGAGACTTTTTAGGTGCATTCACATTATCTAATCTTGAGGGGTCAGAGCTTTCTGATTTAGACTTGTTCTCTGGAGTGACTTCAAGATTCTTTGTTATTGGTAGTGGCCTTTCAAAAGAGATTATTAAAGCTTCAAGCATTGATCTTAATACGAACACTATTACTATTGAACAAAGAGGTGTTGCAGGAACACAGGCCAAGTACCATTCTTCTGGTGTTAGAATAAGACTTCACAACTCAAGACCTGATGGGAAATTTGCAGATGAAGTTCACCCTGAAGACATCTTAGATATGAGACATGCTACAACTTTAGGGGAGTGGGATTATCAATCCCTTCTTGAAAGTTCTGTAGCAGACCTTTTATTTGGAGAGCTTAAATCTACCTTTAAGCAAAACTCTATTAACTCATATTGCCAAGGAACGACTATTGAAGAAGTTTCTTATTTGAGTAGTGTTGCTTCAAACAGAACACACCAGATGGATTACCCTAATGGGTTTAGAGATACTTGGTCAGATGCATCTGTTCCTCAAATGGGTCTTACTTTATACTTAAACCCTGTTGTAAGTAGAGATGCTAATGGCTTGAGTACAGTTAACTTGAACGTAAGCTCTCAAAACGAATGGGAGATTGGACCAGATTTAAGTCCTTCTGCTTTCTTATTTGATGGTGCTACACCTTTACAAACCAGCTCTTTGCTTTTCCTTACTTTGGATGGGTCTTTAGATAATCTGGGTTATGGTATAAAAGGCAACTCTATTCAAGACAAGGGTATCAGATTTATTTCTCCTAGAGAGAATGGGTCTGTGAATCTGAAAAAGAGACCACCTTTTATTATTGAGCAGCTTGGCTCGGAGCATGAGAATATAAGCTACCCTACTTTTGTTTCAAACTTTGAAAAGCCTTTCATTGTTTTAGGTCGAAACAGAGGAACAGAAAGTTTTGTGACAAGTGTTTCTGACCCAGACAAGAACAACCACAACTACACTGTACTGTATAAGAAATCTGCATTTAATGAATCAGTGATGTCAGATGTGCAAGGGGCTGTGAGCGATGAATATGATCAAGTCCTTGCAGTTAAGCTGAACTCTAACCCTCTTAGTGCAGAGGATATGGCTCTCGTTTCTCCATTCAACTCCAATCTATATTTAGGTGACGAGTCGAATCTATATGCTGTTGTTTATGGTGACCCTACACAAGGTTCAAAGAACAATGGTGTTTATAAAGTAATCAGTCTTAACTCTTACTTTGTGAGTTCAGATTACTATATTGACAAAAACCTCACACCTTGGAATCCTTCTGCTGGCATTGCAGACACTTTTATCCTTGAACCCATAGATAATATAGGAGATAGGGATGGCTTGCTAGATGATGGTATTTCTTTAACAATAGAGTTTAGAAGCCAAGAGATGACAGAGTTTGATGACGATATCTGTATAGCTGTGACTGAAGGCTCTGGGACTATATTAAATACTAATAATGAGTTCCAGCTTAGTGTTTCTGTCTTGTACCCACCAGCTTTGGGTGCAACTGCGAATGTTCCTAAAAACATCCATAAGATAGGCATCACAGCTCCAAATAGAGAGCATTTACTAAACAATGCTCCAAGCGACTTGGATGTTGCAAATACTTCTGAGATCCCTCTTGTTTCAGGTGAGATTAATCTTCCCGTGAAGAACCATATCTCTTTGTGGAATAGACTACCTTCTTCAAGTCTTCCTGTAGGTTGGGCAGATGCTAGCAAGCTTGGTGGGAATATTATAAATGAAGAAGCTGATAGAGAGAGTGAAGTTTTTAAAGATGAGGGTTCAAAGACTCTTGTTTTGAGACCTTATCAAAAGAAGCAAGTCTTAGTACATCAACATGAATCAGTTCAAAGCTTGATCCCTGCAAACTATTCTAATGGTGATTTAGTAGATGGTGCTTCCCTATTCTTGTCCACAGGTGCATATGTTATTCCAGAAGCTTTAGTACCTAGATTTGGTAGGCAAGATATACCATTACACACTAGAACTTCTTCAAGTGACTCTTTCTTGAACGGATTGAATCATATTTTTGTGGACAAGACTTCTAGCTCTGACCCTGTTTTTAACATTGTGGGTGGTATTTCAAATCAAGGTACTCCAGGTGTAGAACCTTTATTGTTTGATACACAAGGTGTATATGGTAAATATGACCAGACTCTCTCTAATGTAAATGCCATTGGTGTTAGAAAAAGAGAAGAGGGTGGTCAAGTAAACTCTAGAACAAATCCCATATATGCACCTACAAGTGACTTTGGAACTAATCTTCAAGGTATAGAGCTACCTCCTTATTATGGTGTAGTGAGAGTTTATGGTATCTATGAGAGAAGTGCTTACCTACAACACATTGTTGGTGCAGGTAATACAAGTGGGCATAATGCTGACAGAATCACTCAAATAGATGCTGTCTTAAATGGTGACTGTCCTAACTTACTTAGGACAGACACTTCATCATTCACTCTATATATCAACCAAAATGGCGGTAATCTGGATATCAATAACTCTTTATATGAAGATGCACACACATATATTTTAACAGAGCACTCTATTGATATTACTCGTATTCCAACATACAACGAGACTTTAGCGTTTAAAGACTTTGACTATGTGGTTGAAGCTGTGGTCTTTGGTTTTTCAGATGGCTTCATTTCTAATAATAGGAACGTGCTTGTTAGAAGATTTAATGGTGCAGGTACTGTCCGTAATGCTGCTGATGTGAGTCGTATACCTGTGGATTCAGTGATTCCTTTTGCACCACCTCTTGGTTCTAAGATTTCTGTGGCTTACAAGAGATCTGTTTATCAAGGAGATCCTTTCTTTACAAAAGGGATTAATCTCTTGGACAACACAGATCAGACTTTGCCTTATGGTAGAAAGAGCGTTAGTGATTTACAGCTTGGTTCGAGAGACCAAACAAATGTAGATTTGCTAAATCGAAGGAACTTACAAGTTCTTGCAAGTATGGATTTCTACACCACATTAGGAACAGGTAAGATTGGTGGGGCTGTGTTCCCATCGACAGTAACTGATGTAGGTCACACAGAGCATAAGGTTTTCCGAAACCCCTCGCTTTATAATGGAGTTTACCCTAAGACTTTAACCTCTACTTTCACACTTGAGCCAAACAAAGGTGGATATGCTTCTATCTTCTTGTTTGAATCAGCAAGTGCACAGTATGTTCAAGACCCTGTGGCTTTCATTTTTACAAATACTGAAGAATCTGGTGGCTTTGCACATACTTTATCTGGTGCTAATGCAGAGGAAATGGTTTCCAACTTAATTGCTTTCTTGCAGAGTAAGAGTTATGAGGCTTTCCAAGTATCTGGCTTGTATGATGGTGGCAATTCTAAGTTCTTTGGGGTTATTACTAGAGAGCCTTATGACAACTTAGAGAGTAGCATCTTGTTAAACAAGGCATATGCAGGTAGGAACATTCAAATCTTTGAGGGTCTTAGAGAAACACCTATGAGTTTTAACTTCTATGACTCAGTTAATGGTGTCACTTTAGAGGGTTCATTAGGGCTTCCCTCAAGAGGTAAGACTCATGTTAATTTCTCAAGAACTGATTTCAATCCTCGTAACGCTGGGCAAGGGAACACTCCTATTTCCCTTGTAGGGCTTTCTTCAAGACTCCCCTTAGGCTCTTTAGTAAGAGACTCTGATCTTCTCTGTGAGGACATTTTAAACAACCAATCAAGCTACTTACTTTCATCTACAGGAAACATCTCTACATTATCTAATTCAGTACCTGTAAATAATGAGGGCAGACCTTACACTAGAGCAGTTGGTGTGTCTGGTGAGGTCTTGCAATTAACAGATGGGGATTTGAGTCAGTCAGTTCCTTTAGCAGAGAGCAATACTTACTACTCTATCTCGAGAGGGAGTGGTTCAATATTTGGTGCTTCTGGTAATGTACCTGGCTCTCCTTTTAGCTTCTTATCTGTATCTTTGAATGAAAGCTCTAAGCCTGTATTAAAAGGTTCTGTTCTTGCGTGTAGAGCAATGCTTGTTAAAAACTTTGAAGAGAGTTTCAATGGGAATGTTAGATCTTATGGTGATGAGCTTCAACTTCTTGTCGTCACACATTGTATAGATGGTGCAACCAGATCTCCATTATCTGCAAACACAAATAGTTCACAGTTGACAATAGGTGGTCAGATTTCTCCTACGGGTTATGGAGAAGGTTTTGCTTCTGCGGATAGATATAGAATTAAAGGCAAGCCTCTTGTTAAGATAAACTCGACAGAGACAGAGCTAGAAGTGACACCTGCTCCCTTTAACTCTAGCGAAAGCTAATGAAGGGTCGCTTTAAAGGCCATTGCACAGGTTGTGCAAAGAAATTGCCTGAATCCAGATTGGGTTGGGGTTTAGTTTGGCCTGATGGATCTGGATTTTGTGCAAAGTGTCTTTATGACAATCGCAAGGCAGTCAATTTTTTTGAAGACCGAAAGAAGAAGAGAAATGTTAAAAAAACCAATATTCATTGAAAACTCTAAAGTGCCTGTTATTCTTTCTTACTTTGCACCTATTGACATTAATGCAATCACTCTTGGCTTTGTTGTCTTTGCAAGAGGAGAGTTATCAGAGGTGACAAGAAGACATGAAACAATTCATTACAGGCAATATCTAGAGCTATGGTTTATTGGTTTCATAGTCATCTATATATATGACTTCTTATACGCTGCTATAATCAAGCGTAAGGGCTTTTCTAGGGAAGCCTATCTCTCTATAAGGTTTGAGCAGGAAGCGTGGGACTGTGACGAATATATAAACTATTTGGAAATAAGAAGTCGTTTTGCTTGGAAGTTATATCCTTTGGGTGGGGAAGATTACTCACCTCCTAAAGAATGAGGGCAGGTAATCTTTCCAGCTCTTGCTGGTGTACTTTTCAAAAAGCTTATTAACATAATCTCTCTGATCGGCTATAGTTTTCATAGAGTCTGGGAAATTCGCTTTTTGTATGAACTTAAACTTTGGCAACTCTCTTTTTAACTCTTTGGTGATTTTTTCCCTATTTTCATCTGAGTTCATTTTGAGTCTTTTGATTTTAGCTTGCAGTAAGTCTGTGTCATTGTCTCTGATTCTGTCTTCGATCAATTCAAGCTCTCTGTTTAGCCTTTTTAGGTCTTCTTTTGTAAGTTTGTTCTTCTTAGGAGTTCTTCTTTCATTAGCAGAGACTCTTTCGATGATCTTTTGGATCGTACCCAGATTAACAAACTCTGGCTCTGGATTGAGTATTTCAAGAATCTCTCCTTTTCTTTCTTCCAAAACCTTCAATTTTTTGAGGACACTATCTACATCTTCGACTCTTTGAGAAATTTCACTGAGTATGTGTTTAGGTAGTTTTGTCTTCATTTTAGCCTTTAGCTTTTTGATTTCATCTTCCGATAGGCTGTCTTTAGCTTTATTTTCTTCTATCTTCTTTAAGTCGTATCTTTTATAGATGTCTAAAGCTTTTCCTTTGTCTCTCTCTTTAAGAGCATCCCTTAGAAGAGAAAAGCCCTCAATCTCATTTAAGATGTTTTCCTCAAGTACTTCGACCTCTTGAGGATCACCACTCAGACGACCCAAATCCCTTTTAAGCTCTTTAATCTTTCTATTAATTTTGTTCTGTGTCTCAATTTCCTTAATTTTTGTTTCTAAGAGCCTAAGGGTTTTGAAGTCTTCTCCAGTGAAGAGGGTTGAATCGTATTTCTCTTTGAACACTCTGAGAGATTCTATATCTTCCTTGAGTTTACTTAGGCTACTAAAGTAAGCAGAAGCAAGTTGACCTTTAGCTACTTCAAAGTCGTACTTTCTTTGAAGATCCCGAATTTTTTCTTTCAAGTACATCAAATACTTAGTTGTCTTTTTTTCGAAAACTTCTCGAGAGACTAGTTCATAATTCCCACCAGTCTTTCTCTTAAACTTAAACTCAAGACTAATGTTCTGAGCAGGAAGCCCCACCTTTTCAAGCTCTGCTAAACTACTAAAGCTAAATATTGTTGAGAGGCTAATTGTCACACCATCAAACTTTGTTCTTCGATTGAAATTAATTCTTCCAAAGTCAGCACTTGTAAGATCAGCACCTGTGAAATCAGCAGAGTTAAGAATAGATTTAACAAAGCTTGAATTTTGGAGAATAGCACCTGTGAAATCAGCACCTGTTAGATCTGAGCCATCAAACTCTGCATCTATCAAAGTAGAGCCAGAGAAGTCCAAGCCTGACAAGTCCATTTTTTGGAGTTGAAGACCTGTAACTTTGATACCACTCCAATTATACTCTAAAAGCTCTTCCTTTTTCATACGAGAAAAAAATCTGCCATCTCTCTGGATAAGTCTTGTAGGGTCTTCTTTTACTATGCTTTTGTCCTTAGATCTTAATTCATCTTGCAAGAGAGAAATGTTTTTAGCGATCTCATCAAGTTTATCTTTTCTTTTTCGGGCTGCTGTCTTAGTCATGGTGATCTCCTTGTCTACTTTCTCTTAGATTATAAAAAACCTATTAGACGTTTGAAAGGTTTTGACCTCTAGGTACAATTAAAGTAGACATAGGAACTCCAAATAAGGGGTCTATATCAGACCCACAAACAATACCACCTATTGCTGTACCTGGTGAACTTAAAGAAATACTAGGGGCTTTCACACTAACAGTTCCAGAGACAATCGAAACACTTGCACTAGACATAGAAATCTTCAAGCCAGATGAAACAACCACTGACCCTTGAGGAGACAAAAACTTGAACCCTGTAGCATCTGTGTTTTGTGTAGACCCAGATACAATAGTTGTGTCAGAGCCAACCCCTATTGTTTTTGACTCTGTTCCTGTTGTTAAAGTTTTAGTGTTGGTTGATGGACCTAAGAAGATTTCTTCCTTACCACCATATACATTTGTGTATGAGTCTGATGGTCCAGCAGGGTGTCCTGTGCCAGGGTTAGCAATTATTTTAACTTTTCTAACAGCTCCATGTAAAGCATTTGCATTGGGTGGTCCAGAGACAGAAACATCTAAAGACCCTACAGCAGTTTGCTTTATTCTTTCAGAGGACATGTTTAAAGCAGTTCCTGTTGAAAGACTCATTAGCTCTTTACTATTCAGTCTCACTTCACCAGCTTGAGAAAGGTCTACTAAAGGAGCTTTTAAAGAGATTGCAGAACCCGATTCAAGTTGTATTCTCTTATTACCAATTACTTCAACAGAAACCTCTGAACCAGCACCTGCAACCTCATTGCCTGTTCTAGACTCAGTACCCTCAATCTTTACCACACTAGAGCTAATTGATGTATTGCCTTCAGAAGCTAGCTCTAAAGAGGTTATTGTTCTTACCTCTCCCTTGTTTGCATTTAAAGAGAACCCACCTGCAACAGATAATTTAGCCGAGTCATCAGAGGGATTGCTTACAAAGCCCCTATACTTTCCACCTTTAGTAAAACTAGAAAATGTATCAGCAATCCCTTGTGGTGCAACAGGGGTGATTCTCAACAAAGCAGCAGAGTGGTCAGCAAAAGGAGTAGATGAGTTAGCACCCTCAATTTTCCCTCTTGTATTTTCCACCACAGGGATTAGAGGTATTCCATATAAAGAAGCACCTGCTGTTGTGAAAGGATTATTACCTGTAGGTGTACCTAAAACCCATTCTATGAAAGGCATATTCCTAGCCTTTTCTAGTTCTTTGGGACATCTATCACTATCAAACCCGTCTGTTTGTTCTGTGACGGGAAGTGTTCCGTCAGAAGTGTGGTTTACTTCTATTCTATATTCAGTAAATGCACTGCCACTCTCTACAGCATTCCCACCATCTTTACTTACTCTAAATATAGACTTTCCACCATAGGTGATAGCTTCTTCATTCGTGTTCCCATAGAAGTCTTCTGAAACTAACCCTGCTTTATAAAGAAAGCGGTATGGATCTAAGGATGGAGGAATCCTACCCTCGAAGTTTCTGTTTCCTGTTATTTTTCCATCTTCATAGATTGCATCTTCACCTCTGTCAAAAAGAGGGTGAGGGGTGAGCTTACCTACACTAATGTTTTTCTCGTATTCTTCTGCAAGAGGATAGAAAGGATTGCCCTCTGAATCTATCTGTATTCCAGAATCCCACTTAATTCCATCAGAGAACATCTCTTTAGGTAGGTTTCGAGCATCTCTTTGAACCATACCTGCATACACTCTAGTTCCAGACATTGCATGGAACTGCTGTAGAGACCTCATAATGATTGCTTGATCTTGGTCTCTTAAAGCAATCTCATTTGATCTTCTATTACTTAATAGAACACTTTCATTCAAGACTAAATCAGCACCTTGAGAAGAGCTGGCTGCCACATTACCTGGCTCATAATGTCTGAGCTTGTGTCTAATCCTCTGGTGATAACTTTCAACTGCTTGTCTTTTTTTGTTTGTGTCTATACCCTCACCTGGTTGGTAGCTTTGTGTGGTGAGCCAATCATGACCAAGATAAGTTGCTCGAGGCCACCAAGCTAAGATTGCAGGTGTTTTATCATTAGATGCTGCAAGAGTGTCAGATGCGAACCATCCTACAATACATTGGTCACCAATTTCTGGTATACCACCCATGAAATGTCTATTACCCATAGAGGGCATAGCTAATTCTACACCAGACAAAGGCTTTCCTACATCACCTTGACCATGTAAAACTTGAAGCGTACATCTCATTTCTTCCCAATGAACCTCGACTATTTTTGCAATGCAAAGAGACATTGAACTCCAGCCTTTGGCTGGGTCGGCTTCTTTTCTTCTTATGTCTTTTCTGACTTCATTTGCTGGCTTCATGTCTTATTCCTTTTGTTGTATGCTTCATTATACTTCTCTTTATCTGTTAAGTCCTCTAAAGCATCTCCGATATTTGAAGCTTGATTACTCAAATCTTCAAAACTAGCCTTTGTTTGTTTAATAACAGAATCAAGTGAAATGCCCCTACCTGTTTGAAACTCTCCTCTAAGAGTCTTTTGGTGATTCTGCCATGAGAGTAGCTTCTCTTTAGAAGCTCTAATAGACTCGGCAACAAGAGGATTCTCTATTTCAACAAGTGAGCTATCTAAGTTTACAGAAGAATAAAGTAAGACCGCTTCTGAAGTCGTACCCTTACAAGAGCACATAGCTTGCTCTCTCTGGTCTGGTCTTATCTCTAACAGAGACCTTGGCACATTTTGAATGATTTGCTCTTCTGATCTAGTCATCATCCTGCTGGCAAGTGTGTCAAAAGTAAAGCCCTTCTCTGGGTCTGTGCTTTCATCATCTAAATCAAGACCAAATGCCTTGTATATTTCTTGCACATGTTCCCTGCCCTCGCCTTGGTTATATATATTGCTAATTTTCTCTACAACCCTCTTTCTGTAGTATGCTTGAAAGGCTTCTGTTGTGTCATATCTGCTTAAACTATCTCTGATCTCATTAATCTCTAACTGAGTAAACATTCTACTAGGGTCTTGTCTAAGAATAGCATCAAACAAAGTGTCTTTTGCTGGCCTAAGACCTCTACCATATTGATATGCACCAAAAACCTCATAGCCTTTGTCGTCGGAAACAGGAAATACAGGTGAGATCATCTTGCCTTGTTTAAACTGTCTCCTCACTTCTTTTCGAGATCTGCCCTTTTTAAGCCTACCCTCTACATTAGGTTTGAACACTGACCTTGAAGTCTTTAACAATTTCGCTAAATCTTTAGCTCTGCTTTCTTCTGATGCTCTAAATAAATCAGGATAGTCTTGTCCCAGCTTTTCCATATGCTTAGTTGCAATCTCTGCAGCAAGTCTTCTCGCTTTAATATTCTTAGTATTTCCAGGTATAGTCTCTAGCTTTGAGCTATCCTCTAAGGGCTGTCCATTCAGGTAAAAATCAGAGGGGTAACCTGTAGGTATCTTGTTCCTTTGTCTAAATACAAAAGGTCTTATTTGAGCAAGGGTGGAAGTAGGCTTATATTTTTTAGTGATAGTTGTAGTTAAGACATTAATTAAGTTAGTCCGAAAAGAGTTACCAAAGCTATCACTAGACTCCCAAGCAGTGGGGTCTAGCTTTCTTCCTACCTCGACCTCTTTTTGCTCTATTGTTTGATTGACTTGGAATGTTAAAGTTTTGATGTCTTTTGTAGGAACATATTCAAAGCCATTTGTATATAAGGTTCTGGTGTTAATCCCTGCTACGACTTTTCCTCTTTCTTCTTTAACAAGCACATTGTCTTTTCCATGAAGTGGGTCGGAAACAACCATACTGATCCTTGTCGGGTCTGCAATGCCTGGAGGGTCAAACCTTAAATCTGGAACAACACCCTCTGTTTCTTCACTGACTGAAGGGATATATGGTCCTTGATGCTCTCTACTAGGATGTGAACAAGAATAGTATCTGTAATAGCCAGGTAGGTGAGGGGCAAAGCTACTTTTCTTGTTATCAAGCTGTCTTAGTATGTCAGCTAAATTAAGACCATCATCTTGACCTTGGTTTTGATCTGTTTGTTTTCTTAGTTCTAGTATCAAGTCATAGAGAGTAAAGGTGGGGTCACTACCATTATTTGTTAGACCTTCAAGAGCCTTCTTAAATTCTTTCTCTGCACTTTCTAGTATTCTTTTAGCTTTAGCTTCGTTTGTAGAAGCAAGTTTACCTTTACCTAGTAGCTTTGAAGCTTTTTCCCTAGCAGATCTTTTTCTAGAGGCTGCCTTTTCTAAAGCAGATTCCCCTAATATGATACTCTTAGACTTGGCTTGCTTTTTACTTATTCTGTTAGTTACGACTCGACCATTTTTCAGCTTTCGTAAATAAGGAGATCTTTCTTTCTCTAAGCCTAGAGTTCCCTCTCTTCTTCCTATTTTAAAAGTCCATGGGCCTTCAAATAAACTACCACCTTCTACTGTCTTTATAATGCCATACCTTTTACCCTCAATAAGAAGCATGTTTCTATATGCCTGTCTAGCCTCTGTTCCAAGATAACCCATGTTCTGGTACTCGATAGCATTTTTAAATGCTTCAGGGCTCATTTTAAAGGGGTCTAGAGCCATGACTACATTAGGGAAGCCTATTCTCTTTTTAACTGTGATTTTCTCTCCATAACTATTCTCCCTAGATTCAGTAGCATAGATGCTTTTCTCTGGAAGACTTGTATCTGCAAGATCGACAGCTTCAGAAGGGTTTTCTGCATAGCTGACTTCAGTTCGACCAGGTGGGATAAACTTTTTCCTTTGGGCAGAGAGTGTCAATCCTGTAGTACACTCACCACCATAAGAAAAGTTATGAGAAACAGATTCAACATAATAGAAGCAATCATTCTCTTCTACATAGATAGGATAACCTGGCTTTAATTCTGGTCTTAGAGGAATAGTTATGCTGCAACCCTCTGTTGCTTTGTTAGCATTATCTAAAGCAACTACAGAAGCATAGAATGCTTTTCGAGCGGAATTGTAGAATGTTGTGTCAAAGGACAGGCTCTTCCATCCATACTTGGCAACAAGCTTGTAGTCTACATACATTCCTTTTACACCCCATTCACCTTCAAGGTTAGTTCCCTTTAAGTTCCTAAAAGGACCACCAGAACAAATGACATAGGTAAATTCGGGTTCATTGTGTTCATAACTGATAGATATAGTGTCTTCTCTATTAATCCTATATATTCTATCTTCACTCGTATCCATATTATACATAGGGGGTTTGAATACAAGATCTCCATCCATATCTTGATAAAACTCATATCCTACTTTTTCAGCAACTTCTTGAGCTAAACTCAACTTACTGCTGAACTGTGACTCCCAAAAGTTAACCTGTCCTAATGAACCAAGATCAGTAATGAAGCTCTGTAGAGATAAGATATTAACAGCATCTTCTTTTTCACCTATGATAGAAGGAAGCTGTCTAACATCTAAAGTACGCAAGGTTCTACCTTGAGGGTCATGTGCTATGAACCCAGCTTTCATTAAGTTTGAAAGAGCACCTTTTTTAGCTTTACTATGTGGCTTAAGCTGTTCCTTAACAACTTTCTTAAATTCATTGTCCCTACCCTCAGGAGTAGTGTCCACCAAGATACTTTGCTCTAAAAGTGTGTAAGCCCTACCAGAAGCACCGAACATTCTTAAACCATAAAGACCATTGCCCCACCTATTTTCTAGGTATCTTAAGTAAAGAGAATACTTTTGTTGCCCTGTTGAGATTTTACTAAGTAAGTTGTTCTTCTTTTGGAGAGCAAAGCCTGTACCCTCTGGAGAACCACCAGTGTCTCTATAAAGGTCATATATAATTTGGTGGGCTGTCATATTTGTATATACATGACCATTTAAACTAATAGACCCTCTAGCTTCTTTAGGGTTTGCAGCAAAGAATCCCTGTTCAGTATTTATCATCTGGCTATTCCACATACTTAAGATGTTGTTTGTGGAAATACTAATAGAATAAGAGTTGTCTTTATTGTCAATGCTCACAGCACTAATGAAACCATGAAAGACAGGATAATAAGGTCTGGTTTCAATGCTATTTAAATCAATCTCTTCACTACCCTCTCCCGTAGAAAGTGTTGCAACTGCACTATCTGCTTTCAGAGAAAGGTCTTTAGTCTTAAAAAACCCCCTAAAAAAGACTTTAATCTCAATGCCTGTTTCAAGAATGAATTTACCATCAACATAGACAACATCCCCATAACTTTTTGGGATGACTAAGTTAATGCTACAACTAGCTCCACCACTATCAATCCCACCACCTACTGAAACAGAAGTTATGAAAGAAGAGAAATCTATTTTATTTTTGCAAGTAGGACAGCCTGGTAATGTCGTATTTCCATTAAACTGAACAATGGCATCTGGTGTCCATGATACAACTGTCCTATATTTATTCTGTATGTCTAGTGACCAAGATCCTGCAAATGGCCTTTTATCTACTTTCATTTTTAGATCCTTTAACTAAAGTCATAATCATCTTCTTGAGGTTGCAACTCTTGAGAAGCATCCTTTTCCAAAACAGATTTCTTAGTATTGAACAAATTAGGTGTAGGCTCATGCATAGGTAGCAAGAAGTTTCTAGTTTCAAAACCTTCTTGAGTATGTTTGTAAACTTCAAAATCCATTGAGAATTCGATGCCACCATTTTGTTGGCTTTCTCCAACAGAAAAACTTAGAGAAGTTATTCTACCTGTCCACCTTTGACCATCATAATATATGCTTTGAGTACCAACAGCATGGTTTGCCCTACTTCTCCCAAGTACATCACGAATCGCAGCACTGTTTCTATAAACAGCAAGGATGTTCATGAGCTGTCTCCACCCAGCACTGTCTCTCCTTGAAGCAAATTGTAAACCTGTCAACCCTGATACATTACCATTTATATCTACAAGCTCTCTTCTAGCCCTACCTGCTATAAAAGCACCTATGGTACAGCTTATTTGTATCTTTACAATTTGCTCTCCCCACCTATAAAAGACAAATCCATACCTCGTGGACTCAGAGAAGTTTTGAACGCTCTCATAAGAAAATCCCATTGTAGTTGGGTTTATTAAAAAAACAATTGGAGGTGTTGCTCTGATTTGTCTGTCTTGAGTGGCAATAGATATAAGTTGATCTCTATCAACAAGACCTGCATCCACCCTTGACTCTAGCCCATTAACTCTGCCACCTCTTATAGGAGATTTTGCAAATGTAGGGATTCTAGGGCTGTACTTTAAATCCTCATAAGACCTTATCCCTGCCATTCCAGGAGAAGAATATCTAGCACCACTAAAAGGCTTCTTCTTCCCTGATTTAACATAGTCACCCATAAAAGGTGCATCTATTGTTAAAACAAAAGGAGACATAGATCTAAGATGCTGTTGATTTGTAGGATCTAAAGGAATTGTCCCATCGTTGTCTTCTGGGAATAAGAAAAAGTCTTCAGAAGTAGGAAGCTGAAGAAAAGGCTGTGTGTCTATGGTAGCTTTCATTATTAAAGCCTCCTAATAGATTGACTTCTTACACCATGATATTCTCTCTCAACCTGCATAGCGAGACTTACCTTAAACTGATAAGGAGTGGTTGCATCGTCTGTCACACTGAAAGATTGAAACCAGCCAAACCAAGTACCACCATCAAAGGTCACTTTAATCTTACCCTGTAAGACAATTTGACCGATACTGTCATAAATAGACCCATTGCTATGGAACATCGCTAAAAGGTCTAAATACTTGTCATAAGTAATAGTATCTCTACGAGTACCACCTATGTTAGTACCACCCTCTTCTAAAGCAACAGGTCCTGTGATAGCACTTAAGCCTGTATAGGGTCTAATAAAAGCACCAGAAGCAACATCTATACTCAAAGTGGTAGGTTCATCCCCCCAATAGTATTCAACAAAACCATGTAGTGTCTGACTCATAGACCTTTGTTTTGTGTACTTGTATTCTATTTGCTCTGGGTTTGCGTGTAGAGTCAGCTTTATGTCATCTGGCAATAAAGAAGTCATCCCATCAGGACTAACAATATCAAAGATAAAAGGTCTTATTCCTAAGTTAGCATTTTCAATGTCTTTAGTTATGTGAGATTTTATCATTTGCTATATCCCTGAACAGAGTTCTTGAGTTTATTTATTTCTCTAACTACTTCTTGAGCAACTGCTTCTGGATTCTTAGCACCATTAACAGAAATGTTAGCATTGATAGTATTGCCACCAAGCATATTCTGTATAGGACCATTGTCCTTGAAAGCCATTACGGAGTCTTTGCTATTTATTGGATATATTTTTCCTTTAGAATAGAACCCATCGTTAAGCTTGACTCCCATTTCTAGCAGTTGGCTACCTGTATATCCATATCCCTCAAGGTCTGCTCTTGCTATGTTTCGCTGGTTAATTCTCTTTGCAAGCTCAGTTGAGCTCTCATTGTCTCCATATTTCAAGCCGATGGTACTTGCTAAGGTTTTTAATTTGCTTCTCTTTTCTACTTCCAAAGCTAACTCAGCAGCTCTCTTTGCCTCTTTTTCTTTTTCTTGCTTTATAGAGCCATCTTTCATTATGGCTTTCTCTTCCTCTACAGCAGACTTCTTTGAATTATTTGGTTCACCAGCTTCAGCAAGTATCTCAAGGTATTTGTTTGAGTCTTCCATCGCATTTAGAGTTTGATTGCCTTCTTTAGTCTCTGATTCATATGCTACTGTCTGCCCACCTTTTAGATACATATCACCTTTTTTAGTATAGCCAGCTCTTGCTGCCAACTCTTCTGTACTAGCCACATGAACTTCCCCAGCTACCATTGTAGCACCAGCTTTTTTCCTCTCTCGGGCGATGTCTGCATCGAACTTCTTTTGAGACTCACTTTTTTCACTTGAGTAAACTTTGGTGGCTTTCATTGCCTCCATTGCAGAATTGTTTCTAAGACTTGCTGTAGTTTGCTTCCCATCAAAGCTATAAGTGTTAAGAACTTTAATCTGCTCTGAGACTACCCTGCTTGCTCGATTCAGATCTTCAAAATCTTTTTGCTCTTGTGCTAACTTATCTTTAAGAAACTGTTTTTTCTTGGGGTCTTTAGTTCGAGCTAATTCAGCCTCAGTTTTAGAAAGAGATTTATGCTTCTCTCTAGTTCTTTCTATTATGCCTTCTTTTCTAGAGTTAAGATCTGTAATGAGGTCTTTTTTGAGAGCTTTTGTTTCCTCAGATTCGTCAGAGCCTTTTGAAAAACTCCAGCTAACTAAAGACATAAGAGCACTAGAGATGTCCATTAAGATCTGTCCAAGATATGCATTGATCTTATCAGCAACACTTACAGTGGCACTAACCTGTTCTCTCAATAGTTGTTCTTGAGTGAGATCAGCTTTTCCACTTTTGTTAATAGTTTCACTCTGGGCTAAAATAAAAGTAGAGATGTCATCCACCAGAGCCCCCGATTTAGTCATCAGCTTTCCATCTTTAGTTTTTAGACCCATGTTGGCTAGTCTTTCTTCATCTTCTTTTGAAATGTCTTTTTTCTTTGCCAACCTTTTCGCAGTACGAAGTTGACCTTTATAAACCTCTTGCAAGTCTTCAAATTGTTGCATTTGATCTTTATTCAAGTCAGTGAACTTCATCATTTGTTCTTTTTCTAGATCAGACATTGTAGCTAGAGTCCTACCTCCTAGATGAGTTTCAAGTCTTGCATATTGTGCAGCTAGACCAGCACCTGCACCCATAGCATCTAAACCCTCTGAAATATCTGTCCTACTTGCATTCTTATCAGCACCCAGAGCGAGGTCTATAGTATTTGAAAGCTCTCTACCTAAACCTGCTGTTTCTTCACGCTCTGCTAACTCTCCAAGTATATCTTCTATCTGTGTTTGCGACATATTTTGAATTGACTTAATAAGACCTTCATTGCTAGTAGTATCTATCTTAGCTTTGTTTAAGATACTCATTCCTTTTTCACTTTTACCAAAAGTCCCCAATAAAGCATCCGCAGATCTTTTGGCTTCTGCATCCAATATTTTCTTTAACTTTTTAGGGTTCGTAAGCATTTGTCTTTTTATTTGCTCGAGATAACCCTCTGATTTTAAGTTAGCTATATTACTAAGGAAGCCAGAGACTCCATCTGGACCAACGATCTTACCTAATCTTATAAATAAAGAACCTGCTTCTTTGCTTCTTAGATTCATATTATCAAGAGTGCTTGTTAAGTTTTTAACTTTTTCATAGAAGTTGTTAGTAGAATATCCAGTTTGAATTGCCATATCTCTAATATCAGCAAAGTCACTTACCATGCTTTTCAATGCTGACCCATCTTTTATAGAGACACCTATTTCATAAGCAAAAGACTCTGCTCTGCTAACAGCTTCCTCCATAGTAATGCCCATCAAGACTGATGACTCTTTAAGCTTGACCATTTGATTTTGCATTGCTTTAATGCCTTGCTCACCACCACCCAGAGCTCTAAATCCTAAATTTGCAGCGTCTAAAGATCCAGCTAGACTTACAACCTCATCACTAGTCATCCCTAAAGTGTTTAAGAAAGACCCTCTGGTAAATGCTTTTCTAACATCTTTTAGACTTCCTGCCAGATCTCCTTGTTTGACAGCCATCATGTCTGTAGCCGAGATACCTTCAAGGAGAGACTTGTTCATATCTTTAACTTTGCCTTCAGCCATCACAAAGAGTGAAACAACAGCAGCAAGTCCACCACCTACCACGGCAAATACTTTGGCGAGTTTTGCCAAAGAAGCTGCAGCTTTCATAAAGCCTTTTGCTTTAGTATCATCTGTTTCTTGAGATGCCTTTTGCTCTAACTTCCCAGCTTGTAAGCTTGCGAAATTACTTAAAGACCCAAATAAACTTTTAGGTAGATCAGAGAGGTCGCTAACTTTACTCTCTAAGAGATCCATCCCTTTGTTAAGAGAGCCCATTAATTTTTCTTCAAAGATATAACCAGCTTTACCAAGTTCTTCAACTTTTGCTTTTCTGTCTTCAAGATCTTGCATATATGCTTGGCTTGATTTCTCAAGCAACTTATTATATTCGACAATTTCTTTTTTGCTTTGTTTTTGCCTATCTGCAATGGTCTTAAAAGATGAGGTCACACTAGCAAGTTGTGCTTTGGCAGCGTTTAATGCCACCTCGTCACCCTCCCTTTTTGCTTTTTTGGACATTTTCTGAAACTTGTCGACCTGATTCATCATCAATTTAAGCTGGCTATCTAAGCTATCCCCAAAGCCTTTTAACATTCTAGTTTGGGCTTCGTTATTTCGATCTGATGCTTTGCTTTGAAGATCTCTGATTTCACCAGCAATCTCTGCAGCTTCTTTCATGGAGTCTACAGATTTCTTAAAGACATCTGTCTTTGCAGCTTTATCTAAGGATTCAAAAAGCTTTGTGTAGTCTGTAGCCATAAGTACCTTCTTTAAATTGTGGGTAGTTTCCTGTTTGAGACTTTATCCATGAGAGAAGTGTTTTCGGATTTAACAAGTTCTCTTGCGTTCAGATACTTATTAGAAAGAAGCATATCATATTCTTCTCCCTCGTTGACCTGAACAGCTTTTTTAGATTTAACAATCTGATCAATCTCGGTATCAGAGAAAGCTCTAAGAGGTGAAACCATAGATAAACTATTCAGGTTGTCTTTCATCTCTTGGTATTGGCTTTCTTGGTTAGAAACAAACTTCCGACCATTCCTAAGAAACTCATTTAGCTTTTCTTTGTATTCTCTGATTTTAATATCGTGTTCGTCTTCAACACCCTCAACCCAGTTATAGTACTCTTTTTGCATATCCTCAGTGATTTTAGATTCTGCATCTTCTCTTTGAATTGCGATGCCTTGTTCAGCTTTTTTTAAGACCTCTTCTCTATACTTTTCTTCTTTATCTCTTCTTTGTTCCCAATCTTTTTGTACTTTCTTAACCCCTTTAGGGTTCATAGCAGATGCTTCAAAGAAAGTTCGACTCCATGCATCCTCGACTTGTTCTTTTCTATCTTCAACTTCGTTAAAGCTTATCCACTGCATATGGATTTCACTAAGTTCATTTTTATATGGCATCTTAAACCCAAATTTGATTGAGTGATTCCACCTTCTCCAGAGATACCTTGAGGTTGAGGTGTAGCAAAAAGCTTCAAAAAAGGTAGATAGCTCGCTGTGTTTTTCTACAACTTTCCAAAAGTGAGGCATAATCCTTCTTTTGATTTTAGGACATGCCTTAATCTCTTTGAGAAAAGAATAATTGAGGGATTGAGGTATCTCAAAACCTGCAATGGATTCTAAGCAAACAGCAAGTAAGAAATCTTCTTGATCACTACCTACATCACTGTAATTCAGACTTCTGGAGTAGTCTTCTGGATTAGGTACTCTGAAAGAGTATTTAGAACCTTTGCAGGTTAGAACCAACCCCTGCCCACCAGTGGATATGTAGTAATATAAGTCATCATAAAACAGTTTGCTCATTGGAATCTTCTGAAATAGAGTCTAGATTTTGTGCTCGAACAATTTCTTCAGCTCTTTGCTTGAGTTGCTCAGAAGTAGCTTCAGTATCTTCAACATTTAACTTTAAAGACTCATCCATCTCGGATTCGATTTCTTCAGAGAGTGTAGTATAAGCTTCAAAGATTTTAGAGATAACAGGCCGACTCCAACTTTCTATGATCTTCAAAACAGCTTCTTGTCGAGAGATCTTAATAGGAACACCAGAAGCTGTTTTTTCTCCAGTCTCTAGGTCTTTAAGGTTTCTTAAGTCCATAGAGTTTACTTGAACAATAGCCCTAGACAAGGTTTCTCGTCTAAAGACATCTGCAAACTCCATAGCAAAAGAAGCATCTTCTGTAATGTCTGGAAGAAGCTTTTGAACTTCTGTCTCTTCAATAGGTGTTAATATTCTAAGAGTGACAGAAGTACCAACAAGGCTAATTGTTTTTTCTTTTTTACACATCTCTGTTAAAGGAGACATGAGTTCTTTTAACTCAGATAGATTTAGGCTCATATTTTATATTATCCTGTATTTTTTAAGGGAACGGCTTCCCTATTGTACCACTTTAAATCTTAAATCTTAGGGAAGATTAAGGTTTGCAGGAACTTGAGCAGCCGCTGCCGCTGCTACAACAGGATTAACAGGGTTAGCTGGTTGCTCTCCACCAAAGTTTCTGTCTGCACCTACTGTAAGTGAGTTACCACCTAGTCCAGAATAGATGATAGAAGCTCCTTGACCCAATGTAGGATCATTACCTGTAGCCATGAACTCACCATATGTAGAGTAAAGGTCATGCACATCTGTAACACTAGCACTGCAAGATTGACCTATGATACCACCATCTGTGGTCATAGAACCAAATGCAACTTCTGTAAGCCAGCAAGCCTCAAAGTATGTGATAATTGCTTTGTGCTTTTGAGAAGGGTTACCACTTGAATCTTTATATTGGTCACCACCAGATGCATTTTGAGCACTAAAGTCAATGTCTTTAAGACCCTCAGAAGTAAGACCCTCTGCTTCTTGGTCAGCAGTAGTAGAAAGAACAATCTGTTGCTCAATATCAAAAGGCCATCTATGTTGTTGGAGTGTACGAACAGGACCATCTACACCACCTGCATAACCAAATGCTTGGTGACCATTTGATAGATATAGGAGGGTTCTCTCCATACTAACAGAGACAACACCTGTCACACCAGGTACAAGTTCTGCGATCTGATCACCAAAACCAATACCTCTAACCTCAGTTACATCCCTAGAACTAGAGCCAGCATCAAAAGAGTTTACAACACCGATTTGATAAAGAAGACCCTCATCACCACCATACACAGGTGTGAGAATACGAACTTTTTGAGAGATAACAGCCCTAGTGTTAGGGCTTGAGTTGTATTTATAAAGAGAAGAAGTGCCTTGCACCCCAGCATTAGGGTTTCTATCTGTATTTCCCATTGAACTTTCTCCATTTATGATTGAGTTGTAATTCATTTATATTAAGCTTATAAAGAAACTATTAGAGGAGATACTGCTATGGGTTATGGTTTGATTGCTGCAAAGAAGAAGAAAAAGAAAAGAAAAAAAGATCCCAAGTATGTTCATGACAAATACAAAGAGATATTAGACAATCAGAAAGAAAAGGATGAGGGCAAGGCTAAAGCAGTGGCTTGGTCTATTTACTGTAAGTATAAGAATCCTGAAAGCCCTAGATGTAGCAAGAAGCCCTCAGAATACCTAACCAAGAAAGCATATAGCTCTCCACAAGAAGAAAATATGTACAGAAAGAGAGCACAGCTTGTAGGTTCGATTTTAGATCAATTCGTGAGCGAAGCACTTCTAAAGTCTTATGACATCATTGAACAAGAGTCCAATTCAAAGTATGTGGAAGAGCTAGCTCTTTATATGTGGACTAGAGGGCAAATACCTCATTCTTTGGTGAGCATTAGCTCTGAAGCTAAGACTCTAGGCTCTATCTCTAATGAGATACACAGAGAAAAAAAGCCTTCCAGACTACCTACGAGAGAAGAAAAGAGAGAAGTATACAAGATTCTCCGCAAGGTCTTCATCTCCATCTATAAGGATTCATCTGTTAAAGTTTGGGCGAAGCTCTACAATGTAATTGGAGACTTAAATCTTACAATCATTCAACTAGAGATATTATCTTATGATAACAAGGTCAACACACCTAGCCTTTATAGTGATTTACTTGGGATTATTCTTGGTTAAGGTTCAATAATTTTATAACAAAGGTATTCTATAAATAAAGGAGTACCTATGTTAGATGATGAACGAATAAAGAAAACAGTTGAGAAGCTTAGGCAGATTCGGGCTAAAGAAGATTTAAAGCCCCCACCTTGCTCAATACTCAACACACACCTGCCTAATGGAGCTGAACTAAAACTAAGACAGTATCAGATTCAAGGTATTTTACACCTTCTGGCAATGCCGAGATTTGTTCTAGGGGATGATACAGGTTTGGGAAAAACCCTACAAACAATCGCTGCTTTGTCTTATGTCTGGGATAAGAATCCAAACATAGCTGCTGTTATATGCACCACTAAGTCAGCAGTGGGGCAATGGGAGAGTGAATTTGATAAGTTCACCAATGGTGTGACAGTATTCAAGTGTTTGGGTACAAAGAAAAAGAGAGAGAAGATTCACAAAGAGTATCAACTTTTTGAAGGTCCAAAAGCTCTGATCATGGGGTACAGAACAGCAGTAATGGACTTTCAACACCTACAACATATGGTAGGTCATGTAATGGTATTTGATGAAGCCACAAACTTTAAAAATGACAGAGCACAAGTACATCAAGTATGTAAACACTTGGCTGGTTCAGCAGAGAAAGTTTGGTCTTTATCTGCGACAATCATTAAAAATAGACTCATGGAAGCATGGGCTATTTATCAAGTAACTGTACCTGGATTGTTTTCAAATAAGACTCACTTTATGAGAGAGTATTGCATCACTAGAGAACAAAGCATAAAAGGCTCTAGGAGAAAGATACAGATTGTTGTTGGACACAGGAAGCGTGATATAGAAGCCTTTAGAGAGGTGATAGACCCTTTCTTTATTGGTCGCCCTAAGCATGAGGTTGCTAAAGAACTTCCTTTGCTTACAACTAAGATTTTAGAATGTGAGCTGAACAAGACCCAGAAAGCCAAGTATAAAGAAGCATTAGAAGGTATTCTTGAGACTATTGATGCTGAGACAGGTGAGGTTGTAGAAAAAGAAGTATCTAAGCTCACAGCAGTCACAATCTGTCAGCAGATAGTGAATCACCCAGCATTGATAGATTGTGATGGAGATTCTAGCAAACTTGAGAGTCTTCTAGATCTTTTAACAAACGAGTTAGAGGGCGAGAAGATTATTATCTTTAGTAGGCTTCGTAAAATGGTAGACATTATGGAAGCTGAAATTGAGGCTAAGGGTATCAAGACTTGTCGTATCACAGGAGCTGAAAATGGAGACCAGAGACTTGCTAGTCAAAAGGCTTTCCAAGACCCAGAGAATGAAACTAAGGTTTGTTTGATTACAATGGCTGCTGCTGAAGGTGTGAACTTACAGCTAGCTAAAGCTGTTGTTTTTTATGACACTCCTTGGTCTGCTGGAGACTATCTACAGATCATAGGTCGAATGATTCGCATTGGGTCTATACATGACAAGGTTTTCAGTTACCATGTTTGTGCTAAGAAGACTATTGATGAGAGGGTTATGAAGACCCTTAAAGCTAAGATGGGCTTGATAGAAGCTGTCTTAGGTAAGCGTTTGAAAGAAGAAGGTGAGTCTGACGAGGTATTAGAGGTTGGTCAATCAGAGTTATCAGACATTTTTGATGGCCTTCTTGAAGATGCGAATGAGATCATAAAGGTGAAGTAATGGAAAACCAGATTTTTAATGAGTCCTGTTTGGACACCATGAGCCGAATGGAAGACAACTCCATAGACTTAGTGGTTACTAGCCCTCCCTACGACAATCTTAGAAGCTACGATAATGACGTAGATCAAACTTGGGGAGAGTCCGTTTGGAAGCCGATTATCTCAGAGTTGAGTAGAGTTCTAGCAGAAGGTGGGGTTATCGTTTGGGTTGTGGGAGATGCTACAATTGATGGTTCAGAGACAGGAAGCTCATTTAAACAAGCTCTCTATTTCATGGAGTGTGGACTTAACCTTTATGACACAATGATTTGGGAGAAAACAGGAACACCATTTCCTTCACAGGTGAGATACAATGGGATCTTTGAATATATGTTTGTTTTTTCTAAAGGCAAACCAAACACTTTCAACCCCTTAAAGAAGCCCAATAAGACAGCAGGCCAATACCGGAAGAATAGGACTTTCCGACAAAAAGACGGTGGGTTCTCGGAGGGTAAAGAGCTATCGGTTTCGGAAGAAAGTAATAGGAATAACATATGGGTCATTAAGAATGGCTTTAACAGGTCATCTAAAGATAAATATGCTTTTGACCATCCTGCCATATTCCCAGAAAACCTAGCTCACGATCATATTATCTCTTGGTCTAACGAGGGAGACTTAATTTACGACCCATTCTTAGGTTCAGGTACTACAGCTAAGATGTGCAAGATCACTAAGAGAAAATACATTGGATCAGAGATTAGTGAAGATTATTTCAAGATCGCACTTAAGAGGATCGAAGAAGCACAGGAGTATTTCTTTTAATGGAAAACCAGATTTTTAATGAGTCCTGTTTGGACACCATGGGCAGAATGGAAGACAACTCCATAGACTTAGTGGTTACTAGCCCTCCCTACGATAATCTTAGAACCTATGATAATGATGTAGATCAAACTTGGGGGGAATCCGTTTGGAAGCCGATTATCAAAGAGCTGGCTAGGGTTATCAAAGATGGAGGGGTTATCGTTTGGATTGTGAACGATGCAACAGTAGATGGTTCAGAGACAGGTTCTAGTTTCAAACAAGCCATTTATTTCATGGAGTGTGGGCTTAACCTTACGGACACTATGATTTGGGATAAAGGGTCAAATGGTGCTGTAGGGAATAATAAGATTTATTGGCAGTCTTTTGAATATATGTTCGTCTTTTCTAAGGGTTCTCCTGCGACAATTAACTTAATAAAAGACAGGAAAAATAAGAGGGTAGAGAAGAAGAACAAGGGTACAAAAAGAATGAAAGATGGAGAGCTTATTCCCATCACAAAAGGGTCATACGGAGATTTCGGTAGGAGAACCAACATTTGGTCATACTTAACAGGCAGAGGACATTCAACTTTAGATGTGTATGCCTTTGAACACCCTGCTACATTTCCCGAAAACCTAGCTCACGATCATATTGTTTCTTGGTCTAATGAGGGAGATGTGGTTTACGATCCATTCTTGGGTTCGGGCACTACAGCTAAAATGTCTAAGATGACCAAGAGAAAATATATAGGGTCTGAGATTAGTGAAGATTATTTCAAGATCGCACTTAAGAGAATCGAAGAATCACAGGAATACCTATTTTGATGCAAAAAAAAAGGTCTAGCTTTCGAGGGGCATTTGGTGAAAACAACACCAGCCCCCCTTTTGCTAGACCTTACTAAAGAAGAATACTTAGTCCTATTTAAAAGACCAGATTCCTAGTAAAGAATGGGATTACATTCAGAAAAGACTTTAATCTGGGTCAATCATTTGAACCTTACGATTAAAGCCTGGTACATGGAACTTACACCATTCCCATGCTTCGAGTTCTTTAGCTACACCCTCTTTTCCTTCGAGACAGTTACGAAGGAAGTTGAGTCGGACACCAAGATCACCATGATTCTTTAAAAAAGTAAGGTTATCTATTTCTTCTAGTGTAGCTTTCTCAACAGCTTCTTTTAGAACCTTGAGTTCATCCTTATTGACAAGGAAAATAACTTGGTTATTTACACCGAACACATCGTTTAAAAGTTTTAATGCTTCTTTATTCATACTTACTCTTTCCAAGGTGGTAAGAAATCAAAGTTTGAGTTTCCTTGTTCAAGGGCAATTCTTTCTTGTCTGCGACACTCTGGATAATCTGGTCGCCTTTGTTCATTTTCTCTGCACTTAGGGCAGATTTTTTGTTGATTATACCATGAAGTATAAGAAACATTCCCTAACTCTTGGTCACATCTGTCACATACTCTAAAACTTGGCAAGGTACTGTCCTTCCTGTGCGATACAAGTTAAGTGGTCAAGAGCCTCAACAGTAAAGCCTGTTTTGATAGCTGCTTGATTCTCTAGGTCTTGGATAATAACTTGAAGCTCAGAGTTCTTCATACCATTAGCTGGCAGATAACTGTTATTTCCACCTCGACCCTTATTTGAAACATGAATAAAAGGTTTATTCTTGTGAAGCAAAACAGCTTCCCATGCAACTCCTTTAGGAGTTTCTCTCATTTTTAGGTCTGTTAGTTTTAAGTCTTTTAGCTTTACCTTCATAGGACTTTACTCCTTTAGATCTGTGTAAAACTTTAGACAGTTTCCAGACAGTCCACCTGGGAGAGTATCTCCAACTTTAACTCCTTGCCAAGGTGACATATCGTTGTTGAGGTAAATAACTTTCCACCTCGCCCGATAACCATCGCTGTTTTGTTCGTTCAAGATTTTACCTGTGCTTTGTACATGTACGATAAGAGTTTCTCCAGAGAAACATTTCATCTCTGCTGAAGCACCATATTGTCGGTAGGAGTCAAACTCCGCATCTGTACAACCTACACCTGCAAGTACCGCTAACCCAATAATAATTTTCTTAATCATAGTTTTAATCCTTTTTTGTTTAAATGCTCAACTCGGGTCTCACACTTACTGTTTTTTGTTTGAGTGATTAGATCTGCTTGCCCAACTGGTAGTTTGAGCCCATACTGATCTGTGTAGTAGTCAAGGTTCTTTAAGAAAACCCATCCTGTGGGGGCTTCCCATTGAACCCCATTAGCTGATACTACTATCTCTGGGTCATTCGTATATGCGTAAAACACACGATCACGCAGACCTTTGTAGCAAGAAATAGTATGATATTGCTCAGTAGTCTTCTGAACAGTTTCTACCTGTTGTGTGCTAAAAGCAACTAAGACCAAGAGAAGTAATACAAACAGACCTTGAAATAGCTTAGATTGTGTTATTCTTTTTAATTTTTCTAACAACTTTAATTCCTTTCATTCGATTTTTATATACTTATATTATCGAATGAAAGAGGGGGGGAGTGACTTTTAATAGTGACCTATAGAAAAAACAATCCAACCAAAGACAACACAAATAAAAGCTTCCTTGAACTTCTCAACTCTTTCTTCATGTGTCTCTTGCTCGAAGATTTGAGATCTTATTTTATAGGCATACAGAAAGATGCAAAAAGAAACAACATCAGCTATAAAGGTGTACATAGGATCATTCTTTTTAATCTATTTATATGCAATCTCTTAACAGAAGATAAGGAGAGGCTCTATGGACAGCACAATAACAGATTTAGAATATGATTCAAACTTTAACTTATGGGTTGGAACAAGCCCTGTTAAAGTAGATGGTAAAGAAAACCCAATAGGGTATTGGACATTGAAGTCATGGAGAGATATGTCTCCTAAGAAAGAGATGAAGAGTAAAGAGAATGAAGTAAGAAAGCAGTTTGCAGATAAGAAGTTTTTAGAGTTTAAGAGAGCAATAGAAGCAAAAAAGAAGTCTGAATCTGGTGAGGATATCTCGGACATAGATCTTTCTGGTTTACCTGAAGATGTTCAAGTTGGAATAAAGCAAGAGATTCCCTTAGACCAAGTTAAAAAGATTACTAGGAGAAAGAACTATGGAATCCCCTCCAAGTTTTATTTCGAGAATAACCTGCATCTGTCAAAAGAAATGTCAGAGGAAGCGATAGATAAGCTTGCTGAGGAACTCAAAAAGATGATGGTGTTTCCTACAAGACAAAGAAGCATGGTAAGAACTAAAATATTACCTTACTTAGGAACAGGTGTTCCTTCTACATATTGGAAGTTTGTGTCAAAGATTGCAGATTCTTATTTAGCTCGCACTACAGATAAGATGGATGAGCTTTTCCTTAACAAGTTTGACGAGATGGCTTTTGGCAAAACACCAGAGGAAAGACAAGAGATTAAGAAAAGAATTGAAACTCTAAGAAAGAGCAACCCAGAGGTCATTTCTAGGAACTTTTTTACAGTAGTTCAAACTGCAATAAGTTGGATTGCCATTCCACTTGCTTTTCTTGGAACAATTAAAAAGTTCACAGGCTTAACAGGTTTCTTATTTAGAATAGCCACTAAGATGGCCCCTGTTCTTGCTTCTTCATTGAAGGGTCTAGCAGCTCTTTATGCTGGCTGTTTTCTAGGGGTTGTGGTTCTTGGTAGTACAGTCTTTAAGTTTTTCCATACCGACCATGTTGAAAATAAAAAGAAGCAACAAAGAAAAAAGAAGGACTCAGATCCTAATGAATACCTAGCCTTTGATACACTAGCTTATCAAGTATATAGTGGTGTTGTTATTCCAGAAGACATCACAGCACATTTTCAAAAAGAGCTAGACTTTATAATGTATACAGACTCTGGAACAGAGGAACAAAGAAAAAAGAGTATTCTCGACCTATGGAAAAGATTTGACTTGAATGTTCGTTCTTCTATTGAAAAGGGTATCTATCTTAGAAAAGAAGAAGAAGGCTCTGGTTTAACTATCTTTGACGACCCTGATCTTAGGTCTAATCGTAGAGCGAGTGTAAAACCAAAAGTAGACCCTTTCTTTACAAAGTTCTATATGATAGTCAAGAATATAGAAGCAGAGGAAAAAGTCGAAGAAGCTCTTGCGAGTCCTGAATTCAAAGACATTGCAAAAGATGTTATGAAAGGCAAGGTTAAGATTCCTCCACAGTTAGCTAAAATGACAGCTAACTTGTTGGCTTTAGAAGCTAAATCTCTTACCCAAAGTTGAATGGATTTGGACTAGGGATTTTGTAGTCTCCCATAGCACCATCTGACCCTGCTTCTGACCCAGCTTCTTCAACAGTAGAATCTGACCCAGCTTCTTCAACAGTAGAATCTGACCCTGCTTCTTCAACAGTAGCATCTGACCCAGCTTCTTCAACAGTAGCATCTGATTCCTCTGGTTCAATTTCAGCATCTTCTTCTCTAACTTCCATATCTAAAGAGACTTCTTCAACTTCAGAATCAGTTTTCTTAATAGGTTTTGCAGATTCTTCTCCACAAGCAGTTAGAACAAGAATAAATAGAATTAAGTATCTCATGGGTTGCTCCTTCCAAGGCAAAAAAATAGGTTGAGACTACAACGCTTTTTAGAGTATTTAAGACCTATGAATTTTTAGTCTCTTTATAGCCTCTTTAAAGAGAACAATTAACTTAAAAGGAAAAAGCTATGAGAAGAATCACAGCATCCGAGAAAATCGCCCAGCTTGAAAAGAGAGTCGCTCAACTTGAAAAAGAAAGCTTTGACTTAAAGCAGATTCCAGATTGGCTCTTTGGAAGAGTGGATTCTAAAATGGAAGACCTTCATACACAACTTAACTACAACTTCAAAAATCTTTTTGGAAACAAGGTTAAAATCACCTATCCTGTTAAACAACAGATCAAAAACCCTTTTAATGTTTCACAAGCTAAGTATGTAGGTAAGCTCATTGTTGGTCGTGAACACATTAACTACACTGTTCTTGTTCTTAACAACTCTAAAATCCAACTCGAGGGACTCAACCCTTTCTCACCAGAGCAGTTCTATAAGTCTTCTAACTTTGTTTTCTACATCTCTAACAAGAAGGTTGTTTCTTCAAGAGACATTACCTCTGTTGCTTCTTTAGAAGCTATTGTAGATGCTATTGAAGCTAAGTACTCTCATATCTTAGCCTAAACCCCATCTAAAGGGTGTCTTAAAGAATGATGTGAAGGCTTACTTGATTTGAAGTAGGCTTCCATTATTCTTACTAGGTCAGAATTTGTCCATGCAATACCATCATTAGATTCTTCTGGTTTTGGTTCTACTACTTCAGGCTCAAAAGGCATTTCTGAAAGAACTATTGCATGGACATTCTTCCTACCTTGTGCAATAGCTTTTATAGCTCTATGGCAACCATCTATAATATTTCCATTGTGTACTAAGATAGGGAATGAGAGATCAGCTTCCAATACTCTTCCTATATGATCACACAGGTGTGTCTGACCCCAGAACCATTTTTGTAAAAAAGAGTCTGGTATAGACCATTCAACGAATGTTTGGTCTTTCGTCATCTCCCAAAGTTTTTTTACTTCCCATTGGTAAGTCACACCATTTTCAGTGTGGGAATAAGTATGTCCCATGTGTTTACTCCATGCTAGAGAGCATCTCTAAGTTTGCTTTTAATCTTCTTCTGTAACTAGGGTCTCTTTTAACCCTACTAGCAATTCTTTGCAGAGCTGCTTTTTTGTTTCCTTTGAACTTCTTTTTAATAAAGTCAGCAACGATACCAACAGTCTTAATGCCTTGACTAAAGAGGTATTTAACTAGCCAACCTAGTAGTATAAAAGGTTCTGATGCGATTGCAAAGAGAATACCTACCAAAGCAGTAATAAAAGAAGCAGAGCTTAAAAGGATAGATAAAGTAGTAGATCCTAATACAACACCCATTTTTCTTAGGTGTGAAGCTGTAAACTTAGCATTTGTTAGCAATGCAAAGATGGCTACAAAAACAATGAACCCACCAGCAGAAGTTGCAGCACCCATTAGCACTGTTTTTGCAGAAAGAGCTTTACCTGTAAAGAGGAAACTCTTAAGGTAAGGCCAGATAAGCTTAAAAGCAGCTATTTTCAGCCCAACAAAAATTGATTTAACTGCTAATATCTTAGTGTCTGGCAACAAAGATAGATACTTCATTATCTCAGAATACTTGCGAATAGAGTACATCAAAACAATTTGTGCTTTAGAAGAAGGCTCTTTGAAGTTTGGTATTTCGTGTAGGCTAAATTTACCTTTTTGTACAGACTTGTACTCATCATACTTTCTTCTAAGCTCAAACAACTCTCCTTTTAGCAAAGCCTCATCTGCTCTATTGTCAGCCAGCTCAATCTTCTCTTCTAGTTCTCTAATTTGCATAGCTACAGATTCAAACTTTGAATTATTCTCAGCTACAACTTCTCTGTACTTTTGAGAAATTGTACTTTTAATGTCTTTCATATCTTCAAAGCTAGTAGTAAGAAACCATCCTTCTTTTAGATTTATATACTCATCTAACAAAGAAAGGTACTCTTTGTAGTTTGGATCAAAGCCAAAAAATTTCTCTAGACGTTCAAATGGTATATTTGCAGCCATAGCTACTTCGCCTAGAGTTTTTGCTTTAACTAAAGTAACGACATTATCCGCCCAGATTGCAGGATTCCTTTGAGGGTCAAATTCATCTAAAACCATCTGTGCGAAAGGGTTGTGCTCTGCCATTTTCTTTACTGTCTTTGGAGTATACTCAACAAACATAGGCCAAAGAGAGCCTAAGTGTATTTTTTTATTCAAGACAGCTCCAATCAAGTACTTAACCTTAGCAACCATTCCCTTATCTATCTTCTTGCTTGCTTTTTCAGAGATGTCATTAATGACAGTAGCAGTAGCATCTAAAACTACTTTCTCTTTATCAGAAGCAAGTCTTCTATTGTCAGACATAAGGTGTGCAAGAATTAAGTTATTCATACTAGCTTTTTTACTGTGTTTCATTTTCCAAGACTTCCATTTGCTATGTGCAGGACTAGATTTGAGTGAGGGGTCATGCCCCCAATTTCTGAGACTGATTTCCCATTTGGACATTCCAGAGCCCTTAATAGGTTGTCCTGGTTTGCCACCTAACATACGAGAGTTAAAACCATTCTCCTGAGCAGCATTATCAAAGTCTTGAGCTGTCCATTTGTCGAATGGCTTCGACTTTCTTCTCTTTATTCTGTGAAAAGAGTCATAGCCAGATTGTATATCACCAGCTTCTTCTGCTTCTTCTCTATTAATTGAAGCAAGAAGCCTATCATCATTCTTTGCCCATGAGTCTAAAGACTTCTGACTCATGTTTATAAGTGACTTCCACTTATTGTAGATTTCTTTTTTTTCTTCTGGTGATCTTTTGGCCATAAGACACCTCCTTACACTACCTTATTTATACTTATAAATAGATTAGTGATAAGTGATGTGGTTGTACCCATGAATTAAGTCTGGAAAAAGATCCATGATGTCTAAAGATTGGATATTAACTGCTTCAGCTACATCTTCAAGATTACAAGAAATAGCACTAGGGTAGTTGCTACTTTTGTCGTATAGCACACCAATGACTTTTCTGTTCCCTATAATATCTTGAATTAAAAACCAGATGTAAACAAAATCTGAGTTGAGCATTTTTTTGTTTACAAATTTAACCCACTCCTCATTACTTCCCAGAAGAAGCTCTATGTTTTCATAATCTTCTTCTGTATAATAAGCGTGTGGTGGCATAGTAGTTAAATCTACACCTTTCTCTATAGCAATCCTTGCGTGGTTCTGCATAAAAGAGATACATGAGTTAAGTAATTTATTATGGAGGATGTTTGACATGAAGCCCAAACCTTTCAAATCTAAAGAATATATTGTTGAGTTTAAAAAATATGGCAACCTGATATCTCAGTTGCGTAATGTTCTTTCTTCTTATAGAAATAGCAGTAGCTTATGGGAAAACAATGACCTATTAAACCAAACTAAGAGATGTCAGAAAGAATTAGATTCTCTGATGGGTATGATAAGCAGTATTGAAAAGAAAGAATCAGCCAGACTAAGGAAAGAGAAAAATGCCAACTTATAACTACAGGTGCAAAAAAGAAGAGTGCAAACACGAGTTTGAAAAAATGCACAAGATGAATGACCCTAAGCCTGACTGTCCTAAGTGTAAAGAACCAGACCCAGAGAAGCTAATTTCTAAGAGTGGTACTTTTATACTAAAGGGCAAAGGCTGGTTTAATACAGGTGGCTACTAGTGAGACCTTACCTATTCCCTATCTTCTTACTTTGCGTGTCAAATGTGATATTCTGGTTTAAGGGGAACTCAAAAGAGCTTTTCGGTCTTGATTGGAGTCCTTTTAAGTGGTGGCTTTTTACAAGCCTATTTACTAATTATATGACCTTAACTGCATGGTGGAAGCTAATCCAGCTAGGGGATGTTTGGAAAGCTGGAGTTGTTTGGGGCTTGGTGAGTTTGACAACAGACCTCTTACTGAACACTGCATATTTTGGATTTAATTGGAAAGGCATACTTGCATTGTGTTTATGTGCAATAGCAGCCTTAATTGCTCATAGTTAGTTTATTTATACTTTGCTGTAGGCAACAAGTGCAGCAAAGGTGTTGAAGATGACTACTAAGAAGAAAAAGATTAAAGAAAAGAAACAGCTTGCCTTTCAAAAAAAGTCAGCAGCCGCTTTTAGAGCTTTAGGGAGAGCTGTTTATAGACATAGGCACAAAGCTAGGAAAAAGTACCCTAGCAGGTCAAATGAGTCGTTTAAGAAAAGAGGTAGATGGCTTATCCGCTTTCTGGATAAAGAACCTAAGACCATAGAATTTCTTGATACCTTTATTGGAACAGAAGATATGAATCCTCGAACAAAAGGTTGGAGAAGAAAAGTCTTAGAGCTTCTCTCTCTTTACCTTTTAAACAAGATCACATTGAGAGAAGCCTCTAAACTATTTGTGCCTATAGCTGCTAAGTCTTATGAAGTTGTTGCTTTAAACAAACAGCAAAATAAGATTCAAAAAACATTGCCACCAGAGATCATGGCCTTTTTGCCTAGCTCTATTGTTGTAGAAGTAGACAAAAACAACAACATCAAGGGCATCAATGATATGTTTGTAAATGATACATATACATTGAAGGAAAAAATAAAGACCCAGAAGAAGCTAGTTTACCGATACAACACTATTGTTAAGCAAGTAAAGAAAGATATGAAATCCAGAGATGAGATTACTAAGCTCTGTGCTTTAGTTACTTCCATCATAATGGAAACAGGCATTAGACCTGGAAAGATTGGTAATAGTGCTGTCAAGATTATAGAAGACAAGAAGATAGAAGTAGAGACTTTTGGAGCTGTTTCTCTCAATGCAGACCATGTGTCTTTTGTTAAAGACAACTTTGCAGAATTAAAGTTTGTAGGTAAGAAGGGTGGCTTGAACACAGCATCTCTCAAAGACTCAGATGTGATCAAAGTTTTAAAAGACTATGTAGATAACTCATTGAAGTCTGGTTCTAAGTACATATTTACAACTAGAGATGGTGAACAGTTTGATTACAAAGACCTTTCAAGCTACTTTAGGAAGAACTTTAAGGGCTTTAAAATCACAGACTTTAGAAAGCTAAGAGCTACTAGAACTGTTTTTGAGGTTCTTAAAGATGAAAGAAGAAATATGCTAGGCAGGATCAAAGAGATTGCGTCTGGTGAGGTTGAGTCTATCAAAGCTAAAGCTACCGAAGAGATTGTTAAAACAATAGAATTGGCTCACCAGCAGGCACAGGCTGCCTTGAGTCACATGGATTCAAGCACAACTCAAGATGCTTATATTAACCCTCAGGTTCTCTTACGCTTCTTAAGCACTGCAAAGATAGAGTCTTCTTTTAGAGACTATATCATGCAAGGCAAAACAAAGTTCAGATTTGATCCTATGATGTTTGTTAAAGAAGCTGAGAAGCTGGCATAAGCTTTATAGGTTCTACATCAGAAGCCCAATGGTTTCTAATTGAGTTAATGATATAGTGACCATGCTCTACTTTATTGACCTTAATATCTCCATGAGTTGAATTGGTATAGATCATATACCTTGCTCTGGGTACGTCATCAAATAGGATGTCTGTTAAAACTGTGTCAACTTCAAGACTATCTATAAAAAAAGAAAAGTATGTTGTGATCTCAGCTTTAGGTAAAGAAGGATGGCTCATAACCACAGAGTGATACCTATATTCTTTGTTAGCAGAAATATCTTTTTGATCCTCTGTTGTCTTGACAAATTCGTAACCCATTTCAAGCATTAGACTTTGATAAAAACTCGTTGTGTTTGCTAAAAACAAGTACATCTGAACTTCATAATCATCACCAACAGCATTTGAGAAGCTAATAATAGGGTCTGGGATATTTATGTTCATAATCCTTTGACCATTTGAAACTTGTGTATAATTATCCATTTGTTAACCTCACAAAAGCTCTAGGAATCCAATATGATTCAGACTGTCTGAGCATAGTCTGAAAATCTTCTTCGGACATGTCTGTAGGAGTTCCACCATCCCAGCCATAATAGTTGGCTTTCAAAGCATAGGGTGTAATAGGTGGCATAGATTCATCATTGTCTGGATATGCATTTATGCTTATTAGTTCCCAATTATCTGCACGAGGCTCTAGCTCATTGTCACCTGTTATAGAAAGGGCTAATGAGTTGTAGAAAATCAACCCTACTTTTTGAGCTTGGGGTTTCTGACTACGAAGAACTTCCCTGTAAGGTCTCGGTTCTTCACCTTCTACTCTAGACCTAATTCCCTCAAAGACTTCTTCATCTTCTTGTATTAAACAAACTGCTGAATAAAAGTGTTGGCTTAGGTTTTCTGGGAGAGTAGCAACGAGGACTCTACCACCTTCATTGTGGTTTAATGGTAGATATCCTTCTCTTGTTTCAGCAACTAGTAAGAGATTAGCCACTTCCTCTAAGGGGAGTGTAGAGTGAGATAGGGGTGCTTCTGCGGTGTGTCTTTTAGCAAAGCTATTTACAGCAATCTTGTTTATAGTAGTCAATTAAATTTCCTTTTGTGTAATATAATACCTAATCTAATGTGTTTTTTTTCTTAGATCGAACACTATACTTATAGATTACTCTAAAGAAGTTCCTTTAATTTCTTTAATCTTATCAGAGATTTTTTTGAGGTACTTATCCGTAGTAGCCTCTATGCTTTTTAGTTCTATACCTGTAAACTCAAAATACTGCATAGCTTCTTCATTATCTAATAGCTGTTTAGCTACCTCTGATGTACTGATTTCACCTTGGTAATTCTCACCTTCTTCATTGGTTATATAGCACAAACAAAGCTCTCCTTGAGGGTTTTCCTTTGTGAAAACATAACATTTATCTCTGATATAGGTTGAGGAGCTAGGGTCTGATGGTTTGTAGCCCTCTCTCTTATCAATTTCCTCTAAGACTTTTTGAGCATGTTCAATAGGGTACTCTAAAAGCATACCTTCCATATACCCATATGGCTTAGTTCCAAGTACAAGATGTTTTCTTCCTGTGCTATATATGTTGAAAGACCTTGATAGGTTATTAACATGGCCTCTTCTCTTTTTTGTGATTAGCTCTGGAAAGATAGGTTCATACATAAGAGAGCCATAGACGAAAACCTTTAGAGTGTTTTCATGTGGGGCCATTAGAGGAATGTCTAACTTATTTTTTTCTAGGTTTGACAGAGTGACTTCACCCTCATCATTTAGATAAATACGCTTAACACAAAACTTACATTTCTCTTTGCCCTTGAAGTGTTTCTCATAGCCCTCATAAATACTATCTTCATCTATTAGGATTACAGTCATTCTTTTATACACAGGGTCTAATATGATCTGATTAGAAGTGAACATATTGTCTGTCTTTCTAACCACATTAAAAGGATTATGTATGTCCTTTATTCTTTGAGTATAAAGCTTTTTGACTAGATCCATTGGAGATCTTTTGTAGGATTGCATTGCTTTCAATGCAGTATTGTATCTCGTTTCAGAAGATTCCCTATCTTCACCCTCAAGGTAGCCTGCGTCTGGGTGTCTAATACCGTGATTAGTTCTAACAAAGTGTTTATCTGTAATCTCCTCAACCTTTGGAGAATGCAAGCTTGTTTGTTCTACAATAAAAGTGTTCTTACCATCCGTGATAATATTATGACCTCTAACACCATTCCTATGGTGTGTCATTACATGAAGTGCTTCTAAAAGAGAATTACACTCTAAAGCCTTTAGAAACCTCCAAGCATCTCCTGAGAATCTGTTTCTATCTCCAGGTCTTTTTTTCTTACCCTCTTTTTCATCAGAGATTACAGCAAGAGCAGCATTTGTTATTGCAATACCATGCTCATTAATGCCCTCTACCCAGCCCGATATAGTATCTTGGAAATAAAGTATTTCAGTGCCATTTTCAGCCCTTACATGGTATATCTTAAAAGTAGGGACATAGTTCCTATCTCTATTTTTGAACACTATCTTTCTATTTCCTACTTCAGTGAGTGCAATCACACAAGCGTTTTTATCCATAGTGGGAATCCTTTGTTTTTATATCTCTATAGGATAAAGGTATATAACAATTACAATACGAGGCGAGAAATGAGACACTCAAACCAAAGACAGGAGCATGATATGGGTGCTGGTATTATGCTTACTTGCAAGAAAAAAGTTTTAATACTCAAAAGGGCTAACTACAAGAAAGATCCTTTTGCAGGATATTGGAACTTTCCAGGTGGTAAAACAGATAACACTGAATCTGCATATGAAACAGCCCTTCGAGAAACCTTTGAAGAAACAGGCTTTGAAGAAAGAGACATTAAGATCTATAAACATGTAGAAAGCAGAGGCTACACAATGTTTATAGGTGTTCTTGATGAAGAGTATATGCCTGTTCTTGATGAAGAACACACAGACTACAAATGGGTAGATATTGAAGAAGTAAGAAACTATATCTTACACCCAAAAGATGAAAGGTGCTTCAAGAAGTATCTTGCTAGCAAGAAGAAATAACTACCAGACTTGGAAGTGAACTCCTAAAGACCAAGTGTTAGTTCCATCAGATCCTGCTACCCAACCGAGACCAGGTGCTAGGTTTAGGTTCTTACCTAGCAAATAAGGATGCCATGTTGCTTTTGCCCCCAAGAAAACATTTGAGGGAGTGATAACACCATTAGCACCTATTCTGTATTGGCCTTTCTGGAAGTTAAGTAAACTTGCTCCGATGGAAAGCCCAAATTCATTCGCTTGATAAGTACTGCCTACCAAAAGACTAGGTTCAAAAAGTTTTAACAAAGTAGAGTTCTGAGCATCTTTTTTAGGTACATATATGAGCTTACTGTCAAGGTTAGGGTCGCCTTTTATGAGCTTGCTTTCAAGACCTGGTATTGGAACAAAATTGCCTTCTTGAACATAGCCACCTAATACATGAATCCCTTGATTCTGAACAGCACCAGAACCCAATCTTGATTGATCTTCACCATATGTGATGGCTACAACTTTAAAGGCTAAGTTAAGGTCAATGCTTCCAAGACCTTTCCATAGATTCAGAGAAGAGAATCTAGCTAGTGGTTTGCCATTTACTTGATAAGGAGACTCCCATTCAAAAGTGAATGGGGTACATTTATCTGGGTGGTCAGAGCATCTAGTTATATCTAGTCCGTCTACACCTTTCCAAGACGGGGGTGGTGCTGTTTTTTCTTTTACAGTCCTACCTATTTTCCCAATCCCTTTTTTAATCCTACCCTCCATACCTAAAACTCTTTGAGAGATACTATCTACCCTAGCACCTGTTTCTTTTGTGTATTTGTAAATAGCATCTTGTGTTCTTTGGTCTAGATTCGAAATAATCTTTGAAGATTGTTCTTCTAGCTCTTTCCTTGAAACCATTTGAGATTTAACAACATTAATCTCATCTCTGGTCTCTGACAAGATTCTAGCAGTCTTACTTAACTCTCCATTCATTTGTTTCTGAATAGTGTTGTCTAACTGACTTATCTTATAGGTCATCCATGCATTGTTAGCAAGAGAGAGTGTGAGCAGACCTGAAGCTATATATGCTGCTATTTTAATATCCATTTTATTGTCCTTTGTCTTAGGCATCATTAAAAAAGAGGTATATAATGAATAAAATATCAACACAAGAAATTAGAAAGCTTGAAATTAGGATAGCAAGGTTAGAGAAGGAGTCCAAGATTCTTGATTGGTTGAAGTCTATCCCTATAAACCTACTCTCTAAGATTCAAGACTCCTTTGGAGAAATTTCTTCTCTTTTAAAGCTTACCTTAAAAAAGAATAAGGAAAGTATCTTAGAGGGCTTAGTTAAGTTCTTAGAAGTTAGAGTCAGCAGTGCATTAGATAAATCTCTTATGTCTGGATACCCTATTAGGTTTTATATCACTAATTTTGACCCAAACAATCCTATGAACTCTGAAGCCCAGCTTATGGTTAAAGAAGTAGGTGGTGAGTTAAAATCTTATGAAGCTACTATCCGAGATATGCCATCAATGCTTAAAGATGTTGAGGGTCTACCCCCTAGCATAGATAAAGATATTAAAGGTGCATATATTTCATGGTGGAAAGACTTTGAAGAAGAACTAAAAATGCTTCGTGAAGGAAGGATGAGTAGGTCTACGGATTTGAAATCTTTCTGGAACAGAATCAAAGGTGCAAGTAAGTTTCTTTACAGGTTCTTGAGAGTTGTCTACAGCTTTAAATGGGCTTATGAAGTGTTCTCTTTAGTTGTGATGTTTACAACCCTAATGCCTTTGGCAGAAGTTGCACCAGAAAGAGGGAAGACCCTCACTTATCTAGGTGTTGGTAAGATGATCTTAAACATATTTGAAAAGGTTCTTCGCAGAAGAAAAGTAAATATGGATCTCTTTGATGAGCTTGCAGCTAAAAAAGCATCTTCTCACCCTTACCCATATTGTAATAGCTTAGTCTCTCATTACGAAAGGGTTTGCAAGTGAGGCAACTAACAGCATCACAGAAAATCGCTATCCTTGAGAACAGAGTAGCTCAACTTGAAAAACAAGCAATGCTTGAAAGCATCTTAGCTAAGATAAAAAGCAAGTTGTCCCGATTCAAGCCCCTTAAGGTAGCTCAACATGTGGCCAAAGACTCTAAAATGACAGTGGGGAAGTTTGAAGCCTTAGCAAAAGCGAATCCAAAGGAACTTAAAGAGTTAAAGAAAGCTGTGAGGTCTTCTAATCCTCAAACCTCTATTTTAAAGCTATTAGACATTTACAATAATAAAGAAAATGCAATCTATTTGAAAAGTGTATATGGGATAGATCTTGAGTCTCAAGAAAGAACAAAGAATGCAAGGAAGCTAGTTCAGCTCAACAGTCTGCCTGACTTTGCTCTCTATTTTGGTAGTATCATAGCCTTTTTTATTTGTGATTTCGTTGTTGAGCTTTTATTTGACTATCTCCTTGAACTGATAGCTGAAGATCTCGAGAAATCAGACAATGTATTCAGGAAACTTAAACGTGCTTGCCTCTACTTGATCTTAGCACCTACTATGGGATTACACATACTACTTTCTGGGATCAAAGAAGGGCTGAAAGCAATGAACCCTTTTGCGTTTTTTTAATAACTGTTTTATAGTCCACACCACTTTAGACAAATCGAAGAAAGAATAAACCATGAGACAACTAACAGCATCACAAAAAATCGCTATTCTTGAGAACAGAGTGGCTCAACTTGAAAAGCAAGCAATCATTCAAATGATTAAGAATCTGGGAATGAACTGGTTTAAACCTCTAATTGCAGCAGCTCAAGACCTTGTGTCCACTTTCAAGGGGTCAATTATAAGTAATAGAGATACTTTTGCTTCTGCTGCTGAAATGAACTTACAGGCGAGACTGACCGAAGCTCTCCAAAGAAATATGTTTTTTGGGAAAACCACATCAATAAGTGTTGAAAAATTTGATGCTAAAAACCCAGTAAACTCTGTTTTGAAAGTCTCCTATTCTGTAAATGGAGAACCCAGGTTTCTTGATTTCACTCTGAGTTCTGTACAGAAAATTAGAGAGATTGACAGTAAAACCCAAAAAGACATTATGGGAGCATATGTTTCATGGTGGAAAGATTGGGGTGATTCTCTGGATATTGTAATCAATGGCAAATCTCCATCAAAAAGTATGGTTCAGAGCGTAATTGATTTTTTCTCTAGGAAGTTTAAGTTCCTTGGGAGATTGCTTTCTGCACTAGTTAAATTTGGAACAAAAATAAGAACCCTAACCCTGATCCCTACTTTAGTAGCATCTTTAATAGTTTGCCTTTGTGGACCTCTCGGCCTAGTTGTTGGTAGTACTGTAGCTATGAACCAAATTGGGTTAATGACACTACCAAAAGTTGTAGACATGATTCTTAAGATGATTGAGGGTGCTTTCAGAAGAAGAAAAGTAAACATTGATAAGTTCAATGAAATAATTGGCAAACAAGCATCTGTGAATAAGTATGCAAGTAAATACCCACACACATATTCTATGTTATTAAGACTTGAGGGTGCTGGAGTCTAATATGAACCAGAGAGACATAAAGAATATCAGAGAAGATCTTGATCGAATTGAAAGTAAATACCAAGTCTTAGGGAGTGCTATGAACAACCCTAAGTACAGTTGGAACTTCTATTCAATTGAAGATCTTAAAGACATCCTTAAAGAGGTTGATTCTTTCCATAAAGCAGATCTTCAAAAAGCACAGTCTTGGGCTAATATAGAGCTTAATAGAATATCTACTCCAGGTAGCTTTGGGATTGATCAACTTAACTTTGGATGGCATGACCTTATTTACAAAACAAATAAGGTTTTGATGATCAAAGAATATCTCCCTGAACTTATTAAAAAAAGAGAGCGAGATAGAGATGAAGTTCTTGAGGACATCAAAGATGTAAGAGAGCTTGTTGCTAAATCATACGAAAGCGACAGTGATCCTTTGGTTAGATTAAGTCTTGAAAGACTCACTAAGAAGATAACAAGACTCAAACCAGTATTTAAAGATGTCACTGAAGAAATGAGCGAGTTAAAAAGAGACTTAGAGAGGGCTCAAGAGTTCCTACCTAAAGTTAAAAATAAGCTTAGAAAGTGGTTTAGGTTAGCAGACCAACAAGCTAGTATAAGAGTGGCTAGTAGACACCTCAAAAAATAACACTCTTTGCTTGCCTCTTATCTTATAATAGAAAGTAACTATTAAGATTTGAGACAAGGAGAGATATGTTTAATGATATGCTTGCAGAGCTACTCAGACCTACAATCAACCCAAAAGGTTGGATGAAGGACTGTGAGCTACTACTAGGAACTGAAAGTAATCTTGAAGAATGTATTCAAGAATGTATGAATGCACCTGATGGTGTGTATGGCTTAGACCTTGAAACAACAGGGTTAGACAATCGTGTATTTAATGGTGTCACCAGAGACAAGATTGTGGGTGTCTGTCTTGCCCCTCATAAAGATAAAGGCTACTACTTCCCTCTTGCCCATGCGGAGGGGTCAAAACACAATATCTCATGGAGAGTTATGGGGGATGCCCTCAAGCGTTTGTTTGATCTTGAAGTAAAGTCAGACCCTGTGTTCCATAATGCTTCTTTTGACCAAGAGTTTCTTGAGTTCAATGGGTATGTAGACAGGCTAGGCAAAGAGAGATGGGACAATCAAAAGAGGTGGCATGATACGCTTATTATCAAGTATCTTCTCAACCCAAGAGAAAAGGGTGGTCGTGGTTTAAAGCATCTTTCTAAAGTATTGCTTGAAAGAGAGATGATTGAGCTTGAAGACCTAATGCCAGATGCTGTGGATAAAAACTATTCTACTTTAGACCCTAGCTGGGATCCCTGTGTTTTATATGCATCAGCAGATGCCATGAACACAGTTGGAATCTTCAACATTCTGAACAAAGAGTATGAAGAAGATACAGCTCACACTAAGTTCATCTACAACCTTGAGAAGAAAACTTTGTTATGTACTCGTTGGATGATGAGGAATAGGGTTCATGTAGACAGGAAAACAGCACTCAAGTTTTGTCAAGAGGGTCAAGAGCTTTGGTTCAATGCATTGCTTGAAGTATATGAGGGTGCTAAAGACATACTTGGTCGAGACATTACTCCAAACTATGTTCGTATCTTAAAAGGTGACATTAAAGGTCTGAATCTTTTCAACCACATGGAAGTAGAGGGTGCAAGCTATAAGACTCGAGTGGATGAAGCTCGTAAGGAAGCAAACAGACTACACCCAGACACAAAAGAAACTATCACTAAGCCTGTTAAGAGGTTAAGTAGCGATAAGTTTAAAAAGGCAGAAGGCTTTGAAGATGTAGACTTCCCTTTAACCTATGATATTCTTTCACCTCAACAGTTAGGTCTGTTGTTTAGAGAGTTAGATGTTCCAGGTCTGATGGTCACGGAGAAGTCTGGTCAAGTAGCGACAGGGAAAGATGCTATTGATTCTGTGATTGAGGAAGCCTCTGAGGGATTCCCATTCATGGCAAAGATTAAAACCTTCCGAGAGCTTGGTAAAGCATTGGGTCAGTACCTTATTCCATTCGTAGAAGATGTAGGTCCAGATGGCACACTCAAACCTAAGTTTGATCAGTTTTCTGCTGACACAGGTCGCTTTTCTTGCAAGACAAACAGTAGACCTTGGAAAGTCAAAGATGGTGGTTGTCGTGTACCATTTCAAGGTATTCCAGCCACCTATGACAAGAACAAGCCTAAATGCATATCTAAAATGAGACAGTGTATCTCTGTAAGGGATGACAACTATTGGTTAGCGGCCATTGACTATGCAGGTGTGGAATTAAGGTTGGTGACTAACCTATCTAAAGAGCCTAAGTGGATTGATGCTTTCTTCTCTTGTTCTGAATGTGGAAAGAAATATCAGCAAGAGCTTGGTGACGATGGCTTTGTTATTGCACCACCAAGTCTTTGTTCATGTGGTTCAGATAAGATTGGTGATCTTCACACAGGTACTGCTGTTGCTTTCTATGGAGAGGGTTCAAAGAAGCAAGACAATTGGAAAGTCCTTCGTGGTAATGGTAAGGCTTGTAATTTTGCCCTTTGTTATGGTGGTACAGGCAAGGCTGTTCAAAGGTCTATTGGCTGTGACGCTAAAGAGGGTGATGAAAAGTACAGAGTCTTTACCAAGACTTACTCTGGACTTACAGGTTGGTGGTCTCAACAACATAAGTTTGCTCGAAAGGCAGGTTATGTGAAAACTGCTATGGGCAGAGTACAGCCTTTACCAGACATCAACTCTGATCAGTTTAGGTTTAAGAGTAAAGATGAACGAAAGGCATTGAACGGACCGATTCAAGGAACAAGTGCAGATGTTACCAAGTTAGCTATGGCTCTCATTTATGAGAATGTCCAAAAGCGAGGTTGGGAAGATAAGCTGTTAATGGTTTTAACAGTCCATGACGAAATTGTATTTGAGATCCACAAAGACATTCTTAAAGAGGCTATTGAAATGATTTCAGACCTTATGACTAAGAACAATGTGGTTCAAAAAATGAATTGGCCTATTCCATTACTTGTAGACGTTGAGTTAGGTAAGGATTGGACTGTTCCTTATGACTTGAAGGACATTATGCAAGCAGATGGAGACCCAGAGCTTGTTAAAATATTTGAGGGAGAGAAGCCTGAAGAGGTTGTCGAGACAGTAGAAGCTGTGGAAGTACCTACTATTTTAACATTTGAGGTATTGAGCCTTGATGAAGAAACAGCAGATAAAATTGCTGAGTGGATTAAAGAAAGAAAACTACTCAATGATGAGTGGGATGTGTCCTACGAGGGCAGATCAGTAAAAGTATTATTTGAATAAGGAGGGACAAATGAAAGTTGAATTAGATGGTGGAAATATCACACTTTATCATGGAGACTGCACCGAAGTATTGAAGTCCCTATCTCCAAACAGCGTAGAGGTTGCAGTTACATCACCTCCTTATAATCTTCACCTTGAGGGTGCTGAATACTCCAAATCTAAAACCGCTATGGCATGGAATAAGAAGTATGAAGATTGGTATGATGACAATATGTCAGAGTGGATGTATCAAGGGTGGCAACAAAGCGTAGTGCATGAACTGGTGAGAGTTTGTAGAAGTAGCGTATTCTACAACCACAAGATCAGATATGCATACCATCCTCGCAACAAAGAAAGAAACCTTACAAACATATACCACCCTATGGATTGGCTGAACAAGTTTCCTATCTGGTGCGAAATCATCTGGGATAGGTGTGGTATAGGTCACCCCTGTGGTCGGTATCACATCCAGACCGAAAAGATCTATCAGATAGGCAAACCTTGTAAATGGGATAACAAAGATGGTCTGACCAACATTTGGAAGATCCCTCCATCAAAGAATAAAGGTCATGTGTGTACCTTCCCAGAAAAGCTGGTGGACAACTGCATATTACCTACGACAGAAAAAGGTGACATAGTGATAGATCCTTTTCTGGGGTCTGGTACTACTGGGGTAGTCGCTGTTCAAAGAGGTCGTAAATTCATCGGGATAGAGAAAAATGAAAAGTTTTTTGAATTAGCTCTAAAAAACATAGAGGACGAGATTAAGAAAAGAGATTCATCTCTGTTCTTCTATGAGGGCTAATAAAGAAAGAAGTTATCTAAAAAAGAATAAAATTTAAGGAGGAAAGTATTATGGGTAGAGGTGGTAGAAATAAAACCCCAGCAGAGAGGGCTTTAGAAGTAATTTGTACTATGGCAGGGATTCCTTTTTCAGAGTTCGAGCAACTCTTGAAAAAGTCACAGGGAGACAGAGCCAGAGAAAGGGATTTCCCAGAGTCATCTTATGAGATGGTGAGGAAATCTTATTTTAATAACTCTTCTATATCGAAAGATGAGTGGAGAAAGCTATTTCAGCACTGTAAAGAACCTAAAAGCAACTTTGGAAAATAGACATGACAGATAGTTTTAAAGATGAGATAGAACTTCATGCGGAAGAAAATGGGCTTTCATACCATGATGCAATCTTGGATTTGGTAGCTAAAGAAAACATGATGAGTAAAGACAGAGTAATTGCTGTGGGTTTCAGCACTCATAAAGCAATGTCTCACCTGATATACAATACATGGTCTGACTTTAGGTCTTTTTCTTTAGCTTTTAATAATCTCATTCTGGCTAAATATGTTAAGCCTGCAAGATATAATAGGACTATTAGTCAAAGTTCAATGAGAAGTCTTTACATGAACGCTAAAAGAGCAAATTAAGTTCTCTCATACTTTATAATTTCATCTACAAGGCCAAGCTCAAGGCACTTCTCTGGGTTCATCCACAGATCCCTTTTAAGAAGTTCTTTGAGCTTTTTCTTTTTGAGCTTGGTGTGCTTCAAGTAGATAGACTCTAACATTTCCATGAGTGAGTCCATAGATTCTTTCTCATCTACAAGATTCCCATAAGTACCCCAGACACCTGTACTTACTTGGTGAATAAGCATAAAGCTGTGTTCTGTGATGTGTCTTTGAGCACCAACACAAGACATGATAGTTGCAGCACTCGCAGCAGATCCTTCTACATAAGTGAAGACAGGAACTTCTGATTCTAGGATATGACTAGCACCAGCAAGTCCTGAGAATGCACACCCACCACCAGAGTTTATGTGTAAGTGGATAGGTGGGATAGAGGGTAGGCTTAGGTCAGTCATAAGATTAACAATCTGTTGACCTACACTCCTGATAGCAATCCCAACTTCCATTACAGACTTTGGGGTGATGTCTGCATAGAGGTAAATGTGGTTATCAGAGATAGTGATGTCACCTTGGTAATTACCCTCTTGAGAACCTGCATATACTTGTCCCTCTGAGTTTTCATAAACTCTGCGGTTTGTTGGTCTGTTTAGATACTTATTCATACAGTCACCTCTCTTATGATGTGGTAACCTTCTAGCCAAGCAATGACTAAAGGTCTGAGTAATGGGTTTGTTATTGGGGAGAAGCAATCAGGCATCTTTCTATTTCCCATTTGACACTTTTTCTTATCGAATGAGAGGCAGACGTTTTGCTCATCACAATCTTTAGGTACTTTTAGCATTTTTAAGCACCCATTTGGCTCTCTAAGCCCAGAGTTTAACAAAGGAGTACAATCACCCCTAGAGGCTCTGTCTATTGTCTCTATTTCGATTTCTGGAATCAATGAGGACATTTCAAGCTCCGAGATTTCATAGTATGCCCCCCAGTTGTTTTCTGTGGGTATAATTCTAGCAATCCGAACCTCACCCCATGTAGGATCAAAAAATCTGCTGAATATAATGCCATCTCTTCTATAAGTCATAGATGCAACCCCCTTATTTTAATTAACAGACAAGATTTAAGGATTATTAATGTCAGAAATTGAGCCTCGTTTAGTTGTTTTAGAAGGAAGTGACCGAGTTTATGAGACTTTCGTTAAGCCATACCTTTCTAAGTTTAAGTCAGTTTCTTTAACAAATGAAGATGTTAAAAAACTAAAAGACAAGGTAGAAGCGATCAAGAAAGTAAAAGAAAAAGAATACTGGTTTGATTCAGGGTCTATGGAAAAGAGATGGATGACAGGTTGGGGTGGAGAACTTGCTGTTGAAAAGTATCTGGGCTTGAAAGTTGCAGACTTCACTATTGGCAAAGCATACAACTATGCTTACTCTGACTTAAAAGAAGCAGGGTATGATGTAGGTGTTAAAACCTGTAATGAGGGAGACTTCCCTTTATTAAAAAAGCCTAGTGTATCTAGTCAAATCAATACTGAGATCTTTGTGATGAAAAGAGATGATCTTAATTATTTGATTTGTGGTCTTGGTTCTCGAGAAGTTTTGAACAACCCAAAAAACTATTCTTCGCTTCTTGTAAGAAGCCCTTCTGTTAGACATAAAGCCTGCTTCTATAGGTTTGATCTATTGAAGCATGACTTTAGCCTTGAAGATCTTAGAGAGTATTGTTCTTAAATCTTCTACTTAGTCCAGAGAACCCGTGATTCTTTTTTTGATTGTAAACACAAGTAGCTAAAGCACCAGAATCACCCACAAGGTATACTTCATCTTTCGCTCTTGTTATAGCAGTATATAGTAAAGACCTTTGCAATAAGTTAGAGCTACAGCTACTGACTAAAGGCATGATAATAAGGTCATACTCCAGACCTTGGCTTTTATGTACAGTGGTAGCATAAGCAAGTCTTAAGATTTTCGATACTTGGTCTCTAGGGATAGAAACTATTTGATCTTGCACACCTTTAATCAGAACATCAACAGAGCTTTTGTTAATGCCACAAATACGACCAACATCTCCATTAAAGACCTCTAAGTCATATTCATTCTTGGTGATCATTACTCGGTCACCCTCTCTCAAGGTGTCTTTTCCAATTTTTAAACGAGAGCCTCCAATGTCAGGATTGAGAACAGACCTCAACTCTTTGTTTAAGTTGGTCACACCTAACAGGCCATGATGTGTAGGGCTTATAACATGAAAGTCCACATCATCTATATGGAAGTCTCTACAAAGAGAGATGATAGCTTCTAGTGCTTTTTGTTCTGACTCTTTCTCTAAAAAGTGAAACTCAGTATTACTTTGGGGAGTGATTCCATTATGAACATCATGTGCTGCTTGTGTGACTCCAGAGCCTTCACCTTGTCTAAAGACTTCCACAAGGTGTGTTCTTGGTACACTTTGACTTTCAATAATATCGGAAAGAACAAAGCCAGCACCTACAGGTGGTAGCTGTGCAATGTCTCCAACCATAATAACTCTACACTTAGGTGCTATCCCTCTCATCATTCTCCACATGAGGTGAAGATCTACCATAGAGGACTCATCAATAATCAGAACAGTTTCTGTTCTAGGGTTATTAATGTGATGTTTCCAGATTTCAGCTCTAGGGTTTACTTTTGTTAGGATAGGTTTTAGGTTTTCTGATTCTTCTTCTTTTTTAATTCCCTCATAGTCTGACTTCTTTTCATCAGATTCAGAGGGCTGACCTGCACCAAAAGCTCTATGTATAGTTACAGCTTTAACACCTGAGAGTATGGTAGCTCTTTTTGCAGCGATTCCTGTGGGTGCGACAAGTAAGATTTGTTCTTGGTAATCAATTAGGATTTTGCAGATAGTAGACAAGATAGTTGTTTTACCTGTACCAGGCAAACCTGTGACTATAGAGAAAGGTTCAGTGATTCCTTGTCTTATTGCATTAACTTGAGTGTCTGTAAGATTGTATCTAGTATAGCTCTTTATTTCTTCATCAGAGATTTCGATTCCAGATTGCTTTCTAACAGGAGAAGTGACTAAGCTTGCTACTTCTTCTTCCATTTGATGATAAGCGGGCAAATAAAGGCATTTCTTGCTCTCATTCCTATCAATAATCATCTTTGGAGGGTCACACTCGACCATTTCTTTTATGCACTTTGCAATTTCAGTAGGTTCAGTGATTCCTGTAAGTAGAGAAGCATCTCTAAAAACAGTATTACTATCTAAGAAACAGTTGCCTTGTTGTACTCCTTGAGCCATAGACCAGAAGATGCAGGCTTGAACTCTATATGGGTTAGTGATGTTATACTTATCTTCCATAAGAGTTTTAGCAATAGCATCAGCACCTTGAAAAGAAACACCTTTGTAAACAAGATACCAAGGATTTTCTTTAATCATATCAGGATTGCTTTTGATTTCTCTCCACAAGCTATTGATGATACTAACAGGTATGCCAGAATCTACAAGAGAGCTAATAAGTTCTAATGAGGATTCCATTTCTGGGTTAGACCACTCAGCCCATTGGGTGAGAGCAGTTCCTTTTAGAAACTTTGGGTTAATAGGGTTTCGAGAGATCTCAAGAACAGGCTTATTGTTTTTATCTAGCTTTCGTTTGCCTGAAAAAGTAAAGACAGAGCCACTAGAAACAGGTCCTACAACATTTCCTTTAACAACAATAGGTTCTGTTCCTATTTCTGAAGCTACAATACACCTAAGAATATAATAAGGTGGGTTTGCAAATATTTGGCTTAAAACTTTACTGGCATAATACATCTTGGTTCTCCTTCCACCAACTTCTAAAGCCATTTATAAAGGGATTAAATAATTCATCAAGACAACCTACATCAAGACAATCTATAAGGTACTCAAATGGATATATGTCCTCAAAGACCCTCCATGCAAAACTATAACAGGATTCTTGAGGTACGACTGTTAAGACTTCAACCTTTATCTTTTTATTTTCTTTTAGACAGAACCTATCTAGTTGCCATCTTTTGTAGCTTGCAATCTTTTCTTCCCATCTTTTATCTAAATAAAGGTTTCGAATCCAAGTCTCATCAATATCATTTATGCTATTGAGAGGGGGCGATAAAGAGGGCGATTTTTCTTCTCGGATGAAATTTAATTCTTCCATAGTAGAAGCAATGGCTTTTTCTATAGGTAATATCCCATTAGTATGGTTTACAAACCCATCTTCCATTAAGATTGGGATGGCCTCTTTAAGACCCCCAGAGTTTTTAGTGAATAGCATATACAATTATTGTCCTTAAAAAGTGTGTGCTTTAATCCCTAATCTTATAAGATAGGAAACTTAACAAGGAGATAAATTAAACATGGTATGTAAAAAGTGCAATGGCTTTGGGTACATTCAAAGTGACGATGGTCATATGGGAATCCCACGAGCAATTCAATGTGAATGTAAGATTAAAAAAGCCCTAGCAGACCAAGCTGAAAGAGCATGGGCAAATTTAAGTCTAGTCCCTGTAAAGAAAAGCTCTCCACTGAGTAAGTTGTTCTCTAAGAACCTTGTAATATCTTCAGAGAAAGACATTTTAAGGATGCATTTAAGAACCTGCTTTGCAAAGCAGAATAGACCCTCTCACTTTTACAAAGTCATTGGTGACCACACTCTAATGTCAGCTTGGCTAGGAAGTATGCATGTGCAAGGGATTGCAGTTGCTGACCCAGATTTCCAAAGAGAGTTAAAAGTTTATTCTCTTGAAGACCTAGCAGAGTCTCCACAATTATTAGTTGTAAGACTTGGTACTAAGATGGCAAGAAATTCTGCTATGCCAGAAGTCTTGGTAGAGGCCATTGAAATTAGAGAACACTTAAACAAGCCTACTTGGTTGGTAGAAGAACCATATAAACCTCTTGAAGAAGGACATCTTTCATGGAGTCCAACTTTAGAGGATATGATTGAGACTTGGGAGAAGGTTATCCTAACCACCCCAGAGGGGAAAAAGACAAAGCAAAAAACAGGTAGTGGTAGAACAACTACATCTTTAGGAAGCCATAAGAGGGTTAAGCTGTAATGAGTAATATTTTAAGAAGTATTGTTCCATCACCAAGTTCTGGTGATAATGAAAAACTAATGTACCAAAACTTTATTACTTTGAGGGAGTCTGTCTTAAGATTCGATATGCCCTCTGATGTAAATATTTATGAGTACATCAAAGACTTTAGTCAAAAGCATGGTCACTTACCTAATGCTAAAAGTATTCGAGATTACTTTGAGCAAAACCAGAGCTTTGATGAAGCGGATAGGATACAGCAGATAAGTACACAAAGTGTTGCTTATCGAGGTGACTTTATCTCTCTAATAGAAAAGTCTGTTGAAGAGGGTAGGCTTACTAATCTAGCTTCTATGCTTGCTGATGCTAAGATGATAGCTAAGTCAGGTCTTGAAATTAAAGAGGGTAAGACTAAGAGAACTCTAAAAGGTGCAAGGGATGCTAGTAATCACCTCTTGAACCAGATCTCAAAAATCAACACACCTACTTTTGGTAGTCGTATTGGTGGAGAAGCACTTAGTGATGGTGATGACTTCTGGGATGCTTATGAGAAAGCTAAGAACAGTGAGTTAGACATCAGACCAATGACAGGATTATCTGTCATTGACAATGCTATTGGTGGTTTCAAAAAGAAAGAGCTTTATATCTTAGCAGCTTTTACAGGTCACTTGAAATCAACTAGCTCTTTAAATTGGGTTTATAATCAAGCAATCTATGGTGGCACTAACACCATTTACTTCTCATTAGAGATGCACTACCCACAGTGTCGAAGGATTATCTACACCTACCACTCAATGCACCCTAAGTTTAGAAAGAAGCGTATTGCTTTAGGACTTCAAACAGGTCAGACAGATGTCTGTATAGACCCTAAGAAGATTAAAGAGGGTACACTGACCAAAGACGAAGAGGCATTTATGAAAGAGGTTGTTAAAGATCTCAATGATGGTGTTAAGTCTGGTCAATATGGCTCACTTCGATTTGAAGTAGCTGACCCTAATTTGATGGACTTTACAGTTGAAGATTTAAGAGCAAGAGCAGAAGCGATTGCACAATCTGAGTCAGTAAAGATGATTGTAGTAGACCACGCTCTCTTGGTATCTCCTAGAAGATGGGTAGCTAGTACAACAGACAGGCTTAATGAGGTTATTCGTGACCTTAAAAAGACTGCTCTGGGCTTCAATAGAGGTGAGGGTATTCCTATTCTTTGCTTGTTCCAAATTAGTCGTGAGGGCTTCAAGTCAGCAGAAAAGAATGGTGGCTCTTATAACCTAACTCACTTGAGTTATGCAAATGAAGCAGAGCGTTCTGCGGATGTGGTTATCTCAAGTTGGTTTGGTGAAGACATGAAGCAGAACTCACAGGTTAAGTATCAATGCCTAAAGTCTAGAGATCAAGCTCCTTTCGATAACTTTGAAGCTCAGATTTCATGGCCTGCTGGTCGAGTTCTTGATATGCCTTTACAGTTTCAATCTAGTACAGCCAAAAGCAAGCCTGCCCCTAAGGGAGATGCTTTAGATAAGATACTAGATGAGGAACTTTAATGAGAAGAAAGAAAAATGATGACCTTTATTTCATTCAATCTGCAAAGACAGGGATGATTAAAATAGGAAGATCTAAGAACCCAGAAAAAAGACTGAAGCAACTCCAGACAGGCTCTCCAAATAAGCTTAAGCTTATAGCTTCTTTTAAAGAAGAGGGCTGGAGAGAGTCTGAACTCCATGAGCATTTAAGAGAGTGGAAAGTTAGAAGCAATGGAGAATGGTTTACCTATGATTGTGTAGGTAATATACCCAAGCACTTCTATGAAAGAATAGAGTGGGGCTCTTTTGATGATTGGTGGGAGAGTCCTTAGTAAGTCTGGAACTTTTGTAAGAGGTGATCTCTTTTTTGTTCCGCAATCTTGCTTAGGGTTACTCCCATACACTTTTTGTTAAGATAATCCTCTATAGAAGAGATAAGCTTATTCTTAGCTAACTGCACTTCTTTAGAATATCTTTGCTCATTATATGGAGTCTCAAGCTCCCAATCTTTTAGGCTCTTTTCATAGAACTTCATATCTTGATTTCGTTTTTCCACCTTTTCTTTTGAAAGGTGGCTCTTAAATTGGTCTTCAATTTTTAAGAGAGTCTCTTCTGTGTCTCTTATAGCAACAAGAACAAACAAGAAGTTTTTCTTCTTAAAGATATCTCTTTGGACATAGAGAACTTTGTCATAGAATGCTCTTATTTCAAGACCAAACTTCTTTTTTATTACATCACTCAGATATTTAATATTGGTGTACTTGCTGAAATTGCTTTCTAAGAACCCTATCCAAGTCTCTTCAAAGTCTCTCTTGTAAGAAGATATTTTCACATAGAGATTAGAACTATTGTAAAGAGCAATCCTATAATCTTTAGGGTTTATTTTTAATGGGTTTAATGATTTGTTCAGATCTTCTATCTTCTCTAGTTCACTAATGTTGTATAGCTTCTCTATTATCTTTCTCACAGTTCGACTACCTAGAGATTTCTTTATAGCACCTGGTTTCTTTTCTTCAATCTTATTTAACATTTCTAATTCTTTAGAAACGACCTTTGCTATTTTTATAGGCAGGTTTGAAACAAAGTCATCAGGATAAACAGAAGTTAGCCCCCCATAAGGACTTCTCTCATATTTGTAATACTGTCGGCCTATAACATCACCAGAGTTATTGTAAAGGTAGTCTCCTGCATAAATCCCCTTTTTTTTAGCTAGAGCGTCTACTTTCATTATATCAAGAGATGAGCCATAGACCTCTAAAAAAGTACCTTCTCTTGTCTTAAAAGTTTTATATCTTATCTTCATAACAGAACTCCTTCTTCAATCGAGTGTCATATAAAGAGTATTAAGCGATTACAATGTAATTGACTTTAATACTTATTGAGCCATTACTGTAGTTTGCAATCCCTAAAACACTAGAATGGCCAGCAGCATCACTATACCTCAGTTGCAGGTAGCGTTTTGTCGCATACACAAAGGAAGCCCCAACATAAAGATAAGGACTCCCATCTATCTCCATAAAAGAGCTGGTGGAAGTCACAAAAGATAAGACTTTAACATTATCATATAGCAGATTCCCACTTGAGTCTATGGGGCTGTAAAGACCTGTGTAATCTTCTGTAGTCTCTGGATAGAAAAGGGTGTTTTCATTATTATTTAGATGACCCATACGAATGTCTGTAGATCCTCCAGAATTATAAGTCACATCTTGAAAGAATAAAGGAATCACATCAACATGGTAGTTCAGATTGATGTCAAAAGAAACAGACCCAGAACCTAAGATACTTATACCTAAAGCTCTCAATACATTATTAGCACCTAGAGCCATTAATTTGTTTGGTGCATCCGAGACAATAGCACTTGAAGATACTGTGACATTAGTACCAGCATCAATCTCCACACCAAGACCTGAAAGTGATACAGTATCTGTGGCTGTAGTAGTTATATTCTCTGCCGTAGTTTCAATCGAACCACTAACAGCAGAGAATTCAATCAAACCACTAGCAGCAGTAGTGGTCACACTTGGTGCTGTAATATTTATTTCATCATCTCCAGTAACATCTACTGTGCGACCATCAATAGCAACAGAACCTCTCTTTTCTAAAATACTGTTGCCACTAACAGCACCACCTCGAATGGTCACAGAACCTCCAAAGATACCACCATTGCCATTATTTAAACCTAAGAAGCTACCACCCTCAATCAATACATCTCCTGCATATGCAAAGTCACTATCCAAAAGAGAGAAATCAAAGTCTTCAACAGCACCACCTCGAATAAAAACCTTTCCTTTAGTTGCTGCATCTTTAGAGGTAGGTTCATCAGCAGTACCAGCTCCGATAACAACATCTCCAGGTGTGCCACTTAGATTTGAATCGCCACTGTAGATATGAATGTCACCACCACTTGAATCTGTAAATCCTGAAGCACCCTCTATGGTTAAACCACCTGCTGTGCCACCAGAATAGTTATCGCCTACTTTTATATCTATATCTCCACCAATACCTTGATCTGTTTTACCTGTACCTATATTTATAGAGCCAGCAGTTCCACTATTTGAATTGCTAGTTTTGATAGAAAGGTCACCACTACTAGAAGAACCGTATAGTGAGCCTGTGAAACTACCTGTACTGATAGAAATACCACCTGTAAATTCACTAGGGTCTGTTCGATCTGAAGTGTGTAAATTAACACCAGACGCTCTACCTTTTATATCTACATAGTAGGCATCCATTGTAAGATTCCCATAACCATAGGCTATTAAGTTAATGTAGCCACCCCAAGTTTCTGAATCTTGCAAACCATTGTTTGCTTTACCACCTAAAATATTAACATCTCCAGCTCTATTAAAGTAAGATCCATCGAGAGCCATATTGCCCCCTCTTACATCAATACGGCCTGGATCATCTCCTGTATTGTCACTTTGACCATAGATTAAGACATTTGCATTCAAGCTTGTGTATGTAGGCTTAGGTACAGGGGAGATTAAAATATCATCTCCAGACCTAAGCTCTAGTCTTTCTTCACTTTGGACATATATGTGACCTCTTTCAGAGAGGGTAAGAGGAGTAGCATACTCTCCACTTTTAATAAGTATTCGACCAGAGCTAACTCCTGTACCAGAAATCAACTCTATTTTCCCACCGACACCGCCTGTTTTTGACTCTCCTGCATGCAATAGGATTTCACCCCCAGCACCATCAAAAGAGTCTCCAGATTCTAGGGTAATAATGCCACCATCTCCAAAACCAGAGGCAGAGTTTATAAGTATACCTCTTTCAGAGCTTCCGAAAAGAGAAGCACTATCTATTGAGGGTTTAATAATTCGACCTCTTTGTTGAGACTGGTTGATTGAAACTTCTAAGGAATCTTTAGTTGAACTCATGTTAACCTCTCTTTTTTAGTATAGGCTTAATAAAAGACATAGTGATAGTTAATCTATTGCTTGTCACTTTTGCTAAATAAAGGAGTTCATCTATGAGTAAATACAACGCTATAAGAGAAGAGAATGAAAAGTTTAATGCATGGATTCTTGAAGAAGAAGAGGCAGGTGGCTTCTTTGATCCTATAGAAGAAAGAAAAGTTAGGTTTTTTAATGAACTGAGTGAAGAAGGCAAGGAGAAAGCATACGAAGAATTTGAAGCTACCAAAGAAATCAAAGACATTAAAAGATATAGGGCTCTGGCATTTCAGGGCAAGCTTTTTGCTTTGCGGTGGTTGTTAAAAAGATCTAAGGATTTTGAAGAATTTAAAGAGCCTTTAGAAAACAAAACCAAGAAATTAGATCTCAGTCCTAGTAAAGATCGAAGAACAAAAATCAAAGATATGACCCAGACCAAAGCAAGAGACTTATACTTGGAAGATGTTATATTTGATGACTTAGACCTATCTTGGTCAGACTTCTCGGGTAGCACTCTAGTCAACTGTAGTTTTAATAACACAACACTGACAGGTGCAAAGTTTGTAAACTGTTCTTTACAGATAGTAGACTTTGGTGGTGCAGACCTCACCTTAGTGGACTTCAAAAATGTGGATCTTCGAGCCACCAAGGACTTTGGTAAGGCAACAATTAAGCAAACCAACTTATCTGGTGCTGATGTTAGAGGTGTTGATCTAAGAGGTGCTGGAGAAAGTAAGGAAGATCTTTTCTATGTTAGTCCAACAACTAAATTTGATGTTACTAACAAAAAGCTGATTACTAAAGTGCCTATTTACATGGAGAAGTTTGATGTTCTGTTAAAAAACATAGAAGACCAAATCAATAAAGGAAAAGAAATTGGATATGATAAGTCTAAAGTCAAAGAACTAAAAAAATATCTTAATGAAAATACATTTAAGGTCTTCTATGGAGATAGGATATTAAAAGTACTAGACTACTACAAAAAAGAGCTTTCTTGGAGAAAACGCTTGCCAGATTCCTTTTTGCCTTTTTCTTATTCTTTTAAAGACTTAAAGAAGTTCTTTAGGAACACTGACAGCCAAGTTAAGAATATGGTTAGCAAGATTAATCAAAAGATTGGCTCAAAGAGATATGTACTGACAGAGCCTGTTAATACTAACAGCCATACTAACAGATTAAAGGGCAAGATAGTCTATGGGGGAAATCTTTTAGGTTTATCTCAAACAGTGCCCTATTACATAATTGTAAACATTGGAAATTCTGGCTTTGGCCTTAGAAGATTTTATACACCAGAGTCTTATATCTTCTGCATACCTCAAAAGAGTTGCTCATCCGAATTTGAAGAATTTGGTCAAAGAGAGCTAGGTACTATTGTTATGAAGATAGAAGACTTAATCTGGAGAGAACGTTAGTACTGATATAAAGCCATGATCTTTTGACGCTGGCGAGGTGTTCTAACGCTATTTTTGACGATAGTTTTAATGTTCTGGATGATGAATTTAGGGTTTTCAGAAGAGAAGTTAGGCACTACCACTAAATTAAATTGTTCTCTGGTGTATATACTTGTTAAGTAAACCCTTAGTAGGTCTTGCTCCTTATCAAGCTCTACATTAATAAACATAAGTTGTTGTCTATCATTTTTGATATGACCTCGTGCCTCTAATTGGTATATTTTATTGGGCTTTTTGATGTAGCCATCATCACCTTTGGTGTTTGCAAGACCATAGTCTACCAGAGCATCTCCTGTTCCGTTAGCTATTGCCTTAAGGGTTTCTTTAATTTTATCTCCAAAAATGTCAAATAGTCCAGCTTCTTTTTCAAGCCTGGCGATTCTCATTTCAAGAGATCTGATTTGTTGTGCTGCTGTTCTTCTCATTTTACGTTTTCCTATCTGATAAAGATTCATTCCTTGTGGGACATAAAAGACATATTAATATAAAGGTGTCTTTGCGACAGAGATTTCACGACTAGATGCTTTAACTTCTTCTTCTACAATGTCGATGATATCATCAACAACCAACTCTGAAGAGAGATCTCTTACTGCGTTGACTACATTTTGTGGGATGCTAAAGAGTTTTTCTAACAGACCTGTACAAGTCACTATGTTTGATGTTGTCAACTCTTCTTCAAAGGTATGTGGCATAACAGATAAGATCAAGCTCATACGAACACCCTCTGCCATAGGGATTGCAACAAGAGAGTAAGGGTAGCTCTTGTCACTATCTTTAAAGTAAGACTTTACCCTATCTTTGTAGATCCTATTAACAACAGAGAGTTGAATATCTCCCCTTTGCATTTCTTTTTCTCTGATGTTCAAATATATGTCAATATACTTCATCATTGTAGATTTGAAGTTAGCAGGTGTAACTCCCATAGTAGTTATAGGCAAGCAGAGTTTGCAAGACTCCCACAAGGCTGCAATGTAATCCTCTGGCTCTGTGCTGTTCTCTGCAATATTTGCCATTGAAGTACCCCATTTTTTAGAGCTACTGTGCAGATCACCCTCAATCTTGATTCCCTGATAGGTGAATCCACCATTAACAGCCAAGAACAAGTTGACCCACTGAGGAATAGATTTGGTTCTCTTCCTCATTCTTTTTGCAAAGTCAGACTTTCCTTTTTTAACCTTTGTTTTAATCTTAGGGTTAAAGATTTTAGCATCTGCATCCATACAATTATCAACAAAAGAAGCAAAGAGCCTAAGTTGTCCAATGCTCATAAACTTGTATTTCTTAATGATCATTGGTGCAAGCTTCCTCGAAGACACCTCACTACAAGTCATTACTATATCTTGAACTATATCTTCATCCCATCTCTTAGCGATAAGCATAGCCCAATCTTCATCAAGCATTCTCCATACACTCGCAGACAAGAATAAGAGATCTTTCTTCTTTTGTAGCATATTTGCAGACATATTATATGTTGCGTTCTCTTTAAATGCCTTACCCTCTAAAGCTCTGGTGATAAGATTATCTACTTCTTTTTGAGCAACTAAAGGGTCTGTGCCATCAAAGAGTTCCATTTGGTCATAGACAGTTGTATTTGATGAGGTGTCCTCTATATTTTCAATTGGGTCACCATAAGCATTTTCGTCTGTGTTTAAGTCTACAATATATCTTTTCCTCTTTAAGTCACCTGGCATGATCTCTCGTTTGGTGAAGTGAGGACTTTTTGGGTCATATACTCTTCTAATATAATTGCCAACATACTTAATTGCAGATGCAATGTCTGTAAACTTACTAGGGTCTTTGTTGAGTCTGTACCAGACACCACCATTAAGCTCCATTTGAGTCTTACCAGCACTAGAGCGAGAAGCTTCAGGTTCGCTCTTATTTCTGCCATGAGGTATTAAGAAATATCTAGAGAAAAGGTCTGTACCTAAGTCCATAAAAGAACCTCTAAATGTAGATGCTAATTTACTAAGCATAGTAGCCCATTCAGCACCACCAGAACCATTCCACTCATCCATAATCATCTTATCAAGAGAGCTGTCTCTTCTTCTTAATTGTCTTCTTAGCCCTCGAAAGTCCGAAGGTAAAGTAGAGTCTGTAGGTTCTAATTCTGTTTGACCAAGAGCGAATAAAGTGGACCATGCAGTGTAATAAAAGTACCTTTGAGAAGTCTCTTTATTAAAAGGGTCGCTAAGGTCTTTCAAAAAAGCTTCTTTAAGCCACATCTCTGAGGCTGCTTTGATGAGATTCTCTGAAGCTTGCTTATCTCTCTGGCTTATAATGTCAACTAACTTTAAATATGGACTCATGTGTAATCCCTCCCTTGTCTACTCTTTCTTATAAAAGATTTACAAAAGATAACTGTACCCCTTGCTTTTTATTGATAAGTGTATATAATCAATAACACATCACGACAAAGTTCCGTTAGAACAAAGTCAAAGTTAAAGTAAAAACAAGGAGTGTAAATGTTTAATATCTCGGTAGAGAGTACCCAACCTATTCTCAAAGAGTTGACTATTCTTAACATCCAGCCCTCATTCAATTTCCTCTATGAACTTGATTCTTTAAACAGAGAAGTCTCTAAATACAAGCTCTTTAAAAAGAGATCACGAAAGAGATTATCTGGCAATCCAACCAAAGCAAAAGAGCTTAATAGTTGGAATGAAACCCAGAAGTGGATTTTCGATGCTGAGTCAAATCGGTTTGAGAAGATAAAGAACTTCTGTATCAAGACAGCCTCTAAGGATATCAAGACAGGTGACATCATCTATGACAACTATGAAGATTTCTTCATGGGATGGGTCACAGACCTCTGTAAAAGAAACACCTTAGCTACAAAGATCAATAGCGGTGAGAAGATCAACAACTCAGTGCTTTATTGGTGGTACAGACAGTTTATTCAGAGAGCTTCTATGAAGTCTGCACAAGATGCTCATTCAAGAGTTTATGGTGTTCGGACTCAAAGTGAAATCACCCATGAAAAGGTTCATGAACATGATCTTGCTTACTTAGATGCTTCTGGCCTACAAGAAGCTAAAGTAGTCCACAAGTTTAATGAGGAAACAGGTTCTACAACAGGAGAGCCTGACTATTATGTTGATGAAGACCCTTATCAAAAGCTACACCTGCAAAGTGTGCATGCTTTTGTTAAAAAAGTTTTTTTGAGGTCTTATGGGAGTGTTGAAAAGACAGAGAATAGATACCAGCTTTTCCTTGAAATCCTTGAAGGTAAAGGTGGTTATTCAAATCTTGAAGAATGGGCTGAGTCTCATGGTATTTCTATTAACAAGCTAAAGAAGCGTATCTCTCACATTGAAAGTCTTTTAAGTAAGCACAAAGACGAGATCTAATTCTTTACCAATGCCCTCTAAAACAATTTGCTTTTAAGCCCTGCTTCCCAGAAATGGAAGGCAGGGCTTTTTTTTTTACAAGAATTTTTTGAGGTTCTTAATCTCTGACTTTAAATTTTGTAGAGCACTTGAAGCAATATGCATCTTTTCAGAGGCAGCTTTACCTGCCTTTTGTTTCTGGTTTACAGACTTAACATACTTCTGAACCTGTGCCTTGATTTCAGCAACAGCTTTTTCCATTTCAGCCCTGTAGCCATCTGCATCAAAGTTCCCATCTTCATCAATAAACTGAGAAACAGCTAGTAGCTCATCTTTACCTATGTTCCCATAAAATTGAGCAAGGGCATCTTCAAAGTTGACTTTAGCAGCAACTCTCATTGCATTGTCTACTGCATTACCTACTAAGAATGCACTACCACCAACAACTTTGCCTATACCTGAAATGCCTGCGTTGAAAGTGCCCCAAAGCAGACCCTCTGACACTTCTTTAGCTCCAATGGCAAGCTCTTTTGTAGCTTCAGCTATAGCTGACATAGCACTTTGCCTACCTTTTGTGATTTCTTCACTAATCTTAGTCTGGCTTTCTTTATTGACACTATTTCCAAAAACTGCGGAGATTGCTTTCTTAACAGAGTTTGAGATTTTCTTGGTGTCAACTTGAGCAGCTTGACTAAAACCCTCAGAGAACGAATCTCGAGGGTCTCTAGTGCCATCTAGCATAGCTTTACCAATAGCTTTCGGTGCTTTACCAAAGGCTGCTTGGATAGGAGTAGCGAGAGCTGGCCCCCATGTAGGTAAATGTTCAGAGCTTTTAACAACTTGATCAGTCCACCTTGTTTTGTTGTGTTTTTTCATAAACGCAACAGCTTTACTATTCAGAGGATGGTCTTTCTTTGATGCATAAGACCTAACAGTAGAAAGAGCTAAGTCTTTACCTTCAAATTGAACTCTTTCAACTTTTTTTGGCTTAGATTCAGGCTTGCTTTTCGGTTTCTTTTTGTCTTTGCCAAAAATTGCAACTCTTTCATTATGTGCTTTTTTAATTCCGAAGAAGCCACCTATGTCTCTTTTAAAACGATTCCATTTATTACCAGCTATATTTGCAAGGCTGTCATTCTCTTCAACGACTTTACATAGCCTATCAAATTCTGGCTCAAGCTCTCTAAATATGGGAAGCTCTAGTCTTCCTAAATTGTTTTTTTCTCGATATATGCCTTGTTTTATCTTATCAAGAGCATCAAAAGAAGAAGCTGTCTCTGCTTCTTCAGTCCAGCCTTTGATTAAATCCCTTACTCTCTTTAGCTTTTTAGTACGCTCTTTGACAATATCATCTATGGTAGTCTTAATCTTATACAAGTCCTTTGCTTTATTTTGAACTCGACTATAATAGTGGTGGTGTAAAGAATTGTTTATAGCCTTAAGATCTATCTTCTTCATGGTATAAAATATGTTCTTCATATCTTTAGTTGATAGGTCTTCTGGACTATAAGTGCTAGAAAACATACCTTTACCATAAGACAAAACTTTGTAGTTAAGTTCTGACCATATCTTCTCAACTTTATGACCATCCTCTATTAGCTTCTTGAGACTAGGCCACTTCTTATCAAAGTCAGCCCTATGTCTCTCTAAAGCTTCACCACTAGGCTGGTAAGGTAGTCTTTTCAAGTATTCATCAAATTCTATCTCTTTGTTAATATTCATATCTTAGCCTCTAATTCTACGCTCATGTAGAAATATAACATCTCCACTGCTGGGGTTTTTTCTAGCTAGAGACTTCCAGACTCTAATAGCTTTATCTGAAGTAGTTCTAGTATGACAATAGTTAGGAATAAAGAAGATAGGGATTCCAACATCCTCTCTTACTTTATTTGCAATGGTTTTATACATCAATATGCCACATTTTTTATTTCGATGCTCTTCATCTAGGTTAGATTCTGTTATCTCAAAAACAGGAATACCATTTTCCCATGTGCTTGCAGGGAAAGAATCGCTCCACAGTTCCCATAAGATTTCCATGTCCTCTTTGCATACAAAGTTATCGAAATCAGATACCTCTATATAGTGGAGAGCACCCTCGATAGAGCCTACTATTTCATCATTATGGATCAAATCAAAACCATGTGTTGCGTCATATCTTGTCCAATCTGTTTCTTCAATAGTGTACCTGTTTTTCTTAGCGTACCTGAGAGCTACTTTCTTTGCTAATCTCATCGTTTACCCCCATCGTATGATACAGCATGGCCTACACGAATCATTTCATCATTTAAAGACTCACCTAGTTCTTCCATACCATCTTCGTAAATCCATATAACACCTAACCAGCGACCAAATTTGCCTTTCTTAACAGTGTTAATGACAATGGTCTTACCCTCGATACGAGATTTCAGGTAGTCCTTAGCAGCATACCCTCTCTCTTTTTCTTCAAGGTCTTTAGTTCTTATTTCAGGTGTGTTGATGCCAATCATGCGAACTTTGACTCTAGCAAAGTGCTTCATGCCTTGGTCAATCATGACTGTGATGGTATCTCCGTCATAGACCGAAAGTACCTCTGCTTTGTAATGATATAAGTTGAGAGCCATTCTATATCTCCTAAATGTTTTTCAATTGGAGATATAAATAGACTATGACTAATCTTCTTTTTTGGGTTCTTCTGGCTTAGGTGTTTCTTCTAATGTAAGAGTGCTTTTAATCTTTTGCTTGAAGGCTTTAACAATATATGCATTTAAAACACCTGCACAAGCACCCATCCATATATCTACCATTTGGAGTGGGTCAGATAGAGTGTATGCCACAAAAGCACCTGTTAAAACTGCAAAGGACCTTATAAAAGAGTCTGCCATACCATTGCAAAACTTCCACAAAAAAGGCTTCACAATTTGAGTGACTGCAAAGCTGATGATAGCTGCAATGAGAACAAGATAAAGATGACCCATATGAGGTTCTAAGGAGTTAGGTTCATTTGGGTTTACTTCTTTTGCTGTATGTATCTGGTGACCAGGTACAAAATGTTTATTGCTCATACAAGACCCCCATCTAAATGTACTTTTGGTTTACCATATTCATCTACAAGATTCTTTGTGTAGAGAGCATATAATTGAAAAGCAAATGCAGGGACTAAGATAGCATTCCAACCTATACTTAATGACTTAAGAATCCAGCCAGATGGAACAGAAGGGAATAGAATGCCGAAGACAAGACCTAAACCAGACTCTGGTAAGCTATCTATCAAATCTACCCAATCAATCATCCCTAAAAGCCCTGTCAATATGTCAGTTATCTTCCAACTTATCTCTGAAACATTGATCCAGATAAACCAGAAAATATATGCTTTAGCAGGCCAAGTAATTAGCTTTAACAAAGGATGTTTTTTTGCAAAGTTATCAAGCCACTCCCCTATATTACGAGACTTACCTGTAATAGGTTTAACAAAAGAAGCCACCCACTTCCCAAGCTTTCCTGTATATCCACCATACTTGTTGATAATAGACTGAACTATCGAGGTGAACGTAGGGGCATCAGATGCATATAAGAACAAGAAGTGTATTAGCTTACTCTTTTTCTTTAGCTTATTAGCTGTAGCTCTCCACCAATCTTTGCCCCTATCAAGCAAAACTTGAAACTTTTTGGAGAGTTGCCAATACATATCAATACCAGCAGTGATTCCCAACTTGTCTTTGAAAATCTGCCACAGGTTAGGGGCTTTTTGAAAGCCTTGATAGATCTCTTTAAGTTTCTTAACAAGAAGACCTTTTTTGGTGTGACTGCCAAATCTTAAAATACCCTCTCCAAAGACGCTCAAAGACCTAACATCTAACTCTCTTGTCACAAGGCTTGATGTTTTACAATATGAAGAAGACTTGATAGCCAGATAAGAGGCAGCTAGAGCTATTTCTTTACTCATTACAGATAATCCTTAAGGTCTTTTTAAGATAGCAATACAGTCACCAGAGGAAGGGTGGTTTTTAGCGAGGGAACTCCACACTCTTTTAGCATCTACACTAGTGCTCCCACCCTCATCATTACATTCCTGTGGAATGAAGATAAAAGGATTACTACCATTTCTATCCCATTGGAGTTTTGCATACATGAGATACATCTTAGTGCCATACCCTTGACCCTTAAGCTCTTGCTCTATCCTACTTCTATCGACTTCAACAATACGAATTCCTTTAGAGCTTTTCATTTGAGGGTACTTGTTTACAAGAACCATTATGTCGTCATAGCAAGCAAACCTTGTGATGTCAGGGTATATGTTATGATACCCTTCAACAATCCCTAAACGATTGCCATCACCAGACATGAGACTAACAGAAGCCAACTCTCCAAATGGAGGGTCTTTTTGATACTGCTTCATAAATGTTAGTTTTTGTTTAGCCATGTGCTTCATTGCAATTCTCTTTATAAGTTGTTTTTTCATACAGCCCCCTATATGAAAAGGGTCTTCGATAAACAAAATAAAAAAAGCCCTGCTCTCATTAAGAGAAACAGGGCTTTAAGAGACAGCTACTTCTACCCAATAGCAGAAGCACATCAGAAGCTCCTCAGAGTAAATGCATTCCCACATTACTCTTCGTTCTTGCGAGCCTCCAGAACATCTTTTCGTACTTCCTTACAAGAAGCAATGACCTCTTGCATAGCCTTACGAACTCTTGTTCCAGCAGACTTGTTTCCATTGTCTGTCTTTTGTGCATCCTCATTAAGGGCTGCTAGGGTACTTTGTAGTTGTGCAATCTTTGTTGTAATGTCACTCATTGTGAACCTCCTAATTTATGGTTTATATTTGATTATACCGATTGTGTACTCAATCTTTATAGAAAAAGATCTCATGTCCCTCTAAAAATTTGAACGTTTCTTTTTTAGTCTTGGAACTGTATTCTTTTACCAACAAAGGATTAATTTGTGACACCCAAAGTAGCAAGTCAGGTTTATGAGGTAGCTTAGTCCAACCGATATAGATTAAACCATCTTCATCAAGCCAAACTCTCTCATGCCCTAAAGCTTTTCGATTAGTAAAAAGTATAACCAAGCCATTCTTCTCTACCCAAGCTTTAGACTTCTCTAAAGTTTCGGGGTCTTTATCATAGAACCCTCGTATATAAGAAGAGGGTAGTATGCAAGAAGGCTTGACTCTACGCTTATACTTTATTGGCTTCATTAATCTTTTTGAAAGGTTCTAGGGTTTACCTTAGAAAGTTCCTTCAAATCACCCATAGCATCCTCTACAAATACATTCTTATCTGGGATAAAGTCATCAAGGTCTTGGTTATCAACAAACATGTCTGTTGTTCCAGAGAGTACTTTCTTAAACCTAGCCCAAGCTTTCCCTCTCTTAAGGAATGCTTCTTTTGGATTGTAGTAGAAAAGTCCAATGACCCCAAGTGTCAAACCATATTTAAAGAGGAAGGTAGCTAAAGATGGGAAAACCATTCCTATCATGAAAGTCTTTACAGCAGCAGATATAAAAGGACCTAAGCCTTTTGACTCACTGCCCCAATATTTTTTTGCAATAAGAGCATCTTTAACAGGGTTAATAGTATTCAAAGCTGCATTAGCTACTTCAGAAATAGTTCTTGTACCGATATCTCTTCTTGCAACAGAAATAGCTCTAGCTTTTAACTCTGAAGAAGGCTGACCCTCATATCCCATTAAGTATTCTTCATAGAAAGGAGCTGTCTGGTAGAAAGAGCCAGAAACTTGAGTTGTGAGCTTTGCAAACTTTTTATTCTTAACTTTCCATGCAAGATAAGAAAGCAACTGTTCCTCATCTCTTTTAGGTTTTTCATTCTTCCTATCTAAAGCACCTCTTCTCCAAGAGTCATACATACCCTCAAGGAGTCTTTCAAAAGCAATCGCTCTAAAGAACTTAGTTAGGTGTGAAATGATAGGTGTGTATATGAATATAAACTTTGTAATCTTATGGAGAATGTTAGCAAAGAAAGTCCTAACACCGACAATCTTAGCCACACCTGAGTCTATAAGATTTGTTATAAAGTTTTTAGCTTCCTTTATAGTAGTTGCTTCTTTGAACTGATAGTTAGCAATCCTATAAAGGGTTCTTTTATCTTCCGAAGCAAACCTTAGATTTGCCTTGAAAACACTAGGGTCATCTAGAAAATTAATCATTATCTAGTTCCTTTCTTATATCCTCTAGCTCTTCCTCAGATGGATTTACAAGCTGACCTAAAGAGTTCGAAACAAACACATCTTTCCTCAAGACTTTTTTGCCTAGAACTTCTTCAAAGTTGGACTCAAAGTATTTCTTATCTTTGAAAAGTTTAGAGAAATGTCTAACCACATAGCCTTTTTGGAAGAAAGCTTCTGAGCCACTGTAATAGAAAAACCCTAAAATACCAAGAGGGATCATTCCTTTTAAAAGAAGCATTCCATAGCCCATCTCAACCACAACAATCCAGAGTATTGATTGAGGGAGAATTCTCCTTATAACATCGTTTGTATAATTACTTTTAGTTATTTTAACTTGTTGTCCTGTTCCTCTTTGCAGCTTTTTGCCTGTATATGCCTCATTGTCTACCATATCTCGCATAAGCTGGAACATAGTATTAAAGATATTCAAAGAGTCAAAGGCAGCTTTAGCTACCTCAGAAACAGTTCTTGTACCAATATCTCTGTCTGTAACCATCTTAGCTCTAGCAGCAAGACTGTTCTCATCTTTACCCTCATAGCCCATTAAGTATTCTTCATAGAAAGGATCTGCCATATAGAAAGTGCCTTGAGATTTAACATAGGCACTTCGGAAGTGCCTGCCATTGAACATCTTGCTCTTTTTTATTCGATTGCTTAGATAAACACTCACAGCCTTTGCTGTTCTTTTTTTGTTGTTTATTTTGTCTTTAACACCCAACAGCCATGAATCATACATTGCACTTAAAAGTCTCTTATAAGCTACCTTTCTAAAGAAATTAGTAAGGTGCGAGATGACAGGTGTAGATAAAAAGAACTTTTTGGTCACAGCATGGATTGCATTGACTGTCTTCTGATAAAGGTTTTTAACCCAGATCACACCTGAAGATATAGCATTAGTTAGCCAGTTAGAGACCTTAGGCATTGAGTTTGCTTGTCTTAACTGATAGTTTGCAATCTTATATAAAGAAGACCTGTCAACAGAAGCAAGCTTGACTTGAGCAGAGAATTGCTCTGGAGAAGCAAGGAAATTAATCATATCTTTACCCTTTGAGTGTGTTATGTTGATAACATAAGGCTTATAAATGAATTATTAGCCACCCATCTTAAACTTCCCACCAACAGCAACAGTTTTAGATACTGCCCAAGGGTCTTGGACTACAGGCTTTACCTCTTCTAAGTGACCCCCTAAGTTAAAGGATTGTGCAGGTGTGTTGAAGCTACTGTCTGCTTTTCTAGGCACTGCTTCCTGAACCTCTGGGGGCTGACAATCTTGTACTTCTATGGTAGGTTTAACCTCTATTATAGTAGGCTTAACTTCTATCTTTGGTTCTTCTATATGAACCAAAGGTTGAGAACTAGACCCCCAAGTTTCACTCTGTTGCTCTTGGAAAACTTCTAAGTCTGCAATGCCTTCCCACCTAGAAGACTCTGATTGCTTGACTATATTTGGATTGTCTAGCAACCTATCTACCTGAGTTAGTATTCTCTTATCCCAAGAAGAATAACCCCAACTCGCACGAACACACTCTCTATTCTTGCATTGAGAGCAAAAAATCTCTTCAAACTGTTGAGGGCTTAACTTAGAAGCCCCGTCATTGCATTCTATATAAAAATCTTTGCTTGGTTTCATCTGGATCTCTCTTTCAAGTTATATCTCAGAATACCATAAAGAGCCTATAACGTAAAAGTAAGGTGTAAAAGAGAGCCTTTCTTTTTGTATGATAAAGTGTAGCCTTTTGGTGCAACGACACGCAAACCTTTTGCTTCCTGCTTTAAGAACACCTCTCCTACAAAAGAGCTTGAGCCAGAGCTAGTAAAACAGTCTTTAATCAGTAGTGTGTTTCCTTGCTTTTCATAAGTGACCCACTCTATAGGCTCATTGAAAGAGAGTATGATTGATATAGTCTTATCAGCAGAGACACGAACTGCCTCTGGGATAGTATATAAATAATTCTCATCAATACACCCAACCTCGGCTAAACTAACAGATAGAGGGAGAATTGTAAGTATGCAACATAGTAAATACTTCATAGCAAGCCTTTCTTTAATCTTGCATGTTTTCTTCGAACAGCCAAAACACTTTTGTTTAAATGAGTGGAGATCTCAGCAAAAGAAGTACCTTTAGCTCTCTCTCTTAAGAGATAGTTTTCTTCTTTCCCTGTCCAACCTTTTTTATTAACATCTAGCCAGAGTCTATCTCTTTTATTTCTACATGCACTAGCAGGTCGGCCTATGGCTTTTGAAATATCTTCCCAAGATTGACCTTCAGAAACCATCTTAGAGAGCATCTCTATTTCATCTTCTGTCCAAGCATTGTATTCAAGGCTATAGCCCATCCTAGAAGCCTTTAATCGGATAGCTTTTTCTGACTTACCTAGAGATCTTGCAATACCTTTAGTTGAGCTTTTGTCATATATAGCTCTAGCTAGCTTTGCTTCCTCTTCCTCAGTCCATGTTCTCTCGCCTCTATGTGTCTTTCTGACCTTACTTTTTAAGCCGAGTTCTGACATTTTCTTCTTTACCCCAGATTCTCCTCTGCCAAGACTCTGAGCTACCTTGTGAATAGGGTAGATTTCAAGAAGAACTTCTAGCTTTAACAAATCCTCGCTTGACCACTTCATTTTAAAAACCTTTCTGTATAAGTATTTTCTACTTATAGAAAAAGGCTTTGAACCCTATTAATTAAAGAGCAGTATTATCTTCTTCTCCATTAGGAACATCATCTAACAAACACTGATAAAGGCTAAGTGGATTCTTTAAAGCTAGAGGGTTGTTTAAATCGGGAACTCTTTTAGGGTAGTCTTCTTTAACATTGAAGAAGTTTAAATCTATGTTAGTGATGATATAACTCAAATGGTTATCTGCCAAGAGTTCTTTTTTGTCGAAAGTTTCTAGTGTAGCTACGCTACCTGCAAGGGTGTTATACAAGATAACATCTCTTTCTTTCATAAGTTGCTCTCTAAGGTCACAAAGTTTAAGAATCCTAGCTTCTAGGTCATTCCTTAGCTGTGCAATCTCTTGTCTTATCCAACCTCTGGCTTTTGAAACTTGACCACCAACTTCATCAGCTTCTGGAAATACATTAACTTCTCCGCTACCTAACTTTCGAGGAGAGTACTTCCATAAAGGAAGCCAACCTCTTTGGTCCACACCCCTAAAATCTTCTTCTTCCTGACCTTGAGGTGCAAGAACTCCACCATAAGGCTGGGTGAAAGAAACCTTTGTATCACCTACAGTCCAACCCTCATTAGAGTCATCTTCACCAACTTCTACAATTTTGTAGGAGTCTGGCATTAGGAACATTGAGATATCAAAAGGATTTCCACCTTGTGCGATATATGCAACAAGAAGCTTACCTAGCGAGGTATCTCTATTAACACTAATGCCTGTCCTTTTTTCTGTCCTTTTACCATCAGCTTCTTCGTAAGTAATGGTGATATTACCTATCTTGTCTAGCTCTCTTTGGATATAGAGAAATCTATCTGGTACATTTTGTCTTTGGTTGAGTGCAAACCTTCTAAACTCAAGCCAAGAGCCTTTTCTAAACATACATGTCCAACCAAAACTCATTAGTCATCTCCTCCAATCATAAGCTTAAGAAGATCTACCACAATATTAGGTAGGCCACCAGCTACAAGCATAGCACCTACTCCTACTCCATCATTTCCAATAGGAGGTTTGTTTTCTGATCTAGAAATAGCTGAAACTAAGGCATTTGTGCCATTTGTGATGTGGTAAGTTGCAAAGATACCTGTGGGTAAACTGAAGTTTAATATCGCATCTATCAGAGCTTTAATTTTTAAGATGATGAGCCTTAGCTCCTCAATTCGAATCTGAATCAACTTTATGTACTTTAAGATCTCATCAATTATTCCTTGAGTTGCATTAAAAAAGCGATCCAGAAAAGACTTAAAATCTTCAAAACCAGAGATAAGAGCAGACAAGTCTGTGTTCTCAAAAGGTCGATACTTATACCACTGACCTCCAAAAGAACCTGCAACTACGGGAACTCCATAAAGTAAAATAGCACCATTCTCTACTATCTTCCTAGCTTGAGGCAATGAACCTATATAACTCTGTACTTTGTTCGACCCCTCAAGTATAGAAATAAACCCTTGAGGGTATGTATCTACAATGATTTCATACTCTGCATATATCTCTATGTTATCCCAAATTTTTTCCAAATCCTCAAAAGAGGTATAACCTTCAAACATATTCTCACCAAATTCAGTGAATATGCCTTCATACTCTGGAGTACTACTTTTGAAGTAACCATCCTCATTCCCACCACTGTCTTGGCTTTGAACTAAAACCTCAAAGAAAGAGAAAGGGAGTTGGTTAATCTCATCAATCAAATTTTGGTTTGCAGAAATAAAATCTGCTGCTGGAAGTGTTGTGTTTAACAAAGATCTTTCAATGAAGCTTTCAAAGAACTCTAAAGTAATCTCTCTATCACCAAAAGTGCTTAATGAGTCATCATAAACTTTAGCCTTGATAGAACTAAGGAACTTTGCAGTCTCGCCATAAATCATCTCTTGATTGAAATAATACTTTTGAGCTTCTACACTTTCAAGATTACAAAGGTAATAGATTGTGTAAAACTCTCTTAAAGCTCTAAGAAAGTCAGACTTTTGTATTGTTGGTATGTCTATATGCTTTATCTCTGTAGGTTCAGACAAACCAAGCACCTCAACACCAGATAATTGATAAGGGTCAATTAAATCTTCTTCCACCCCATTTACTTTTTTTAGGTTTGAATCTCTTACTGTCTCATAGAAAAGAGTCTGATCCTCTGGCTTATTGTATGAGTATACAGAGACATAATAATCATCTGCAAGTTTATTGCCTATCTTCATCTCTTCTAATGGTAAGTAAGCTTCAAAGTCTGGGTCATTTAAGAAGCCAAAAATCTCATTGTCTGGGACTTCTAGCGAATATACCCTATAAGCATCTTTAAGAGAGACTCCCTCGGCCTTGTTTAGATAGACATCTTCTTCTGCAAGAACAGCATACCTGTAATCTTCTGTCTTAAGATTAGAGTTTTTTACCTCTAAGCCAACAACTTCAGCATCGTCTGCAAGAGGCTGACTCTTACTTAAAACCAAAGGAAGTAAGTTTGCAGGTATTTGTCTAGGGTTTTCAATAAGCTTGACTTCTGTTTTAGAGTCCTGACCTTTCTCTCCCTCGTTGCTATCCAGAGTTCTGGTCTTTAAATACCCTATCTTCTCATTCTTGTTCCTAGTTGAGATCGCTATAAGGAACTCTTTTGGAGCTAAATAAGGTCTAGGGAAGAAAGGATTATCTGAGGGTTGACCTTTTAACTGCCATTTAACCTTAACACCATCTGGAAGACTATCTTCTGTAAAGCTACTCTTAAAGTCTACTTCGTACTTTAATAAGCCTCCCTTATAGAGAGATGTTTCTAAGTTTTTCGGAGAGGATGCTTTATCCTCATTACCACCTTTTTTCAAAAGAGCTAAGAGCTGGCTAATAGGCTTAATGATATTTTTGTAGATGCCTTCAATACCTTCTAAACCAACCCCTGCAAAGAAGTTAATTGCAAAAAGGCTAGTATCAGCAGAAAAGTCTGGCCTTGTGTAATCATCCTTATTTAAAAGCTTCTTTATAATTCTATCTTCGTATGCTGGATAGCCACCAAAGTATTGTGCAATGTCCTCTGTAAAACCCTTATCATAAGTATAATAGAAGCCAGCTTTCTTGATGTCATTTATTAAAGATTCTAAGATAGAAAGTATAAGCTCTATTACAGGCTTAAGTGGGTTTGTTATATCTAGTAAGAAAGAAGCAATTAAATCTAAGACTGTGTTGACTAACTCAAAGCCTAACAAAATTACTTCAAAGACAGCATCTGTCTGCTGCTTTATTTCTTTAGATACTTTTGCAAGGTCACTTCTAGCTGGCCCAAAAGGGTCAAAGACACCCCAAGAGTCTCTTGATGGTTTTTTAAAAGCTTTATCTGAATCAGGCATCTCTATTCCTCACTTTCCTTTTTTTCTTTTGAAGTAAAAGTAAGTCTTTCTTCTTCTCAAGATACTCTAAGTTCTCAATGTTCTTTTCAAGCTCCTCTGAAAAATGATCTTTGAGTTTAATTAGGTTTTCAAGCAAATCGCCTACTTGAGTACCCTCAAAGTTGACCTTAGTGCCCTCTGTCTGATTCCATTTATTCTCACTCATCTATGTCCTCCAAAGCTTTTATGTCTGGGCTTGCCAGATCTATTCGAGAGAGCTTTTGTAAAGTACCCTCTACAGTATTAGTCCTTACCTTAATCCACCTGTTTCTCTTCTCTCTAGCTTCCATAATAGAAAGACCAGAATTAAACAGTGAAGGCATACCTGTCACTAAAGTATGACCCTCATTAAGCATTTGAGGGTCTTCTACTAGCAATCTTCTGTCTGGAACAGACAACATATCATCACTGAATGGGAATGAACCATCTCCAAGTATTGTCGAAATCAACAAATCATTTGAAGGGTGGGTGTTATCATTAACCCCTACCTTATCAATCAAATCTTCTGCTTCATATAAAGCCCAAGTTTGTCTTTCTAAAGGTATAGAGTTAAATTGCCTAATCTTATCAGCCCAAGATAAGGTTCTCTCTCTAAAGAAGAAAACAAGAGCTGCTAAAGAATCATTAAGATAGGTCTTCCTCTTGTATATCTTGTAAGAGAATGGATGAATTGAATTAGGGTTAGCTGTGTAAGTTCCATTTTCAATACCAGATGTCACCCTTAGTTCATTTGAACTCACACCATTAACCAATGGTAAGAAATAATCTTCTGGATTATCATCTCCTGCATAAAACTCAACAGATATAGAGTTAGCTGTAAATGAAGTGATCTTATAAACACCTCTATTGTCATCCAAAGGACTAGGGCTACCAAACACCCCCTGTGAGTCATCACCTAAAGGTGGCTGACCATACTCATCTAAAGTGTTCGGAAGCAAACCTTGAGGATCTATGATCAAGTAATATAACTCTTGATCATCTGCATTTAAGAGAAGATTGAAATCTACATTGGTGTCTGTTAGCTCATTTACTTGGTCTACACTTATCCCATCTACAGGCTCTGATGAATACACCTCTTCAAAGCCATGTGAGATGAACTTCTCAAAAGACTGTATTTCAGGTACTAAACTATCCCTAACCTCTACTTTAAAGTAAGAATGCAGGTCTGAAAGAGAACCCGAAACGACCTTACCTAATAAGTAGGTGTCGTCTACCTCTGAAACTCTAAACTTAAGAGTTTCATTGTCCTCTTCATCAAAACACCTTACTATATCTCCGATAGATACTGTGTCTGTAAAGAGACCTATGTTAGTACCCTGACCACTATAATCAAAGTAGTCCTCAACAGAAGCTAACCTTATTAAATCTCCCACTCTGTCTATCTGGCTAACAATCCCATATCTTTCATCATAAAGGAATCTAAAGCCTGTTAAAGTAGTATGAAGCCTTGTAAATAATTCACTAAATCTTCTAAGCCTACGAACTACAAAACCTACTTCTTCATAACCTACCCAACCTGTAGTGCCACTCACTGTGTAATCAGAAAAAGTCTTAACTTGTGAAGTAGGGTCACCCAATAAAACAGGCTCTGTACCTCTGTAATCTCTCCATAATTCTGGGAAAGAATTGTCTAAGTAAATACCCCTATAACTATTCACTGTGAATGTTATAATGTCCTCTGGTGTTATAAAGGCTTCACCATAGTCATTCCCTGCACCATCTAAGATGGAAGCAAAAGAAGCAGACCATGAACCCCCAAAAAGAACCCTCAAAGTATAAAGACCTGAAACTATAAAACCATCATATATGCTTGAAAGAGAACTTGAAGTACCTGTTAAACCACCAGCTACTTGTAAAGAGTAGTCAAAAGAACCCTCTACATCAACAATATGCAAAGAGCTGACTAAAGAAGTCTTAAGGGTATCAAATGAAAACTTATGAATACCAGCAATGGTCTGACCAGCACTGTCTAAAAGTGCTGGAAGCGAACTAAGAAGCAAAGATTGCCCATCTAAATACTCTGGGTCAGAACTTACCAAGAAAGAGCTTCCATCTAGGCTATCATATTCCAATCTCAATGCAGAAGTTGAGAAAGTCTGGTCATAAGCACCTAGAACCTCTGAACTTGGGGCAACAAGGTAATTGTCATTCAATAAGATTACAATCTCTCGATAGCCTGCATCATTGAAATGCAAACTTAGGTCTTCCATATCTGTCTCTATTCTGGCTACACCTAAGTCATAAGACACACTTGTTATGGTAGGGAATACAGCACCTAATATAGAACTGTTTGTTAAAGATTCAGCAAAAGTTGATGAGTTATCTACCAACTCCACTGAACTTATTCTATGTGTTCCTGAGGCATGACCTTTATCTAGATAAATTAAGTCTCCTATCTGAACATTCTCAAGGCTACCTAAATCTTCAGAAATCTCTCGAATGAAACCTCTAAAAGAAGAAAATGGAGCTAAAACTGATGTGTATTTACCATACCTACCTGTACCTGATAAAATCTCACCAGACTCTTGTACCTCTGAGCCTACAAATAAAGATAAAGGAAGGTCAGACCTAGATATGTTGTGTAAAGATTTAAACCTAAGTCTATTTAAGTCAATGACCTCAATAAGCCCAGAATCAAACAGGTAAGGATCATAGCCCATCTTAGTGTTTGTATTAATGTCTGACTCTATTAAAGTAAAACCACCACCCGACTCTTCTTTAACAAAAACACCAGAAGAAAGGATCTCAAAAACAGAGGTGACTTTCAGAGATGTCTGACCACCTCCTGCATCTAACAAGGTTTGTTCATTTGTGTTTGAATGTAAGGAGTTGAAATCGAAATCAGATATAAAATCAAGCCTGTTAGAATCAATATAGTCAGAATTACTTAAGCCAAACTCAACATCAAGCCTGTAGTCTAAGTAGATTATAGGGTAATTATTGCCTAAGCCCATCTCTGCAACTCTTTCAGACCCTTGTCGAGTAAAGAATCTATATGCAATCACTGCACCCCAAAAATGAGATAAAGCTACTGAGTTGTAAAGCCAAGTTTCCCAAGCAGCATTAGATGGCCAATTAACTTCCTCTGCCACAGTCAAGATGTTTGGTATCTGAGATTGTGTTATCTCTATGCTGTTAGCTGTATAGCCTGTCACTGATATGTTCTGTGCAAAAACTTCTACACCATCATTGTTGACTGTTTTAATAAACCAACCAGCATCGTAAGTTAAAACAATCTGAAAAACAGAGTCTGGACCATAATAGTCATGGATCTTGATTGTTAAAGTACCACCATCAGTTGTTATCTTATCGAGTATTGAATCTATATTGTCATAGCCTGCAAATAAAATATCTGTAATTGAGCTATCCCAAGCAGATATTGAATTATTGTAGATCAACCTTTCTCTTACTGTCACACCTCTATCTAAATCTGATGCAAGCTCTACTGAAACATTTGTTAAAGAAAAAGAGTTTGCATCTGTGGGAGATTGGAAATGAGGCATTAGTAAATCCGTACCTTGTACCAAAGCCAACTCAGAGATCCCTGTAGCAGAACTACCTGCACCCAAAGACTCTGGCTTGATTAAGATCAAATCACCCTGTCTTGGACTTTGTAATGCATCTCCTGAAACAACAGAGAAATCTTCACTTGTAGTTAGGTAGCCAGATGCAATCAGAGCACTGTTATCTCTTAAATCATCTGGGTAAACTGACTCTAAAACTCCATTATTACTTGCTTCAAGGAGAACTCTAGGGATTAACTTTTGGTTTTCAGCTAGTACATCTCTCTCGGAAAGACTCTTGAGATAAGGCAAGCTATAATCCCCTGCATCATTTACAGGCAATCCTTGTAAAGCTGGATATATAAAAGGGTCTACTGAATTATATACAAAGCTAGCCTTGCCCTCTAAAGCTGTAAGACCCTTTGGTACATTCTGATCTTCTATCTCTTTCCAAGGAAAGCTAGGGTCTTCAAAGCTAGGTAGAGAGATGTCTATGATTTCACCTGTGTTATACTTCAAGCCCACATCTGAACCGACTCTGTAAACATTCAGATTCTCCTCACTATCCAAGTCTTGATCTATGTTTTCAGATAAAGTGTCTCCAAGAACTATCTCTGCATCTGAAAGACTAACACCAGCCACCTCTAAAGTTCCTGAATTGCCATCTAAAACAACCAAACACCCCGAAAGAAGCTTTGAGACTTTAGCTAATCTAGGCTTAGGTGGTACATCAAGACCAAACACAGAATCTAGCCTTGAAATATCACTAACATCAAGTATAGGCTGCATAAAATCTCCTACACTTAAAGAAAGATGTGTGCCTATACTCAAACCTTGAAAAACAAAGTCTGGGTTTCCTGTGGTAATGTCTGGTACAGAACCACCCTCTGAAATAAATCTAGCTGTATCTGGAAGCCCATTCAAATAAGGAAAATCATCAAGACTTACTGCTGATACAAGAAAAGTTGGCTGACCCTTAGATTGTAAATCAATCTCGGGAAAGCCATATGCAGAGTATGAAATAACCCTAAAGCGAGAAGGTCTTTTCTTTAATGTTAAAGAACTCAAGTTTGTTATCTGGCCTAGAGACAAGTTCTCTGCAAAAGCTATTACACTACCATTCGTGGTCTTGGCATCTCTGTCAGAATAAAGATCACCTGGAACAGTCACTGTTTGAATTTCTGTTTCAGTGGGAAATAGCCTACTGAAAATAGATGGCTCATAAGATTGCTGGTATTGAGGCAAATGACCATACCTCAAATGAGGATAAGGCAAAGTAATGTCTGTCTCTAAGCTTCTAGCCCAAGAGGTCATTACATAATCATCCATCTCATTCATGATAAGCTTCTTCTGATCCTCCATTAGACTCTTAAGAGTAGAAACATCTGGTGTCTTATCATCAACTTTAATTAAGTCAAATGCACTAGGATATAGATCAGAGTTTAAAGGATAAAGAAGCTCTTGTAGGACATATCTAGGCTGAATCTCCCTTGTTAAAGGATCTTCTAAACCAGCACCGCCCCAATGACCTGCTTTCATTAAGTCAAACTTAAATCGACCATCTCTGTCTCCTACAACATCTCCTGTTGCCGTAGACATTATATCTTCAAGAGGTGAGACATATCCATCATAAAGCAGTACCCTAGATCGAGCCACCACATCTTCTGCAAGAATGTCATAGAAACTCAATGAACTACCATAGGTCACTGCACCATTTAATGTTCTCTTTGCACCATTCCCATTAGAGGATTGAACTCTCTTGATTAAATTGCCTGCAACTTCACCTGCATAAACATCCTCATCAACAACCCTTATGTTAAAGGTGTCTGGTGCATATACAAAACAACTAGTCTCTAAGTTTAAACCTTTATACTCAGAAGGCTGCTTAGAAGCCTTGTAGCTAATCTCATAACTTGGGTAACTTGCACGACCACCAGCTAAATAGATAGGGTTCAAACTTGTTAAAGCAGTATGTAAGAAATAATAGCTTGTAGACTCTGAAACCCCTAAGCCTACGAGAATCACTAAACCTGTCTCTAAGTCTATCTTGTAGTCCTTGCCCTCTGATAACTCGTAACCATAACCCTTCAAATGATCATATTTAATGAGGACATAAGGGTATTCAGAGATAACACCTGTTGAAACAGGCAAATTCTTCTCTCCCTCTTCCAATATAGGTCTGTATGATACAATCAAAGAAGATGCGTCAGAAGTAAAACTGTGACCAAAACTAAATCCTTGTATAGTGATCAAGGTATAACCATCTTCGGTCAGTGTTGATTGTAGCACCTCATACAAAACACCCTCTACTCTCATCAGAGTTTGAGGCTTAAAGTAAGAAACAAAGTCTCCTTTGATTGTAAACTCTGGACTCTTAGGCTTAGAGCGAAGCTCACAGCCCACTAAGGAAATAAATGCGTTTTGTCTGTCCACAGAGTCATAGGTCAATAGAGGTACTATAAACTTATAAAGCTTGCCTGCCTCTGTATTAGACCTACAAGGCAAAGTTGTTGTGATCTCGGATGATGAAACTGATGAAACCTCAAACCACTCAAGACCTACTTTGATCAAATCCCCTGACTCAATCTCTCCTGTTAAGTCCACAGGTGTTAGGATTGTATTTGTGCCTTGGTCAATCTTAAACTTAGATGATAAAATCGAACCCGAAAGACGAACCGCCTGTTCGCCCCCTATCGAACTTTTTACACCATAAGACACCTTGACCTTAGACTCAAGACTTACAGGCTCTCTAAAGGTAATCTGAGAGCCTGTAAAGGTGTATTCAAAACTTCTAAGCTTACGACTGTCTATATAAATAGATGGACTTAGATCAAACTCTACATCTCGACCCTCAGAATTGAATGTGTATCTCTTGTCTGATTGCCTAACGGCTTCCTCTCCCGAAACATAAAAAACCAATGTCTCAATCAAATCTTCACCATCAAGACTTGTATACAAAACCTCAAGACCAATACCAGAATCCAAAGGCTCACTGAAACTTATAGAACCACTCGTTGGATTAAAGCTCACACCCAAAGTCTGAACCAAGAAAGAATCAAGACTTGCAAAAGGTGAACTAAGATCATCTCCAGATAAACTGACCTCTGCAATATCCTCTAAGTTTTCTCTAGGCTCTCTTATTAAGATTACATCTGATGTCACCCAATCTGATTCAAACCAAGTCTCGCCATCCCACTCCTGAAAAACAAACCTGCCAGAGCTAGTAATAAACCTAAGATTGTCTACAGAAACTCCATCTCTATAATCAACACCATCTACCCTAAGCCTATAAGAGTCTGACAATATATGAACGTCTTCTACATCATAATTGTAGTAAGGTGTCTTTTCCACATTCTCCTCTCGCAAAACCACTAAAGGACAATCTTGCTCTCCACTCCTTATTAACAGCTTAGATTTAAAGTCTCTCACCTCGTCTAGTCTCAAAGTAGAGTAAACCTTATAAACCTCAACATCATCACTCGCTGAATAGGACTTCAAGACCTCTCCCGATAACCTAGTCAAGTCTGGTGTCTCTCCCTCAACTAAACCTTCCCTATAACCTCTCAAACAAGACCATATACCCTCTCCACTCACTAAGTCTGATGAACTTAAAGTAAACTGACCACCACCCATCACACTTTCTACTTTTACATAAAAGCTGCCCCAAGATATAAAGTCACCTGCCCTAATTAAAGAAGAATCACCTAAAAGAGAATAAAGGCCAGAGCCTAAGTTTGTTAATGAATAACCTCGAGCTACCTCTGAACCAAGATCTTTCTTTAATCTCAGAACTCCTTGCCTTATGTCATAGTCAACACCCTCTGTAAAAGTATCTTCTGTAAACCCTGCATCTCCAAAGTCACTCTTTACTTTTAAACTCGTACTGCCCTCAATTACACCATAGTCCAAGTTGATTGTAGATAAAGGCTCTCTTACTGAACCTCTCAAAGAACCTGAACCTATCCAATCAAAACCTAAACTGTTTACTCGATAGTCCTCTCCCTCTATTAACTTGTTCTCACCAGCCTTGTAATAACCACCATCACTATAACCACCTAAGTCTTGTCTAGGTCGGAAATTCAAAAACTGCTGCGTAGATACATCATTCACAACACCAATAGACTCTGAATCATATCTCTCATAACCCTTAACTGTACTGCCTAGCAGGTTCATATATAAACCATTATGGCCACCTGGCATTAAACCCAATCCCTTTAACAAAATACGCTCTGACTCTGTAGATGGATAAGATACCTCATAACCCTCTTTGATTAAAATATGACCACCTATGAAATCAACCCCATCACTACCAACAACACCTGACCTAGTGAAATCACAAACATCACCATTTGTTAGCCTAAAACTACCACTCTCCACTAACCAATTCTTCTCACTTAATTGGCTGGCATAAACTCCACCTAAACAACCTACACGACCACCATATAACTTATGACCCTCTGTCGAGACTAACTTAGACCAACTACTCGCTAAATATACCCGACTGCCTAATATATAACCCACATTCCTATCCAACACCTTAGGCAAATCTTTAACAAATAAACACTCCAATAACTCAGAGCCTATACCCACCCAATAACGCTTCTCACTGTAAGATAAAACTAACCTACTACCATCACTCTCAAAACCACTAGGCTCTACACCACTAGGCTCTACACCACTACCATCAGGTACAAAATCTAATGGTATATCCACTGAACCTACCACCTGACCTAAATCATAACCCACTAAGTCCAAACCACTGTGACCCAATACTAAACCATCATAAGATAAACCCTCTGATTCTATTGCACCATAGCTTATTCGACCATCTTCCAATAACTCCACAACTCCCCTCTCTATCTCCTCACTAAAATCTAAAACCCGAATAACCTCCATATAACCCCTATCACCATCTCTCAATAAAGGTGTCTCTATCACCGAAGGACAAGGAGATAAATATGAACCTCGACTTACCAAACTACCCTTTTCCTCTAAACCCTCTTGCCTTAAGTAAATCACTTCCTCTCCTAAATGACCCACTACTCCCAACTCTCCAGAGGGTGTATATACCACCCCCTCTACTCCCTCTGGAATCTCACCACCATCACTTATTAAAGGGATCTCTAAACCACCTATCTCATAACTCTCTCCACCTAAAATTAATCGACCCTCTAAGCCCACAACCCCCAAATCATCACCAACTACTCCTATACTCTCTCCCTCTGTTCCCATCAATAATGACCAACTACTCCCTGACCAATAATACCTAGAACGCTCTATGTCATTTCTAGTCCACCAAAAACCTAAACCCACTAAACCTAAACCAACATCTAAATCTGATCTGTCACTCTCTACTACTGTACCCCTATACAATAACCTTAAACTACTACCCAAATCATCAAACACTTCCGATACAAGACCATCCCTCAAACCCGTACCATAATAATGCTTCTCTCCAACTGCATAAAGATATGTAAAAGATATATCCCGACTCTCTACCCCTATCTCCCCATCTCCTGCACTTATATATAAAATGTCTCCTAAATCTCCACCTATGAAATAATCCTCTCGACCCTTTAATAAACCATCCTTATATGAATTGTCTAAACTCCTTAAAGCCAGAGAAGTTGAAGGACTATTGTCGTCACCACTGCGTACATCTAATATGATCTTGCTCATTATGTTTTCCTAATAAAGTAAAGCCTGTATCGGTAAAGAAGCTGGAGAAGATGGCTGACTCGGTACTCCTATTACCACTCCCGATAATACCTGACCAAGCTTCAGTAAGCTGTAGATACCTTGAGCTATACCAAAACAAATCTTCTCAGAGAAAATTATACCCTCTCCCTTTAACGAACTATTTAACAAAACTTGCAAACTCCCTAAGTCGCAAACTAAGTTTAAACCCGTTCCTGTAAATGCCCCTACTCCCAAACCTGAAGATATACCACCAAGACTATAAGAACCCTTTATACCCATTGTTAAAGATAAAGCTAAGTCCTTGGCCAATACTCCCTGTATACCATTACTCACAAAGCTACCTATCACAACATCTAGGCTTAAAGGTACTATAAACTGACCCTGTATAGTTCCACTTAAACCCACTAAACCCTCTCCCTTTGTAGCTAACACCACTGTCTTAAGCCAACTCGAATAACCCAGAGAGATTCCTGTACTGACCATCTTCTGAAATTCAAAAGATGAAAGCCCTTTGACAGGATAACCATTAAAGCTACTCAAGCTTATGTCCAATATGCTTTTCAATGCTATACCCTACCACTTTTTCAGTTGTCAATGCACCTTGTCTGTAAGACTCAGTGCAGGACACTGTTCTTTTTATAGCCTTAGTGCAGAATATAAATAAAGTACAAAATATATTAAACCCACAGAGAAAATGATCAAGGATTTTGATTTTTATTTTTGAACAGTTGCTAGGGCAAAAAAAAAGACCCCGAAGGGTCTTGTAAGTCTATATGAGTGTTACCTTTGAAATGGGTACTATACTAGACAAACCATAGTCATCAGCCCAATAAATAAATCCCATTGCGATACCATTAGGGTTAGTCTTCTCTTGTTGAAAAGGTCTCATAATATGGCCTATTGAGTTTGGTACATCTGTATGTTGTACTAAGGCATCTTTTGTATATAGGTTTATCGAGTCTGAGTGGGTAATAGAAACAGCATTCTTTAGCAGGTCAGCTTGACCAGGTGCTGGTATAACAGGTTTCAATGTATCAGTTTTCTGTAATTTGAGATCACCTGTTTCGAGGCATTGTATTCTAGTGAAGTTATCTTTGATCAGAGTAACGAAGTAAGTTTTGTTAACAAAGCAAAAGGTAGAGATTTCTTTTGGAGTATTTTGGGTTCTCCATTCTCTTAGGAATTTGTTTACTTCTCTCTCATCAATGAGTTCTTTTACTAGTTCTGGATCAATGCCCCTGAAGGGGGCATGAGATGCATCTTTATATGGTTTGTGCTCTGGTTCTGTGCCATGAATGGCTTTGTATGTATTCAGAGCTTGTTCATATAGTAGAGTTTGCATCAGTAGAGATTTCCCCGATAAGGCAATGTTTAGAGTGATATGAGAACCATATTTTCACTATACCGTTTTCAAAAGGCTGTTTATAATCAATGCTGTGATATTGCATAGAAAGAATCCCTTTTCCTCTATAAAAGAGTGTTGGTTGTTCTATGTGTTTAAAATGATTTTGATGGTAGTCTTTGCAAAAGATTTCCATAACACCTTTTTTTGGATAAAAGTATTTTTCAACCAGATCTTTTTCTGAGGGTAGGAAGATTCGGCTTCTTAGAGAGCTTGCCTTTTCATAGCTAGTAAGCTGACCTACTGTATTAAAATCTTCGTTATAATCAGGGTCAGAGACTTTTTCATGGTAGGCTAGTAAGTCAATGGTTTTTACATGCACCTGGGATGTCTCTTGATTTGGCAAGCAAATGGAAGATGGCCGCCTTCGACTTTTAAAAGGTACAAAGTCATTGCTGGCATGGGCAAAGTCAATTTCTTGAGGTTTGTTTTCTTTCTTCCATTCTCTTAGGAACTTTTTTACTTCTCTTTCATCCACAAGTTCTTTTACTAGTTCAGGATCAATGCCCCTGAAGGGGGTATGAGAAGCATCTTTATATGGAAGATGGTCAGGTTCTGTGCCATGAATAGCTTTGTATGTGCTTAGAGCTTGGTTGTATAGGTTCATTATTTTCTCCATTCGATAAGTATTGGTGTGCAATCAGGATGGACAATGCCCCATCCTTTATAATGAGCCATTTGTTCACCGACTTTAATAGTTTTGCCTGTCAAGATGCATGAGATATCAGACTTACATTCATATAGTTTAAAGGAGTCCATTTTAATTTTCTTGGAAACCTTTAAGCCTTTGAATGAGAAGCCAGCCTTAACAGCTTTTTCTTCAAGAGCTGCTTTCTTAGAGCGAGTTTCTTTTCTTGATGCATTGAGTACAATCTTTTTCTCTTTGCACATATCACTGATCATGCAGTTTGCACATTCAGAATTTTTTGGGCTATATTTTGAGAAGCATTTTGTCTCTTCTTTCATAATGCTAATTGCAAAGTCTTTTTGGTAAAGGTATTCTTCAGCATCAATAACAGGCACAGGTGTTTCTTTTTGTAGTGTCAATTCAACCAAGTTAAAGTCTGGGTAAAAAGAATTGACTGTACAATTGACAGGTGTTGGAAGACCTTTAAATTCATCATTTAAGATCTTTGAGCTTTCAATTAGGTTTAAGATAGTCATAGCAAGTCTCCTTATAGGTCAATAGGACACTTGTTTTGATCTCCACCATTATCTTGAGTAGTCTCATCTTCCTTTGTGACTAAGAATACTTTTACAGCAGTCTCTAATACGCTTCGAGTATCCTTATCAAAACAGTGACCTGTCAGAAAGTCTAGTGTTTCTAGTGCTGCTTCATTGAATTCCATGTCATAAATTGACATGAAGTCTTCAATATGACCCAACCATGCTAGTCCTTGTCGGATTGAGCAATCTAGTGCTAGGTATTCTTCTCGAACAGCTTTTCGTAATGCTCTAGAGCATTGAACAATAGTTTTAATATTGTCATTATGAACCTCTGGGAAGCTTGCTTGTAAGATGTTTTCTTCAAACTTAGCACTAGGGTGTGGGATATAGATAGCACTCATACGATTGCTCATAGAGGTATCTTTTGATTGGTAATTCATACCACGACCACCATCACCATCAACACCAGAGTTTGATGTAAAGATAAAGCGAGTGCCTTTTAGGACTTTGAACATTTCACCTGTCAATGGACAAGTAAGCATTTCTTTACCTAGCTCACAGGCTTGGCGAAGTGCTTCAATTTGCTCTGAACCAGCTCTGTCATAGTCCGAGATAAGTATAATGGCTGGGATTTGAATAATTGCGATTACTTTGTTCTCTGTTCTCTTATCTAGATGTACAGTCCACCCCTCATTTTCCATTTCAGCCACTACATCTTGGATAGCTTGTTCATCTAGCTGATCACCGCCCTCTAAAAGTAGGCTTAGATCTCGTTTGATGGTAATTCCTTGACTAGCATGTCGAAGCATACCAGAAATTTCTTCTGTTACAGTAGCTCCATTTTCCTCTTTCATAGTCATTCGGTTGATCCAACCGCTAGCATCACCATTTGTGTTAAAGTTAAACTGTGCAAATGGCAGATTCTTTCTTGCTGCAAGGTTAATAACAAACTCGTCTTTTCCTGTACCTGTCTCACCATTGATAATGAGGTGTTGCTTTTTGCTAAAAATGACAGCTTTTTGGAATGGGTTCAGTCGAGTATCATCTTCAACGTAGTTCTTTGTGGCTTTTGCCTGTTGGAAACCTGCTTTTTCAAACTCTTCTGGGAAGATTGGTGAAACAACTTGAGGAACACCAAAAAAGTTGAGTTTCTTAATAGTATTTGTTGATGCTTTGCTACGCATATTTAAATTCCTTTTCTTTAAAGTTTTAACTACCTCTACTTATCAAATAGGGAGTAGGGGGTATTAAAAAAGTTTGTTAAAAAAATCATGCCCCCTCAGGCTCATTTGATAAGTAGAGGTATAGACGAAAGGAAATTAAATGAAACGTAATCCATATGAACAAAAACACCCCTATTCCAACATTCGAGGGGCTTTTTACTCGGTATTAAGCCAGATGCCTCAAGATGTGAACACATCAGTGACTCATTCGGGTCAAACGTTTGCAATAAGTGGCACTTTTAAGTGGCTAGACTTTAGTAGATTCATTACTGATTGTCACAAAGACCATGTATATTCTACTTTAATTAACAGAAGAATCGTGAAGAAAGATGTGACTCTTTATATTGCATCAGAGTTTGTGCTAAATGTGTGTGGTCTTTCTCAAAGTGAGGCAATTGCAGCAGGCTTACATGAAGGTGGACATGCTTTATGTGATATGGCTGGTTCAGACTACCCTAGTAGACAAGAATTCGACCAACATATCCTGCCTTACATCACTAATGAGCCAAGAGTATATTCAAATTCAGATCTAGGTAAATGGGTTAATGTACTCGCTGATGGTCGCCTTGAAAATGGAATCAGCTTACAGTTTCCAGATGTTGAGAGGTACTTTTATGCAATTCAAAATTGGGTACACCGATTAGAAGCAGAGAATAGAGGTCAAGAGGCATCAAGTGACTTTATGATGGCTCTTCGAGATGCTGTCAAAGGTTGGGATAATGAATCAGCGAGAGAGGTCTGGGAAGAATACTTGCCAGAAGCAAGAGATCTTGTAGAGAAACTAAAGCCAATTTGGTCAAAGGTTCTTCCAAAGAACACTAATTGGAATGAAACAGCTCATTTGCCACTCCAAGCAGCCTTAGAGATCGTCAATGCGATCAAAGATGAGTTTGAAAATGAAAGCAAAAACCAACAGGGTCAAGATTCTCAAGATTCTGGTGGTCAAGGTTCTGGAGATCAAGATTCTGGTGGTCAAGGTTCTGATGATCAAGATTCTGATGATCAAGGCTCTGATGATCAAGATTCTGAAAGCCAAGATTCTGAAAGCCAAGATTCTGAAAGCCAAGATTCTGATGATCAAGGTCAACAAGGTCAAGACCAACAAGGTCAACAGGGTCAAGGTTCTCAAGATTCTCAAGGTTCAAGCAAAAAAGGCACACTTGAGATGTTAGAAGACCTCCTAAATGGAGAGGGCAAAGCCTTAGACCCAAATTCAGGTATGGCTGAAAACATGAGGCAAGTAGAAGAAAAACTTGGTCACAAGATTTATGTGCCAAACAACAAACCAATAACAGAAGAAAAAAGAAGATTAAAATGAGCAGCAGTATTGAATTAAAGGAAGTTAAAAAGAACCTATTAAAAGGCTCAAACCAAGTAAGAAGAGCATTAGAAGATTATGCTCGTGACCACACCACATATAAAGAGGGTGTGACTTTTAACAATAATAGAATGGTGTCTGGAGTAGCCAAGTCTAAACGAGGCTTAATCGACAACAAATTGTACAACACAAGAAAAAATGTAATCAAAGTGCAAGCAGGATTTAGTTTTGCCAGCGACCATAGTTCATCACTTAATTGGCATGGCGATTGGGGTCAGATTTGTAAGCTAATTGGAGGTCTGCATGACCTCTCTGACAAGCTAAACATCAAGTCTCAATCAGCTCTAGTTAGGTTTGATTATGATTGGGACATAGAGGGTTGTTCATCTCGGGCTATACCTCACATGGTTAGATTATTAGACCATAATCAAAAGTGGAAAGACTCATATCTTCCTCAAATCAAGAATATCCGCCCAAAAGGTGGCACAAGCCTTATCTCCTATGCAGAAGCTGCACTTAGATTAGCTAGGGAGATCCCTGATTGTACTCACAGAGTAGCTTTTTTCCTCACAGATGGAGAGTGTTCAGAAAAGGTCTACTTAGAGAGCTTGCGTCAATCTGCAGCAGCAGAGGGCATCCATCTAGTAGGTATTGGGCTAGGTGTAAAAGGTAAGGGATTACCTAATGGCATTGATGGAAGAAGTGCCGAAGAAATCAGTTTAAAGATGTGCAAGATTTTAACAGAAGTAATAAAAGGAAAGAAATAATGAACCACCCACAAGTAGAATGTAGAAACAACAATTTAAATTACTTATTCACACTCAACCTCAAAGCTAGCTATAAAGACATCTTACAGCGTAGACTAGCTATTCTGGAAGCTTGGGCTAGCAACCATAGCTTAGAGTCAGCCACAGAGCTAATCAATAACTCTATGAATGGCTACAGGGCAAAGCCAAAAGAGGTACAAAAAGCAATCTTTGGAACAAGAGGGATGATTACTTCAATCCGAAACTCTTTAAGTCGTCAAGGAAACTCTTACAATCCTTACCGACAAGTAAAGTTGGTTCGTAAAGAAGGTACTCCTTTCCTTGAAGAGCTAGGTACAAACCAACTCTGGATTCGAGGTGAGGTTATTAAAGGTCAAGCTCCACAGAAGAAAGTAAGTAATGTGCTGACTGCCATTAGACAGTGTGTAGAAAGCAACTTAAACCTACCTCTCTATATCCGCCATAAGATTGTAGAACATGATGAGACAGTTTGCCGAGATGCAAATGGAAACCCAGTATAAAAGGAGATTAAACAATGACTAGTTACTACAAAACAGTAAAAACAAATACATTCCTGATCCTAAATGAAAAAGGTCTGGCCATGACTAAGAAAGATATTGTAGCTGAATATCTAAGTCGTGATAGTTCACCAGAACACAACCAGGACAAGAAGCTATACAATAACATCAGTCAAGCTCTTAACAAGTTTAAGAAGCAAGGGTATATCATTAGCCCTGCTCGGGCTACCTATCAAATCAAAGAGGTTATTACAGACCTACAAACACTTGTAGACAGCAACAAAGACTTAGTGGCCACCAGCTTTGTTAGTCACAACCCTCAACCTACTACAACTACAGTAGTAGAGGAAGAAGCTACCACTACAGAGGAAGTACTCTATGTAGAGATCCCAGACCCTATTATTGAAGATCCTTTCTATATGGAGGAAGAAACAGTCATTCTTCCAGAGTGCGTATATTCCCCTCTGTCGCTAGAAGTTAGTCTGACTAATGGTAAGACCCTCACAGGAACTTATGAAGTGGCTAGACATGAAAATAACTTGCTTATTAAGAGTGGAGACAGAGTAGCGATTGTATCTATGGAAGTAGAAGCCAATTCAGAGCATGATGCTATTAACACCTTTGTTGAGAAGGTAGTTGAAGACTTTCACCATGCACCTAATGATGTATATGGGGCTGAGAGATTCTGCAAAGTTCTTATGGTATGTGTTGACGCTCACAAGCATGACAGCCCATTAGGGGGGCTTGCTGATGACTGTCAAGACTCACTATGTCCTATTCATAGCATTTGGTCTGATAAAGTAAAGATTGTCTAGGAGGTTAATATGGAAGTTTTATATTGGGGTAAAGGAAGAGTTCGCTGCTTTGTAAATAGCAACAGGAGCATCATTGTTCATTGGGGAAGAAAATCTGAACCTACTATAGAGATTAAAGGGGCTGAGATTCAGAGTGAAACAAAAGACTATATCTTATTGAGTGAACTGTCTTCTTCTGGAAGAGTCTCTGTGTCAGGTGCATCCTTTAGCTGGATGCCCGATGGCGATAGGACTCTTTTTGTCGATAACACAGGCCGAAAGCTATGGGCTAACTCTGTTGAGGTAGTAGAGGAAGAATACTTGACAGAAGAAGAAAAGCTGCAAGGGCTTAAGAAGCAACAGTTGAAAGCAAGATCTAATAGAGGTTCTCTTGTCGTTTCTTTCTGTATGCTTGCTCTTGTCGCTTACTTGCTAAGAGGATGTTTCTAAGCCCCCCCTGTTCTCTTTGATAAGGAGTGGTGAACATAGAAAGGATTTTATTATGGTATACGATATGATTATGAACACGTTAGAGTCGCCCTTACTTTTGGGCACTGCTGCTTTCCTAGTGCTGACTGCTCTAGTGAAGCTACTAAGACCCAGCTCTGTTGAAGCACAGTTTAGAGATATGGTTGATCTCGATCTTTCCTCTCATGTTAGAGAGAAGATTCTTGAGATTCAGGAGAAGCACCCAGAGAGCTGTCGCTCTTGTTATGCCACTGCTACTAACCCTCTGTTCTTGACTGATGATTCCGAAGAGGAAGAGTGTCCTGATTGCTATGCGATTGGGCTTGACCCTTATGATACGGATAAGAAGCTGAAGAAGCAGGGTCAGTATATGGTGTCTACCCTGTATGGTGTAGATCCTCTTTACCGAGGGTACTCGCTGCCAGGTGGTAAGCTACTTGCCATGATCGAAGATGATATGTCTGAAGATGATTGAGTCTCGCTTGAGTCTCGATCTCTCAGAACCCGAACAAAAAAACAATGGGCGGTTTGGGACTCCCCAAATAGCCATATTGAAAACGTATTGAAAATGACAGGTCGAATTTGAAACCATGTTTAAACGATGGTTTCCATGCCCCTTTGAGCCGATGGCTCTGGGGGCATTTTTTTATAGAGAGGATTTATTATGAAAGATAGAGAGTACACAGAGATTGTTAATGGCAAGAGAGTAGCTCACCAAGAATTGATTTTATATTATTATCGTGAAGATCGCAAAGTGGTCATAAGCAAAGTGCTTAAAGAGTTGAATTTCGTAGAGGTTGAGGGCTTAGTATCTAATGATGTGTATTTCATTAACTCTAAGGACTGTGATCTTAGAGTTAAATGGACATTTCCTACTCAACTAGAAATTGGATTTTGTAGTATTGAGAAGGAAGTTTGGTTTGATGATGAAGAAGATTCTTATAGAGACTTCAAATTTGTGAAAAGGTTTATTGAGGCAGTTAGGCAATGTTGGGAGGGTGTAGAAGATGTTGGGTGATTATACGGAAGTAGTTAATGGTAAGAGAGTCCCTTTAAAGCATTTAAAGGGTGAGATACCATCGTATGTATCTTTATGACATAGTGAGTTGTATCCTTAGAGACATAAGAGCAGCTTGGGAAAAGGGTTAGTCTCTCAGGAGGGGGGGGTCTTATATATGAGCGTTTTTGGAAAAGCGGTGTTGAAGAAGTGGTCTCATATATTATTTGGGTTTGTGGATTTTGGGTTTGATTTTGAAAGGGGGTTTTAGATTTTTCTAAGCCCCCTTTTTTGTTTTGATAATAAGGGTAAACATAAGAAAGGATTTAAGATGGTATTTATTTACAGCAACAATTTCGGACATCTTGCACATAAGAGATTTTTTGATGTCTTGGAAGTGAATGGGGGAGAGGTATTAGCAAAGCTTGACAGTGGTGAGGATTTGCTAGTTTGCTTTGATGGTTTCTTAACAGAATTAGCAAATGGTCATGTGGTTTATGATGTGGGAGTATTTGACCCAGAGAAGAGTTATGAGGATCTGGACAAGTACTATGGTTTGATAGTGGGGGATGTCTTACATATCAGCAAGTCATTCTCTGAGATAGAGAATAAGGCTTTTGATATGGGAGAGGGTCTTAACTTGGACAAGGCTGGTTCAGAGTTGGACAAGATAGAGGATTTGGAATCAGAATTGAAGTTGAAGAAAGAGAGGCTTGGTTATGTTAGGTGATTTTACTCAAGTGGTTGATGGTAAGAGGGTAGCTCTTGAGAGTTTGAAGAATGAGTTCTTTTCAGATGATATTTTTGATCTTCAATTTACTTTATTCAAAGAGCTTAATTTTATATTTGTTGGTGAGGAGTCTGGTCTTAGTACCTACAGACATGCAGTGGACTCGTCATTAGAGATAGTTTATGAATATGATAACACTTTTGCTTTTAAGTATAAGGATAGTTTTTTAAGGATTGAGCTTAAGAATGGTATTTGTGTTTATGATGGTGTTGAGACTTTTCTATCGAGTATAAGATCTGTTTGGGCTAAGGGAAAAGACTCACATTAAGTTTGTGGTTTTGGGAGTGGGGGGGTTTAGAAAAAACTAACCCCTTTTTTGTTTTGATAATAAGGGTAAATGGAACGATTAAAGGAGATTAAGATTATGGATAGATTTTTAAGTTTAGTATCTTTGTTCTTTTTCCTCTTGGGTATATCTTGTTTTGGCAATTTGCCTATGCCTTACAAGGGTGGTTCAACAGGATATATTTGTGAGGGTTACGAGGGTATTCAGTTAGTAGAGATGATGACAACGAACAGTAGAAAGTTTTTTGGAGAAGACAAGGTGCTGTCTTATGCCTATATATATAAGACATGTGAGATAGTGGAGTTACCGACAAATGGGAATTAAGATAATTTACACAGTATTAGCTTTTGTATTTGGTTACTTGGCATTGGGTTTCTTTTTAGAGAGGTCAATAAATAAGAATGGTTTTTGGAGTATGGCGAACTTGAAGTTGATCTTTTATTTCAATGTTGTATTTGCTGGTTTGTTTTACTACTTGAGGTATTGGCTATGAGATACACAAAGGTAGAGAATGGCCAGAGGGTTTGGTCTTCAGATTCCGCAGCTATGACTTTATATCAAGATGCACGAATGGATGCAGGTGGTTTAGGTTCAAGTTATTTTAATGTTATGCTTAAACATGCTTTATTGGAGTGTGGTTTTAAAGAGCTTGCGGAGAATACTCTGATATATGTGCTTGGTGATCCTCCATTGGGTTCACCTCTTCTTGGAGGTCGTGTGCAGATAATGACTTACAATAATTTGTATAGGAAGAAGATATCTGTAGCGAGTGAAAAAGGTTTGGAAGAGGTTAAGGACATATTGCAGTTATTTGATTTAATAAGGAGTCATTGGAAATGAGTTTAACAGAGGTAGTTAATGGTAAGAGGGATTGGGCTGAAGTGTTTTTGCCAGCATATCTAAACAGGACACTTATGGCATCTAATTTGGATATGCATATGATAGGTGAGGTTTTAGAGGAGTGTGGCTTCTCGAAAGAGTATGGCAAAGAGCTTTGGTTTCTGGGAGAGCCTTTTTGTGATCATATGAGGGGTCAGATAGAAATACTCTCATCTGGTCAGGGTCAGGGGATTTCTATAAGGTCATCAGAGCACATGGAAACGATCACAGATTTTAATTTATTTTTTGAGAAGATTAGGGAACATTGGGAGTTATGAGTTTAACAGAGGTAGTTAATGGCAAGAGGGATTGGACAGATCTTAATTCAGTGGCAGGTAGGTATAAGGCTGCTCTTGAGTATGTTGATGCCACTAGTGATTTTAATGAAATACTTAAAGGAGCTTTGCTTGAGTGTGGTTTTAAGGAGGCAGAGAACAGGTATGTTTACAAACTTGGAGAGCCTATTAGTGAGGATCATGGTCATGCTCGAGTTATGGTTTATACTTATATGAGTTTGAAAACTTTTGGTTTTATTAAGGTGACGAGTAGAAATGGTATAGAAGAGGTTAATGATATATCAGAGTTATTTAATTTAATAAGGAGACATTGGAAATGAGTTTAACAGAGATTGTTAATGGTAAGAGAGATTGGACAAAAGAGGGTAAGCAGGTTATCCAGAACATTTTGAGTTGGGGCATGGACAAGGGCAACTATATGATGTTAGAGGACATTCTAACATTGGAGCTTGAGAAGACAGATTTCTCAAAAAAGGTATTGTGTGGAGATGGTAAGCGTAAGGCAATATGGGAGTCAGAGTGGGGTTGTTTGATTTACCTTGACTTGGACATGGAGACAGAGGTGGATTCAACTTTCCATGTGAGCCTATTAAACTACAGGGGTTTTGATTCTACTAACATTCTGGATTTATGGGGTTTGATCAGACAAACTTGGGTTTGGAAGCAAAAGAACGATGCATGGGAAAACAGGTAAGCTTTTTCGATATCTTGTACCCCCCTCTTTCTTTCGATTCTTCAAAGTAATACCGATCAGGCAAGAGTTTGGTGTTTAAGTCCTTGAGTTTAGAAGCAGGCCATTAGGTCTGCTTTTTTTTTGTCTGGAGCTTGCCAATTTATAAGTCTGTGTGAAAGGATATAAGTATCCCACTTTTTCAAAGGAGCATGAGTCATGGAAATCATAATAACAGATAAGATGCTTGAAGACTTAAAGAGAGAGTCGGAGAGACCTTTTTTGCAACTACCCCTACCAGAGCCAGACTTTAAAAAGAAGAAAGAGGCTAAGAAAAAAGAACCTAAGAGGGTGATAATTATAGACATTTAATAAAGTTTTTTCGACCTTATTAAAAAAATTCTATAATAGATATCGTAGTTTTAATATTTTTAAAAGGTTGTTAAAAAATGGTTTTAGATGAAATGAGTTTGTTTGATCACTTCTTCCAAACGTTATACAGTTTGGGAGTCTCGACAGACAATGAGTTATATTACAGTGAGTCAGAAGATTGTATTGAGGGTAAATACCTTCTTGTGGACTTTAAGATTCCAGATATGGTGTGTCACCACAAAGCTTACTTAGAGGGTGGTGAGATTAAAGAGAAGACAGTTTACTATAGACCTCAAGAGGTTAGGATTTTAAACCTTCTGCGATCTTCTTACCCTGACATTGAGTTTGAAGTATCTTTAAGAGAAGAGCATTTTTCAAGAATTAACCTTGAAGCTGACTTTGATGATGATCTGAATGACTTCTTCAATACCTTAGACATTAAGGGAGTGGAAGTTCCTACTTTTGGTAAACCTCTAAGTTATGTGAATATTGTGATTGATGGAAGAGATTGAAGTTTCAGTTAGTTTAACAAAGCTTGAGGGGGATCAGGTTGTCTGGTTGCAACCTTCTTATAAAGCGTTGCCTTTTGACATGATTGCCCTTGAGGTAGCTTGTTATTTCGACAGACATATAAAAAGCCCTGCCTTCCATGTTTTTGAGACAGATTACTCAGATTTCACTTTTAGGGTAGAGGTCTCTTTAGCGGATTGTTGGACAGTTTGCTTCAAGAAGAAGAAAAATAGGGAAAGTCTTAATTTCAAGGTTTGGGGAGCGATATATGGTTTCGACTTAGTATCAGAAGAAGAGTCAAAGACTTGGGCTTACCCTTTTTTCTTTTCAGAAATCACAGAAGAAAGTTTCTGGGTTCACTTAGAAAATTTCAGTGGGAAGAAGTTAAGATGGAAGGGTTGATTTACTTAACCTTATTTATAAGTTTTTTAATAGGGTTGTTTATTTAGGCAGGTTCTCATATGAGGCTCTGCCTTTTTTTTTGTTTATAGTCTCCATGCATTATTAATGTGAAAGGCATGGAACTATGAACAAAATACAGAGATTAGAAGCAAGAGTAGCTAGGCTTGAAAAAGAGTCTTTTATTTCGGCTCAAAAAGTATGGGATACAGCAAACAGCATACTCCCTCAATTAAACAGGCTTAAGGGTGCTGCGAAAGAGCTGATTAGACTAGTGACAGGTGCTATACGCAGTGTTTGGGCAGAGTTGAATTTAATAGTTCGCAAGAAGAACAAGAAGAAGATACTTGGTTATTTGGAAGCTTCTTTTGAAGAAACTATAAAGAATGCTTTCCAGCCATTTGTCTCGGTGTCAGAGCCACCAGAGCTTGTGGCATTCTTGCCAGGCAATCTATTAGGTTCTACTTTTAGGTTCAAGAATAGGAAGTATCAGCTTAAAGAGTTATTAAGGCATGATGCTGTGACAGGTCAAGGTGCTTACAATGCATATAATGAGTGGGTCACAGAGTATGGGTTATACTTGGACTATATGATGGATAAGTACCCAAGACCAGACAGCAAAGTGGGCAAGAAGGTTGTTTATCAGATGATGGAGAACCTGAAAATAGGGAGACTTAGCAAACTTGCTTGGAAGTTTTTTAACATTTGGATAAAGGTAAGTTCCCAGATTGGTTTAGTGGTTGGTTTAGCGACAGCTTTATCTGCACTTTCTTTAGCTGTGGGTGTGAGAGGGGCAGTGAAAACATTTACTACTCTCCTTAATAATAAGATAGACAAGGAGATAGGTAAGACAGACTTAGCTAGTAATCCTTTGTTTGACCCTAACAAGACAGCCTCTCAAAGGAAGCTTTCATCTTTAGCTTTAGTGACCTTAGTGTTAGAGGACATTCACTATTCTTATTAGTTTTTTTATTGTTGCCAATAGGCAGAATAAACTAAGGACAAGAGCCATGACATCAGAGAACCAGAATAAAATGATAGAGTTGATATTCAAGATTTTGAGTGTCCTCGTAATTCCGTTTGGGGCATATATAATTTCAATGTCAACAGACATTAAGTTATTAGAGCAGAAGCTTCAATCTCAAGAAGAGAAAGTTTCCCAGATTATTTTAAAAGTAGAGAAGCTAGATAAAGATGTTGCAGAGGGTTGGAGCAACATTAAGCTTAATACTCAAGAAGTACGACAGATGAAAGAGATGATCACAAATCAGTCTCAGATGGTTAGAGAAGTGTATGAGTATGTGCTGAGACAACAGGGGGGGAGAAGACAAGGCAGAGGAAACTAAAATGAAAAAGTTCCTCATATTGTCTCTTAGTCTAACTTTATTAATGTGCATTGCTGGTTTAAAAGCTCAGAGAGTAGAAAAAAAAGAAATTAAGTTGCTTGAATCTCAGGTTGAGGTGGTAGATATAAAGAAGAACCGAGAGGTTGAATCTTTAATGTATGAAACCCAAGCATTGATGAAAGAAACTTGTAAGCTTCATCAACTGCTTATAAAGGAAAAGACCAATGAGCAACGAAAGTCAAACACCAGTAGAACCACAGAGCGTAGGCACACTCACAGAGGAAGAAATGGGTATGATTGCCCAGCTTCGTCAAGCAGCCACCCAACTTCTAAATAATCTTGGTCAGCTTGAGCTTCGTAAGAGCCAGATTGTAGCTCAACTTCAGAGAAATGAGGGGCAAGCCCAACAAATTCTTGTTGATGCTAAGAATCGTTTAGGTATTCCAGAGGGTGCTGCTTGGCAAGTACAAGAGAATGGTGAAGTTCTCGCTGTGATGCCTTCTGAAGAGGAGACTAGCACAGAGGGCTAATACTTTAATTGACCCTTTTATCTAGTGTTTTAAGAGCTCTATTGCCATCATGTTGGTAGTAGAGCTTTTTTTTTGTTTATTGATAGCCTTCTTATAAGATAAAGAAAGGCTATGGTAATGAAAAAAGAGATTGAAAAATTAAAAGAAAAGGCAGACCTTAGTTTGCATAGGAAAAGTAATATCTCTGTTCTCATAGAAGAGTTTAAAGAGATTACCATGACCTTAGCAGCAGATGTTCATACTGAGAGGAATATGTTTGAGTTAAGGCAGTATCAGCATTTGATTGATCTGCTCAATAGCATTAGAAAAAGAAACTCTCTGATAGAAAGGCAAACCAAACTACCTTTCTACAATCTGGTTCAAGCATACCATCTATCTTTATACTTCACTTCATTAAGATATGTCCTAAAAGATAACAAGTCTCCAGAATTTGAGAAAATAGACGAGATCATGGAAGATGTGGACTTTATTTTAGAAGAAGGAAAAAAAGTCATTTCAAAGTTCCATCACCAGATGCTTGAAAGAAAAGCAAATGAAACAAAGCAAGCAATCATAAAAAGGCTTTCCAGAATAGACCGATTATTAAATAGGTTTATGAGAAAGAAAGCAGCAGAACTGTCTAACTCAAAGCTGTAGGGTATTAGTATGTCGCATGGTTGGTACAATAGTAGAAGTCCTTGGCCTCTACCACCTAAAAACACAGTAGCTGTTTCTCCTTTTAAAAAAGGAGAGATTGATGTCAGGTGGGATAACCCATCTCTCCTTCATGGTAACGAGGGCTGGATTATAAGAGGTGTAAATATATACCGCTCTAGTAACTCTGATAGAGGGATGTATCGGAGAGTTAATGTAGTTCCTGTTGGTGGTGGTCTATATAGAGATCAAATGCATACATGGACAGTACATGAAGAAGTGGTTGAGGGTTCTGCATGGATTAGTTTTGGAGATCAAGCAGAAGACCCTTATAGGTTTCAAACTAAGTTCCCTATAGCCAAACTTAATGGTGTGCATGAAGCAGGTGATTGCTCTAAAGATGTTGTAGTCACAATAGATGGAGAGGTAGTTCCTGTTTCTATGGTTCTTGGAGAGCTAAGACAAGTCATCTTGTATTATCTAGGTGTAGAGACTGACAATGCTATTACTTTGAGAAAAGAAGCGAAGCTTGAGATAACAGAGAACTCTGTTGTTAAAGTAAGTTATCTTGCATATGACCCTAGCAGCAGGCTGGGTGTGGGTGTAGACAGAAGAGACTTCTATCGACTAACTACAGTTGCAGAAGATCCCCTAACAGGCAGACTTCACGAAACACCTTTAGATCAGTGTCAGCCTTTCTCAGATAGAGAGGTTGAAAAGATAGACTATATGTGGAGAGAAGGTATCCGAAGAAACAATTGGATATTAGAGCAAGGTGGTGAGAGAGTAAAGCTCTTTACTAGAAAGCAAGTAGGAGAGCCTTGTTTCTGTACTGCTTTCAACAGGGAAACCTTAGCTTACTCAAAGCAACCAGACAGTCTTTGCAAGATTTGTTTCGGTGTTGGTATCAAGGGTGGCTATGAAGGTCCTTATGATATAATCATAGCTACAGATGAGACAGAGAAAAGAATTGTTCAGGAAGACAAGGGTCGGAGAAAAGAACACAGCTATGAGGTCTGGATAGGGCCTAGTCCTATTGTTTCTCAGAAAGACTTCATTGTTAAAGTGAACAATGACAGATACTCTATTGGTGCTGTGAGATACCCATCTAACAGGGGTAATATTCTACAACAGCATTTTAACATAGCTTATTTAGACAGTGGAGACATTAGATATAACTTCCCTATAGAGGGAGTGCCTGTCTATTGGGCAAAGACTCAATATGGCTATTGGCCTCAAAGAGATACTTACACAGCTCGTTCTGATGCAAAGTATCCTTTGGTTCAAGACACAGCTTACCCTACGGGGTCAAACAGACCAGATGTTGCTGACGCTTTGGAGAATAAAGGCAGGACAGCGACATGGGAAAATCAAAACTATTAGGAGAATAAAATGAAAAGAACAATAAGAGAACTTGAATCTAGGATTGCTAGACTCGAGAAACATTCATCAAAGAAAACTGCTATGAAGATAATTCACAGAGAGTTGATAGAATACCTGAAAAAGAAAAATCTTAAGAATGTGGGTAAGAGTGAGCCACTAGAATATGGTGGGCTATCGAGAAAAATAGGATTTGAATTTACGCTTATCCTTAACGACAATGAATACGAGGAGATGACTAAGTTCTTCAATAAGAATAAAAAATATAATAATGAGATAGTCATCAACGATGATGCTGTTGACGACATTATTGAACACCATTTAGATGAAGACGAATACTTTGCACCTAGTAATGCTAGATACTCAGGGGGTAGTCCTTTTTGCATTCTTTCCCTATATAAAAATGGGTTGTTTACTCTTACAGTCGAAATGACTGTTCATAAGAAAAAAACTCCAAAGATTCCTACACCCCTTCAAAAGATTAACTTAGGGATAGGGAAAACTGTTTTTGATATCAAGAAATTGACAACAGACTTGTGGATGCTTTTAAAAGACCAAATTGCATTCAAGCTAGAATCAATGGGTAGGGAAGAAGAAGAGCTAGAAGACCTTGCAAATCAGTATATGATGAAAGTCCGTTTAGTTATGGATGCTGATGGGTTCTATTTTTTAAGGGTTAAGTCAGGAAGAAATCACTATATTCTTGACATGGAAGACACAGAAAAACATGAGATTACAAACTCCAGAGGAAGATACACACAGAAAGCTCTAGAAAGACACCTAGACTTAAACTATGACGACTACACAAGATGGAAAGTAAAATGAAAAGAACAGCACATGAAATAATTAGAAGTCTTGAACTTAGAGTAGCTAGACTTGAGAAGCAATCATCACATACAACATATAAGTTAAGTCCAGTTAGACCTGGACTTAAGAAGTACTTAGAAAATAAACTTAAGAGCATCCTTAGCGAAAGTGGCTATGGTGAAGATTCTTTTGAGGGGGTTGACAGAGTATTTCTTCAGTGGGATTTAGGAAATAGCTGGGGTGCAGATAACTACTTTGCAATTGGAGTAGACTCAGGTGCAGATACCTTTAGACTTATTTTGGATGATCATAAACCCAGTGACTTTGGAGATATAGATCCTTATGATGGAGATCCCAGAGGGCCTATTGATTGGACTCCTAAAAAAGTAAACCAAACTAAGCTAATGGATGCACTAGAAGAATACGATAATGATCTTTGGGAGATCTGATGGTTTTTGATTTAAGAAAAGTTAAAAGAAAACCTGAGAGTAATCTTTTAAGTGACAAGAACAAATGGGACTTGAGAACTTATAAGGTAAGACGAAATGTTTTTCCTAATGCAAAAGCTCTGGGTGAAAAAGGGATAGATAAAGAGATCATTAAGATCTTTGGGGAAGAGTTTGTTAAAGCTATTGTAGAAGAAGCAAAGAAAGCTTCTTCTAAAGGTGCGTCTATCCCTAAGTCAGAGGATTTTTATAACTCTTTCAGTTATGAGATAACAAAGGGTGGGAAGATAAAGATACATAGCACATGGAAGTGGGTTAATAAGTACCTTCAAGCTAAGTCACCTTATGAGATGAACATCTATAGAAGAAGAGGTGAAAGCAAAGTAATTCCCTTAAGGACAAAAGATGGTGGTGTTGTTTTCAGGCAAGCACCTCTTATAGGTTCTAAAGGTTGGATTCACCCTGCAATCTTGAAATATAATTTCATTGAAGTAGGTCTCAAGAAAGGTGAGGAGAGAGCCATTCGAAGGGCTTTAACTTATATACAGACATCCAGATCTTAATATTCCATTTATATCACCCTTAGCTTGTAAAAAGTGTAATCAGCGAGGGTTATATAATGAATAAAGTATCTGCACAGCAAATCAGATCTCTTGAGGTCAGAATAGCTAGGCTTGAAAAAGAAGCTGGCTTTCAAGAGTTTATGGAAAGTGTCTCTAGTACATTTAAAAGCATAGTTAACATTCCTAAAAACATGGTGATTAGGATAATAAATGCTTTTAAAGAAATTTTTACAACTGTAGAACTGTCATTAGAAGACGAAGAAAAAACAATTGAAAATGCACTTGGCTTTTTATTGGGTTCTCGCATCTTTAGAGCAATGGCTGGAGTCATAACAACAACAGATGATTTGCCTACGATTGTTAAATTCAATAGGAAGCAGCCTTTAAAGTCTACATTCACGGGTGGGCTTGCAGGAAAGGCTAAGGTTCAATTAAAGAACCTTATTAAGCGTTATAATGAAACAAACCAGACAAGAATGAAGTCTGCCTATCTTTCATGGTATTCAGATTTCAAGCACATCCTAAACCCAAAAATTAAAGAAGTTGAGGGTGTTGAATTTGCACTTCGAGAAATCAAGAAGGTCTCAAAGTTAGCATATAGGTTCTTGTCTTCAATCATCTCTGTATTAGGTGGTGTTGTTGCTATTAAAGGGACAGTGATCTCAACTCTGCTATTTATACTAGGTAGGATCTTTTTGCAGAAGTATGGTTTTCCAGTAGGAAGACCTAGTGAATGGACTCAAAATGAAGTTGTTTTTTCAAAGGTCACTGTTGAACCCGTAAATGCTACTATACATAGGAATGTAATAGACGTTACCAGAGATAGATATAGTGATTATAAGAAACTTTCTCCTATACAAAAGCAGATTTTTGTTGAAAAAATACATGCTAAGGTAGAACAACACCCAATGAAAAATTGGCAACCAGATTCAGCAGCTAACCTTCAAGATGTTAAGGATTGGATTAGATGGAAGCCTATTCAGTTTACCACAGCAATCTTGACACCTATTTTAGCACTCATTGAAACAATTATGTACAAGTGGGTGATTAAGACAGACGAATATGATGAAATGGTAAAAGAGCTAGAATCAAGAAATAAGAAAGCTTCTCAATACCCAACACTCTCTTATTTAACTCAGATTTTAGAAGGCAGGTGAGACATGAATAAGGTATCAGCACAACAAATTAGATCTCTTGAGCTTAGGATAGCTAGGCTTGAAAAAGAGGCTGGCTTTATAGATGATATGGTAGGTGTCTTTAAAAAGACACTCAACATACCTAAGAATATGTTCTTAAAGATACTTTATGCCTTCAAAGAAGTTTATGATGATGTTGTTGTATGGAACACAGAATCAGAATCTAAGGCTATGGATTCATTAGGTGCATTATTGGGCATAAGAATATTTAGATCTTTAGCTGGTGTTATAACTACAAGTGAGGGTTTACCTAAAATTGTCAAGTTCAACTACTCTGACCCTTTAAGCTCAACCTTCACAGGTGGACTTGCAATGAAGTCTAATATCCCTCTTAAGAAGCTTATCAATATGTATGAGGGTGAGAACCAGACCAGAATGAAGAGAGCTTACACTTCATGGTATGCAGACTATAAAGAAATCATAAACCCTTCTGTCTCTGATAGAGAAGCGATTGATATTTTCTTAGATCTTTGTAAAAGAGGTGGGAAGTGGCTCTATCGCTTAATGACTGCCCTTATAGGTTTGGTTGGTATAGCGACTCTTAAGTCCACAGTCATATTCAACATCATTATTATGGTTGTACAGAGATATGTGCAGATAGGGATGTTTGATTTTCGAAATATGGATAAGAGAATTCTGGACTTCCAAGAAACAACAGTAAAGTATATAGACATAAAATCTGTTAAGTATCTTGAAGCAGAGGGTGTTATTGAAAACACTCACAAATTCATATCTGATGTTCTGGTTGGTGGGAGAGGGTATGTTCCTCGAAAAGAAGTAAAGGAATTTACTCTCGCTATTGTTGAAAAGCCCTTGCAGAAATACCAACCTATTGATTTTGTGTCTTGGAAAAAAGTTAGAGAGTACATGACACAAAACTACACTACCTTTATTGGTGTTTTCCTAACAGGATTCTTAGCTCTACTTGAGAAAGCACTTTATAAATGGGTCTTTAAAACAGAAGACTATGAAAAGATGAAAGCTGAAAGTGATGCAATGGGCAAGACAGCTTCTAAATACCCTGCAATTGCTTATATGGCTAGAAAGCTAGAAAGCTATTTATGATATACTCGCTTCAATGTACCTACTCAAATGGCATAAGAATAAACTCTTTAAATATATCACTTGCTAATGGACAGTCTTTCGATTGCCCAAAGCAAACATATGATACTAATAAAGAAATCCAAGCTCTGGTGTCCTCTGGTATGTTGAAGCTAAAAGTAAAAGAACACAAGTCTGGCCTTAGAGCGAACTCTAATAAACGAGTTTTACGAAGCAACCCGACTAATGAGAGAGTTGTAGAGAGAGTTGTAGAGAGAGTTGTTGAATCCCCAATAGACATGGATGCAATCACTAGGAATGTAGTTGAGCAAATAGGTGCTGTACTATCTCCTGAGATATTGGCTCAAGCAATTGCAGCACAACTCCCTACTGTCCAAGCTAATTACCCACAGAAAAATGAGGGTAATAGTTCTTTTATGTCTTCTAGTGAAGACAATCTAATGTTTATCCCCTCTACTATTGTAGATAGAAATACTGTTGCTTCTAAATCCTCTGCCTCTGAAAGCATATCGGAAGACTCTGATGGTCTTGCTGATGCTATGGCTGCTTTAAAAGCAATGAAAAAGAAGAAAGGTCAAACCTAATGAATAAAGTATCTGCACAGCAAATCAGATCTCTTGAAATGAGAATTGCCAGACTCGAAAGAGAGGCTGGTCTTAAAGAAATCTTTGATGACATCTCTGGATTTGTTAAAGGTGTTGTTAACATTCCTAAAAACTTCATCAAGAAAATCATCAATGTTTTCAAAGATGTTGGAAACAACCTAACTGTCCTTCTTTCAAAACAAGAAGATAGGATTGTTAGAGCCCTTAAATCTGCATTGGGAATCCGAGTAGCTGCGACTCTTGAAGGCTTTGTTATAGATACTAGAGATCTTCCTATCATTGTAGACTTTAATCTTATGAATCCTATTAAGTCTACTTTCACAGGTGGCAATGCAGGATCTTCAAAAGTATCTTTGGACAAGTTGGCATCTCTCTATGATGGAGAAGAAGCTAGAAGAATTAAGTCAGCTTTCCTTTCATGGAAATCAGACTACCTTCCTTCTTTAAATGCATTACAAGGAAAAGATGATGTTGGAGTTATTAAGGGCTTTCTAAAACTGATACAAAGGTCATCTAAACTGCTTTACAGATTCTTGAAGATTGCTCTAAGCATATTCAGCATTGCCCAGCTTATTGCAGCACCTTGGGGATCTTGGGTTTTAGGTTTAGCTATGGTCTTCATAGGGAATCATAATATGTTGCCTATATCAGCCGACTATACTCTTCTAACAGATAAGAGTCTAGCTAATATTATGGATGCCAAAGACTTCTTACCTCGTAATGAAGTTCCATTGTTGAAATCTTTTGGTCCTGCTATTATCACTACTGTTCTTAAGATTCTTGAAAAAGCATTCTATCGCTATGGTGTTAATGTTGATGCCTTTGACGAGGAATCTATGGGTAGAACAGCTTCTCAATTCCCAAGAGTTGCTTCTGTAACTAGAAGACTCGAACACTACGCTTACGCTTAATATCTTATTTATCATTAGCTTCCTGTGAAAAAAACACAGGGGGCTGATGATATGACAAGATACCAGATGAAAAGATTAGAGATGAGGATTTCCAGAAAACTCGAAAGGAAGTCCAAACTTCAACTTCAGCGTATCTATCAGAGATTAGCTTCTTTAGAAAAAGAGGTTAAATCCAATGAATAAAGTATCTGCACAGCAAATCAGATCTCTTGAAATGAGAATAGCTAGACTTGAAAGAGAAGCTAGCTTTCAAGATGTTTTGGATGACATCAGTGGTTTTGTTAAAGGTGTTGTTAATATCCCTAAGAACTTTATTAAAAACATCATCAATGTTTTGAAGGATGTAGGTAACAACCTTAAAGCAACTTTTGCTGAACAGCGTGAAGTTATTTGTGAAGCCCTAGAGTCTGCATTGGGAATCCGAGTAGCTGCTACTCTACAAAACTTTATTGTAGATACCAGAGACATGCCTGTTATCGTTGAGCTCAATGTAATGAACCCAATCAAGTCGATATTCACAGGTGGTAAAGCTGGTTCTTCAAAGTATGCTCTTGATAAGCTGGCATCTCTTTATGACCGTGAAAGGTCTAAAAGAATCAAGTCTGCATACCTCTCTTGGAAGTCAGACTACTCTTCTCAAATAGATATTCTTCAAGGAAAATTTGATGAGTCTAACTCTGTTAAAAGATTAATGAAGTTTCTTCAAAGAAGCTCTAAGGTTGCTTATAGATTTTTCAAAGTTCTTTTCAGCATAGTCTCTATGACAGAGGTTATTGCAGCACCTTGGGGCTCTTGGATTATTGACCTAGCAACAATTACAGTAGGGTCACTTGATCTAATACCATTTTTACCAAAAGAGTCATGGACTCTTAGTAAAGTTGAAAGTATCACTGGTTTATCTTTCACTACCAATACCCTGAGTAAAAGTGTGGTCAAGACAATCCCTGCTACAATAGTCACCTCTGTTCTTAAGCTTCTTGAAAAAGCATTCTATCGCTATGGTGTTAATGTTGACGCTTTTGACGAGGAATCTATGGGTAGAACAGCTTCTCAATTCCCAAGAGTTGCTTCTATAACTAGAAGACTTGAAAACTATATCCTTTAGAAAGGCTCGAAAGAATGAATAAAGTATCTGCACAGCAAATCAGATCTCTTGAAATGAGAATAGCTAGACTCGAAAGAGAGGCTGGTCTTATAGACCATTTCTATAAATCTCCATACAAAGAAAAACTAAGCCCTGAAGATATAATAAAAGGCTTTATTAAAGTTTTTAATCGTGCTTGTAGACATGGAAGTGTTATGTCTATCTACTCAGACCCATATGAAAATGATTTCATCCTTACCTTGAGACTTAACATCGGGATTGTAAAAATAAAAGTTTCTATAGATGGGGAATTGATAGAGGTCTATAAAAATGATGGTGCTGTATACACAAGGCTTATGGCATCTTTTGAATACAAAGATATTAAAAAGGGAATGGTCAAGGTTGTTAAAGCCCTTGAAGCTAAATCTATTTACTATGTATAAAGCTTTTATTGTTTAGAGGTATAATAATAACAAACCCCTAAAGAATAAGGAGACTCTATCATGAGTAAAGGTGTAGGATTAGATATTGGAACTATGAACCTTGTTTCATCAAGAATGAATAAGAAAGAAGTTTCAATCAGAAGAATGAGAGACTTGTTTATTGACCTGCCTGCTTCTGCAAAGAAAATGCTTAAGTTAGGTTCGGTTTCATATATTGAGTCTGACGAGCATTTATTGGTTCTTGGCGATGAAGCTATGGAAGTTGCAAATATGTTCGGCAGAGAGGGTCGTAGACCCCTTAAAGCAGGTCTTGTCTCTCCAGACGAGATTGACTCCCTCACAGTTCTTGGTCACATGGTTAAAGATGTGCTTGGAGAGCCTTCACATGAGGGTGAGCATTGCTACTTCTCTATCCCAGCAGCACCTGTTGATGTTCAAATGGATGTTGTTTACCACAAGGGAGTATTTACTCGCATTGTTCAAGAATGTGGATATACCCCTCACCCAGCAAATGAAGCTATGGCTATTGTATTTGCAGAGACAGCTAAAGAGGGCTTCTCAGGCATTGGCATTAGTTTTGGTTCAGGTATGACCAACATTGCTCTTGCAATTAACACCATTGAGGGTCTCAGCTTCTCAGTTGCTAGAGGTGGGGATTGGATTGACCAAGGTGCTGCAAGATCAGTTGGTGGTACAGCCTCTAAGATGTGTGCTGTCAAAGAGAAAGGCATTGACCTTAATGCACCTAAGAATAGAGAAGAAGAAGCAATCTCCTTTTACTATAAGGCTTTGATTGAACATGCTCTTGATAACATTGCTCAACAGTTTGTAATGAAGGGTGGACACCTTACTCTCAACAAGCCTATTCCAATTGTAGTAGGTGGTGGAACAAGTCTAGCTGGTGGGTTCATGGATTTCTTTAGAGAGGTCTTTGAAACTAAGCGTAAGCGTTTCCCTATCGAGATCTCTGAGGTACGTCATGCTTCTGACCCATTCCATGCAGTTAGCAAGGGTATGTTAGTTCTTGCCCAACAAGAGTATGACGAGGATTGATTAAACAAAAAAAGAAGCCCCACTCCCCAATTAAGGGAAGCAGGGCTTCTTTAATAAAAATCGTAGGGCTTAATCCAAGTGGATGTTAGATAAGTTCAATGCCTTCAGAATCATATATATGATGACCCATTCTCTCGGAGAGAAGATGAAGAAGTACCTTATCTGCTGGTAATGTTATAGTTTCAGAGTCACCATTTGAAAAATGGACTTTTCGGTTTCTTGAGTCAAACTCTATGAAACCGATATTACTTCCATCATGGGAATCTTTTTCAACATGTCTTTGAAGTAAGTCAAAGTTGATCTTTACCGCAGCTTCTTTTTCGAGTCTAGCGATTCTCATTTCTAGTTCAGAAATAATTTTTTGAGCTGATTTGTTCATCAGTATCTCCTTATTGTTTGTTATGTTATGTAGTTTATATAAATAGATTATTAATTAGAAGTTGAAGATACAATCCTCAGGAAGTTTATCTTCTCTCCAACGCTCTAAGATAGGGTGACGAATAGCACCTGTCGGGTACTGTCCATACCCTTTAATTTCAGCAACACGACCTACGAACTTTTCCATTTGGTCTCGAGGTCCTGTCTCTCCAAGAGAACCTACAACACGAAGATTGCCTTCTTTGTCATAGAATCCATAGTTGAGTCCTACATAACCTTTTGACCAAGGATCTGTGTGAAGACCCTCTGGGTAGAGTTTGCCATCAGTGCCAACCTCTCCAGGTCGGACTCTCCACTCGCTTGGCTTTGCATTAGCGTCTACAATCACAACGTCATAGTTGTCAGTAAACTTTAACTTAGCCCAAGAAGAACGGCTATTTGCTTTGTAAGGTGCGTTCACATCTTTTAGCATAATACCCTCATGTCCTCGCTCTAAAGCGATTTGCATGAGATCCTCAGTGTTATTCTCTCCCATGCTGTAAATCTCTGAAAGACAAAGATTTGAGAATGAAGAATCGAAAACACTTTCAAGGATAGCTCTACGCTCTTTCCATGAGAGGTCTCCTACATATTGTCCGTTGTGATAAACAATATCGAAAGCTGAAAAAACAAGGCTCTCTGGAGACTCGGCTCTAAGGTTGGAAACTCGGTCAGAACCCTCTGCACCTTCTCTGGGGATAATCTCTCCATCAAGAAGTGTTCCTGCTGGAACTTCTGCTTGAGCATGACTTAGACACTTAATGTCTTTTCCGATTCGTGACCATGCCACGTTATTTGAAATAAGACATCGGTGTCCATCGAGCTTCATTTCAGCAATGTAGTCTGATGACCCATTAACTTTATCCACCAACTTTTCTTTTGCAGTCTTCGCAAGTTGGGGGCGAAGAAACTTATAAACACCACAAGGTGAACTTACATCAATTTTCTTTGGCATATCTGATTTCCTTTTCTATCTGTTTGTTAATATTACTTATCAAATAGATAGGTGGGGGTCAGATATATTAGATGTAAGGAACAGATTTTGGTCTCTTGTCTACAATGCGATATTCGTTACCGAATTTATCTTTAACATAGAGACTTTTTAAGTCACTAGAAACTCTAAGCTTTCTCTTGTATTTCTTCATAGTTTCTACATTAATGAGTTCTACACTTTGATTCCTTTTGTAGTACTTATTAATCATGTAGACATTTGGGTGACTATCGCTTACAAGGAAAGCTCCTATGATGCCAATGCTTGTGTATTTACTATCTTTGAATCCCTCAAGCTGCTCAGGTGTAACATTTTTATTCTTATTTGCACGAACACCACTCATGTCAGTATTCATAAATATAGCATCTTTAAAACTATTATTAATAATAGTAGATCTTTCTAGGCTTGCCTCTCGAAAAGAGACTCCATTCAAATTATTATGCATAAAACTTGAGTTGTCTAGTGAAGCAATGTTGAAATATGCCCCTGTAAGATTACTTTCGTCAAAGGTAGACCTCTGAAGGTCACAGCCCGAGAACTCTGCATATATAGCTTTACATTTGAAAAGATGAACATTACCTTTGCTTAATTGTAACTGTGTAGTTAGCATTGTGCAATTTATAAATTTGGTATCTTTAAAACTACATCGCCCTAAGTTTGCACCACTAAGGATACAATTTTTAAAAGTAGTGCCATGAAGTTTTGTCTCTGAAAGATTTGCACTTGTGAAATCCACACCTGTGAATGTCTTATTAGAGAGATCTATTTCTTCAAGACTTGCGTGTTGTAAGTTCTTATTTCCAGCCATTAGTTGGTCTACAGAAAATTGATGTGCTGACATTTTTCATTTCCTTTGTCTGTTTTGTATAGTGGGTAATAGATAGGTTATAAAATAGAGGTGTTCTTCATGTGGAAAACAGGGTCTAACAGGAAAGTTATTTTCTCAGACATACTTTCCTTTATAAGCAATTCTCTAAAGTACGAGAGCAGAGTAGTAGTAGGTACAGATAGCCAGCCTCACAGAGAAGGCTCTCTTTTCGTAACTGCCATTACAGTAATGTCGGTTTCGGTAGACTATGATTGTAGATACTTCTACCTCAAACACCCACCAAAAGTAGCTCATGGTTTATTTGACAGATTGTTTAGTGAGACACAACACTCTTTAGATATTGCTTCTGAAATAAGAGAGAGCATACCCTCAGTGAGTATTGAGATTCACTTAGATATAAGTCCATCTGATTCCAAAAGCAGAACTTCTCAATATGCAAACTCTCTTGTATCTCTGGTTCATGGTTATGGTTATAATCAGGTTAAAGTTAAACCAGAGGCATGGTGTGCTAGTGCCATAGCAGATTTCCACTCTAAATAGTCTAGGATTCATATAAGTCCTCTTAAAAGGAGACTTATATTGAAATACACCGAAATAAAAAATGGCCTTAGAGTGCTTACTGTGGATGCTATTGGGATAATCAATGAAGCAAAGTTCCAGGCTGAAGAAGAAAAGGCAATAGAAGTAGTTGTAGCTGCTTTAGAAGAAGCAGGGTTCAAAAAGAAAGATGAGTCCCAACCAGATCGTGTTTTGATTATGGTACATAATTCAGAAAGCTTCCCTATTGAGATTTACTTTTTCTTGCCAGCATACACAGGAGGTTTTGTTCTTCAAAGTGGCTGGGAGATTATAGGTTGGCATAATAATAGTCAAAGCATAAATGAGATGAAGAACATCTTCAGCCATATAAGATCTTGCTGGAAGCAACAGTTTAAGAAGGATTCTTTATAAACACATAGTGAAGATATACAGAGGACAGCAAGTAATAGCTTTCACTCTTATGTCTTTTAGACTTTGCTTTTGTTAAGAAGCCATCTGGGTCAAGTTCTAAAAACTTATACTTCTTTGCTATTCTCTTAAAAGTAGATACCATTCTTCTAATGACAGCTTTTCTTTCTGGAGTCGCAAGATAGCCATCAAAAGTAGTAAAGGTCTTAGAGGTTTCAAAAGCAAAGGGTCTGATTGAGATGCTGTATAAAACACCCTCTTCACGAATTCTTTCCAGCTTGAAAGTCACTTGTACTTTGTACTTTAAAGAAGATTTAAGCTCTTCTATGAACTCTTGAAGATAGTCTTCCATACTTTATCTCCATGCAGTGCAGATTGTCTTGTAGGATTGTGCTTGTCGCTGTTGCTGTCTCTGTTGTTCCTGCTGCTGTTGTTCCTGTGGATGAGGTAAACGATAAGGAACTTTTACCTCATCTGGGTAAAGCGACAGCACATCTAGTTGCTCTGTTTTGAAATCTTTCTTGACCACCTTCTTAAACCTTAGATGGCACATAGGGTCTGGATCATAAACTTCCACGAGAGTGTATGGCATTGCATGCCCACCACATTGTGGCAGGTGTCCACAGTGGGAGTGTTCTGGTCTGAATACATACTCAGGCAAAAGGTAAGTACAAGAAGATAGTAGAGTAAAAAGCAAGATGTGTATCAGTCTCATATTTTAGCCTTCCCACTCATCAAATTCCATGATGTCAACTTCAAGTTTTTCTATGGGTGTAAATTTTAGTTTAATCTTACCGAGAATCTTCTCAAGCTCATTTTGTGTATTTGCTCTGACTCTAGCTCTATTTGGTTTTAAGAACTCAACAGTGATTCTATCTCCTGTACCCCATTCAAGAGTTCTGTCTCTACCAGCCATTTCTGTGACTCTAAAGAAAGCAAAGCCTGGTTTATCCTCATCATTTATAACAAGAGGATCACCATATTGGGTATCTAAGTAAACTTTGTAGCCCATATCTTTTAGTTTGTTATAAACATCTTCTGCTTTAGGTACATTTGTCTCATCATAGATAGCAAGTCCAAGACCTAGAACTTCGCTTATAAAGTATGCCAGATCCCAATTATCACTTGAGAACTTCATCTTTGGGTGGAAGATGTTTGTGATCACAGGTGTTGTTCCAACATGCTTTAGCTTCCTATCAATACCTAGATTTTCAAAGTTCCAATCTCGGTCATTCTTATTTTCATGGAATCCTTCAATTAGCTCTAACTTATCTTCTAAAGTCTTCCCAGATGAGTTAATGGCTTTAGAAACTTCTCGAGTGTCTCGATCTCTCATGTCTTTAGAGATATCAACAACGACCTCTTTCAAATCTTCCATGTCATTAACATCAACTTCACTCTCAAGCATTTCCTTGATTCTGTTTTTAACATTTGATGAAAGGGGGGTGTTTGCAGCCTTCATGTTCTCAAGTCTTGCAATCCTATTGCTTAACTCTTGAATCTTACTTTGTGAAGATAGACTTGAAACTCTCAGTTTGAGGTATTTCTTAAGAGTCATACCAGGCTCTTCTTGCCTAGAAGATAAAGAAAGTGGGAATTGATATGAGGGCAGGAAGCCTGACTTGAACTGTCCTGTATATAAACCACCTTCACCATCTATGTGTAAGACTACTCTTTTAGTATATCCACTTTCTGAAGAAACTTCCAAATCCTGTGTGAGGTAAGGGTGGTCTTTATCTACACTTGGTCTACCCACAGGTTTTACAAAGTACCCTGATGTTTCAAGGTGGTTGTTTAATGACATGATTGCAGGTACAAGATATTTCGTGATCATAATTTCTTCCTTATCTTTTTATTTTAAAGACTCTAACCATAAATAAGATACAAATCCTAGTTATTAGCACTCTTTCCTTATCCTATAGTTTATTTATTGTATAAGATAAGAAAAAAATAGGAGAAGAAAATGAAAGTCAACTTCAAAGGAAGAGAGGTCTCTCTAACAACCGTTGAAAACTACGCTTCAGACAAGAGACATCCCGACCACAAAGACGCAGTTTCGTTCTTAAAGAAGAGTGAGAACGAAAAAAAGCCCTCACAGCAGAAGAAGCAGGTTGGATTCGACAACTACAAAAGACAGGGTGTTTCCGAATTGAGAGACCCTAAGAAGCTCCAAGAAATAGAGAGCCTCGCAAAGAAGCTAAAAGTGAAGCCAAATGCAGACGATGCTCATATGTCAGAAAGTTTGGTGCGTTCTGAAGGAGTTTTCAACGACTACTCTTTGCAAAATGCAGGGGCTGAGAAGATATTTGAACCAGAGATGGAGGGAGAACTTCAAGATCTCCTTTATCCTGATGAAGCCCAAGTACATGACTATGATGTGTACCACTTCGGAAAGATCAAAGTCCCCACTTTAAAAGAGCTTGAGTCTGCATATGAGGCAGATCTAGAAGCTGGTAAGTACGACAATGTTTATGAAAAAGACCACGAAGCGGTGATCAAATATGTTAGGAAGAATTTTGAAGACATTAAAGCAGCCTTCGAGAAACAAAACCAAATTCGTGAGTTAAGGCAGCAGATCGAATCTGAAAAGAATGATGTACAAGAACGAGCCGAGACAAGATCAGACCAGCTAAAGAAGTTGATCGAGGTTTCTGAAAGCCTTGAAGACCTAAAGATGTTTGAGGATGAGATAGTAGAGTTGTCAAAGACTTATCTGGAAGGCGAGTCTCTTCTATCAGACAAGTCACTTGAAAAAACATTCAAGAAAAAGAGGAAAGGTCTTAAAAAGAATGCCTCTTTGAAGATAGCTTCCTATGTTCTCTCTCATATTAAAGAAGAGATAAAGAGCCTTAAGACCACCTTGTAAATCTCCACTCTCTTTTAGATGATAGACTCTTTATAATTCACCTGAAGCGACAAACACAGCTAAGGAGGATTAAAGATGTTTCATCATTTAACAATGGCCGTAAGAGATAGGATGATTAAAGAGTTAAAGACATACTGGCAAGATCACCCTAGATATGAAACCCTTGCTAAAAACATACAGGGGAAATATGCTTTTGATGAAAGGCCACAGTTTGGAATGGTAGTTAAAACTTCTGGAGCAAGCAATGTGGTATTGAGCCCAGATAACTTTATAGGTCACATAAAAGGCTTTACTACTCTTGCAAAAGTTAAGGGTAAAAAGAGTGTCTCTATTGAGTGGGTCAAGGAAGACAGAAACACAAAAGCTCAAGAGGGTATCTACCACATACAAGTACAAAAAGACTCTATGGTTGAAGATCCTAATGCATATCTTTTTGTGATTCAAAGATATGTTTCACGAAAAGAGTCTGCACCTTTGTTTACAGATCCAAGCACAATAGAACTAAACTATGTTCCTTTTGCTGACTCTTTAAGAATAAGAGAAGCCCCTTCTGGGAGGGTTTTAGGGGCTTCTGAGTATGCTATTAATGGTTCTACTATTACATTACTAGAAGAAGTGCAAAGAGGCTTATCTTTAAGTGTGGAGTATACTAGCAAAGATGATTTCTTAGAAGGCCCTTTCAGTGTTTGTCCAGACCATGTTTACAGGAACATCATTCCAGGCATAATGATTTCAGTAGGCAGGTGGATAGAAGCAGGGGATGAGCAGATAATAGTTGTGACAGAAAACTTAGAGCTTATTGCAAGAGAATATGGTGGCAGGTGGGATATAAGTGTAGACATAGACTTAGTTGCAAGAGATGTTCATTCTCAGGCAGACATATCTGATAGAACTGTTGTTTGGCTTTGGTCAACTTTAAGACCGAAGCTTGCTAATATGGGTCTTGAGATGTCGGATGTGAGTTTGGGTGGCGAGGGTGAAGAAGTATATGATGAGAATGGTGATGATTACTTCTACACCGCTAGTATAAGCTTAAGCATACAAGCGGATTGGTTTATTCATTTCCCAGTTCTTATACCTATTAGAGGGGGTGCTGTGGACAGCATTGCAGTAGAACAAATAGACTCACCTGTTGTTGGACTTGGGAACACCAACAGCTTCATTCAGAGGTTGATGTAAAAAATCTAAGAGTTTTTCTTTATCCTCTAATGAAACAAAGATTGGAGCTTTCTCTCCAACATAAGCTCCTTGTGTATTAAATTCAAAGTGATCTTCAGCCTCGAGATAAGCTTCTTCCTTAGAGAGAGTATTTGGGTTTCTCTTTAAAAACTCTTCTGCCCAATATTTAATAAGCTTATCTTTGTCATAAACAACTGCAAAAGGTTGATATGAGAGTCCGATAATCATGTTGTTAAAAATATCTCTTGGTTCAAGTAAGATAAGTTTTTCCATACCACTCTCCTTTGATTCATTTCTTTAACATACCATAGGGCTATCAATAGTTTATTTATCTTATCACTACATAAGTGAACATCTTATAAGCTGGGTGGTTATGCCAATACTAAAGTTTCAATGTCAATCTTGTGGTCTACTTCAAAGAAAAAGAGTTCCTACACAGAAAGAGTCTATAGACTGTTCATGTGGAGAGAAAGCTTTTTTAGAAGGAAGTACACCTAATTCTTCCGTTGGGTTTTCTGCTGATGTGGAAGGCACAATGAGGGTACAGACTTCAGGTATTGAATCTTTTGACCTAAACTTTGATAGAGTCATAGGCGAAGAATCGAAGCAAAGATGGGATACTATTTATCAAAGAAGAAAAGATAAGTGGGACATAATCCATAGCAATGAAGGCACTAACGGCTATGACATCATGAGACTACCTGACGGACATTATGAGTCCTTGCCTAAGCAAGCTAAGATGTTCCGAGATGCCCGTGAGGAAAATATGAGCAAACTTAAATCTCAAAATAAATCAGTGAAGGAGTAGTCTAATGGCTATCGAAGGAAGCAGCTATCTGCCACCTGGTGTCTATACCAACACCATTTTTGAAACACAAAACCAGAATCAAGCTCTGGTACAAGGTCGTGTGCCTACACTTATAGGTACAGGTCGTGAAACAGTTATTAGTACAGGAAATATTCTTGTCAGAGGTTCATCTTCAACAGTAGATCAACGTATTGTAGAAGAAGACCCTACTGGAAGAATGGTCTCTGGTGTAGATGGGAATGGAAATTACATCTACACTGATTATAGTGAGGGTGCTAACCAACTACAAGTTAGACACTTTCCTATTGTATCAGGAGATGGTTCTGGAAGTACAACTAATGTCCCTAGCTCTGTAACAGTTTCTATTAATGGAACAAACACAGTCATTATCTCTTTAGATGGTGCAAATGGTTTGATCACTTTAGCAGAAGCACCTAAAGAGGGTGATGATGTAAGAGTCTCTTACTTCTTTAATAGAACAGACACTTTGGTAGAGGGTGAAAACCTTTCAAGCCAAGTATCTCCTCAAGACACAGAGCTTTTGGGTAGCAACTCTAACTTTGTTATTGATGCAAGCTCAAATACTCTTATCCTTACTGTGGATGGCGAGACTGGTGTTATCACTCTCCCTAATGGAGCCGCTGGTGATAGAGCCAACTCTCTACAAAGAGTTATTGCTACTCTTAATGGTGCTGGTCTAGCAACCCTCGAAGCAGACTCTTACACTGATGCAGAAGGCAATGACAATCTTATCCTTACTGCAAAAGGTTCTATTCTTGTAGGTAATGGTACAGCGAATTTCTCTGTTGGTGTTTATAACAACCAAACAGGAACAGCTCGTAATCGTACTTTCTACACTCAATATGGACCTATTGTAGATGGAAGCAATGGTGGTGTGGTCACTACCGACACATCACTTGTCACTATCCGAGTTAATGGTGTTGAAGTGACACCTGCTTCTGTCGATGGTGCAAATGGATCTATTACTTTAGCTCTAGCTCCTGTAGTAGACTCAAGCATTGAGGTTGATTACTACCACAATACATTCCAAGATCAGTTTGATTACATTCCAGGCAGAGACATTACCTCTATCGACAGAGTTTCTTTAGTTGCTTCTGGTGGTGGTGGACCATCTTTGTTTGTTCAAGATGTTGACTTTGTTCTTTCAGAGGATCGAATTGTCTGGGGATCTGCTTCTGTGGTATCTGCTGGTTCAATTCAAGAGGGTGAAGTTGCTTTCGGAAGCAATCAAATCAGTTCTTCTTTAAGAGATGAGAAAGCATATCTTGTTGAATGTTCTTCTGTTTCAACAACAACTATCCCACCTCGAGTTCTCTCAAATACTTTCAAGCTTCCTTTCCAACCTGTAGATGGTTCAGGTTTAGGTAAACCAACTAGAAGAACAGATCTCGTTGAAGTAAGAACTGGGGTTTCTTTAGCAGATGCTTTGGAGAGAAGTCCTGCCACAGTTGTTAAAGTAGACCCTGTAAATTCACAAGTGGTTCTATCCTCAGCAGTTCCAACAAACCATAAGGTTTTTGCAAGCTTCTACTACTCAAACATCCAAGACAGCTTTGGCACTTCAGCTTATGTTGTGGAGGTAGAGAGTGTTGGTGCTTCTGGCATTGGTACATATTCTCTTTCATCTCCTACTAGAACCTTCTATAGTGTTGATTTGGAGAGTAAGGGTGTAGATCTTCAAGAAGTTACTTTAACATTCCCTTCTGGATCTGAAGCAAGATCTGGTGCTAGGATTGCTGATGGAACTCCTGTTTCAGAGAATGTGACTGTTGAAATCAGAAACTATGATGAAACACCTGCATTTTTCTTCTCTGAAGGCTTTGGTGACTACTTCCTAATTCAAGGTTCTTCTGACACCTTAGCGATGGAAATTGATCTTCAAGCAACTACTGTTGATTTTTCTGCCCCAATGGGTGCTGGTAGAAATGGTAATATTACAACAGTTGTCGGTGGGGTTCTTCCTTATGATGCTGCATCTAACAATACCAACTATGGTGCAACAGCTTTAACAAGAGCTATGACTCTTACTGTTGATGGTATTACATTTGCAGAGGCTTCAATTAATGGTGTTGGTGATGATGTAGAAGATTGGGTTTCTGCAATCAATACTGTTGCTGATGCAGAAGCACCTGTTTACACTTCAATGTCAGCATTTGGTGCTTGGGAAGCTAAAGCCAACACCTATGCCTCTTTCAAGTTCAGATATGTAGGTGATAGCAATGGTTCAAGTGTTGCTACTGCTACTATCCAAGCTGCTGTGTATTTAAGTCAAACAGATCTTGCTAATGCTGTATCTACAGCTATCACGAATGCAATCGCAAATGATATTGTAAATGCAAATGCAGACTTCACAGGGTTAAGCTTAACCTGTGGTGTAGATAGCTTGAGTAGATTGACTTTCTCATTGGACTCGCTTCCTAATCTGAATGATACTTATGGCTTCATTGAGTTTATTTCAGATACAGATACCTCGTTCTTAACAATTGCTGGTATTGACTATGATACTGAAAATAACACTACAAATGGAAATGGTACTCAGACTAAGTTCGGATATCTTCCTGTAGCAGCTTTCTCAAGAACAACCCTTACCTCTGGAGAGCTTAGAGATAGACTCATCCTTAAGGGCAGAACTGTGGTTGGTAATTCTTACTATCCTGTTTCTGACCTTGGTGTTTCAATTGATCAAGGTACAAGAGTAGAGGATGCTGGTTTTGAAGTTGGAACAGTAGTTCCTTCAGTAAGAACATCAGTAGTAGATGCTCCAAGTATTCTTTTGAGACTCGGTTGGTCAGAAGTTGATGGCGATGGTATACCTGCAAAGACTCTTTACAGCACAGGCAATGACCAGAACAACACTCTATCTTTAGAGATTGATGGTCAGACTATCAACATCACTCTAAATGATGCTACTGCTCAAGGTAATCTGACTTCAATTACAGATATCCTAACAGACATTTCTGGAGACTTGGCTGGAAGTGCTACTGCACATATTGAGGGTGCTGGTATTCGCATTGTAAATGCTAATGCAAACATCAGCTCTTACATTAAAGTTGGTGCAGGCACAGGGAACAGTGCATTTGGTGTCACAGAGGGAGATTCTGTCTCTGCTGTGGGTGTAAGTGCTAAAGCTGTTGTTTCTTCTCTTATGAGTCATTCTGAAGCTAAAGCTAATTTCTCTACCTCTTTGTTCTCAACAGAGCCACAAGCAAATGCTGCTGTTGGTTATTATGCAGACAAAGCTGTTGCATATGTGTTCAAGAATCAAGTTGGCAGAGAGTATGTTGGATTTGAGAGTCTTTCTACAGGAAATTCATCTATCCTTGAAGTCACTGGTGGAAGAATTGCAACAACTAAGGGCAATGGTCTTAAGCTTGTTGTAGGCTCTGGTGCAGTAGGTGAGGAAGCATATCAAGGATTTGTTGTTACTTCAGACAATGCACAAGGTTCTGGTTCTGCAAACACCTCTCGACTAAATGATGCTGTTGGTGCAGATGGTATCATTGGTCAAACATATATAGATGAAGTGACAGGCTTAACCTTTACTTTACTTGAGAGAGAAGGTGGTATTGATTATCCTACAGGTGCAGATGCACAGATTAGTTTCAAGGTAGGTACTGTCTTCACATCTAATGCGAATATCCCGACTCCAGCTATTCCAGGTGTTTCATTGATTGTATCTAACACTTTAGATACTTCTATTGGTGATACTGCATTGGTTGAAGTTTTTAATAAAGAAGGTAATGAGCCAAACTTAGGTCAGGTTTATTATGTTGACTTTACTAGAATTCGTACTGAGTTTAATACTCGTACCTTCTCTAGTCTTGCAGATGTCATTTCAACCTATGGTGAGATCAGCCCAAATAACTCTTTGAGTCTTGGTGCTTTGTTAGCTTTCTCAAATGGTGCAACTGCAATAGCCTGTAAGCAAGTTCAACTTGAAGCAGGAGAGTCAAGCTTAAGTGAAGATCAAGTGGTTCAAGCAATCCAAGACCTTGAGGGTGAGATTGTTCCAGGATTGACACCATCTGTTATTGTTCCTTTGTACCCAGCCACTACAGCGATTGTTTCTGCAATCTCTAACCACTGTGACATTCAGTCCTCTTTGCGTTATCGTTCAGAGCGTAGAGCTGTTTTGGGTGTAAGAGCTGGAACACAACCTAGAGAAGTACAGTCTCTAGCACAATCTGCAAACAACACAAGAATCTGTATTGTCTATCCAGACCTTGCAAACGTTTCTTATGTAGATGGAAATGGTATCACTCAAACAATTCTTGTCGGTGGTGAGTATGTTGCTGTTGCAACAGCTTTAGCAACAAGCAATCCTTCTATTGATAGTGCTACTCCTTGGACAGGTCGTTCTATTGCAGGTATTTCTTCACTTGCTCGTCTACTTGACGAGGTAGATGCAAATGCAACTGCAAATGCAGGTGTTACAGTTCTTTCTCAAAGAGCTGATGGCATTAAGGTAAGACATGGCTTAACTACAAACATGACTTCTGTTCTTACAAAGACTCCTACTGTTATCCAGATTGCAGATGACGTTCAGATTCGCTCTAGGAACTTACTTTCACGCTATGTAGGGGTTAAGTTCGTACCTCAAGTGATTCAGCAAATAGAGGGTAGATTAAACGCTTTCTTTAAGCAACTTGTAAGAGATCAAATCATTTCAACTTACACAGGTCTTTCAGTGTCGAGAGATGCAACTGACCCAACTCAGTTGAATGTTGAAGTTTTCTACAAGCCTGTTTACCCACTTCTATATATCCAATTTACTTTCACAGTACAGGGTAGCTAATACTTTCTTTATTAAAGGATCATTCTTAGTTTAAGATTAACTAGGAGTGATCCAAAATGTTAGAAAGAAAATTAAGAAACCTTTTTCTGAGGGTTGCTAAATTAGAAGCAGCTTCAGAAGAATCTGCATTCTTTGATAACCCTCTTAAAAAGAACGTTAGAGAGTTCGCAGAGTCAGAAGCTATCTCTAACGATCTGGAAGTTGCTCAGAATGCAACTCATGATGTAGGGCCTAAATCTCCCTTACTTATGAGAAGCGAAGCTCTTGTCGCTCCACCAACTCCTTCCGAGATAAAGAAGAAGCCAGGTGGGTCAGAGTTCTCTACTTTAAATCAATTGGTTATTGAGACAGAAGAAAAAGTACCTGTTCAAAAACCAAAAGGTTCAGAACCACCACCAGCATCTTTGGCCGAAGGTAAGGAAAAAGATCTTGTTGAAAAGGCTAATGAGAGAGAAGAAGTCTCCAAAAGAGAGAAACTCAAGGCCATCAAAGAAGTAATGAAAAAGAAGTCTAAGTATAGGAGATAAGTCATGTCTAACGAATTAAATATCACATCAGAAGATCTTCAAGTAATGAAACATGGAGATAGAAGCCCTGTGACAGCAGGTGCTTCATTAAGAAACACAGGTTGGAAAGCAGGTGTCTGGGTTAAATATGTCGAAGAAGAAAATACAGCATCTGAATATACAGTAGCTCTTTCTGATGGTGTGTATGCTACTGGATTCCTCATGTATGGCAGTGAAGACTATTCAAATGCTAGACAAAGCACATATAGAAACTTTACCTCATATCAGCAAACAGGGCCTCTAGCTTCTGCTTCTGGTGCTGCTGTCCTAACAATGGTTATGGGTGGGGGTAGATTCTTATTTACCCAATATGAAAGATTCAATCTTGATGGTCAAGGTAATAGAACCATTCCTGCGAACTACCAACTTAATGAAAACTTAAAGGTTTCAGAAAATGGTCTGCTTTGTAATGATGGAGATGTTGCTCTATTAGCTAAAACAGGTGGAGCTATCTCTCTTCTAGTTGGAGTTTGCTGTAAGACTCCTAATACAGATGGGAAACTAGGCTTAGACCTTAAGTATTAGGAGAGAATCATGTTAAAGCTTTCATCTTTTGCACAGAAAATATTAGAAGAAGTAGAAAAAAGAGAAGCAGAACTAGAGAACCTTGTTAGAAGGTCTGCTATTCTTGAAGACCAGAGATGGTTCTATCCTCTTTTGGCAGGCCACTTTGAAGAAGCGATTCAAAAAGCAAGTGACCCTAAAGTCAAAGATATAATAGAAGAGATAAGATCTAATGTAGATGAGGGCTTAGATCCGATAGATGACTTTACATGGTTTATCTCTGTCCACCATAAGAAACTTCGTAAGAGAAACCTAAGAAAGAACATGGGCTTTTTAGACTTTATAAAGTCTATGAAGAAACTTGCTTCTGATATTAAGAAGAAAGGTCTTAGAGTAAAGTTTAATACTACCTACACACCTAATGGGTTTTCTTTATCTGGATTCATGGTTTCAGAAACTGATATGGATGACAAAGGTGTGTTCGATGTTAATGTTAAAGGGAACGCATACTCTAAGTCTGAAGTAGAAGACTTGCTTGAAGTTATTTTCCAAAGAGTAAGCTTCAACTAAGTCTCTGACCACTTAAAGAATCTGTCATTCTCTTTGTGAGTTATACCCTTACGCTTCACTTTACCTGCTTTCTTCCCACGCACATATCTTTCAAAGTCGGTGAAGTGTTTCTTCTCTAAGGGTGTAAGGTCTTCCTTTTCTATCCCACCCTCAATGAATAACCAAAATCTGGCAGAGGCTCTAGCAACCCAGAAAGCATCTGCTTGGTGATTGTTCCATCTTTTAGCACCTTGGCCTTCAGTAGCCTTCTTTGCAGCATCTACCATATCTGCTTTACCCATTTTCCAGCCTTTTGGTCGATTGAGGAAATCTGCAGCATGGGCTTTAACTTGATTGGGTGAGAGATAAACTGTGTCTACCTTTTCAAGCATAAGGGCTTCATTGCTGTATAAAAACAATCCATACATACCCTCTGAATACAAGTCATTAAAGATTGGAGACTCTATCCCTACTCTTAATGTTTCTGTAGGGTGATTGCTTCTGAGTGTTTTAATAATCTCCATTAAACCATCTCTTAAATCTATATATCTTTTAACAAACAGTGTTGAGGTATCTGTTTTCATAGTTCCTTTGTCCATGAACGCACCCTCATCAGAAATAAGAGTCCAGCCAAAGTTTCTTAGTGATGGGTCTAGTCCTAGAATCATATCTTATTCTCCTTTGTTTACTTGGTTAGTATATTTATATTTTGTTTATATCTAAACCAAGAAAAAAAGGAGGTGGTCAATGAGTAATGAGAAAGATATGGGTTTGTTGCCTATCATGAGTCCCTTATACAATCTAAGGGAGATTACTAAACAAATGGCTCTACTAGAAGACCATTTGAACCACCCTCGAAAAAGATGTCCTGACTGTATCCGAAAACATTTTTTAACAATAGAAGCTCTTTTTGAAGAAGCAGTCTCCTTAGACAAAACATTTGAATATGGTGAATACTTGGATGGCAAAGCCCAGACTATGAGAGATATGCAAGCTCATTGGTTAGATAATGATGGTGATGATAGCTATCTAGAGCTTGCACAAGGACTCAGGGCAATCCGAAAAGACTTTGCCCCTATTTGTTTTGATGTTAGAAAAATGGCAAGTACAAGAAGTCACATCTGTTCTGTCTATAAAGGTCGGCTTTTTTTTTCAACAAAAACCACAACAGAGGTTGAGGAAGAGAAAATAGAGTCTCTTGTTAGAAAAAACCCTACAAAAAAGCCACCTCGAAAAGACCTTCGAAAAAATAGGTATGAAATGCCAGATCAAGATTTAGAGGGTACAGGCAGAGGCGATGGTGGAGACAGGGATTTGTCTCGCAGAGACCATAAGATGGCTAGGAACATTCTTAAAAGATGGTGTTGATATGTTTGATCATATACTAAAAGAGCTAAGAGTCTCTAAAACTTTGCTGGATAAAACATCTGAAGCTCTTAGAAAGAGAGCTGAAGATAAAGAAATTCTTCAAAAAGCTAGAGAGTCCTTAAAGGATAAAAAATATAAAGACCCCGAGAACAATAAGGAGATCTCTTTTAGTACTGCATACAATAGGAAAGTACCTCAAGCCCAACAAGACCTCCAGAAAGCCCTCTCCAAAGTCAGGTCTGAAGGTCAAGAAGAAGGTTCAGTGGATACTAGTGGCCTAAATGAAGAACAAGTAGATCTTCTTGAAAGAATAGCGAAAGGTAAAAAGACCAGCGATATGTCTCTGGTTGAGCAGAGAACCTTAAGAGAGTCTTTGGCCTTACTTTTTGATGCTCAGGACACATTGAAAAAAGATGGAGTTGAAGAACCTTTAAAGACAGCAGAGCCTAAGAAGAAAAAACAGTATGCTAAAAAGGTAAAAAAGAAAGTAGTCGAGAAGGGTGAGAAAGTTGTCAAAAGTCTTAAAAAAGAGAAAGATTTACCAGAAGACACTACCATAGAAGATATTGTAGATGTAGACACCCTAGCTGAAACACATTCTGAAGATGCAAATGCCATAGATACTACTTTAAAGAAGCAAGAGAGCAGCAGGAAAGATAAGCTTAAGAAGAGGTTTCAAGAGCAAGAACAGAAAGCAGACAAAGATAAAGGTGCAATCTTAAAGAGTCTGGAGAAATCCATAGACTCTTTTTCTCAGAAAGCTATTGAAGACCTTGAGGATAAGATAAAAGATGTTAAAGAGTCTTTGCAAAACAAATCCCATTCTAAAGACAAGCTTGATGATCTTGAAGAACAGCTTGAAGATCTTGAGTACCAGAAAGACATAAGAGAGCTAAATGCAAAAAATACCCAAGCGAAGTATCAAAAATCATTAAAAGATGCATTGGAAAACATACCTGATTTTGATGATGAACAAACAAAGAAGCTTTCCGAGTCCTATGCTAAAATGGGTGGTGATCTAGTAAGGAAACTAGAGGATATAGAAGATCTCAAGAGCTTTGTAGATGATAACCTATCAGAGTTAGAAAACTTAGATGAGTCTAGTGAGGAGTATGCAGAAAATGTAGGTAAACTAATGGCTCTTAAAACAATGAAAGAGGAAGTTATTAGTGACCCTACATTTGGCTTTTCTCCACCAGCTAAGAATTCAAGTCCAGAATTCTTAGAGGAATACAAAGAGTTTTTAGGGGAAGAACAAAGAAAGAAGTTCAATTCTTTCACCCCCGAAGAAAGAAATTCTGCTAGTTCAAAGCTTGCGTATGAAAAAGAAGACTTAATGGACATAATAGATGACGCAAGTACTTCACCAGAAAAAAGAGAGGAAGCCCAAAGGAGACTTTTCTTAGTTAAAGAAACCGAATCAGCTCTCAACACCTCTCGAATACTGAATGGAGAAGACCCTATAGATGGTTATTACTATGTGGATGAGAATCTTTTAAATATAGCTAAGACTGATGATGGTGAATATAATGAAAGTCTAGTCAAAGCTATCTCTGTTATTTCAAAGACAGATGTTTCAAATGAAGAGATGAGAAGCATTGTAGATACTGCTCTAAAAGATATGCCATTAGAACAGTGGGAGTCCATAGTTGGAGATTCTGAAATATACAATAGTATGAAAGGTCCTTTAGATCCTCTTTACTGTCCCATACACCCAGACAATATAGCAAAGGGTGTTAGTGGAGAAACAGTAAACAGAAAAGAAGATTGTCCTAGACCTGTTAGTGAGGACATGATCAACACTATCAAAGACACTATCAACAAATCCTATTTAGATATACAGACCTCATTTAAAGCTCAATCTAAGAAGAAGTCTCTAACAACTCGTAAGAACAAAAACCTATCTAAGTTTCTACATGAAAACCAAGATGATTTTATGGAGAAGCTAGTAAGTGGGGTAGGAAAAGATGGCAATCCAATAACAGACGAAGAAAAGGAAGACTTCATGAATTTCTTCTTCATGAAGATAAGAGGACTCAGTGTTTTGAATCTTGACCTGCAAGGTGAAAAGATCACAGGTGTTCGAGACATTATGAAGCAACTAAATCGTGTTCGAAAATTGGATGGGGCAGAGAAGATAAGAGCAACAGAAGAGCTTAAGAAGGTTTTTCTTGATTTAATGGAGAAAGATCCTATCGAAAAGCAGTCTTCTTTTAATAATCTATTTATTGACTATACTAATACCTATGGAGGTGTATTCATGCACAAAAAATCAACAACATACCAAGACTACCAGAAAAGAAGTAAAGACTTCAAAGTAGGTATGAAAGTATATTACTTTTGGGAGGGCAACAGTAGCCAACCTGGAGTAGTTGTTGCTGTCTACCCTTCTATTGGTATGGTAGATGTCGAATACCCTCATGGCAGTCAAAGAATCCCTGTCGAAGAACTTATCGTTGATGCTTCAGGAGATGTCAAGGCATTGCCTGAGTCAACGATTCCAGGTGGCAGGGGGGTTGTTCCTGTAAGTGCGAGAGTAGCAAATAACTACTTGAAAAAAGCTATTTATTGGAGAAATATAAATAGAAGATACAAGCTATGTAAAGGTGAAGACCCCAACAAGCCAAACTGCCCAAAGTGTAAAACCCAAATGGGTAAAACAGTTTATAAGAGAAGAGACTCACAGAGCGAAAGACTATTTGCCTGCCCTAGTTGTCTCTTTGTTATCAAGTCCTCTGATATTGAAGGAGCAAACTAAGATGGCATTTTTAAGGTACGCAAAAGCTAATGTAGTTCGCCCTCAAGTACACGGGCTAGATTGGGACAAAGTAAGAGTTGCTTCTGGTAATAGGCAACTAAACCAATCTTTAAAGAAAAAAGCTGAAGATATTCTAGGGGAGGCATTTACCCCAGATAGATTTCTTTTAACACATGCTACTATCGTATGTTCTGTAGATTCTGTAACGCCTCCAAATACAAAAACAGGATCTATTAAAGAAGGTGGCTTTACTATAAACAGAAAGTATTCTGATTACAGAATCTCAAAGGAGACTGACAAGTATATTAATAATAACCTAGACTCATGGTCTAGAGGTGTTATTAAAAGATCTTATCAGACTTTCATAGGTTCTCATAACTTTGTAGAGCATGTTCAAGTAGAAGAGCTTTCTAAGGGCAAAATCATTGATGCTGTTTTAAGAGACATTGGTGAAAGCCTCTATGTAGATATTCTAGTAGCTACTGATAGGAAACACAAAGACCTTGTAGAGCAGATTCTCTCTGGCCAGATGAACTCTATGTCTATGGGTTGTTCAGTCGATTTTACTATTTGTACTAAATGTGGTCACGTTGCAGCAGACGAAACTGAAATGTGTTCACATGTGAAGTATGAAAAAGGAAATACATTCTTTGATGACCAAGGCAATAAGCACAGAGTTGCTGAGTTATGTGGTCACGAAGATGTGGGTGAGACTGCTGGTGTTACTTTTATTGAGGCTTCTTGGGTTGCAACTCCTGCTTTTCCAGGTGCGGTTGCTAGAAATACCATTGAAATACCCTCTTCTGATAACCCCTCAGAAGTTCCTTCAAAATGGGTAGATAAATCTGCAAGCCTTTCTTTAACTTCTGCTTTTGGAATGGAAGAAGAAGAAGAATCTGAAGAAGGTGGAGATAAAGAACCAGCAGACGAGTCTCTCCTTAAGAAGCTAGATTCAGTATATGAGCAAGCTATCATAGACAGATTCAAGAATAAGCTTGAAACTGAGATGAAGAAAGAGAAAGCTCAAGAGAAACTCTATCCTCCCACAAGTCAATCTTCTGTAGCCCAGAACGACACTGTGATTAAAGAAGGAAAGAAAGTCTCAACCAGAGAGTATACTAAAGCATTAGATATTTCTGTAAAGACAGCTTCTAATTTAGAAGAAGCACTCTTTAACATTGCTTTAGTAAACAATCACTTTGGTGTCAGCATCCCTTCTCACCTTTATAAGATAGCCAGTAAGCTAGGAAGCACTTCTAAATATGCATCTGTTCAAGATTATATTGAGAAAGCTGTAAGCCTACATGGTAAAGCATTATCGGAGAAAGATTCTTTCATCTTAATTCGGTTAGCAAAAATAACATCCCTTAACAACTTCGGGCAGAAATAAAGTCTTGCCCTCTACGATATGAAAGGACTATGCCTTATGTCTAGGTATTCCCGTTCTAAGTCTCGCATGACTTCAGCTCGAAAAAGTCGTGTTCGCAAAGCAACCTCATCAGTTCCAGGTTATGATAATCTAGGTTGGGATCACTTCGGTCACCCTGCTTCAGCAGAACAACCAGATCTTGAAGAATATGGTATTGATTCTGATTTCGGTGAAGGTGTTCGCAAAGGTCCTTATGAGGACAGCCCTGCACCTGCTTCTTACTCATGGGAGCCTGATCACCCTGCACACTCAAAGAAAGCTCTAAAGAGTGCTATGGAGCGTAAAGCTGCTAAGTGCATTCGTATTGCTGAGTCTCGTCTTGGTAAGTTTGCTTCTCAACGTGAGATCGAAGATCTTGCACTTCGCTTCATGGATCTTCCTAACAGTGTAATCAACTCAAGAGTTGCTAGCATTGAAGACCCAATGGCTGAAGAAATTGATGCTATGCATGATATGTATGCAGAAGACATTGATCCAATGGCTGAAGAAGTCGAAGGTATGATGTACGCAGAAGACCCTATGGCTGAAGAGGTTGAAGGCATGATGTATGCTGAAGACCCTATGGCTGACCTTATGTATGACGACATGGATGACGACATGGGTATGATGGCAGACCTTATGGATGACTCTATGGATGATTCTATGGATATGATGGCAGACCTTATGGATGACTCTATGGATGATTCTATGGATATGATGGCAGACCTTATGGATGATTCTATTGATGACGACATGGATATGATGGCTGACCTTATGGATGATGACATGGGTGATTCTATTGATGACGACATGGGTATGATGGCTGAAAGTCTTTTCGCTATGGAGCATGACGCTATGGAGCATGACGCTATGGAGCATGGCATGTTTGCAAGCATTGATGAGCCTGTAGCAGACGACATGGGCGACATCATGGCAGACTTGTTTGGAGAAGAAACTGAGAGTGAAGCTGATATCCTAGCTGACGAAGTTGCTAGTCTTAAAGCTGCAAATGCCAGACTAGCTCGCAAAGTAAGAAATCTTAGCAGAACTGTAAACGCTTCTAAAGCAGAGGAAGTAAAAGCAGAAGAGACTGAGGCAGAAGAAACTGAAAGCACCGAAGAGAAAGTAGCTCGTATCGAGAGACTTGCAAACGCTTTAGCTGACTACATGGCTGAGATGGAGCGTACTGCTGCTGAAGAGGAAGAAGCTAAAGAGGAAGAAGCTCCTAAAGAAGAAGCTAAAGAAGAAGCTCCTAAAGAGGAAGCTAAAGAAGAAGCTCCTGCTGAGAAGAAAGCTTATAACTCAATGGCAGATATTCTTGCAGAGCTTGAAGTAGAGAGTGAAGAAGTTGATCCTATGGCAGAAGAGCTTGAGCCTGTAGCTGAAGACCCAATGGGACTAGACAGTGTGGCTGACATGCAAATTGATGCTCGTCTTGCTTCTATCTTCACTGCTGGTGAAGAAGGTGAAGTTGCAGAAGAAACTGAAGCAGAAGAAACTGAAGCAGAAGAAACTGATGCTGGTAAGAAAGCTTCATATCGCCCAAGCACTCAAGCTCGTCAAGCATCTGTAAAGACTCTTGGAAACATCAGTCGTGAAGCTTCAAGCTCTGATGAACTCAGCAAGCTTTGGGAATCTGCTCCAGACGTAAGCAAATTCTTCGGTTAATCCGAGAATTGTTTAATAGTTTGTTTATAGCAAACGCATAACTAATGGAACTATTGGGGTTGGGTTTTGACCCACCTCTTCTTTTATTAACACACTACTCACTTGATTACAGTGAGTATGAGCAAATCACATAGGAGATTAACTATGGCTCTACTTGGACAAGCAAGTGGTGGGTTCACTGAGAGCAGCTCTGCTCTTCGTATTTTGCACGTTGGTGTTCGTAACACTGTCGGTCAACTTACAGAAGACAGCTTCACTCAGACCAACCCCCCAATCGAAACTACTGCTGCTAGAGTAAGTACTTCAGCAGGTCTTTTAACCAACGCTCTTGGTATTCTTTCAGGCTCTATTGCATTCGCAAGACCTGACGAGGGTGCTAACTATCATGGTGGTCCTTCTGCAAGAGTTGCTGCTAGCGACCGTGTTCTTGGTGTTTTCATCAACAATGCTTCTGGCAATGCTTTTGAGAACCAACCTGGTGTAGCAAGCAACAGAGGACCTTATGTTTCAGCACAAGGTACTTATGCTAACCGTCTTTATGAGACATCACAAACAGGTGCTGATGTTGCTCTCACTTACACCATTGGTGAATCACTATTTGCTTCTGTAAATGGTTACTTAACTAATGACACAAATGAGAGAGCTTTTGATGAGACTGTTATCGGTGTTCTTAAAATCTCTCCGGACTCTAGCTCAGACGAGTTGGTTTACGATCAACGCATCTGATAGGAAAGGAAGTATATTATGAGTAATACAGTTGATAATTCAGTAAAACAAAAGATCATTAGCGACTACATCAAGACCCCTCAAGGTCGTGCAAAGCTAGCTGCTTCAATGACTCAACCTCTTCGTCTTCGCCGTGACTATACAAGCGTTGGTCGTAAGACCTTCCTTGTTGAGCAACTTCCTGATGGTGCGTTGCCTATTTACGACAAAGACCCAGACGTAACAGCTTTCGTAGTTGGTGAAGAAGGCGAGAACATTCTTGCTATCACCAAGCCTCGTCGTGTTATCTTCCCTCTCTTTGAGATTGCTTCTAACCCTGAGATTCCTTTAACTCAGATCAAGGAAAGACGCTTCGATCTTATCGAGAGAGCACAGGATCTTGCTAGAGCACAAATTCAGGCTGCTGAAGACGAGCGTGTATTCGCTATTCTTGACGCAGTTGCAGCTAATGGTTTCGACAGCGTTTCTGGTCAAACCAATGCTGACATTCCTGTTATCGCTCCTCTTAATGGTGCTGTTCTTGCTGACGCATACAGCCTAATTGAGAGACATGACCTTAGAGTTGCCCGTGTATTTATGAATGCTAGAGACTATGCTGACATTCGTAAGTTCGGTCGTGACATTCTCGATATCGAGAGTCAAGCAGCCCTTCTCAAGACAGGTCTACAAGCAACTCTTTGGGGTGCTCAAATCATCACAAGTCGTCTTGTTCCTGTTGGTACAGTTTATGTTTGTTGTGAGCCAGAAATGTTCGGTCGTATCCCTGTTCGTACAGAGTTGACTGTTCTTTCTGCTGACGATCCAAAAGCTCGTACAATCGGCTTCTCTTGCTTCGAGAATCTAGGTATCGGTGCTTATAACCCTCGTGGTCTTGCTAGACTTACTGTTACTCGCTAATCATTAGCTAAGTAAATGACCTAGAGTCTAGGTCAAGGGTTATCGAAATTAAACCTCAACTTCTTCTGGGAGTTGGGGTTTTTTTATTTATAGTCCTCCTTAGCTTTGATACTACTTAAAACTTGATCATTCCAAACCCTAGTATTTCGTTTATAGCTCCCATAGACAAAACAAGGAGTAAAAAAAATGAAGCTGTTCAATACAAAAAGAAGCCTAGCAATACATCCAGGTAGTCTTAGACTAAACCACACCAAGTTCTTAAACGATTGGTCTAGAAGTAAAGCAGGACCTAAAGATTTTGTTATCTTCTTTAAAGGTGGAAAGTACCTTAAAGTCTCTTTCAACCAGAACTCTCCTCACTATAAGAGATCTGTACCGAAGTTTGACAGAAATAAGGTGTTTGGTCTTGCTACTAAAATTCCAAGAGATGGGAAATGGCAATTTGTAGCTTATGTTTATGACAATGAACATAATCTGAGACAACTAACTGTCACAGGAGAAACCACTGCCAGAAAAGCTCTCAAAAAAGGTATTCTTGAAATGAGAGAGTATTATGTTCGCATAAACGGACTCCTTTTAAGAAGTCCAGAAAAAAAACTAGAAGATGCCCTCAAGTCACATGATTGGTGGCACATGATGAGCGATGACCATAGAGTATGGAGAGCTGGTGAGAGTAGTATGGAGAAAATCAAGAGCCTGTTAGATAAAGTGGACGATGCCACAGGTAAAGAACTTTGGTTAAAGTATGCACCAGATCAGTTTAAAGGTTATTATAGTAACAACTCTTAACTTTAAGGAGATGACTCAATGAGGATCTTTCTGTTTTTACTATTCTTGACCCTTCCCTTATCTGCTCATGCAGAAGAAGAACCTATACATAGACCTTGGGAAGCTAGTCTTGGTAATACCCAAATGTTTATTGGCTGGTATAAAAAGGGTTCTTACCCTGTACCAACTTCTTCTGCCACTTTAATTCTTTCAAGAGAAGTGGTTTTTGACTTCTCATTGTGGGCTGTATTCAATCTCCCTCTTAATTCTAACAGAAGAGTTACAGAAGAGGGTTTACTTGTAGAGAGCCAAACACCACCTACTTTTATGTTAGGTCTTAGTTATGAGTTTATCAGGTATGGAATGAGTGAGGGTAGGAGTCTAGGTCTTGATGCAGGATTTTCTGTAGGTAGACCTCTAACTCTTGAGGGTCAACTCTTTCCTGTAGGTGCGTTTAGATTAAAACTCCTTACAAAACAAGATAGCTCTATGTATGCTGGAATAACAACCTCACCTTATAACCCAGAGGGTGATTTGGTTTGGGGCTTGATCTCTGGCATGGGATATAAGTTTTAAAAAAAAGTACCCCCCTTTAATTAATCAGATAACAATAAGTATCTATTTTATTAAAGGAGAAAAATTATGAATGAGAAGATTGTATTAAGTATTTTGTTTGTTCTAGGTATTGCAGCACTTGTCTATGGTCTTAATAGAGAGAGCCTTGAAAGTGCTGTAGGTGAGGACAAGACATACAGCATTAGCTGTGAAACCCCAAAGGGTTGGGTAGAGTACAAGACCCACAGAAAACCTTTTGAAGCAAGTTGGAGGCGAGGTGGGGTTTGGTATTTTGAAACCCTAGAGGGTAAGAACATTACCTCTACCAAGTGTCACAGCGAAGAATAATAAGTTATCTCTCTAAAATAAGAAACCCCATAGGTTTTTTTGATAATAGGCTTATTAGCAGTCATTAATCAAAGGAGTGTAAAAGATGAAGAAATCTGCAAATGAAATTATTCAAAATCTTGAAACCAGAGTAGCCCAGCTTGAAAAGAAGTCTGCTCGAAAGTTCTCCCTATCCGCAGACTACCATTATGTGTTTAAGCGTAGTTATTATGCTAAGTCTGTAGAGCGAGTAGACCATTCTAAGGTTCTCTTTGAGGGCCCTAAAAAGAAGTTTATTCCTCAAGGTTGGTCATATGGAGTTGATGAGATCAATTCTTTTGTTGAGAGAGATTTGATTCAGGAGATTGGTAAGATCCAAAAAGAGATCGAGGAAGTTTTTTATGCAAGTGGAGTTGACCCAACAGAGTTAAGGGAAGATTTCGAGGACTCTGGCAACAAGTTTGAGTGGGTGTTGGTTGCTCAAGGTCGTGCGTATGAGGGAGAGGTTTTGAAACTCGCCTATGTACGCATTAAAGATAAGACCTACAACTTCTATGTAGCACCCTCAATCGAAATTAAGGTTCTCAACACAAAAGGCAGGGCTGTTAAGGCAAACTACATCCTTAATACCCTAGCATCCGAGCTAGGTATGAGAACTGTCCGTATCGGTTAAGAACGTCTAGTAGGTTTGGACTATGAAAGTGGTCAGCTAAATTAAGCCCTGCTACCCTTATTGGGTGGTGGGGGTTTTTTTTGTTTGTTTATAGTCCTAGGTGTCGTGTACCCTCACCAATACCATAAGGATTAGCTATGAGAAGAATAGCATCAGAAATACTCAGAGAATTAGAGATAAGAGTAGCCCATTTAGAGGGTATGAGCCAAGATGACATGAGAAAGTCTATTGAGGTTGTGATAGAAAAAACTCCATCAAAGGTAAGAATAGATTATGTTGAGTTCCCTAAAACCCAAGAAGAGTTTTTAGAGATAGAAGCAAAGAACTTACCTGTTGTTTTTTATAATTGCCCTCTTGGAACAGAGATGGCAAGCCGATTAGATTTATTTAAGTCAGGCTTTAATCCTGTTGTGCAAGCAAGGCTTGCAGACAGAAAAAGCAAAGATATTGGTGAGGAAGTAGATATTAATCTCAAAGACCTTTTAAGGTCAAATTTTAACAATGGTACTCGATATGTAGGAAAACAACGTCTTATGAAAGTAGGTTTGAAAAAACTGTTGGGTGTCAATCTTTATGAGAGAGGTCAGATTCTAGATGGGATGGAGGTGAGTTCTGCAAATATGTGGTGTGGGCCTAAAGGTTGTATTACACCATTACACCTCGACACAATTAACAACTTAGCATGGAACATATACGGACAAAAAACATGGTTTTTAGTGAGCCCAGAAGATATGTACCACAATGCTTACTTAGAGCCATTCAAAGAGCCTTATGAAGAAGACTACAAAGGTGATTGGGATAGGAATGATAATAAAAGATCCCCTACTTTTTCAAAGATGACAGGGAATCCTTTAAAAAGCTTCGATAAGTTCCCGAAAGCTAGGGATATAAAATACCACAAGGTTGTTTTTCGGGAAAATGAGATACTGTATCTTCCTGCCTATTGGGGGCATTATGTTAAGACCGACTCTGACTCTTTGATGATTAACCACTGGTATGATGAAGTGCCAATTATTCTTAGATCTGAAAGAAAATAAATTAGAAGAAGCCCTGCTACCCTTATTGGGTGGTAGGGGTTTTTTTTTGTTTATTAACTTGTGTTATAAGTAAAGAGAATAACACAAGGGGATAATCATGGAAGCTCCAGAAATAGACAAAAGAACTTTAAACTTCAAAGACAGGTCTTTGTCAGAGTTTCAAAAGTTAATCAAGTCTCTAAAAAAGTACTCTGATCAGATTAAATCAGAAATAGATGAGGACACCAAGAGACTTAGAGAACTGAAGATTCTTTTAGAGAGCCTTCCTCAAGTTAGAAACTATATTAGAAAGTTTGTAGGTCCTCTTAGAGAAGATACGTTTAAGTCAAAGAGGAATAAGACCCTGAAGCTATTAGCTGAGAACCTGTTAGGTCTGAAAACTTTAGAAGAGGTCTTGGCTGAAAAGGAAAAGATTGCTCTCAAGTCTAGGAGAGACATTCAACTTTATAAAGGTCAGAAAGAATACTTGAAGATCATACCTAAAGAGATAAGGGTATTCTTGCCAGATACTATCACAATAGATGTAGATTCAGAGGGTAGGGTAAAGAGAATAGGTGAGTTGTTTGCGAACAAGACTTATACGCTCACAGAAAAGCTCTCTAATCAACGAAAACTCTTAGAGAGGTATAGTGACATAAGTTCCTCACTAAAAAGCGGTCTAAGCTCAAATAAAGAGCAGGAGAGGATTTCATCACTTATTAGCTTAATAATATTAGAGACAGGTATTCGACCAGGTAGAAAAGGAAACAGAATCTTAAAAGATGAAGATGAGATTCAGACATTTGGTGCAACTACTCTAAGAAGAAGCCATGTTAAGTTTTTGAGTGATGGTACAGCCCAGCTTACTTTTAAAGGTAAGAAAGGTGCAACAAACAAAGCCATTGTTAGAGACTCTGATGTGGTTTCAGAGTTAAAAAGAATCTCAAAGAGTTGTAAGGGGGAAGACTGTCTCTTTAAGTATGAAGATGGTTCAGATTACACTTACTCCCACCTCAAAGATTTCTTTAACAAAAACTTTGAGGGTCTAAAGATCACAGACTTTAGAAAGTTAAGAGCAACAGAAGAAGTATTTAACTTACTCAAAGAAGAAAGAAACAACTTACTTTCAAAAATAAAATCCTATTCTGACTTAGAAGCAGCAGAGGCAGAGAAGAAGACTGTAGCTGAAATCTGTAAGGTTTTAACTAAAGCCCATGAGCAGGCACAGATAGCCCTGTCACATGATTCTTCTAGGACTACAAAACAATCTTACATAAACCCAGAAGTCATTCTTCACTTCTTAAGCACGGCAAACTTGAAAGGGTCTTTAAAAGACACTATTCTAAAAGGAAAGACGAAACTACACTTTGATCCTCAAATGTTTTTAAGGCAGTCTCAAAGAGTAGCTTCGTCTTTTAAATTTTCTGGTGAAGTATCAGGGTTCACCCTACATAACATGGTAGAATTGTTAGAACACATTATTTAAGGGGTTTTTTATGAGTAATGACTTTGGTGGGGGTAATGAAAGATCTCTCTATATTCCAATGAGTGAAATAGAGATGGAGTTTATCCATAGACTTGTAGAGGCAAAAGAAATCTATGTAGAGATACATGGCTGGGGTCACATCAACCAACCAACTATTACCTTTGGAGATAAGAATCTTCATGTTGGTTTTAAGATGTTCTTTGACAGACCAAACTTTCCAATGCCTGTTTACTTCTTTGATATGGAACTTAAGACTAGATCAAACATTACTCTTTTTAGGGAGAAGATGTCTGCCATGTATGGGGGAGAGCCTTTGAGTGTAATGGAGGGCTTAGAGCTTGATATGGTCTGGGATATATCTATCAAATACATAGACCCTAAACTAATAAAAGCCTTGATGCCAAACACTTTAGGTTTAACAACAAGGCTTCAAGATACTGCCACTCATGATATTACAGTGACAGGTAATATGTCTCTGAATCGAGACTTAAAAGAAAAGGCTTACCATTTAGATCAAATGGAAAAACTAATAAAGGCCGATAACATGCGAAAGATAAAGACTAACTCTTAAAGAGACTTGGATAGTACAGTACTAACTGTCTCCCATACTTTCTTAGGGTAGACCAAACATACTTTTGAAGATCCACATCGTTTTCAAGTAGTCCACTAATACGAATATGTCTCATATTGTGAGAGTCTGGCTTATTGAAACCAACATTATCTTTCAAGGAAGCACCATCGCAACGCTCTAGCATTAGATTTAATGCGTCAAAAATATCTTGAGCTTGCTGAGAGTCTGGTGTAGGCAATAGCTTCGAATCGCCAAGAGATTTCTTAATAGATTTAACTTTCAATGAAGCTTGAGCTTTCATGAGCTTATCAGAAGCTCTTTTAATTGCTTTTTCTCGAGCTTTCATTCTAGCTTCTCTATCTAAAACACTCTCTTCTTTGATTTGAGAACTAAGGCCATTCTGGTTGCTATTTGGTGTATATTCAATAGAGCCTTCTGCATCAATTGCAGCGTGGATCATTTTAGCCTTACTATCTAAGATGTTGTATAAGTGAACATCAAGAGAGCAGTTGCTTACTAATCTGATATATTGAAGATTAGAAGCAGTCTGACCGATACGACAAATTCGATCTTCAGCTTGTAGATTAAGAGCAGGATTCCACTCTAGGTCTACAAAAATCATCTTACTTGCATTTGTAAGAGTAAGACCAACACCACCAGCTTTGATTGTTAAGGCAATGCCTTTTAGAAATCCATCTTGAAATTTATGAACAAGGTTATTTCTTTCTACAAGACTAGTATCAGATGTAATCACACCCCATCCATCTCTGACAGAAAGAGCTTCTACAGGTGCTTTATGTGCAGAGAAAACAACTAGAGGTTCATCAGCTTCTTCAAAACTCTCAACAAGATTTAACAAAGCTGGGATCTTATCTTTAGCAAGCTTTGCCCTTGCTTCTGAGAACTCTTGGAAGTCTGGCAAGCTATCTTGGACTCGAACATCTTTAATCTTCTCATATGCAATCTCTAGCATCTGGAAAAGACTTTGATCTTTCACTTCTACAAGCATATCTTGATATTGCTTAGGTGGCAAGTCAGTTAAAACATCAGACTTGAGTCTGCGTTTCATAACTTTCTTTAACAATAAAGGAACTTCATTAGTAGGTGTTCCAAATTTCCAGCCATACATTCCTTTAGAAGCATTCATGCTAGAGGTGAAGTGATTCCAGCTTGTAAAGACCTCTCTTTCCATATCGAAAGAGCTTAGAATACCCCATAGATCCATACCCTTTGATAAGATTGGAGTACCTGTCATTGCCCAAACTTTACCACATAGCTTTGATAGCACTTTTGTTCTTTGGCTTTTCTTTGCCTTTGGGTTTTTACAAACATGTGCTTCATCAGCAATGAGGATTGTTTCTTTCAAGAGAGGCTTCCATGCCTCTGGGCAATTACTTGAATTACCATACTTATCAAGAGGGTCAAATACTTGTGGTAAGATGTCGTAGTTGAGGATAACAACCTCACCTTTATCAGGTGGGAAGAATGAGTTCTTCCCATTACAAGTGACAGAAACTAAATCTGGTCGCCATTGTCTTACTTCCTTAGCTACATTAGCTTTAAGGGTAGCAGGGCAAAGGAATATTGCTCTAGCATCCTTTGGTAGAGCTAAAATAGACTGCATTGTCTTACCCAAGCCCATATCATCTCCAAGAAGTGCCTTTTTCTTTCCAGCAAGAAACTCAATACCCTCAAGTTGGTAAGGGTAAGCACCTACTGATTGTGCATTATCAATAGTGTCTTGGTAGTCTGGGCTTACGCTAACTTGATCAAAGCCCTCTGGCATCTTCAAGTTTAGCTTCTTGCAAGACTCTACTACAATCTTTCGATCTTCAGGCTCAATAGAAACAGACCAGATTTTAGTATCTGGATTAAACTTAGCACCTGGAATTGTTCTAATTACAGGGATTGCATCCCAATCCACAGGGTTGATTAAGATATTACCCTCTGGAGTAATCTCTCTTTTTGGCTCTAAAAACTCTCTAAGCCCTTCAACCATGTCTACACAAATACTGCTGCTACATACAGCTTTATAACCTTCGTTGAAGTACTTGTATGCAAATCCTTGGCCTTCGGCAAGTGGTGTCTTACATTTCGCACAAAAAGAGTTGTACTTATTCAGAAAAGCCTTTTCTAATTTTCCATTCTGAGAAACATTTTGTGATCCCCATTTAAACATAACATACCTCTTTCTAATAACTCGTAATATATACTAGTATTATCGAAAGAAGCTAAGGGGGGGCATATATTTATAGTCTTAAGAACCTTTTCCATCCACCCATTGCTTTTTCAGAACCGACAACAAGAAGGGAGATCAGCCAAGCAACCAGCATCGCTTGATACTGACCTGCTGTGAGGTAATCTTTAAAAGTAAATAAAGCAAACAGAGAACCTAGTGTGCTGTGGTCAAAGAACATGAAAACTGTTTTAACCAAAAGCTTTGCTTTACTCGCACTTAGTTTTAATAGGCGAACCATTGTTTTTACAAATGTAGCTTCTGCTTTTTCATAATCTAAAGGGGTCTCTCCTATAATCCTTTGTAATCTCCCCCCATGAAAGAACATCCATTCATCAATAGTAAAGATCAAATCCTTGTAGTAGTTCTCTGGGCTTGTTTTAACTTCTTCCGCTTTAGCTTTCTTCTTTGCCCATGTCATCAAACTATTCAAAGTATATTTTCTGCCGTTCTCATTTCGAATTGTAATATTTGATTTTAGTTTTTTACAGGCAGTGAATCTCACAAGCGTTAAGTTGTACCTTTCCAGATCTTTAGCTAGAGCTTCTTCTGCTTTGTCGAAAGCAATATCTTTCCAATAGTCAAGTTTAGTTTCTAATCCCTTTCTCATCTTTTCTTTATCTGCAGCAGGGATTTCTTTTTTCTCAAGCTTCTTAAGAAGTTCCATAAGGTAATCAGATTTATTAAAGAGAGCAGAGATTGTAGCATTGTTCAATAAAGATGCTTCTCTTACATTTGAAGGTATTGGCATTGGGTTGAACTTTGAAGCTAATTCAACCATCTCCCTATCTTCATGGACTAACCTTTGCCTATACCAATCACCACCCATAGTAATGAGAGCATAATTGGTTCTATCAAGATTTCTTTCTAACTTAGCTAAGTTCTTTGGCAGGGCTTGTAAGTTATCACCGATGTGCTTATAGACTTCTTCCCTCAAAGGAGATTTCTCTAGTGAGCTAAGAAGCTGGTTGACAGTTAATCTGATAATGTGTGCTTCAACCCTAGCTTGAGAGACACCACTTGATAAGATTGACCAGCTAGCTTGGCTTGAACCAACTCTCTTAAGTCTTTGTAAATCACTTTGGGCAGACTCCCAGAAAAGGTTCGGAGCTTCCATTGTCTTGAAAAAAAGAAAAAAGAATCCAGACCCGAAGATCTTTAAGCCAATCTTTAATAGGAGAGCACCTACTTTCCCATACCTCTTAAGCTTGTTTTTCACATATCGAATCTCTGACCCTTTCTGTGGGTATTTAGGTTCTTCACCTAAGAGAGACTGCAAAAAGCTACCATGCTTAATCATCCATGCGTCAAAAATATCATAGAGATCCTCAGCCCACTCTTTTGCATCTTCATCATTTCCAGGTGCAGAGAAGTTAGTTTCATGTCTATATAAGAATGTTTGTATTGAAAATACTTCACCAGTTAAGAAGGGAAAGTCACTCTGATCCGCATAGGGTACAAAGAAAGGCTTTTTTAGCCTTAGCTTTATATTCCAGAGCAAGCTCTTTTTCAGATCAAAACTAACTAAATCTATACCTAAGGGCTTTAACGCTTTCTTCAAATCTTCCTTAGCAATTTGGATTTCAGAAGCTTTCAACTTCTTCATTTCTTCTAGTATCTTCTTTGCTTTCTCGATTTCAGTGTTCATAATAACTCCTACCACTTAATCTTGAACTTGATTTTTATTTGAGTGTCTTCACTGACGACACTTTCGGGAGGTCGAGTATCGAAGTTATAGTTCAGCTCATTTACTACTGAAAATACCTTATTGATCTTGAACTCAATAGACCCTGTAGTCAGTATTCTGTAGTCTGAAAAGTTGTTAAACAAAGGCTGATAATAGGTGATAATCTGACCTTTGATGTGATCATCCCAACTTTTTCCAATCTTCAAATAAGAAGTCCCTCTCGGGTTTAAAGATTTTTTATTTGAACCTTTAATCTTCTCATAATCAGACATTCCCCCTATGCCCACAGCTATTAATTCTTTCAAGAAAGTAAATCTTAAACCACAACCTGTGAGCTGTCTCAAAGTAAGGAGTTTAAAATCATCTTTCTGGAATTGAGTGAATACCTCTGTTCCTAAATTACTCCACCACATTGCTGTCCATCTTAAGTGAGAATAAGACTCGTTTTGAAAGGTACTCTCTTGGTTTTCACCATGAGAAGTAGAGCCTATAATCAAACCATGATGGATATCTCCTACAAAGTCTAACCTAAGACCTGCTTGGTATTGAAAGACACTTACGTTCCCTCTTTGAAGGAAGAGACTAGATTCCACAGACCCATGAGATCCTTTAGGTTTAGAACCTCGATCACTTTCAATATTAACGACCTGCCCATAAGAATATAAAGGCAGAGAAAGTAAGATAGACAGCAACAAGTTTCTCATAGCAAATCTACTTCAACTACAGGAGGGTGGTTTTCTAAAAGTAGCTTTGCAAAAGGACATCTTTTTCTTTTAGCATAGGCTTTCAAAAAAGGAAGATGTTCTCTATCTCTTGTGTGTAAAGAGTGTGCAATCTCTCCAGCATATAAAATGAGGTCTGAAATTGACTTGTGACAAGCTTTTACACAAGAAGGTTTATATCCCATAGGTCCTTTCAAAACCCTAACAGGGGCTTTATTTATGAGACATTGACCAGAGAGTGCTTTTGCAGCAGGACATCTACTAACATTCCCTCTCATGGCAAGATAAGAACCAGATTCTTGGTGCTTATTCTCTAGAGACCTAGACATAGACTCAGTTTTCTTCTGCAACTTGCGTATTGCAGATTCGACATCTCTTTGCACAGCTTTACTAAAACCAAACATTCCAGAGGCTGCTTGCTTTTCCATGTGTAGAGAGGCAACTCTTTGAATACGATTCATTATAGCCACCTTGCTTTCTTTTTTTTAACAAAGCGACCTTTGGCCATACCATCTTGAAGATTATGCTCCTGGATGTTCTGATTTAATCTGGCTGGGTTGAGTTTGCCTTTATTATATGCACCCTCATAGTAAGCCATTTCAGGATGTTTCTCTAAGTGATCTTCCCATTCTTTTTTAGTCCACTTACGACCAGCCATTCTTTCCTCTTCTTCTGAAAAGAGGTCGAATGCAGACTTGTGCTTTTCTTTAACATCTTTATACTTTTCAGTATTGGCATCAAAGATTTCTGCGTCTTCTGGATTTTCCTCTTTCCACTTTAACCACTCTTTTCTTCCTTTAGGACCTTCATGGAAGCGATTGGTCTTGTAGAACTCAGAAAAGTGTTCATCAGCAAAGCGATGTGACCCTTCATGGAAACCATCTTCGTGGTGATGATGGTGATCATGATGGTGGTCGTGATGGTCATCATGATGGTGTGTTTTATGAGTATCTCTATACCCAAAGTATCTCGCAACATCAGTAAGAGCAGCGTGTGCGTGAGAGATTTTGTCTTCTACCCAATCATCTAAGTGGGGAGAATCTTCCATCATCTCCATCAACATATCAAGTTGGTCATGCATCTCCCTAAGATTTTGCCTACTCATGTAAGAGTGGTCATGCTCATCATGTCCAGCATATTTCGAAAGATCACTATCTTCTGCCCAGAAGTGATCTTCGCCATCATATAAAAGGTAAGATGCATTTTTCTTGTTAATGCCCTCAACTAAACAAGAGCTGTCACCATAGCTAACAACATCTCCTTCAGAAAAAGCCATTCTTGAGGGGAGTGTGCTGTCCTCATAGTCTTCTTCTAAGTAATCATCTTCAATCAGCTCATCCTCAGCGAGGAAGTCAGCAGCTCTTTTATCGTGAAAGTATTCTCTTTCAATTTGGTCAAAAATATCATCTCTCATAATTCACTCCTTAATATTAAGTGACTATGTAGAGATATAAACAAACTATAATCAGAGAATTAAAGATCTAGGTTTCTGTTCTTTGACCAGATTTAAGATTTCTTCTAGGGATTCGGATTCTATTACAGAAGAACCATCAGACCTTAAGATATAGGTTTTGGTTTTCGGAGAGTAAGAAATACAAAGATCTATCTCTTTCTCTGTTTCGGTTATCTTTTGAAACATGAATAGGAATTCACCAAAGAAAGCTTCACCAGAAGAGACTACCTTATATTTTGCAGTGTTCTCGGACAAGAACTTTCTAATTTTGAAATCTATCTCTGGAAACATAACTAAAGACCATATGTTAAAACCTATTTCTTTAACATATGACCTAAAGGAAAGGGTCTGTCAAATATTTTTATTAAAGACCCATCTCTACTTCCATGATCATACATTCTATTCTTCTGATCTCTTCATCTATCAAGCCTAATTTAAGGGTTTCCATGATATGCTGTTTGTTTGGTCTCTTATTCGAACCAATCATCTCATAGTATTCCTTATACAGGTTAAAAAGTTTAACTGCTTTAGATTGGGCATTGATGTATCTTGAACATACTTTCTTAGCTAGTTTATTTACCATTTTAAAATTCCTTATCAAAAATAGGTCGGACATTAGGTCTGGGGTATTTTAGTTTGATCTCTGCCTTCACAGGAAGGTAGTCTCCTACAGAGAGTTTATCGAAAAGAAGGTATGCCCTGTTATATTCTTCGTAAAACCATTTTTGGATTTTCTTTTTCCCTCTGACTTCACTTACAACAACAGACACAAGTGTTTCATCATCATGTATAAAATAAACGAATCCCCCAGCCTCTCCTCTTTTGACACCATTTATAAGAGGCTCTATTAAACCCACTGTTTTGAAATCAAGCATAAGACCATCCCAATTTTTAGATTGGGGTTTTTTTGCCAAAGCTCTCGCCTTGTCTTTAGCCCTACTATTTGATTGTCTCTCAAGACTAGCAACTCTAATTTCGAGATTCTTTAATATTTCTCTCATAATGTACCATCAAAGTCTTCATCTGGCTCTGGTTGACCTAAAGGTTTGGTTGGACTTTTAGGTGCAGGTGGTTTACCTCCACTGTTTTGCTCAAGAGCTGTTGTTGCTACATGAGTGTATTTGTCTAATGCTGCTTGACCTAATATATAGCCAATCTGTATGAAGCCACTTGTGACTATCATGGTAACTAGAACCATAAAGGCATAATGGTCAATTTGGGTTTTATATTCCCAGACAACATAAAACATGAGGATCTTCCAACCGATGTCTGCAATCAGATAGGCTAGGAACTTCTTGCTTTTAAGGGGGAGCTTCATTACATCTTCAACTTCTTTATTCATAATCTCACCTTCAACTTAGATTTAGGGTTGCTTTGGTTTGCTTGCTGGTTAATTAAGTTTCGATTAGGGTTTCGAATTGCCAGCTTGTTCATAGATTTTTGGAAGTCATCTTCAACAGCTTGGTCATACTTTTGAGGTGCTCTGCTGAATGCATATATTTCATTCAGCCTTTCCTGCTCAAGTTCAGTCATTGAGGGCAAGAGAGCTAAGAAATCATCTCTTGCTTTCTGGTTACCATCAGAAAGAAATTCCATGATGAGGTATGCAGGCAATATAGGAGGGTTATCAGGGTCTCCCTCTATACCCTTAAGGGTATTAACCCCTGTTTTTCTTATCCAATAATTCATCACCAGACTCTTTTTCTTTCTTAGATTTTGGAATCCACTCTGCTACTACACCTTTAAGTTCCACATCTTCCTCTGTCTTTGTCTTAATAACCCCACCATAGTTGACAAAGACAGAGAGCTTCTCAATAACAGCAGTCTGGAGTTCAAAGATTTGTTCCCGAAGCATTTGCATTTGGATCTGGGCATCTCTTAACCTTCCAATAAGTGCTTCTCTATCTGCATTTGCTTTTGCCAGCTTATCCTTCAAATCTTCAACTTCAGAAGGATCACGACCAGATGCAATAGCCATCATTGATGAAATAGAGCCTGTGATAACACCCAAGATACCAACAAGGACATCTCTATTTTGATCAACAATCTGCACATAGCTTAGGAAAACTATAAGCATAACTACTATAACTAAAAAGAATACAGAGAACCACCATCCTCTTTTGACTTTCAAATCTTCTTTATTGTCATTCATGCCTAAACTCTTTTCTCAAGACGCTATTGTCTTGCTGAAAGCTTCTTTAATCATCTCAATAAAAAAAGAGATATAGTCCACCCACCAAAAATAATGGTCTACTCCCCATAGTTTTCGAGCACTTGGGTTGCTTAGGAATGGATACACCAATGCAATCATATATATAAGGTTTATGACAGCAAGTCTCTGCATAACCCACCACAGGTGTTCTTTTAACTTCCTATCTCTCATCCTGCTTTTAATTTTTCTTGGGCCACCTATCCTCTTTACTTTTTCAGAAGATGGGGGAGGCTGTAAAGACTCAATAGTTTTTCCCACAGCGTATACCTCTTGTGGTTCTCTTACACCCTTAAACCTATACAAGCCAACACAAACATACCTTGTTCCTTTAGGAAGAATTCCATTGATACGCTTTCTTAAATTAATAACGGCTTCTTTTGTTAAAAGAATCTGCTTTGCTTGACATAAGCTCATAGTACGAGCAGCTATGTTTTTTGATAAGCCTTCCAACTCCACTCTTTTAGCACCAGCACCTACAAACAGGTCATCTTGTTTAACTTCAACAATCTTTCCCCAGTGGATACCTATTCTACTGTTAAGATTCAATTTGGCAGGTATCATATCTTGATATGCCAGAGCGAAATTTACAGCATCTATAGTCCTCTCAAAAGAAAGTAGAAAGCCATCAGACCTATCAATCTCTCTTCCTTGATACTTATAAACTAGAGATCTTGTCATTCGGTCATGTACTTGAAACCATTGAGCAGCGACATGAGCACCATTTTTTTGAACAAAAGCAGTAGACCCTATTATATCTAACAAGACTATAGCTAAATATCTTTCTTTCATGTCTACTGTAATAGGTCTCATCAGTCTACTCCCACATATCTCTTATTTCATCACAGGGAGTATTTAAAACTTCGTTGGCATTCTTAATGGTGCATTTAATCAAACGAGGTCTAAAGCCTAAGCAACTTTCAATATGATCTAAAGCTTGGTCGCAAGGGCTTCTATAAGAATCTGTATTTAAACTTCCTTCACAGGACAACAATAATAGGGATATAAGTATCTTTCGCATCCTAAGCTCCTCACACTGATATGAAAGCAAATTCTTGCTCTTTGACGATCTCTAAAGGAGAAGTTGGGTCTCTTTGAATAACCCATCTTATTCGATAACTGCCAGGTATGAAGCCTGCTGAAAGTCTTTCTGAAACATAATAGATGCCAGCTTGATCTTGAAAAGGTATTCTATTTCCCAGACCTACTCTCCACTCTCCCCTGATAGGGTCTTTCCCATAGAACTCGTAATAAATAAGATGAGGTTCAAAAGGATTACCTAATTGGTCAAATAGGATAATGGTTAGGTCATTTGGGCCTAGTTGCTGGCCTTGTGTGAAGACAACAGACATATCAAATCACCGATATGATATTATTTGAGGGTAAGGTTTGAGCTGGTGGTCTTACTGATATTGTCTGCTCGGCAAAAACCTCACTATCGTCTGCAACCAACAGAGCCTTATATTCAACAAAGAGTGTCTTCCCAGAGCTATCACTTGGAATCTCTAGTTTAGTGACATACCTATGTGTCTGGTCTGTCTGTTGCATTAAGACAGGACCGCTTAAAATGGTTCTTACAACCCCATTGTAAAGAAAGAGGGTCGCAGTCACATCTTTAACAGCTAAGGGCTTCGAGTCAGAGTTTAGCCATGAAACTTGACAAGGGTGCGATTCACTTGCGGTTGCATTTGAGAAGTAAGTTATCATTAGACCTCCTTTTTAGAAGTCTAATGATATAATAACTATTAACCGACTATTCTTCCTTAGCCATATAAGTCAAAGACTTCATGGACCTTATCTCATCAACAAAAGTGAGAGCAGGAACTCTTGAGGTTCTGTTAAAGTACTCTCTCTTTAGGTCTTTGAAAGATTCTTTTTTCTCAAAGACAAAGATGACCTTGCGACCTTCCTTTTCAGTCTTCAACAAAACCATACCCACAGTTTTTAAATAAGCTGCAAAGTAAAGGTCTGAAGTCTTGTAGATAGGCTCTGGTGCAAAGTCCATAGTTTAACTTCCAGGGAGAAGGGATTGAACTCGTTTAGCCCCTTTGTCGTCAGAAGGTATCTTTACCAACTTTCCTTTTTTATCCCACTTAGCGACAAGTTTCCCACCGCCCCAAGAGGCTCTGAGTTCTTGCCCATCTGTAGTGAGGACTCTACCCTCAAAGGGTTTTTTGTCAAGGAAAGCTCCAATAGTCTTCTTATCTAAAAGAGTGATTTTCAATTTCTCTTCTTCCTAGTTTAATGGTTATGGTTAAAGTACGTTACCTTCACCATCATATACTACCACATAAGGGTCAAGGTTGACACCATTAACTGTGCGAGTACTCTTCATAAGAAGAAGATCACCTTGAGCTACAGAAATCCAAAAGCTTGAGTCTTCTTCTAGGACTGGTGACATGATGCTATAGTCAAAGAAGCTTGTAGTCAAAGGCTGGAATGCACCCCCAACTTCAACTACATGACCTGCTGGAACAGTGTATCTTGCACCTGCAACGATTTGAAGAACATCTTCAACAGTTGCAGTAGAAGTAGCTACTCCAATACCTGCTGTAGCTACTTCAGCAGCAATCAAAGCATTGATCTGTGCAAGCGTGAGTGAGTTACCTGCAACCATTCTAGCAATGATAGCATCAGCAATATCTTTTGCATTTGCAGGGGTAATTGCAGCACCTACTGCTGGGTCAGCAGAACCATCATCAAGGTTCACTAAAAGATAACCAGCTAAACCACTAACTTCTTGAGTCACGACACCACCAACTACTACAGGAAGAGTCGCAGTCTCAACTACTCGTAAGTAGCGAGGACCTTGAGCAACAGGGTCTAAAACAGGGTTAGCTTGTGATCTATTAGGCCAAAGGTCTTTAACCATAAGCTGACCATTACTGATTGAAGCATCACGAATACAAATTGCTGGACTTGCCATAATTTATTCTCCTTTATATTAAATGTAGAGTGAACCGTCGTCACCATAGATGACGACTAAAGGTGCTGCAGTGCCAGCAACTGTTCTTTCTTGGGCTTTTCTAAGCTGACCTCTTTTAGCAGAGATCCAGAAAGAAGGGTTGTTGTCAAAGTCAGTCCAAAGGCTAGAAGCGTCAGCAGGGTCTGAGAAGAAGCCTGCTTGAGCTGGAGCACCTAAAGCTACAAAAACACCACCATTTTGGATGTCTTGCCCTGCTGGGACAGTAAATACTTTATATCCAGATACAATTTGAAGAACTTCTTCAACTGTGCCTGTTGAGTTTCCTAAAGTACCATCAAGATCATTACCAGCACCGATTTCATCTACAATAGCAGAATTGATATCAGCTAATGTTAAAGATTGAGCTGATTCCATTCTAGCAATGATAGCGTCAGCTATTGCTTGTGCCTCAGGAGCAGTAAGAGCTACAGTTGCAGCATCTGTATTCTCGACAGTAGTCAAGATATATACTGCTAAACCTGAGAAATTAGCTGTGGTGGCAAAGTTACCATCGAGAGCAACATCTTCAGTTATATCACGACTATGTGCATAAAGGTATGCAGGACCTTTAAAGTTAGGTGTGATTGTAGCATTAGATTGAGTTTTGTGAGGGTGTAGGTCTGTAATCTGAACAGAAACACGACCATCTGTAGAGTTAAGAACTCTAGGTGTACACATGAAAGGCATATTAATTCTCCTTAGCTGTAGATTGAGCCATCGTTATTGTAAACAGTGAGAAGTGGAGAGGTTGAGCGAACCCCAGCGAACAGATCGCCATTTACAGCATCTCTAACTGTGGTCAAGCCTCTTAAAGAACCCTCTGAGAAAGAGATTTTCCAAGAAGCATCATTTGGAACAAGGTTACGCATGGTTGAGCCTAAAGTACCTGGAGAGATAACAGCAGAGAATGTGCCATTAGCAGCTTGAACAGGAATACCACCTGCAACAGTGTACTCCTCACCAGCAAGAATTGAAAGAATGTCAGTAAGAACAGCAGTTGAGTTGCCCTCACCGATACCTGAACCTGCACTCACACCATTACATACACCATTAACAGCAGCAACAGTAAGACTTTGACCAGCACGAACTCTTGCAAGTAGGCCATCAGCGATCTCTTCAGCTTCAGCTATTGTCAAAGCATCTGCAGCACCATTAGGAACTGCTTCAATGTTTGCAACTAAGTAAGCTACAAGACCCTTCGCTTCACGAAGAAACTCTGTTGATGTATCAGCGTTTACTTTAATAATAGGTCTTGAAGCACCTGTAGAGCCTATGTTAGCTACACGAACATAGAAAGGACCTTGACCTTTAGGGTCATTCACAAGGTTTCTTTGTGAGTCATTTGGAAAAAGATCTGTAACTTGAACAGACCCATTTTGAATTTCACTTCTTCGAGCAATTATGAAAGGCATAATAGTTCTCCTTATATCTAGTTTTCTATTTAAGGCTAGATATAAAACAACTATTAGACTACTTTTGATTTACCACTGAGCATCTTATTGTAAATTGTGGGGTAGAGTCTTTTCCTGCAAAGAAGAACTCACCTACAGCACTTGAGTTGAGAGAAAAGTCAGCACCTGGCTTAACTACAGTAGGTGGCATTCCAACAGCACAAGAAACATAGAGATCTTCACCAGCAACTTCTGAAAGGTTTACAACTTCAACAGATTGACTAAAGCTAGGAAGATGTAAATTAACTGCATTATTTGTGAGGGTGTCTGGTAAATCAGCACCAATATCAGGTGCAGTGCCTATCATTGTGAATATTGGGGAAGTCACACTAAAGAAGTCATAAGGGACAACAACAACAATAGGACCTAAGTTTGTAAACTCCCCTGTACCCTTAATCCGACCTCTAATTCTTAGATAGCAAGTCTCATCATCTGTAGGGACTCGAGTCGTATTTGCTTTAGGTGTCGTTGCATATTCATCTAGGTTAAAAACAAATCTAGTCAGATCTCTACTATTTTGTTCAAAGTTAACCCCAGACTTACGAATAAAAGGACTTTCGAAAGTAAAGTCATACCTAACTTCAAAAATCTTAATGGGATCTGTTTTAGCGTCATCAAAGTTTGAAGCTACTAAGACCTCAATAAGATCTAAACCTCTAAGGTTTTTGTTCGGCAGGCTCATATCAATCAAGCCTTTACTTCTGTAATTTAAACTTGGTATTAAACGACCTCTACTCATTTCTTACTCTCTTTCTCTTTTGCAATAAGTGGCTCATAGGATTCTGTGCTCTTACCCTTAGACTTAGCTAGTTTTTGAGCATCTGACCAAGAGTCTACACGCTCACCATCTACATTTGGTGCTAGGGTAACACTCGGAGCATCTTTCTTCATTTCATTCTGTCTAACATCAAGCTTTTCATTCTTTTTACGCATTTGCTTTTTAATGCGTTCATTTTTAGTACTCCAACCATCTCCTTTGAAGACATGGTTTATACATGGTTTAAAAAGCTTCATGTTTTCAGTAGAGCATTCTGGACAAGGTTGTGGTGTCTTATGTTCAGACATAGAGATATAGCAAACATAGTCATGGCTGCAATTTGAACATTGGTAATAGTATTTCATAGGTTAGCTCCAAAGTAGTCTCTCAGAACCACATAAACATGCTTACACACCTTATGTGTCCCATCAGGATCTTTTTTATCTGGCTTAGTTGCCGTACCCTTTGTTTTACCATGCAAATACTCATTATTGATAGCATGGTACTCAGAGCCTTGATACTTCCAATAGTTGCAAGTACAGGAGAGATATAAGTCTGGAAACTCTTTATCCCCTTTGGCCTCTACTATAACTTCGTATTCTCCAACCTTAAACACTATGGGCTTCTTAAATACATTTTTCTCGAATTGAGTAGTCACAGCTTTAATAGAGCTTGCGTTATCTACTACCTTTTTATCTAAGTTTTCTAGTATTTTCGATAGTGTAGCTGAAGTCTTTCTCATATATCCTCCATTATATTTCAATGGTGCATATATAAAGGACTTATTAAACTTTAGAGAGCCTTTCTACCAGTGTCATAATAAACTTGCGATACTCACCCTCGCCTAGAGCTCTGTACTTAGGGCTTGAAGAATAGACAACATCTCCAAATACATCCCCACCCCAGAAAGAAGCAGCTACTTCCCTACAAGAAAAGCCTTCTATGTGCCTATCGGAGGATACGGATATGATTCTTCTTTTAACATCATAAACACACATAACACGATTATCTCTATACAGACCGCTAACATCTTCGCCTTTTGTCTTTCTACAGATAAGACCACAAGGGTATTCTTTATAGAAAGACTCCTCGTCTAGCTTTTCTTGTAAGTAAATATAGGCAGATCCCATACGAGTAGCTACATGACCATCTAGTAATGCTTCTTTAATAAAGCTAAAAGCTTCTTCACAGAAGTCTCCTATCTCAACATAAGAGAACCCCTCTGCTTCAGAGAGTGGGTCGTTCTCTATCACCCATGCTTTAATCCCATTATAGATAGTCCAATATTTGCTTTCTGGGTCTTTTTTATCGCTTGCGATATATTTCCAGAAGTCCATGTCAATCATGCTAAGACCCTTAGCCCTCATCAGGCCACCTAGCGTATCTAGGTTTAGGTTTTTAACCAGCACAACTTCTTCTTCTTGAAGGACAGGGATTTTATCATCAAGACAAGGAGTAGGTAAATTGTAAAATTTAGTGTTCTTTGGGGAGTCGTTAATACTTGTGTGTTTTACACCCTCACATATATAAGCCCCATACCTTGTGTTTATTGTTAAGCTAGGTGGGTGTTTTAATGAGTGAGAAGTAGAAGCACCTTGTGCTGTTAGTGAAGCTATCACTATCATTTTTATTCCTTTAATAATAATATATCCCCTAAAGATAATATTTTCGGAGATGCCATGAAAAATCTAAGTCTGAGACCTGAGATCGAGTTATTTAAATTCTACCTAGCCATATATGGTTTTAAAAGAAAAGGGGGTTCTGAAAGAACTTTAAAAGCTGGAGCTGATTTATTGAAGAGAAGAACTGACATCAGAAACAATATTATAAAGTCTATTGTTTCGCCTCTTACAGAAGATGTACAGGTTTTTAAAACACTCCCTAACGTATTAAGAAATAGATTAAGAGGTTCGGCTGGGTCAGAGGAACAAGCTGTTGGCTTAGGTGAAATATTTTATAGTATCTGTTTATACTACTCAAGCAGAACAACCAAGGTAAAAGAAACCCTCACAGACTCAAAAGAGAGGGGCTATTTTCTGTCTGCTCTCCAAGCCTGTTCTAAAGAAGGTGTTTCACTAAATATCTTAATGGGAGACAACCTAAAGGACAAGAGACTTAAGAAATGGGTTGAGAAAGCAAGTGTTGAAGTTAAAGAGTCTACACTTACAGAAGTAAAGGTAAATCAACTTAAAGAAATTGAGACTATCTCTAAAGCAATTAAACTTATAGAGAGCAGAATAAAGTCTCCTGATACAACAGACATTGAAAGAATTTCTTTACTTAAGGAAAAAGAAAAGAGGATGCAATCGCTAGAATCTGCAACTGAAAAAATGGGAGAGGATTCTCCAGCAGCTCTTGCGGTTGTGACTTCTATCTTGAGTAAGAAATCTGACCACTTAACAGATACAGGTAAAAAGCAAGGTCTGAGCACCGAACAAGAAGACGTTCTTGTTTCAAAGGGAGAGCTAGAAGTTTCTGCTGGTGCAGGCTCGGGTAAAACTAAAGTGATTGCTAGTAAGGTAGCTTACACAATCCAAGAATTAAATGTCCCATCTGATAAAATGATTGTAGTGTCTTCAACAAAAGAAAGTTCAGATAACCTAAGAGAAAAGGTTATAAGCTACAGTGGTGCTAATTCAACAGGAAGATTTGTTGGGGTCACCCCAGAGTCCGTTGCATTCAGTATTCTTGATGAATCTGGTTATTTAAGAGACAAGAACCTTATTTTAGAAGAAGACTTGAGCGAGTGGGTGGATGCATCCATTGAGCAAGTAAGACAGGGCGAAGGCTCTGAAGCACCTGTAAAGCAAGCAATGTTAAGGAAAGCTTCTATTGGAGAAGATCCAAGACTAAAACCTCTCCTTATTAAAGTTGCAAGAGTCATTGCTGAAAAGGCATATCTAACAGAAGCCCCTAATCTCCTGTCCTTAGTTTCTCCTGCTGTTAAAGAAATTTCAGATGGTGAGATTAAGCTTGCTGATGGCTCAGACTCTATATGGGATGATTTGAACTTTAGGTCTTCTATAAATGATTATATCTCTACCTCTCAAGGAAAAGAAATTCTCAAGTCTGCAAAACCATACTCTCAGTTTAGTAGGTTTGCATCTATAGGTTCTAAACCACCTAAGTTAGCTTCTGGTAGGAATGAATGGTTTAACTTAGGTTTTGACCCTATGAGCAATGTTTCTAAACCCAATACAAATGAGATGAAAAAGTATATCCTCCAGAAGCAAAAGCAAATGGTATCTGCTTCTGACCTCTGGGCTAAGAGAGATAAAAACCCACCTCTATCTATCAATCAACTCGAAAAGAGAATTGAAGAAGATATGAAGATAGCGACTTATGGTGCTTTTGAATATCTTAAGAAAGAACAAGGGTCTGTGGATAGGAGAGATTATGCATTACTTGCAAGTCAAGCTTTGATTGACAATCCTAAGATCTTGGAAAAGATGAATGAAAAGTATTCTCATATCTTTATAGACGAAGCTCAGGATTTAAGTAAATCTGAAAAGACTATGTTTGACTTAATCGCAGGCTCTTTAGACCCTAAGACCTTAACTCCCAAAACAGCTTCTGCTGAAAGCTATTTGTTAATAGGTGACTCTAACCAAAAGAATACTAAAACTGCAAGTGAAGCCAAAAAAGCTGTTCTTACTACTAACTATAGGTCAAGACTGAATATAGTAGAAGCAGCTAATAATATCATATCTCCAAGTCTCTTGAGTTGTGAAGCTAGTCCTTACAAAGATGGTGGAGAGATCTACTACAAGATATGTGAGGAAGGTCTTAGTCCAGGTAAAGAAGAAATAACTCAAGAGATCAAGCAAAAAGTTGAGTTTGAGGGTTGGGTTCACGACAATGAAAACCACAAGTTTGGAATTGTATGTAGATCCGAAAAAGAAGTAGTAGGGTATGCTTTAGAACTGATGATCAACAAAGTATCTTGTAGTACCAAACATGATATTTTAGATACAGGTTCTGTTAATGCTCTCACACATATTCTTGGCATAAAGTCTAACAACCCTCTTACTCAATATAAGTCTGTTTGTAATATACACAAATACTTAGACTTTAACCTGCCTGAAGACTTCAACGACTACCTTAACCCAGAGGGCGAAAGTGTATTAGATGCCCTCTTAAATGAAAGCTTTGCTTTCTCTAAGAGTAAAGAAGTGAAAAGCTATGTAGATTACTTAATGAAAGTAATTGAGTATGAAGGAGATTTAGAAAGTCTTTTAGAGTATCTGGCTTTTGAAATCAAAGATGCAGATGACGAAGAGCTTTTCAAAAAGAATCTTTTAACAAAAGAGGAAAAGCTCTTTTTAGAGAAAGAAGCAATGGGAGAAAAAGTTAGCTCTTATGAGAAGCTTGAATACTTAAAGTCTGGTTTAGGATTAGTTGCTAGAATCTTCTCAGAGAAAGATTGGATGATTGAAGAAGGTCTTGATTATATGGAGAGCATGAAGAAAGTTTCTAAAATGTCTTCAAAAGAAAGAGACTTAAATAGAGTCTTAATCAGAACTTGTGAGCAGTGGAAAGGCTTAGAGTGTAGAGATATTTATGTTTCTATGACTCCCACAAGATTCCCTAGAATAGGCTTAGATCTTCAAGGTGAAGAAAAGCTGGGTTATTTAGCTATCACAAGAGGGCAGGACAAAGTTAAAGTCCTTTGTGGAGGAGACACACCTTACTTAGTAGAGAAAGCCTGTTTACTCTCAGAAGAAGAATTCTTAAATAAAACCTCTCAACCAAAGAGTGCAAGCTTTGTTGATGCTATGACTCTTTGGTTAGAGGAGAATCAGTGATCGAGTCCTCTTTCACAAAGAGGGCAAATCTCACCCATAGAAGAAAGAAGACCCTCAAGATCTGCTACAATAGTAGCAAGGTTATCTTCTAGGGTAGAGATACTAGAGGCAAGAGCCTTTCTCTCTTTTGTGATATCTAAAGAGTCATCTGCTTTAATATCAGGAAGCTCTAAAGATAAAACAGGTTCAATCTCTGAAATAGCCCCTAGAAGATCTTTTCTTTTAGACTGAACACTTTCTAAGGAAGAAGTGTCTGGGATTGATTCAGGGAGATCTGGGAAGCTTTCTAAGCCTACTCCTATAGACATTGTAGTCATGAAGTGTTTGTTTCTTTCAATATTTAATGCAGTCAGCTCTTTAAGAGATTCTTGCAAAGAAAGATCCACATTAGGGAGTTCTACATCACCAAGATCCTCTAGAATTTGAATGCTCCTTAGATACTGATTTCTCGCATCCCTAACTCTTGAAAGAGAGTCGGCTTGAGAAAGAAAGGTTTCTGCTTCTTCCTCAAGTAGGTTCTTTTCTTCTAAGATAGACTCTAAATCAGAAATACCTTCAAAGTTAGCTTCCTTTTCTTTTTCAAGAAGAAGATCTTCATTCTTAACTTTGAGTCTGGTCTTAGCTTTTCGAGTATCAGAGTTAGCTAGGTCAGAAGCCTTTTCAAGAGCCTGTATCTTTTCTACATCTGAAAGAGCAGAAGATAAGACACTTGGGGGCATATCTAAAAGAAAGATTTGCTCAAACTGTTTAGCAACTTGAGGCCAAACCTCTTTCCCAGAAACATCAACAGAGACTACACCAGATGCTTTTACCTCATCTGGAACAGAAGAACCTACCTTGTCTATGAGTTCTCCATCTACAAGGTAGTTGTTTACACCCTTGCCTTTTCTCCATTCGATAGTCTTAGAGTCTCCAAAGTCAACAAGGACAGAAGAAAACTTCTCACCTATGCGAACATGAGAGTGCCCTCTAGTGTTAGAAAAGACTCCAGTTAAAGCTCTAGCACAGGCTGACTTACCTGTGTTATTAGCACCTGAGATAACAGTAAGTCCTTTTACCTCAAATTCTGCTTCTTTGATGGACTGATAGTTTTCTATTTTCACTTTCATATGACACCTCTAAACTATCATACCTAGAAGATAGGGTTAGCTTCCAAAAATCTCATTGATTTCATCTAGAGCGTCACAAGCGTCACCTTCAAGAGCATTTGCATCAGAGGCATCTTCCACATCTTTGGTCTTAGAAGTGAGGTATGGCTTTACTTGTGCAAACATAGTAGACAACCAATCCTCTGGGAGAAGATTTCGGAAGTTATCAAGACCTTGACCTTTATACTCTTGACCACTCTTAGGGTCTGACCATGTATACCATGCACCACCTTTTTTAATCAAGCCCACAGTGATTGCAAGCTCAAGGACAGTACGCTCATTGTCTACACCAATACCATTTACAAGGTAGAAGTCTGCTTCATGCTTATAGGCATCTGAAACCTTACACTTATCCAGAACAGCACGAACAAGATTACCTTTTACAGTATCAATCATCTTATTTTGAAGACCATCCCACTCTTTACCTCTATCCTTACCTACAACTTTAAGCATCATCTTTAGTGTAGAGTAGTAAGTCCAAGCTTGACCACCTTGTGGCTTGCGAGTAGGTCCGCCACCAAAGCCACCCATACCACCAATCGCTTCACGCAACTGAGATATACCAATGACAGCAGTGCCTGTTTTAGAAATCACACGCTTGAATAAAGGTAAGAACTGAGACCATTGACGAGCAAGCAAACCAACGGCTGCTTGGTCTCCAGCTTCTTTTTGAGCCATCTTCTCGGGCACACCTGCACCCACAGAGTCAACAACAATAAGATCAACCCCAGCTTGTGCAAACTTAACCATGAGCTTAAATCCTTGCTCAAGGGTTTCAGGCTGAAGAAGCATGAACTTGCTTTTGTCTGTGACAGGAACACCGAGTTTAGAAGCATAACGAGGTTCTACTTCATTTTCCCAGTCGATATACACACATGTACCACCTTCAGAACAAGCAGTTGCTGCTGTCTGTAAAGCGATAGTGGTTTTACCTGCACCAGCCAAACCATAAATGTTTGTAATGCGACCTCTTGGAATACCTGGACAAGGGCGAACACCTTGTGAGTTTTCTTTACCACCAATGAGGTAGTCAAGGGCAACAGAACCTGTGCTGATATGTGCCATAGAGCTTGACAGTGAGTCAATGTCGAGTTCAACAAGAGAGCTTTCGCTTTGTCCTTTTTCTGCTTCTTTTAGCACAGCAGAGAGGTCAATCCCTTTTTTTGTTTTAGCACTTGTACTTTTTTTGCTTGTGGCTTTCTTTGCCATGTTTTAATCTCCTTATTAAATACAGTAATACTCACCTTATAAAATTAAGGTAAGACCTCAATAGTTTTTGTGTTCTTTTTAGGTGGGTGTTGCTTAACCTATAGAAATGTAAAGGACTTTCAAGATGAAAAACGAAGACACCGATGAAATCATAGATTCCATACTCAACATACCTGATGTGGAAGGATTGCGTGAATGGAAGACTACACCGACACCTAGCAAGGTTGTTAAAGAAGTGAACATCATAGATTTGAAAGGCAAGAGATTTAAGTTTCCAGGTCATTTTTTAATGACAGAGGAAAATGGGTCTATTACCTTTCAAGCAAAGAAATTAAAAGAATAGTCTCTAGCGATTGTCCCCAGAACCACCAATAACACCCCTAGCTTTCCTATCTAACAGCTTGTCCATATTCTCCTCTGCAATCTGAGAGAGATTCAGACCAAGTTCATCAGCAAGACGAGCAGCATACCAAAGTACATCTCCGATTTCAGAGGACATAGCTTGTACCCATTCTTCTCTGGTCATTTTGCTATCTCCATCTCGAATCCATTTCTTCATCTTACCTGCAACCTCACCTGCTTCAGAAGCAATGCCTAGTGAAAGGTAGACCATAGCAAATTCTTGTGGGTACTTTGCAGTCTGAGCTGTGGCTTTCTGATAGCCACTAAAAGTCTCGTTAGAGAAGGGAACAAGATTGTTCTCTTTGATATATGCTTCCACACTCTCTACACTGCCAGCAGATTCAATAATATCTTTGAGAGTTAGAATTGTTTCAGATTTGTTTACAAATTTCATTTTTAGATCCTTGTATCTCTTAAAACTCAAACAAGTCTTACAGGATTGGAGTTTGCTCAGAGTCAGAGGCTTCTTCTTCCTCTTCTTCAGGGTTCAAGTTAACATCAACTCTCCAATTACCATTACGCTCAATCTCTTGAGAGAAGTAGAAGACATCTGGGGTTTGGATAAAGTATTTCATTTCTCCAGTCTTTTCATCTTCGACACCACCAATAAAGCAAAGAAGATGATCAAGCAAAGCTCTGCGGTGCTCATCATTCAACAATGCCCAACAGTCATTAGCGAGGGTGATTACAAACTTGTATTCACGTTCTCCAAGAACTGAAAGAATTGCAGGTGCTTTTGCAGTAGTACCCATGATTGGAGTCTCTCCCTTACGACTTGCTTTATCTTTGAAGATAATAGCAATGTCATCCATCACATCAACAAGGTGAGGATGGCAGTTTCCAACCAGATCGTGAAGAAGTTCATTTGTTAGGCTTGATGCTTTCCATTTTTCGGACATAAATATTTCCTTTTTTAAGAGTTAAAGATGTTTCTTGTTATATGATTTCAATCTTCATCCTTGAAAAACTTGGACAAAGACTCTCTGACCTTTATATCTACCATTGTGAGTATACTTTCAATGTATAAAAATATGAGCATCATAAAACTAGGGTCTACACAAAGATATATTCTAGTAAACAGTTTCATCTGTTCAACACTTGCTTCATTGTCTTCACTGAAAATAAAAGTAGTGTCTCCATCTTTGTGTACTACTATTATAATATCTTCTTTGCTGATGTTTTCATCTTCCATTCAAATACCACTTTCTAAGTAACTCTCTCGAATAAGATGGAGTACCTTATTTCCCACTTCATGGTATTTTGTTTTACCATTGTAAACCACACCCCACATCTTATCTTTACAAATAATGTTGTGATACCATGATCTCTCATTTTGTAGAGTAACAATAACCCTCATTTGATTGCACTCTCTATGAACGAATTCAAATAGCTTATCTGGGGGGTTTAAGTAAACAAGCTCATACCCTGCTTCCTCTAAAAGAACAATAAGATAAGTAGGGTAAGAAAAATCCCCTATATATTCCAGACACACACGCTTTCCATTTTTGATTTCAGATAACACAACATCTTGCCTCCTGTTTCTTTGACTACAGGAGGAGAGTATCTAACCTATATTAATCTGAATCTGTGACTAGGAAGCCCATCTTTCTTAGTCTTAGAGATAAGTCTGCTAGCTTTAAAGGGTCATTTGAAGTAACTATCAATCTGTTTTCATTAACAATTTGAACAGACCAGCCTTCATAGATTAAAGACCTAACAAATTTCTCTGGGAATGGGGAGTCTTTTGCATGCACAGTAATATCATATTGATGTTGCATCACACTCTCTATCCACTTTTTGACAATATTCTTGGGCAGAACAGCTTTTTCTTCTTTATTCATATGATAACCTTCTTTTGAACAAAAGAATCAGGGTCTGTTCTGAGTAATGTAAGATTGTCCCCAACTATCTTCATAGACAGATAAACATCTTCTAAGTTTGGGGCTTGAGATAAGCTTTGCATACATTTTAGAAACCTGTACCTGACTTTCCCTTGAGTGTCTCCAAGCATTCGAGCAACATGGCTCTGACTAGAGTACAGGTATAAATAAACAAGAACATCTATGTCTTTTTGGTCAGTGAAGAATCCCCTAAGACGCTTCCTAAGCTCTTCTTCTGTGTATAGGGAAATTTGAAGATAGATTTTGAGTCTTTCTATACCTCTATTGATACGATAATGAACATTAGGCTGGGTATATCCAAAGATTTTACCTAAGAGAGCTTGGCTAACACCTTTCAACAAATGAAGCTCTACCATATCTGCTTCTACTGGAGATATTAAACTCATGTGACCTAGTATCTCTTGAACTTGGTAATCCGTTTCTGGTGCTACATATGTGCTATATGAGGGAAGGCTATTAAGACCTTGATCCGAAGAGAAGATTTCTTCCATTAGTTTAGCATCCATAATCTACAGCCTCCACAGATAAGCAATTTGCACTTGTTATGATTTCCACACTTCTCATCTTTATGAGTAGCGTATACATTCTTAGGTTTTCTTTTTTAAAGAGAGAGACAACTTCAGCTTCAAAGCCCATAAACTCTCCCTCTACAATCTTAACCCTATCCCCAACATCAAACTTAGCACCTAACTCATCTGCTTTTTTTAACATATGGTTAAGGTCTTTACTCTCAATAACACCTACACTAATAAGACCTGTTCTACTATCTACCTGACTTACTATATTCGAGACTAGATAAGTTCTTTTCAAGTCATAGTAGTCAGAAGTACTATATCCAGACTTAATGAAGATATATCCTTCCATCATCCAAATGGAACGACTCCCATGTTTAACTATAGGGATAAATATATCTGATTCTTTAAAAGGAGAGTTCTCAAGCAACAGATCTTTTAAAAGACCATTTGTTGCTGCTTCCTCTCCTTTTGAGGTTATCTCTAGAATAACCCAAGAGGAAACTTCCTTCTTTGGCATAGACGATACTCGCTAGTTTGTAAGTTTTATTTTTTTATTTCTCTAACTTACTTTTTACCAACGAAGCGAACATTGACAAGGACATTGATTGATTTTCTTTAACATTTCCCTCTTTTGGTGTCTCTACGGGCAAATCTTTTTTCACAAATACGCTCTCTTGCCTTTGTGGTATTTGACCCCCATACATACTCCATTTCAAGAAATCCACTTTAAACATTGCACCCGTTGGTCTTAAAGGGGCAGTCGCTAATGCGTCAGCTAACACTAATAAATTAGTCTGATGCATATCCCATGCTTTCTCTAAAATGTCTTTTTTCCAAAAAGGTGGTGGGTTGCCAGCATTTAAGCCAATAGTAATTGCCCATGATGTTGCAGTAAGCAATCTGTCATACAAAACACCCACAGGAGAACTGCCCAAGAGATCATCAATAATGCCTAAAGCATTAGGAGTGTCTTCAATAAGAAGCTGGGAGATTTGGTCATTCCTATCAACATGAAGATATGCCCTTACTCCATCAAGACCTACATTACCATCATTTGAACTAGCTACACCCTCAATTGCTTTTAGGGCATCTCTAATATGCCCCTCTGTGAAGTCTGCAATTAATAAAAGAGCCTCTCTTTCATATGTAAAGCTTTCTTCCTCACAAACCTTAGCAAGTCGGTCTGCAATCTCATCGGACTTAACATGTTTGATTATAAAAGCAGGGGCACACCTTGAGAGAACAGTCTGTCTCATTTTCTCTGGTTCAGTAGTAGCAAAGATACAAACAAGCTTTTTGTTAAAGCTACCTTTGTCATTCTCTTCCATCGGTTTCAAAAGAGCATCTAGGGCATCTTTTGAAAGCTGATGAGCTTCGTCAAAAAGATATAGCTTCTTAGATCCTGAAAATGATGTATATGCGAGATCTTCCAATAGCTTTTTCACATCTGCTTTACCACTATTTGTGGCAGCATCTACTTCAATAAAGCTATCATGTGAGCCATCTAACATAGATTTACATGAAACACATTCATCACAAGGTTCACCATCCACAGTAGAAGAACATAACAATGCTCTTGCCATAATCCTACCTAAGGTTGTTTTACCAGAACCATAAGGTCCTGCAAAAAGGTAAGACTGTCTCCACCCTGCATCTGACTTAATAAACCCTTTAAGGGTCTTAATTGTTTCTTTCTGACCTAGAACATCACTGTACTTGTAAGGTCTGTACTTTGTATCTAAAGACATTCAATTCTCCAATCCTATATTTATATACTTACCTTTATAGGATTAGAGCGACAGATCGAATATCTATTTCTTCTTCTTTTTCCTGTCTGGGTTTCTTTTTTCATAGTCAGCCCTTGCTTTCCTCAATCTACACCTATCAGAACAATACTTCTTCCTTGAAGATGCAATTTTCTCGGAACAGCCATAGTGGTTGCAAATGTCCTTAGCTTCTGGTTTAACAGGTTCTGAAATGTCAACTAGCTTTCCTATTCTTCCAGGACATGATCCAAGCCAGCAATGGGTTTTATCCATTTTAAAACCATAAGAGGATAGTTGGTTTCTACAAGCCCACCTCTCAAAGCCTTGCTTGTCCTGAAACCACAATACATTGCATTTAGGTTTCCTGATTACTGTAGGGACTTCTTCTTCATCAATCATTTTTTCAAGCCTTAAACTTTTTTCTGCTTTTCATTAGCCACTAGGTAATATTACCACATTGGTGGTTATTCAAAGGATTAAACTATGTCAACAGATTTTCAAAACAACAGAGTCAACATTTATAATGATAACATCGGGGGTGTCTCTCTTATCCAAAGTATGGGAGATGATCTTACCATCGTAAACGCTGCAAGGGCTTCTTTAGATAAAGTAAGTACAGAATGGTCAGACAGAGAAGAAAGATTATCCAGCTTCCTCATCAGAGAAGGCCATACCTCTACCACAGAACACAATGTTTTAACATTCTGGATTAAAGTTCCTATGTTTGTTGCTCGTCAACAAATGAGACACAGAACATTCTCTTACAATGAAATATCTCGCAGATACACTTCAGATAAGATCGAGTTTTATTACCCACAAGAAATGAGAATGCAGGACACTAAGAACAGACAAGCGAGTCTCGATGAGACTTTCAACCCTGTGATTGAGTTCGATCCTTACGACCACCCACAGTTCTTAAAGCTGGACAGTGTATCTGCTATCAAGAACCATGTAAAAGAGTCTGTGAAGCTCTATGACAAGATGATTGATAAAGGGATTGCTAGAGAGCAGGCTAGAATGATCTTGCCACAAAACCTATATACAACCTATTGGGCTACAGGTTCATTGCACAACTGGGTGAATAGCTTTGTTGCTAAAAGAGACCACCCAGATGCTCAATGGGAGATTAAACTACTAGCTAGAGAAATCAGTAGACAGATTCAAGCTCTCTGGCCTAAGGCACATGAGAACTTTGTTAAGCATGGAAAGATTCCAGACCTTAACTCCCCTATTTAGAGTAAATAAACTCACCATCCTCCATTGCATTAGGAAGAGTGTCTACAAGAATTTCAATCACTTTTTGTTTAAATCCTGTACTCATTCTTGATGGAAGGTCTGGGTCTTTTCTTTTTCTCAGGTTAAATGTCCAAACCCTAAGAAGCTCTTCAGCGTACCACTTTTTCTGGTCTAAAGAAGTAATAGGTTTTCTTCTTAATATTCTATCAAGGCTTTCAAGACCTCCCTTGTCAAGAATCAATTGAGCAACTTCTTGAGGGGTCTTCTTAACTACAGGTACTTTAGGAGCTTTTCGTATCCTACCCTTAGTTATCTTAACTTTGCCTGATTTCTTGAAATACGTTAAAGTTGCCTTGAAAGTTGGCTTGAAGACGGTTTTGCTGAAAACAAAAACAACCTTTACCTGAGTTGGCTTGTTAAGTGCTTCTAAGATATCATAATGACTGACATTCAACATATTTGCGTATGTGTGGAGAAGCGTTCCCTCTATATCTTCAACAACATCTAAATAAACTGTGTCTACGACACCTGGCTGATCAACAATCCATTGTGCAATGTCCTCGAGAGTAGCTTTCTCCATAGGAAGCTGAAACCCTGATTTCTTCTCAAGGCTAGATGTTCTGGTTTCTAATTCTGCTATTTTTTCTTGTATTGTTTTCATATCTATATCTCCTTAGTTTTATAACTATAGAAAACTTATTATCATGGTCGCTATCCCAAAGAGGGTATAGAAAGCCACTTCTGAGTTTGTTTCTTCTTCTGTCAGGTTTTCAGAACCATAGTTAGTGAGCCTATAGGCATAGTAGTAGCAGGCAAAACTAACAAGTGCTGAGAATAAGCTGGCATTGTCCATGTATTATCCATTTCTAAGTGTCTAAAAACGAAAAAAGCCACATACTCGTAATGTGAATATGTGGCTTTTTTAAAAGAACCAAAGAACCAATTTAGATTTTATGCTTGAGTGGTTAGTCGGAATAGACCCTCAGCGGTGTCTTGGACATCTCCAGAGTTTCTATATACAAAGCTATAAAATAGACCTAGACGATTGAGTTTAGCTCCAGAATTCTGTCTAAGGAATCTATCTAAGTTACCCTTAGTTAAGTGGAGTTGGTCTTTGAAAAGTTTTCGAGGAATCAATACAGCAGCAACGACCTCTCCATTTTTCATAGCAAGTTTGATTTTTGCTTTAGTAAATGTTTCCCCTACAACACTCCCATCCTTTTGTAGCTTAACTTTGTTAAGACGTTCAACTTGAGCTACTTTGAGAAGCCTCTCTGTAGACTTCTTTACATTTAAGGCTTTCTTTGCTTCATCATGAACGAAATTGATAATTTGCGTAAGCATGCGAGCAAAAAGTTTTGGATCAGACTCCATCTCAGACTCATCGTACTTTTTATACAGAGCCTTATAAACTTCTTCCAAAGCAATGCTTTGATTATCCTCAATAGTGTAAATAAAGTTGTTTCTAGGACTTAGCTCTACATAAATATTAAGGTATGCAGAACGAATAGTACTCGTACTAAAAGTTTCTGAGCCATCTGTGTATGTTTCAGGAATATCATAATCAATGTCAATGCCATTAATTTTTAATGAGGCATAGATGGATTCCAATACTGAATCTAACTTATCATTCATCTCTTTTTTGGCCAATTCATGTTTAACATTCTTGTATGCTTTAATTGCATCTCTAATTTTAGATCTAAAATCACGATTTGAAATTAAACCCTCTTCCATATATCGTAAAGAGCCACTTGTGAAAGTCACATCAAAAGATTCACCTACAACATAGAATGTGATTGATCCCTCTTGACCTTCCACAGAGAAGTCAATCTCATATTTTACGCTGAAATTAAGACCCCAATCAGTTTTAATAGCGTGAGTCTCTGAGTCATCAGAAACTTCAACATCTACACTGACAACCTCAGCCATATTTCTGACCCATTTAATATGGTTATCTTCCAATAACTTAAGAAGATCGTCTTTTGCTTTGTTAAGTTTATCAGCTTTACCATCTTCTATTTCTTTAGCTGTGTTCTTGATTCCAGAAACAGCCTCTGCCACAGAGTTATATTCAAGATTCTTCCCCCAAGAGTTGAAAGACCCCTTCAAAATAGTATCTTTCTTATCTTCAAGTTCAAAAGTTACTTCGATAGTCTCTGGGTCAATAGATTCAACTGCAACTTCAATCCTATAATCCAGAGGATTGTCTCCATCTCTATGATGGAGTTTTAGCTCTACAGCCCAATCATCATCTGCAATGCCCTCTTCAAGAGAAACAGCGAGTGAGTTATAGATGTTGAGACTTCGATCTTCTTCGATCTTGTTGCCAATGGCCTTTAGTGCTTCATAAGCTTCATTTTTAGTCATGATATTTCATCTCTTTCTTTGATTAAGTGTTTACCTTATTATCAATAACGTGCGAGGGGGCATGTAATTTTTTAGCTGGGCTAAAGTATTATTTTATAAAGAAACTAAAAAAGGATTTGAACATGATAAAGCTAATCTGGAGAACAGATGTACACATGGCAGATAAGACACCAAGAAGAAGGACAGGTTCTTGGACTGATGATGTCTGCAATAAACTTAAATGGATTGGGAATCTCTCAAATGAGATAAAGGCAGACTTTGTTCTGGATGGGGGTGACTTCTTTGACGTTAAGTCTCCAACCAAGAACTCACATAGTCTTGTTAAGAACACCTTTGATGCACATGAGAATTACAACTGTCCTATATACTGCTTAGTAGGAAACCATGATGTTAAATATGGTAAATACGAATACTTGCCAGAACAGCCCTTAGGGGTTCTTTTCTCATCAGGTCTGTTCAAAGAGTTAGGTGATGAAAAAGAACTCGTTATAGAGCAATCTGGAGTTAAACTGAGGGTAGTAGGTATTCCTTATCATGGAACAGTCTATGACTTTGACCGACTCTCTAACATTAAGAAGAAAGATGAAGACATTCTCTTAGTTGCTTGCCACCTCTTAGCTAGGAAAGGCAAGACAGGTTCTATGTTTGAATCTGAAGATATAGTAGGCTATGACTTCTTAAATACCATTCCAGATGTAGATGGTTGGTTCTTTGGGCATTGGCATAAGGATCAAGGGATCACACAACTCCCTAATGGTTCAACAGTTGTTAATGTCGGTTCTTTAACAAGAGGTTCTTTGCACCTAGATGATATGGATAGAGAGCCTTGTGTTGTAGAAGTTCAAGTCCAGAAAAATAAAGTAGACTTCATTCGACACAATCTCCCTGTGAAACCTGCTTCTGTTGCTTTCAAAGTAGAAGAAGCAATCAGAGAAAAGGGAGAGGAACAAAGAATGAGTGAGATTGTAGATAAAATGAAAAAGGTCGCTACTTCTGGTTGGTCTGAGTTGACCCTTAAAGAAAGAGTTATGGAAGTAGATGCATCAAATGAGGCTAGAGAGTTAGCCATTAATTATTTAGAAAAGGTAGAATAAATGAGTTTTAATATCCCTAATGAAAACAAAGATCTCGTACTCAAGAAGCTCTCTGAGTATATGAGTGAATACACAAACCTAAGTCAAATGTTTAGCTTCTCTGGAACAAAAGAAGACAGAAGCAATTTGAATGAGTATGCAGCAACTATTTTAGACCAACTCTTTAATGCTTCTTTTGAGGGGGCAGAGAATGATTGGAACTGGCAGGCTTTCCAAGAGGTGAAAAGTAATTGGCAAGGCCAGAACCATACAAATACGAAAGAAGAGATTATAGAGTATGTTGTATACAATGTTGGGAACTATGATTCTTCAATGCACACAGGAGAAAAGTGGGAATACTTAAGAGAAGAAGACAACTGTCTAATCTTCGAGCCTATGAGAGATCACTTCTCTCTTTCAATGAAAGAGGCTCTTGAGTTAAAAGAGCAATTTAGCAACATTAAAGATATAGAGTTAAAGACTGTTGGCTTAAACAGCCAAGTGAGGCTCTATATTAGCTTGTATGTCCTTAACTAAACTAGGTCTGGACTTTATGATCTCAAGAATTTGAGGGTTCACTTTTTCCTCACCTTTTAGAATATTAAAGAAGACAGAACTAAATTCACCGCCCTTCAAAGAAGATTCTAATTTCTCTGTCATCTTCATTGTCATATCTTTTTCGATGTATCTAAAGAGGAAAGAGCTTTCTTCATTAGAAGTCTTAAGACCCTTAACATACTCTACACCTTTACCCATCCATTTAGGGAGAAGGTCTTGCCAGCTTTGGTCATCTAAGCCCTTTATGTTTGCAAGGCTTTTTTCAATAGCAGGTCTAACATTATCTTGAAAATCCTTATGGACATCTACCATCTTCTTCTTCATCTCGTCATAGGTAAGACTATCATCATCCATAATGGCATCGAGCTTTTTGTTGTATTCTTTTTCTAGTTTTTCTGGTGTTGCAATACCTATAAAAATCTGCTCCGCAATTTCTTCGTACTCATTCTCTAAAGGCAAAACTATATCGACAACCTTCCAGATTGCTAGAACAATAACGTAAGCTACTGCATAGCTAATTGCAAAAGAGAGAGCAAAGCCAGTAAGCCCAACAAGTTTCAAGCCTAGTACTTTCACAGCATATTTCGTAATAAAACCATTTAAGGTACTAGCATGCCCTCCAAAGAACATTGATACTAAACCCAGCACAAGAGGAAGTGCCTGTCTAAGGATAAAATCTGTGAACAACTTAATCATAGGTCGCATGATTTCCAAGCCAAGCCTTCGAAACGACTGGTTAATGCTCTTGCCGATAGTTTGAAATAAAACTATCGTTGTAGTAACCAGCTTTTCACCAACACTTCTGCTTTTATCAGTGTTAAAAATTTTGAGGGTGTCAAATCCATCTTTAATACCCTCAATCAAAGGGTCTCCTACTACTGCAACCGAGTGAATCATTTGTAGAGGTAGCTTTTTTGCAACAGCCTCATACTTTTGTTGTGTCCATGTTCTTTGATAGCCTTCTGTTTTGAAAGACTTACGAATACCCTCTGAAACCTGAATAATGTCAGCTTCATAAATCTCTCTTTCAAATCTAACAGGTTTGATCTTATTGTCCTCATAAAAGAGGATTTCCAACTCATGGAAGTCTTTATCTTCTTGGGCTTGTACAGTTTCTTTTGTTCTCTCCCCTGTCCTTATTTCCATGAGCCACTTTTGAAACATTATTGAAGCATAAGAGTACTTCTGTTGTAGACAATAGTTACTCTCCCTTCTCAGCTCTGAGATTTCGTGCCACCCATGAAGAACCCAATAACCAATCATTTTACCTTTTTCATAAGGGTGTGGTCCTCTCCAAACTTGATTGATATCTTCAAACTCTTTCCAATCTTGGTCAGACATATCTTTGAGGACAGTAATATTTGAGTCTCTGAGATTAACCCTTTTCTTTAGAGGGTTAATCTCCTGAATCTGTTTTTTAACATCTTCATATAAACCACTTGTTTTCTCAGACTTCATATCCAGACCGCCTTTTAGCTTGAGTTTACTTTTAAAGATAGTATAAAGAGACTATTAGTATAAGGAGAAGCAATGGACTTTGATAATGTTCTGACATCAAATGCGATGTTTATAAAAGAGTACTTGGCTCATAAGGAAATACCGATTGAAGAAGCAGAGCCTATGGTGACTTACTTTAGGATTTATGAGAAAGAAGGCAAACTTCTTGCACATCATAGTATTCCTCCATTAGAGCTTGGCGATGAAGATCCAGAGATGTGGTCTACTTTAATCAACCATAAGCTACACAATCAAGATCTACCCAACTTTATGTTCTTCGGTATCTGTGAGATTGAAGAAGAAGACTTACTGTTTGTAGTCTGCTATTTTGGAGGCGAGGGTAAAATTGAAAGCCGATTATTTGACTTAGAGCTTAAGGACATGTCTGAGTTTGATGTTAAAGATGCTTTCCCTAACTTTGACATCATTGACTTTAGTAAAGCCGATATCGCCCACTGAAAACCATTCTTAGGTATCTTGAAGCAACTCTGGAAGCAGTCTTTCCTTTTTCTTCTTTTTCCTTAGAGCCTTTGTTTATAACCTCAACATACTTTTTAGCTCTGTCTTTTACTTCATTCAGAGCTTTCTCCATCTCTTTTTCATAGGCTTCTTGATCAAAGACCCCATCCTTAATAAAAGAGGATAGGGCTTTTACTTCATCTTTTGATGGAACACTATAGATTCCTTTGTAAAGTTGATCGAGAAGATCTTGGCTGGTGACTTCCTTTGCAGATTTCTTTTTATACTGCTTGGCTTCAGCTTCATTTCTACTTTTAACATATTTCTCATGCTTATCTATTTTATTTAGATCTAAGAGATTCACTCCCGCTTCAAAAAGGAAAGGAATTGCATAAATACCACCTGCAATAGCCTTACCAGAAACAGACAAAGCTGCCCCAGCTAATCCTGTCATTGCAGAAATGCCGTACCTGCCAACCTCTTTGCCGATTTCTTTAGAAGCTTCTGAAAGATGTTCCATAGCAGTAGTCTTACTTTTCATAAGGCTATCTGTCATCTTTTCTTCTTCACCTTCTTTAAGGTCTTTCTTAAAGACTTTCTTGAAGAATTGACCCATCTCTTTTTTGATCTTCTCTTGGCTTTTAGGGTCAGGGTTTGCAAAAAGGTTGAAGCCTTTTTCAAAAGCAGTTGAGGGATTGTCTATTTTAGCTGAAAGGCTTCTAGGGATTCTTTTAAGTACCTTGACCGCACCTCCAGCCATAGTGGAGTTCCAATCTTTGAGTGCCCTTGCAGCAGACTCGTCATAATTCTCCATAATCCTATCGGTGAAGAACTCTTTCTTATTATAGTACTTTTCTTTTTTCTTCTTATAGCTCTCCAAGAACTTTTTAGCATCTTCATGCTGGGCACTATCAGGGTCAGAGGCATAAGACTCAACAGTATCTAAGTAGATTTTCTTCTTTTTATAATAGACTACCTTTTTAGCCATCTTATTTACCTTCTCTCAAGCTCAATAATTTGTTTTGTGTTGTAGATACTTGCAGGGTAGGGGCTTAGAGAGATGTTGAAGAAGAGATAATGAGAACCATACTCTGACTCCTTCTTTAAGTCACCTGCCTCAATAGTGTAAGTGCCCTCTGAAAGAGACCTACTTTGCATGGAGTTGTATCTTTGGATGGCACTTTGAAAAAACTTTAAGATAGTCTCCATCTTCCTTTCTTGACTGCTAGTAAAAGGAGTGCTTGATTCTACTTCAAATCTAAATTGAACAGGGGAATCTGGGAGTGTTTTAGGTGTTTCAGATACAACATGGTTTGCGAAAGAGCTTCTTGTCTGCGTTTCCATTTTTTTAATAAGTTGTAATGGGATGGTCTTTTTAATAGAGGCTTGTTTCTCGGGACTCCTTTTCTTATGCTTAATCTTCCTAGAGCTACCTTTAGCAACATCTCTTTCTCTGTTCTGGTGTACACCTTTTCCAGAGCTGCCTACTCCATCTTCAAACATACCAGAGGTGTTAGGGTCTCTGAACTTAGGCATCTTGTTAGAAGGTTTACGCTTCTTTTTCTTTTTTTTCCCTGCAAGCCTAGACATGTTGTCTAGGTCTCTGAGGGCGAGGTCTATCATACTAAACCTACCTGTAATCGCATGACCATCAAGTAAGTTAGCAAGCATTATAGCTTTCTCTCTCCTTGAGATGCCCTCAGGTAAAGACTCAAGAGCTAATCTAGCTTCTTCATCACCTACTGTAGTTTGAGATTGAATGCAGGGTAATACAGAAGCCATTCTTGAAGTTTGCTTAGGTAGGTGTCTGATAATCTCTGGAAATCTTGAGATTTCTTTAATGGTTCTTACAACTCTCCTACCCTCAATAAGCCTTACAGAGGGGATAGGGCTTCTTTCAAATTCGAGAGTGTAGTCTTCAATGCCAGGCACAGAGATTTTGTAAGTAGGGTTTTCATCAGTAGTTGACCATTGGTTTTCTACAATCAAGAAACCGAGGTGTCTTATGTTAGAAACTATTTCTCTAACTGCTTGAGGGAATGTTGTCCCTAAGCTAGCCATGATTTGTCTGCCATCAGGAGTAACTTCTCTGTCTATCATAAGAGCAGGTCTTCTAACTAAAAAGTTAGGCCATTTCTCAAACCACTTGTTGTAGAAGTCATCTTCCCCAACAACTCTTACAGTTTTATCTGGGTTAGGGATATTGGGGTCTGCAACATGTACTTCATAACTTCCCTTTTCACCTGTCACATCATAAATCAGAGATGCGTGACTCCAATCACGACCCTCAGGATTCCATGCAATGAGAACAGGTCTACCTGAATCTGTCCATTCTTTAACTTGAGTGAGGGTAGCTGGTGTGGTGAGGGTAGCTCTACAACCGAAGTATTGGCAGCAGGCAAGTACTTCTTCCCACCTTGATCCTCTTAGTGCTTGAGCACCAATGATCTCATTAACAGTTTCCTCATCACACTTTACACCTAGTGCTTGTAAAGCCATGCATGTAGAGGTTGCAACACAAGTGAACTGTGTTCTTTGTCTAATTGGCTTAACATCAGCTTTTGCTTTTCTTCTCATAGGTCTACTCCTTTTTTTCCAGCTAACTATAAAAGGAGTATAAATAGAAAGCTATCTCAGATACCTGGACACAACTCTTTGTATAGAAGACTTTCTTCTTCTAAAGAGCCTATCCAATAAGCTACCCTCTTCTTTTTTCAACTCTTCGATTTTTGTTTTAGCAAATTCTTTAATTTCATCCACCTTAGCTGTAAGGCTTGGGTTTCTAGATTCTGAATTTTTTGACATACTATCAAGATCTATTAAGAGGTCTTTGACCTGCCTTATAGACCTTGAACTTTTAATCTCATCTTCTCTTTTTAGAACATTGCTTGCGAACTCTACAGTTTGCTTAAAGGCTTCGACCTCTAAGAAGAAAGCTGATTCTTTTCTGATATCCTTCCCAAGTACTTTCTTCATTTCAACAATCCAAGAGTTAACAATTCTTAGAGACTCTTTTAGTTTTGAGTTAGAGATCATAGAGGGGTCTTTTTTTACTCGAAGTATAATCTTAGCAACTTTTCCTTTAATCTCAGTAACTCTGTTTCCTTTTTGCTTTTTTGCAATCTCCCTCATCTCATCAGTCATGCCCTTAACATCTCTCATTTGAAAGATTCTGTAGGGGTCTATTCCTTTAAGACCATTTACATTTCGACCTGATAAAGAAAAGGATCTAGGGAAATATGTATTTTTAAACTCAAAGCCATTAAGATTATAGTTTTTAATGTGGGCACAGAATGTACCTCCCTCAAAATAAAAACTGCCCTCTGATTGAATTCTAAGCTGGTCACAATTAACATCACCCATTTTTGTATCTTTAAAAGTACAGTTCTTGAAGATGAGTGTGAAGCTTGAGCCTAATGTCCCGAACCTACAGCTTTTAAAGTGACAGTTCACAAACTCAAAAGAACCACCTCTCTCCTTTAACCTCTCAGCTCTCTGGAAAGAATTTTCAAGACCCAAAGAGTGTGAAAAATAGGTATCTTCAAATATTTCTCCACTAACTTCACCACTGTCTCTCTTTCTTTCTTTTCTCTCACTCGCATTGTCGAAATCATAGAAAATTGCTTCAAAGACAGTTGAGTTTTTTACTTGGTCAACCCATTCCTGAGAAGACTCTTCTTCTTTGTTGTAGAAATCTTCATTGAGGTCTTCAAAATGGGTAGAAGCATCATCATAGCTGTCGAATTCAAATTTCTCTACTTCTCTAGACAGCTCTACCTTACTCCCCTTTATAATTTGATAGGTTATGACAGGTACATAATACACTATAGATTTATCATGTGAGGGATTGCTGAAATTGAAATGCTTATGTGAATTTTTTCTCATAGTCCGATACTCCTTTTTTTTTGAGGGTTTTATAAATAAGGTATTAGCTTTTTATAGACTATATATAAAATCACCTATATGGTCATTGACCATATAATCCCCACAAAGAAAGGAATTGTATGTTAGATACATTCGGATACCACCACACTTTATTAAAAGCTCGAGAGTTCTTCCTATCAAAAGGACTTATCGAAGTACCTGTTCAATCAAGACTTTCTATTCTCGCTGCTTGCGAAGATCCAAAAACAGTCAGAACTTTTGAATATGATAACATTATTTGGCCTCTTCCCCAGACTGGTCAAATGTGGCTTGAGCATGAATTGTTAAAAAACCCGACACAAGTTGGGTTTTTTTGTGTCTCCACATCATACAGAAATGAGCCAAACCCTATACCAGGTCGTCATGAAAAGATCTTCCCAATGCTTGAGTTTGAAATGAAGGGTAATCAGGAAGACCTTATTCAGTTTGAAATCGACTTTGTTGAGTTTTTACTTGGTGAGAAGTCTATTGAAGTAGACTATGAGGACATGAGTGCAAAGTATGGTGTTTCTATTTTAGAGAATGAGCATGAGGAGCAAATCTGCAAAGACCATTCTGCTTCTACTATCCTAAAAGATTTCCCTAGAAGAACCAGCCCTTTCTGGAATATGAGAAGACATGATGGGACAAAAGAACACTACAAGAAAGTAGATGTTCTTATTGATGGTATTGAAACCATAGGTTCAGCAGAGAGAGCAGTAAGTGTTGAAGAAATGAAAGAGGACTTCTACACAATTTCTGATGGTGAATATGCAGAGCTTCTATTTGAGAAGTTTGGCAAAGAGCGTGTAGAAGCAGAACTTAATGAGTATCTATCAAACGATTTCTTTGAGCGTTTTGGTGGTGGTATTGGCATGACCAGATTAGCTCAAGCATATAACAGAAGATTCCTCTAATACTTTATTTGTCCTTTTCTACTCTCTGAATCATATAAGAAATGATATATACAGAGACAAAGGATAAACTAAATGGAACAGAAAATTGCTTGTGAAGCCATTGTAGAGGCAATTAAGAAAGACAATGCTCGTAAAGGGTCGAAGAGGAAAAAAGTAGACCATTGGAAAAAGGCTGCTTGTGCTTCTTTAGAAATCAAGAAGATGGGCAATGCAAGATGGACAGCGATCTTGGAGTATGGCTATAAGAACCAATACTTCAAAAAAGATATGTATGGAGATAAAGAGATTCTCTCTCTTGCTGATAAAGCTCCTATTCTGGACTTCTTATCTTCTGAGAAGCCTATTGTAGAAGAACCTAAACCACCTGCTAATGAGAAAAGAGATTCTAAGGGATATAAGCCCTCAGATTATCTTTCAGGGAATATTCTCAAGACTTCTGCCACTAGACCTAAATCTATCAAAGAAAACAGCCACAGAGCAGATTACGCACCCAGAGAGGGTGATCTTATGTGGGCTATCTATCCAGATGGAAAATTAGTCCATGTTGAAATCCAAGAGGTCAGCTTTGGGCTTCATGTAGTACCTATGAACAAAAAAGATGGTCATTGGAGCTACCTTACCTCAAATGATGTATTTGAAGATAAAGACTCTGCAAAGAATGCCCAGAGCGAGAGAGTTATATCCAGAGACAAAAAAGGTATCTATTGGTCAAAAGACGCAATGGGTCAGGAAGAATATGCCTTGTTCAAAGAGTATGAGGAACACAGGGAAGAGTTTAAAAGATTTTTAGAAAGTAAGAGCAATGAATCTAACGAAAATAGTTAATGGTAAAAGGTCTATAAAGAAACTACCTCATTGGTATTGTCTTCAAAAAAGCACTCCAGAAAGCTGGTTTGAAAGGTGGATTACTTTCACCTGCCATTTAATGGTAGAGCTTGGGTTTAAAGTTCAAAAAGATACAGGAACTGTAAAGTTAAAAGGTATTGGATATAGTCAATACGTTATTTTTGAACACAAAGATATAGGAGAACTCTCTTTCTATTTTGAAAGGAAAAGAGTTCAAGAAGGTGGGATTATCACCATTAAAGACGTTATTAATGCAGGAGATGATTTTACCATTGAGGTAGAAATTAACACAGTCGCTAATTGTAAACTAAACCCTAATTCTTCCCCATACATGAGCAGGATAGATGTGGGAAGTTCAATGATTGAGACAATCAGAAAATTTTGGATAGAAAAGTCAAAAAAGCAATGAATATAACGGAAATAGTTAATGGTAAAAGGTCTATAAAGAAACTGCCTCGTTGGTACTCCTGTAATAAAAGTACCCCAGAAAGATGGTTTGAAAGGTGGGCTAAATTCACTGATGATTTAATGATAGAGCTTGGATTTGAATCCTTACAAGATTCAGACATTATGAAGTTTGGTAAAGGCAAGGCATGGAGCAGAGTTCTTAATTTTGAACATAAAGAAATAGGCTCAATTGAAATCACTCTTGAAAGAAAGAGGTCTCAAGATGGAGGATTGATCATCGTTAGGAACACAGCCATACCAACAGATGGTGCTGTTGAGGTAGATATTAACACAGTCCTCAAGAATCCATCTATTAACCACAACAATCCCTATATGAGTAGGGTAGATGTTGGAAATGCAATAATCAGCTCTATTAGACTCATCTGGCGAAAAAACCAATAAGACTATTTTAGGTGGAGTATAAATAGACTACAAAGACCTTAGATCTTTGTAAGAAGAAGCCTCTCAAAGTGGAGTCTGTCTCCTCTGTTTAGTTTCTGCTCAAGCAGGTTCTTTATCTGCTTCTCAGTCAGAGCTTCTTGATTCTCTATCTTTCTTAAATTCTTTGCTTTAGAGAAGTCGCAGTTGTCGAATCGACCAGAGATAAGCCTAACACCTGTGAAGTCTGTCATCCAGAATGTAGTGTTCCTGAAAACACAACTTGCAAAGATACTGTTCTTTAGAGAGCCTTTAGAGTAATGAACACCTATGAACTGACATTGGAGAAAGTCACAGTTAATGAAATAGTTGTCTTTAAAACGCTGGCTTATGAACTTTACTTTTTCAAAGCTCTTGCCATCAATTTTCAGTCCTATATTTTCTTCTGCTTCATATTCTTTATTTGAGAATGAATCAGTAAGAGCTATTTCTTGTTTCTTTTCTAATTTAGACAAGGCTGCATCGAATTCTTCTTTAGTAATCTTACCTCCCATGTAGATTTTATTTAGAAATTTATACTCTCTATAAAAAACCTTATCCATTTCTTTTTCCAATTGGTTGAATGGGATTGAAGATGCTTTTTCAAGTCTGGCGATTCTGATCTCAAGGGATTGTATTTTATCTTTCATCTTGTTTCTTTCTAAGTTTAGAATACAAAAAAATATAGGGTCTTAGATCTTTGTAAGAAGAAGCTTCTCAAAGTGGAGTCTGTCTCCTCTACTAAGTTCCTGGTCAAGCAAATTACTTATCTGTTTATTAGATAATACGTCTTTATTTAATAGTTTTAAATTCCTTGCTTTTCTAAGGTCGCATCTCTCAAATCTGACTGATTGAAGTCTAGCACCCTTAAAGTCTGTCATGTAAGCTGTGTAGTCTTTAAAAACACAAGCTAAAATAAAAGAATCTACGAAAGACCCTTTAGAATCGGATGTTTGATAAAAATTACATTCAGACAAAATACAGTTTAAGAAATGAGTATTCTTAAGTCGCATTCTTCTAAATGTGACCTTTTCAAGATCTGATCCCTCAAACAGATTATTTGTAAACTTGCCACCTTCAAATTCATAATTTTTGATGTCATGCTTCCCTGTCACACCACCGATAGAGTCATCCATATTCTCAAGATAGTCATGAGAATAATATTTCGTAGAATCCAAATAGTAATCATCTTCCCTAGTCAAATCATAGAAGGTCTGCTCCTTTGGGATCTTCTTATTGTACTGTTTCCTGATTATCTTTCTTAGTTCCATTTCGTCCTTTGATGGCTTCCTGTATTTATATTCATTGAGATTATATGGGAGTGGATATTTATTTTTTGACATTTCTATCTCTTTCTTTAAGTTGGTTTTGTCTACATAGAGTGTGTGTATATAAATAATAAAAAAAAGGGCTGACCCCAAACAAATGGAAGCCAGCCCTTAGAGCGTAGGCGAAACACCTACTTGACGAAACCAGAGTTTATAGCTTAGAGCATATCCTCTAGGATGTCATCTGCATCAAAAGATGCTTGGAAACCACTGTTATTAGTAGCTGGGCTACCAACAGAGCTGTTATTTGAAGAGAACTTCTCAACAAGCTCCTCATAAGTGTAAACATTTACAGAGTCTTGGATAGTGCTATGCACAAACTGTGCTCGTTTTACAATGCTGTTAAAGAGTTCTGGCTTCTTCTCTGAAAGAGTTTTCAACAAGCTCTCTTTACGAGGTGTAAAAGTCATTTGGTGCATATCATTAGTAACAGAAATACTTAGATCATGCTGTGAGAAAGGATAATCTCGAACAAGTGCACCAAGTTGTGCAAATTTAGTCTTAGTAAAGCCGTAAGACTTTACTTCAAACTCGCCATTCTGAACTCGGTTCATATCAACTTGACCCTTATGGTCTAAAGGCCAAAGGACAAGAGTTGTATACGCTTTTGTACTTGCCTTTGCAGGAGAGCCATCTCGATTTGCAGGGATCCCAGGAATCTTAGCGAATCGTGGTTCACTTACAAGGAACTTACCAACACCTTTACCACCCCACATTGAAGTAATAGGGATAAGCTCTGGGTTAGTCTCATTACCATCAGCATCTACAAATTGTAGATTACCTTCTTTTAGACCTGGCAATGCCACAAAAGAAACTCGATAGTTGTCACCCTTCTTGGGCTTAAGTTCAGTACCTTCAGTTGAAAGCTCAGAGGGAGTAGACCCTCCTAGTGTGAATGATGAAAATGACATCATTGTCTCCTTACGTTATATGTTTAAAAAAAGAGCTTTGGGTTTTCAGAACTATCTGCTTTCCCTTTGCTCATAGGTCTTATACAATATATGAATAAGGAGTGAAATTATTTTTCACCTCTAAGAGAAATAATCAAATACCTTGAGGATGAGTTGCTTTAATTTCAAGAAGCCACCAAAGATAGACTTAAAAATAGTCTGCAAGAAAATAACTACAACAGCTAAAGTAGCAATAGCTAACATAGTAATCTCAGGCAAGTAGTATCCTATTGCAACTAAGTCAAAGTCAGAGAGTGGAGCTGCTACTTTGGTTTTATGGCTATCTAAAATATATTCAATCTGATTTACAGGGTTTGAACCAGCTTTGGCTTTAACCATTTTAAGATACTTTTTAAAACCAGAAGATCGAGTGACTGATGGGAAGTGCTTAAGGATATTCTTCTTTCCTGCACTATGAAATACATCTGAGACTCTTTCTTTAATCCTCACAAACTTTTTAAAGTGTTTTGAAGTGATTAAATCTATCTCAAGCATTGCCACCTTGTCCTCAAGGATAGCGATTTTCTCTGATGCTGTTAAGATCTTCATGTTAGCTTCCAGACTTGCCCATGAACCAGCCAACAATAAATGTCACTAAACTCATCCAGAAAGCAGTTCCAATTGAGACATCAAAGAAAGCTTCTTTGTTTTGAGAACCTAGCTTCTTAATACCTGTCACATTAAGCACCCATACAACAATAGAACCTACAAGAAGGCAAGCAACAATAAGAATCTCTGGGTTTAAAATAAACTCCATCAAGTCAAAGCTTACACGATTCATTGAAGCCATTCTTCTCTGAGCGTTATTTCTCTCTTCAAGAATAAACTTAACTTGCTTTACAGGATTAGAACCTACTTCCTTACGAAGTGCAGCTAAAGCTTTTTTAAACTCAGGTGTCTTTGAAACACGACCATACTCTTTTGCAACTCTTTTTGGACCGCCTGCTTTCTTGAAAACTTGACCTACTTTACTTTGAACACCTTTGAAAGCTTGAAGGCCTTCTGAAACCTGTTGTCTCATTTCATCAAGAATGGCTTGCTTTTCAAGTTGAGCAACTCTGTTCTCAAGAATTGCAATTTTCTCTGATGCCGTTAAATGTCTCATTGCTTTTTCCTTTTGTTAAAGATTATAAAGGACAGCGTAGGTATAAATAGACTATAAACGTAATATATTTTAAACAGGAGGCTGCATGAGAGTTATTGTAGAGGGGTTGATTGGAGTAGGCAAAAGCACATTCACAACGGAGTTTGCAAGAATACATAAGCTAAACCCAATGTATGAGTCTGTTGATGATAATCCTTTTCTCTCAAAGTTCTATTCAGACCCAGAGAGATGGGCTTACACTCTTCAAATGCATTTCCTCTACGACAGATACTCAAAGCACCTTCCAGAGAACATCATCTTAGACAGGTCTATCTGGGGTGACCTTTGCTTTGCAAACATACTAAGAGAAGATGGTACTCTGACAGAAGAAGAGTATGAGTCTTATTTGAGCCATTCAAAAGTTTTAACAAACCATGTCCCTAAAGTAGACTTGTGTATACACCTTGATGTACCTGTCTATAAAGCAATGGACAGGATTAGTAAAAGGGGGAGAGGTTTTGAGACTTCTATTTCAGAAGATTACTTGGTTAGGCTCAAGAAAGAAATAGACTCACTCCCCTCTTTCTTACCCTCTGACATTAAGTATGTTAAAATTGATTGGGAAGACATGAGCCTAGATGAAATATCTAGATATATTTCAAATATAGATTTAAAATAAGGATACTTGACCTTTCTCATCTAGCTTTAGTCTTTCTTCTTTATATATTTCGCAGCTATTTTCGTTTACTTGTTCCCTTAAGTTTGAAGGTGCTGATCTGCCTTTCCTCGTTGTATTCGCTTGTCTTCTTAGTGCTTCATCAGACCTTAAAGGTAAGGAATCCATAGTGTTAGGGGTTGCCCATATAGATTCCTCTATATCTACACCCCTCTCCTCAGCTTCAACTTGAACCTGTAGAGTAGGTGCGAAGGTCTCTTTGCCCTGCTCTAAGCGACTCTTCATTCTTGAGATATAATGACGTAGGTTCTCACCCCTCTGTGAAGCTGGAGGAGTTGACCAATTCTCTCCATAAATCAACGAAGGCTCTTCTTGCAGTATCTGGAACAACTCCATTTCCAAGCATTCTGAGCTCATCCGTTCTATTATCAAAGGACTCGTACAGCTTGGTTGCACCCACCCTATTGGAAGCCCCATCAAGGTCTCTACCCACCTCGGGTTCAACTTCATTGCAGCGTCCTTGCCCATGCTCACACGATCTGCGAAGTTCAGAGAGTGTGACTCCCCCACCCCTTTCGCTTTCCTTCGACCCGTCATTGTCAGAGTTATCTCTTTGTGGTGTATTTCCTGCGTTGTTGGAGTTGGCCACCCATATAAAGGGATGCTCGCTTCCTTCTCTTGAGTCTCCTTCAGGAGATCCTGATATATCTCTATTGCGTGAGGGTTCACCTGCTCCCGTAGATTGCCTGGATGGGAGCGTCTTTTCCTCCCCCCTGCTCTTGCTAGTCTTCTCAATGCCTCGTCGCTCCTCTGGTCTAGATGATCGAGAGTATTGGGAGTCCCCCAGAGTGACTCTTGGAGGCTCCCATGAGTATTGGTCTCTTCCTCTTGAGGATGGGTATATAGAGCCACTTGTGTCTCGGTTTCGGTCAAGGAGTCCATTGACCCATTCCAAGCTTTCTCTTTCGGTACCTCTTTTAATACCAAGAATGAAGACTCGCTTCCTTCTATGTGGAGCACCGACTTCTCTCGCTGAGAATATACCTGCCGTTGCTTCGTAACCCACCCTCTCCAATTCTCTAAGAACATGGAGCAAAACCGATGTTCCTTTTGGATCTGACCAATCATCTGATTTGAGTTCTGCTGAGAGGATTCCTTCGACATTCTCAAGGAAAATAACGGAAGGTTGAGATACTTTAACTCCTCTGATGATATGTGGGAAGAGGTGTCTTGGGTCTGAGTCTGCTTTTCTTTTTCCTGCTGAACTAAAGGGCTGACAAGGGAAGCCTCCTGACAAGATATCCACTTTTCCACGAAAGATTTCCCAGTCGAGGGTTTTAAGATTCGACCAGATAGGTGCTGGCTCAATAAACCCTTTTTCCATCTTTGCAACCAAGTTGCAGATTGGGAAGCTTTCGATCTCCACATAAGTGATTGTTCTGACATCTCCGAGAGCTTTTTTAAGTCCGATGTCGATTCCCCCATAACCTGCACAGAGTGATAGGTGTTTAAGTTCTTTGGTACTATCCACATTAATTTCTCCTATAATAACATGCTACACTTATATATTATACCTAAACCCCCCAGACAAAAAAGCCCCACTTCCCAGTTAAGGGAAGCAGGGCTTAAAAAGATACCAACATAGAACTTTTAATTAGTTTGTTGGAGGACTTGTTCTCTTACACTTTTTATGGAAGTCAATGCTGTGGTATGACTCTCCATTAGATAGTGTCCATCTCTTCTTTGAAGTGTTTTTTGCTGTCTGGACTCCATCAATGCCTTCACAAATGTATGTTTTGTGCTCTTGCATCTCTGATACAGAAGCAACACACAAGTACATCATGAAGAAGCCAATGAGGAGTCTAATATCATCTCTTAAAAGACCATACATAAAGGTCGCAAGAGACATTAGGAAGAACACACAAAAAATAATTGTCTGACCATCTTTCATTTTAAAAACCTTTCTTAATAATTTAATCTACTTAAAGTTATCTGTCCAGAGAGGGGGGGTGAAAAAACTTAACCTCCGCTTGCTGGTAATAAGGCTATTATCTAAAAAATGAAGAAATTGTTAAAAATCTTATGCTAGCCATTCCATTCAAAATTAAAGAATGGGCTATGGAACATCCCTTTAACTTTCCATTCCAGAAGCCAGCTTTCGTCAAGCCTATCTGAATATATTTTTATAGGCTCTTTGTTTTTAATAGCTCTAGCAAACTCATTTTTCTTGACATAGAGCTTCTCATTCTTAGTGACCCTAGTAGGTACACCCGTGCCTCCTAATGGTCTTAGAAGCAAGTTTGTTGTATTTGGGAAATAAACCCCATCCCCCATATTTTTTCTAAGGAATGTTCTAATGTGCTTGTACCTGAAGTACGCTTTGTTTTTATTCCCACCAAAGAAAAAAGCTTGCTTCTCTAATCTGGCAATACGACTTTCAAGGTTTGCGATGCTGTCCATGATCTCTCCTCTTCTTTTATTCAATAAGGAGATGCCATAAAGAGGTTATTAACTAGAAGCCCAGCCAAAGAAAACAAAGCCTTTGGTCTTGTTGCTTAACTTACTTTGAACCAATTTACCTCTTACAGTGTAGGTAGCAAGTTTAGAGGAATCTTGATAAGACATACCTCCTTGGTCTTGAACCTTTAAAATACGAATAACTTCGTCTGGGTCTATTCTGTTTGTAACTTGCATAAGCTCTTTCAAACGAGCAACAGCTTCTTTCTTTGTAGAAAACTTCTCAGAGGTGTTACTAGACCTCACAAAGTAAACATCACCTGTTGGTTTATGTGTTACAATCTTCCTTTTCCCTGCTGGTGTTGTCAGAACAACACCATCCCTCCAAGAAATCTCAACCTCAAGGATAGCTCCTGCTCTTTTTCTTTTGAGTTTCATCTTCTCTTCGACAATCCTTCGTGCTTCATTCCCATCTTTAGCTTTAACTTTCACTTCAAAGTCCTTTTCAACAAGCACTTTTTTTTCAGCGAAAGCTACACAACTAGCGGGATCCCACTTTGTAATTTTAAAATTATTATCCTCAGCATACTGATGAGCTTGTTCTTCAGTCATAACTTGACTAGTAGCCATGACAAAACTGTCTTTTTCAGCAATAGTTCCAGTATAGCCTCTGCTTCCATACTCATACCTTGCATCCTCCACAAGGGAATTAAATACTTTTCGAGCATCTGACCCATAGCCAACTTCGATAAATGATTGTGCACCCATAATAGTTTCTCCTATTCTATTGTTTCTTATATACTATTTTTATATAAATAGACTACAAAGTAGGAAAAATAAATGCCCACTATGCCGAGATATTTGACCAATCCCAAGGTTGCACTGAGTCATGCAATCAAAGAACTGAGCGATTAATGGGGAATCTTCTGTAAGAACTTACATTTAAGATTGAATAAACAATCTACCACTTACGAATACCGAAACACTTGACACTAACTTGTTGAGTACTTAGATTTGAAATATGTAAAACTTTCCTCAAAGGAATCAGACATGAAGAAAACTATTCTTATCGCAACTCTTTTTATGTTCATCTCGTCAGTTGCTGTCGCCCAAAGCCCTATGGCTCGTTGGAACGGACTCGCAGGAAGTGGTCATCAGGGTGGAAGCTCAAAGAGCAGTGGAAGCTCAAAGAGCAGTGGTGGCTCAAAGAGCAGTGGAAGCTCTAAGAGTGGTGGCTCAAAGGGTGGTGGAAGCTCTAAGAGTGGTGGCTCAAAGGGTGGGAAGAAAGGGAAATAAGAATTTTCTTATAGGGACTTGGTACTCACAGCTTCATAACCTCGCTTGCTGCCAAGCTCCCAATCTCCCCTCTTCAGCAACAAACTCTTAGCCTTACCCTTGCCTAAGATGCAAGTCTGCTTGAGAGTGTGGTTTCTCACCTGTAAGTTCGCACTCTTAAAGGTATAGCCCTCCTCTAACTTGTCCAAGTAAACCTCACGAGGCACAAGCTCTACCTCACCCTCTAAGTTAATCAACTTCACAGGCTTCAAAGACCAATTCCCCATCTGACCCTTAGACTTGGCCTCCCGAACACCCTCTAACTTAGAGATCACATCATAGTTGACCCTCTCTAAGTCATAGTGAGTTCCAAACTTGAACCCATGCTCCAAAACAAGATGCTTCACCACATCATGCTGACCACAACTATATATCCCAATGTCCATATGGTGAATGTTCACAACACCCTTAGAGCAAAGCGACCAACCCAGCCTAAAGTACTCCGCTAACTGCTCTCTTGGTATCTCGATCTCAACTCCGTCTTTCTCTACCTTGATCGGTTTCATATTTCCGTCCCTACATTTACCTTTCCACTCGATATTGTCATACATAACATCTCTTTGCTTCTTCTTAAACGAGGGGTCCTTTATAGTCTTAGTATAAGACTCATGCCACCTCTGTCGTGCTTCTCCCTCTCTTGAAGCAAGAACCTTCTCACGATAGCCCTCATCCTCCCATAAGGATTTCGTCCTCTCACTCATCTCCATCCTAACGATAGAGTCCGAGCAATAATGCTTCAAAGCGTTAGATGAAGAACCCATACCCCCACTGTTCATGTTCAAACAAAGTGGGTCGTGGTCATCACCACCGATATACTTCTCGCCCACAATATCTGCCTCATAAGCGTAAGCTTCACTCTCCTCATCAAACTCCTTTAAGATTTCTTTCTCAAACTCATTAGGGTGAGCTTTCATCTTACGCAAAAGCAAGATGCCAGAGCCTTGATACTTACTTCCATCTGGATCTCGATCAGAGTAAGTACCCTTGCCGATGTAATACTCGCCTGTCCTCTTGTTAAACTGACGATAAACATAATAACCTTTAGCCATCTCAAATGCCCTTTCAAAGTATTTATTGAAAAGTGTACTTGAGTGCTAAGATTTAGTCAATCCTAAAATGCCCACTATGCTGTGATTTTATCCCAATCCCACTCGCCCGAAAGACCATTATTTGAATAATCTGAGACAACCCCCTCAAAGAAGTTCTTAAAGCTATCACCACTTACGACCCAATCGAGCCATTTTAGGGGATTATTTTTCTGACCGAAGACAGGTTTGAGTCCGAGTTGTAGGAGTCTTCTATCTGCAAGGTATCGAACATAAGTCTTAACCTCTTGAGAGGTGAGACCTTGAAGTTCTACACCTTGGAAAACAAGATCTACAAGAGCATCCTCAAGCTCAACGGCTTTTTCATAGTTTGTGTAGATGTAGCTCTTGAGCTTATCTGTCACAACTCTGGGGTGTTCCTTGCAGTATTCCTGAAAGAGCTTAGTCATACCTTCTACATGAGTGCTTTCATCTCTAATGCTCCATTCAACAATCTCACACATGCCTTTCATCTTCCCAAAGCGTTGGAAGTTGAGCAGCATAACAAAAGCAGAGAAGAGACTCATGCCCTCATTGCAGACAGAACGTGCAAGTTCAAATGCAAGGTGAGTGGCCTTCCCCAGACCCTCAGGAGCTTCTGTCATGAATTCAATCTTCTCACGCATCTCATCAAACTTGAGAAATGCGGAGTATTCTTTTTCTGCAAGACCCAGAGTATCATTAAGTAAAGCATATGCTCTCTGGTGAGTACCCTCTCTATTTGCGAAAGAGAGAAGCATATTCCTAATCTCATTGTTCTTAAACTCTTTAATAAAAACATCACAGTAGTTGCCACCGACTGCAACATCACTCTGGGTGAAGATTCTTAGGATTTGAGTAATGAAATCTCTTTCTTGGTCTGTAAGACCTTGACCTTTCCATTGGTTTACATCATCTTGAAGCTTTGCTTCCCAAGTACCCCAATGGATTTTTTCATGTTCTTCACTGATCTGCATAGCCCAAGGGTATTGGAATGGTTTAAATGCTTTACTGAAACTTGTTAATCCTGACATATATCTTTTCCTTTTGATGAACACAGCTCAAAACAAAGCTGCTTAATACTGCCTTTAAAGGCATCTTACCTGTGTGCTAATAACTCTAAATCTTTGAAACAATATTCTTGCACTTTAGAGTTGGTAACAATACTAGCAAAATCAATATAAGGTCTAGCAGAAGCTAGATCATTATCCTTACATTATTCCTCAATGAAATTAAATCCCTAAAGCCAGATTTAAATTTTGAGTTTTTTTTAGACATAAAAAAAGGCAGAGGGCTGTGAAGCCTCTCTACCTTTTCTAACTCTTCCTACTACAACAAGAAGTAATCTACACTCATTATAGGGTGATGGCAAGCATAAATTATGTCCATTCATCAAATAATTCATCTAGGTTTACATCATCAACATTTGTGTTGACCTTATCTAATGAAATCTTTTCAATCACAGCAATAGATGCGGTGTTATTTGTAGGTAGTTCTTTTCTCTTGGTAGAAGATAGAAGATTGACAATCTCCTCTCCAGAGGTATTTTCTTCTTTTTCAACTCCCTGAGAAACAAAGTTATCTATAATATCATTTAAGCCAGTGCTTGATTCTCGGTTAATATTAAACGACTTAGACCCCCATCGTTGACCTAAAGCAATTTGCTCTTGGCAAAGCTTAAGCTGATCTCTGAGTCGGCCTTGAATGTCTTTTAAGTCTGACCTTTTTGCTTTGATAACAACAAGCAGGTCTTCAAGGTCGTGTACAGAGAGACTAAAGTCATTAATCTTACTTTGAATATGTACTAGTCGAGTAGCTGCTAGAGCTTCACGTTCTTTTTGACTTCTACCAGACCTAACATGAGGGTCATTTGCAATAAGCTGAGTCTGCTCGAGAGTATATTCAGTTTGCTTTACAAGCAGAGATCTCTTTAGCTTTTGCTGGTTATGACTTACTTCCATAAAGATCTTCTCTGTGGCAGAGAGAAATCCTCTAACTTCACTAACTTTATAGTTTAGTCTACTTGGACCAAACTCAATAGGGTCAGCATCTAGCTGTACATCCATTTCAGATAGTTTTGTATATATGCGATCAATGTACTCTTGTGTAATCATAGCTCTCTCCATCATCATTACTTTTCTCCTGCAAGCAAGAGTTGTTTGTAGTTGGCTTTAGTTCCTGCAACCGCTTCGTTCATTTCATTAACAGAAATAATACCTGATGCACAGGCTTGTCTAAAAGCTAGCACATTAACTTCTAAAGACAACAGGTTTGAAGCAATCCTTGCTTCATCTGTTGAGAGACCCTCGTCATAGTTTGACACCATAGATAAGAAAACATCACCACCATTACGGGGTACTTTCACTATACGACTTGCAGTGATCTGCGTAATCTTACCTTTTTCTCGAATCGTTTCAATTTTTGTTTTTAAGTTATCCAAATCAATATCCTTTCTCATTATTCTATGTGTATTATAGGATTGACTTGGACTCCTCTTAATTTAATCTTCTTCTCTGCTGTAATATTTGCCGTTTATATACTTGTGATGCTGGTGTAAAACCATGAAGCAAAAAACAACAGCACTTGTTACCAATAAGATTAAGATAACAAGCAATACAAGAATCGCATATGTCATAAAATTCACTTAAGCCTCTTTACAGTCAAAACAGGGTCTGACCCCTCTACTTTAATCGCTATTCTAAATCGTTCCTTATAAACCAAATCCCCATATTTGTTTCTTCTGCCTTTTGCTGAATCATGATCTAAGACTTGGCAATCAGGAATTTCATGGGTATCTAAGTACTCTTTAAGTACCCACACTCTCCTATAGTGTGAAGAATAATATCTGGGGTCTACTTCTTTTCTATTTCTCTTAACAGAAGAAGCCCATTCTGGCTCACCTCCAGAGATATATGTGATCTTATAGTATTCACCATTTGATTTCTTCACTTTTCCATAGAAAGGTGTTTGAGCGTTTTTCTTTCTTGAGGCCACTCTAGTTTTCTTAGTAGTGACTTCTTTTGATCTTGCATACAGAAGAGTCTTAATCCCTATATCCATAGCTTCTCCCATTCTGGAGAGTTCCAGATTGAAGCTATCAGAAGTCTCTGCTTTGAAAGAGTAGTTTCTATCAACACTAATATCAAACTCGAAACCAAGACTCTCTCCGAGTCCGAGTTGAATAAACTCTATCTTCTCTTTCAGATCTGACATATCTTTTGCATACAGTCTAGCAAGAGAAAAGGTACTTTCATGATTTGGTTCAGATACTAGATGAACAGCAATAGGATTTCTAGTTCCTAAATACCTTTCAAAGTGATCTTTTGAAACTTCCCATTCCTGACCATTCATCTTTTCAAAGTTAACAATCAGGACACCACCTACTTTTGATTCGTTCGCAGAAAACTTGTATCCACTTTTGGTTTGAAAAGACTCATTACTATCAGAGAAAGCAATTGCAGATTTAACATACAGAGAAGAGTTGCTTGTACTCACCCAACTAATAGCAGGTAGATCAACCAGATCTTCATAAGGAGTTTTATCTACAGGGATAGCTTTCAGTGATTCTATTAACTCATCTTTGATAGAATACTCATCAGCACCTTTAACGTAGTAGTTTAGCAAGTAGTTTATTTCTTGAGGAATCATCAACAGGTAGTTGAGAGCTAACTCAACAACATCTGTTTCTATTTCTCCTACATAAACTTTTACATCTTGCCATGCAGTATCTTTATTTTCTTCCAGATCTATTTCATCTTTTTGATGAGCAATCAAACCATATGCTCTATCATTCAGAGATTGAGTAACTACTTGAATCAATCTCTCATGTAAGTCTTTCCTATACACAGGAAGACTTACTTTTCTTAATTCATTCTTAAGGGAGTTAAAGAAATCTTTAGTCATAGAATCAGATTCTATACGTTTTAGAAGACTATCTTTAGGAATAGTTGTTGTTATCATATTTGTAAAACCATTTGTTGTATGAGTTGTATTAGAACTACTACTATTAGCTGAAGCTATATTAGTATTGGTATGTGTTATATGATTAGTTGTAGAAGAAGAACTAGATTATGTTTTCTTTTTTTTCGTAAACCTTAGACGATACAAGTATCTTACTAACCTTTACTCAAACTATTAGAGTCTTACATCCTCTAATAGATATATACTTAAGTAATGTTATCTTTGTAGATACTAGAAGAGACTAGTTAGAGATAGTTGCCTATCAGATATCTCAACGGAGTAATGAGACTAACCTTCTCCCAGAAAGCATATCCTCTAAAGTTTATTTTTAGAGGATACCTATAAGCCTTCATAGCGTATGAACAGTTATTTGATAGCTAGGTGCGTACTAACAAGTAGCTTATCCCACCTAGTAGGTATTACCTACCTCTCTACCTGTAAGAGTTGAGAGGGCTGGTTCTCTTTATACAATAATTCATGCTGAGTGCAAGAAAATTTATAAGAGGGGTTGAACAAAGAAAAATAAAAGGAGAGAGATTGATGATTGTTATACATCATGGGAGTGGAGTAGAAACAGCTTTAGGAGAGCTGCTAGAAGATAAGAATCTTGTTAAGCCACCTTATAAGGATTTAAAAGCAGATGCTGTGAGAGATCTTGTAGCTACTTATTCACAAGTATGGCCTATTAGGAATCCTGTAATAGTTGCTGGTCCTCTTGATGAAGCTAATCCCTCAACTTTAGATATTCTGTTGAAAAGAATAGAAGAACCTCTTGAGGGTTCTCCAGAGTTAATTCTGTGGGCTAGAGATTATGGTTCTGTTCCTCCAACTATTAGATCACGCTGTGGTGAACAGTTTCATTATCAGTTTGTAGGTCAACATGAACTATATCAGTTAGCAGAAACGCTCTTAAAAGGACTTTTAGAGAAAAACCTAGTGGTTGTATCGGATTCACTAAGAAAAGTCGATACAGGTCAATACAGAGCTTTTCTTGAAGCTTATGTGGAAGTTGTTTTAGATAAGAAAGAAGTAGATTTGTATACAGAAGATCTGAAGATGGTTTTAAGAAGACCTAGAGTAAGTCAAATAGCCTTGTATGGATTCTTTTTAGGGGGTCTGAAATGTCAGTAATGGTTTTACATGGGAACTCAAAGAGTTATATCCAGATTAGATCTCAAGAGATTCTTGAAGAATACAGAGCGAATGGTTATGAAGTCAGAGATCTTTCCCCAAAGAGTGAACTCTCTCTGGAAGAGTGTTTCAGCTCTGGTTTGTTTGACACAAGCCCTATTTTAGTTTTTGTTAAGAACCCTATGAAAGTTAAAGGTCTTAGTGCTTACTTGAAAGATACAAGGGGTTGTGAGGTTCTTGTATGTTATGACAAGGATAAATTGCCGAAGATGTTAACAGGCTATATGTCTCAATGTTTTACAGAGCCTAAATACGACAATCAGAAATTAGATTGGTGTGCTAAGTTTGTATCAGACTATGTAGAAAGGCACGGGAAGAAGATTTCGAAAGATCTTTCAAAGGCTGTTGTTTCAAAAGTAGGTACAGATCTTGGTGTCCTTCGATTTGAGGTCTTGAAATATGTCATGTCAAGCGAGGGGGAAGATATTACTCCACGAACCATTGCAGGGAACTTGGGGGATTTGACAGGGCCAGAGTCTTCTGATTTGATTGACTCTATCATAAGCAGAGACTCGAGAAGATTTCTTAAGGTATGTGCCAAGATAGAAAAGAGTAGTTCAACAGATCAAACGATGGCTGTTTGTAATGGTCTTTTGTTCTACACTTTAAGACAGTTATTTGACGTAGGTGTTTTGCTTGCAGAAAAATATACACCCGATCAGATTGCAAATGATTTAGGAAAGAACCCTTGGTTGGTACAAAATATATTAAAGCCTCAAGTTGAGTCATTGGGTCTTGAAAGAATTATTCTTTTAATAGAGTCTCTATATAACTCAGAGAATTCTGTTCTGAAAGGTTCACGAAACCCTTGGAGCAAATTCAAGTCAGAAATCTTAAGAAACATTTAAATGAAGCCCACAAGGTTATAGTGGGCGAAGGATATGAAATGAAGGTTCAATTCTCAGACCACGCAAATTCTTTGTTGAAATCTTATTACATGAAAGATAGTGATGCTTCTGTTGAAGATGCTTTTAAAAGAGCCTCTTTTGCATACACACCGAACAAGGAGTTGGCTCAAAGAATATATGAGTATGCTTGTAAGGGCTGGTTTATGTTTAGCTCTCCAATTCTATCTAATGCTGAAAGTTCAGGTATGCCTATTTCTTGCTTTCTCTCGTATGTAGAAGACACAGTAGAAGGGTTGATTGAACACACGGAAGAATTAAGATGGATGTCTGTGATGGGTGGTGGAGTAGGAGGCCATTGGGATCATGTTCGTTCAGTGAGCAAGAAATCTCCTGGTCCTATTCCTTTCTTAAAGACTGTTGATTCAGATATGGTTGCATACAGACAAGGATTAACTCGAAAGGGTTCTTATGCAGCATATATGGATGTGAGTCACCCAGACATTATTGAGTTCTTGAACTTGAGATTGCCAACAGGTGGAGACCCAGCTAGGAAATGTTTTAATCTTAACAATGCAGTAAATCTGACTGATGAGTTCATGAGTGCAGTTATGGCTGGTGATAAGTGGGATCTTGTAGACCCTAAGGACAAGACTGTTCGTAATACAGTAGATGCTCGTGAGCTTTGGCAAAGAATCCTTGAGGTTCGCTTTAGGACAGGAGAACCTTATCTTAACTTCATTGACGAGGCGAACCGACACCTACCTCAACCTCTCAAAGATAAGGGCTTGAAGATTCATGGTTCAAACCTTTGTGTTCGAGGTGACACACAAGTACTTACTCGTGATGGTTATTTCCAGATCTCATCTTTGGATAATCAAGATGTTGAGGTTTGGAACGGAAAAGAATGGTCTATGACCACCGTTGTCCAAACAGGAGAAGATCAAGAGATCCTTGAGGTTGTTCTTGACAATGGGACTACTCTTTACACAACACCTTATCACAAGTTTTATGACCATAAGGGTCATGTGGCAGAGGCCAAAGATTTAACCACTTCCACAAAGCTCTTGAAGTTTGAGATGCCTGTGGTTGAGGGTAGGGGCGATTGGGAGAACGCTTATTCTTGTGGGTTCTTCACAGGAGACGGGACATACAACCACCTCCATCAACCAATATCTTATCTTTACGGTAAGAAGAAGGCATTACTTGACAGGGTCGCCACACCTCTTTGTCGAGTCCACACAGGTTCTAAATCGGATCGGTTTTCAGTTCTCCATGACAAGTCCGAAATCAAAGCAAAGTACGAAGTGCCTCTTGGTATGTCCTTAAGCACTCGCTTAAAGTGGCTCTCGGGACTCTTAGATGCAGATGGTTGCGTGGCTAGGAATGGGCTAAATCAAAGCTTACAGCTTGCGTCTACAAATCGAGACTTTCTCACCGATCTGTGTCTCATGTTAAATACACTTGGAGTTCAGCCCAGAGTGTCAGACTTCATGCCTGAGAGAACGGTAAACTTTGGCTCGGAGAGGGGTGGTGAGTATCGTTGTAAGGAAGCATGGAGGATCTTAATCAACTCTAACGATACTCAAAAGCTACTTGGATTGGGCTTGGAAACTCATCGTCTAGTCTTGAAGGAGCACAAGCCACAAAGGTCAGCTTCAAGGTTTGTTCGTGTCCTTAGTGTCTCTAAGTCACAGGATGCAGACACTTATTGTTTCAACGAACCGAAGAGACACATGGGGGTGTTTAATGGTGTTCTTACAGGCAACTGTAATGAAATTCATCTCCCAACAGGTAAAGGTAGGTCTGCTGTTTGTTGCCTTTCAAGCCTTAATGTGGAGATGTTTGATGAGTGGAAAGACACAACTATTGTTGAAGACTTGATTGAGTTTCTTGATGATGTTTTACAGTACTTCATTGAGAATGCTCCCCCTCAGTTAGGGAAAGCTATCTACAGTGCCAAGAGAGAAAGGTCTTTGGGTCTGGGTACTATGGGTTTCCATGCTTACCTCCAAAAGAAGGGTCTTCCCTTTGAGTCTGTCTTTGCTGTTTCAGCTAATCGTAAGATTTACTCAACCATTAAGGAAAGGGCAGTTGCTTCTTCAAAGCGTCTAGCAGAAATCAAAGGTGAGTATCTTGATGGTATTGGATCTGGCATGAGAAATAGCCACCTGCTTGCTATTGCTCCAAATGCTAACTCAGCTATTATTCTTGATACAAGCCCAAGCATTGAACCTTGGAAGTCAAATGCTTTCACACATAGAACCAGAGCAGGTTCTTTTCTTCAGTTTAATAAGCATCTAATGGCTGTGCTTGAAAAGCATAGTCCAGAAGAAGATAAGCAAGAGTGGATTGACTCACAGGTTCAGTCTATTATTTTAGCTCAAGGTTCTGTGCAACATTTAGAGTATTTAAGTGACTTTGAGAAAAATACTTTTAAGACAGCATTTGAGATTGACCAGATGTGGATAGTGGAACACGCTTCTGTAAGACAGGAGTGGGTCTGTCAGGGTCAATCTGTAAACTTGTTCTTCCCTGCTGGTTCAGACAAGAACTATGTGAACGCTGTTCACCTTTCAGCATGGAAGAAGAAGCTCAAGGGTCTGTATTATCTCCGAACCAATGCAGGTGTAGTTGCTGACAAGGTTAGTGAGAAGATTGAGCGTAAGGCATTGAAGGATTATGACATTGATGAATGTATGAGCTGTCAGGGTTAGTATTTTATTAGTTTCTTTATCTAAAATTCTATAACACATAGAAAAGATAAAGGACTGAAAAATGATAGAAGTAGAATACCAACATGACCAATATGCTAGCATTCCTCAACCACCTAGCAAGTCTAAAAAGATGAGTAAGGCTCAACTTATTAAGTTGATCAATGAATACTCAAATAGAGCAGATGAGCTAGCAGAACAGCTTGAATCAAAAGACCCTCTTTATGAGAGGAGAGATTCAGCTAACTACTCAAACTTCAAAGTAGCTAAAGTACTACATAAGATGAACTTTGAGGATAAACCTAATGCAGCATACCCCCCAAGAATCTGGGTAGACATCTATGTTTATTCACTAGAAAATGGTGGTGAAACCTTTTTCCGAAGTTCGATAATCATAAATGCAAAGGATTTCTTGTTCCACACAGGAGCAAGAACCTTAAGCAACAAGATCAGAGCACTTAAGGGCTTACTTTAGAACCTGCCACCCTCTTCAGCAGGCTTGCTGTATTTGAGAGATAGATTCTTAGCTATTGTTTCAATAACTTCAGTGTTCTCAGCAAGCATACGACCAGCTTCACCATAGATACCTCTAAGTACCTCGTTAAACTGAGAATCGTTAAGAGTCCACATGTCTCTTTCCAACTTAGCTTTGGTAGAGATGGGGTCTACATTAAGAAGCTCTAAGATAACATCAATGTCCAAAGAACCTTTTTGGTAAAGGTTGAACAGAGCATCAAATGTATCTTGGTTGTCTCGAAGCCCAAGGCGAGTAAAGCTAAGGGTTGGGTGTAGAACTATCTCTTCCCCATCTTCATCTTCTTCGATGAAGCCCATACGCTTACACATAGGCTTTAGGATATTTTCCTCTACCATTTCTTGGAGGACTTCTCTCATAAGCATATAACGTGTATTGATGACTTCAAGATTGATTCTATCTCCAGAATAGCTTGACTCTCCAGATAGAAGAGACTCTGTGACACCAAGACCAGCATACATTTGTCGGTCTGTCATATCATACTCACCAGAGAGTTCAAGCAGACGAGAATCAGCACCCATCTCTTCCCAAGAAACTTGGAAGTTGGCAATGATTGAGTAGTCTGGGTCTTGGAGAGCAATGTCTACTTGTTCTCTCAATGCTTCAACATCAGCAGCATCCATATCCTCTGCATAGACAAGTCGAATAGGTGTCATGTGTCTTGAAGCGATAGAGGTTTGTGCCTGTCTGAGTTTGTCTCTGTAAACCAAGATCCTTAAACAACGCTCAAGCATTGAGTGTCCTCTGGGTTCATATTGAGATTTCTTACGAGCCATGTAGTAAACAAAAGACCCTTGATCTGGATCTGTGTTTAGTCTGATGTTTCTACCTTCTCTAATTGCTTCTACAACATCTTCAGGCATTGACTCTACAACCCTTAATGCAGAGGGGTCTTGTAAAGTTGCTCTTTCTACAATGTCTTTAGTCTTACTGTCAGGTATAAGCTCTATAATTTTTTCACTTGTGAAAGGAAAGCTTTCCATATGAACTTGCTCTGGAGGTAGGACTCTTAGACCTGTCCAGCCTTTGTAGTTCTTCTTGAGCCATCTGTAAGCTCTAACATTTGAATCCGAGTATTCTTCCCACTCTGTTGCAGCACTGCCATCTTCCCTAAGTACATTTCGTTCTTTATGTGTAACAGACTTAGGCATATCAGGGTTATTATCTTCACAGAACACAAAAACTTCACCTAAGAGATTGTATTCATGGAGGATTTCTATGAGTCTGTGCAAGAGACCTGTTCTTTTAGCCCACTTCTCACAGAATCTGAGTGCTTCATTGGCCATTTCATGGTTTCTAGCTTTTGGTAATCCAAGTCTGATTTTACTAAGAGGCAATTCAGTGTGCAGGTCAACAGCTTGACCAACAAAGGGGTCTGTTCTATAGAAGAATCTAAAATAGTTTCTTTGCTCATCTTGGCTTTGGGGTAGTTCTAAAAAGTCGGTAGACAATTCAGGACTGTAGAAGTTTCCCCCAGAGCCCATCATAGTTCCATTTGTAGTCATAGCAACTTTGACTCTGGACTTCATATCTTTGAGATCAAACTTTCTAGTGGTTGCTTTTGATCTTGATTGAACTTTCCCAATAATATCTTCCTCACTCATTTGCTCTTCCTTTTCTTAATTGCTTTCAGATAGCTCTTAATTATTTTTTTAAGTAAAACAATATGATCTGGGTTTCCTTCAAAAAAGGCAGCCCAAGACCCACCTTTTTTTTGATATACCAGAGATACCTTCTCCAGAACATCTTGTGAAGGCTTAGAAAAGCCATAGATAGTGAAGATCTTTTTTATAATCCTAAGATCTGCTCTTTCTTGCTCTCTGAATTCATATCTTTTTTTAGTCATATCTCCTCCTTTATTATACTAGAGGAGATAAAAACTATATCAAGACTCTACAACTTTTAAGTACAATTTTTTCCACTGACCCATTTTTGGTTCGGGGTGAGAGGAAAGCATATTAAAAGCTTCCCAGAGCTTAAGGGAATCTTCTAAAGGTATATCTTTCATTTTATAACTGATGGTCATTTCAGTTCTTTTCTTCAATATATCAATGTCAGAAACTGCATCTTGGCTTGTTTCTTCAAAGATGTCTTCTTTCTTTTTATATACCCAAGGAGTCAAGTTGTACTTGGACTCTAATAGATAACAGGCTTTATTAAACTCAACTCCCTCTATCTCCATAACAGTAGATATAGAGTCTCTCGTTTTACCACAGGCAAAGCAATACCATGAGTTAGACTCTGGGTATGCTCTGGCACTAGGTGCGTTGTCTGAACCATCACCATGCAAGTCACAACGGAACTGTTGTTCTTTCTCAACGTTGATAACATCATAACCATATCCACTAAGCACAGACATGATTGATATTTTTTCTTTTATACGCTCAGATCTTTTCAATACTGAATGCCTTTCTTAGGTTTCTGGAAAAAAGGATAGCTTCCAAGTAAGATTGGAAGGTAAGGCTCTTGTTTTCAAATTTAACTATGTACATCTTAAAAATCACTTTCAGCTATGGTGGGCTTAAAGATCTTTATAGAAAGTTTATAAGAAGTTCTACTTCAAATATGATTATTTTTAAGGTGGTTATAAGTTATGAGTAAGAATGTTCCTGTAGACAAAAAGCTCTGGTCTGAAATTCAATCCCTAGCAAAAGGTGAGAGAAAGACACCTGTTTCTAGGGGCAAAGAAACTGTGAACCCTGTCAACAATGGTTCAGGGTTTAAAGTATTCCCATCTGCTTATGCCAATGGCTGGGCTTTGGCTCAGTACAAAAGACTAGGTGGCAAGTGGAAGAAAGAAAGCTCAGAGTTCAAAGAGCCTCGCAAGTGGGACAAAGAACACTGTGAATCTAAGACCTGTGATGAGATGGGCTTTTCAGAAAAGGCATCTTGTAGACCTTATAAGAACTGCTACAAGAAATCGAGTACTGAAGAATCTCTATTGTATAATGTTGTAAACAGATACATGGAGAAAATATATGACAGTCGAAGAGATCGTTTTTAAGATCAAAAGTTTAGAATGGGATATTCAAAATCTTAGCTTGGATAATTCCAGAGTCCAAAAGATTACAATGGCTCTTTCTTCTTTGAATAACTTAGTCCAGAATAAAGTTTCGGAAGCGGACACAGATTCAGGGGACTTAGAGAAAGACGATAGACAGAGGTCTAGCACATTCAATGGTATGTCTGCTAAAGAGTGGGTTCTCAATAGCAGGAATGTCTGGTCTGATGTCTTTCAACCACCAAGAACAAAAGAAGAAGCAGAACATGGAGCAACTTACCCTAAAAGCCTAACTGATAGGCTTATCTCCATGTATTCAAAAGAAGGCGATTTAGTTTTCGATCCTTTTTTGGGTACAGGTACTTCCTTAATGTCTGCCATATTTAAGAACAGAGATGCTGTTGGTATTGAACTTAACCCAGAGTTCTTTGAGTTTGCTCAAAAGAGAGTTAACTCAGAGTATTCAATGTTCAGCACATGTGATGTAAAGCTATATAACGATAACTGTATGAACTTGGACAACTACTTAAAAGATGAGTCTGTTCAACTTACAGTGACTTCCCCACCTTACGCTGACTTTATCCAGAAGTCTTTAGAGGACAGGGCTAAGGTACACAAGGACTCTATTATAAAGAACAAGAATAACTCATCGGTTCGTCAGTATTCTACATCGAAAGAAGACTTTGGGAACTTACCTTATGATGAGTTCTTAAAAGAGGCACAGGGTCTCCTAAGTCTTATCCTCAAGAAGACAAAGAGTGGAGGTTATGGTGCTTGGGTTGTTAAAGATTATAGAGACACGAAGAATGGCATTCCTTATGTAGACTTCCATTCTGACTTAGCTAAGGTTGGAGAGGCAGCAGGTTTTAAATACCATGACCTTATTGTTTGGGATCAGAGTAATCAGAGAAGTCTTTTTCTACAGGGATACCCTAGTAAGTTTTACACAAACCAAAACTCTAGCTTCATCGTTGTCTTTAGGAAAGACTAGTTTCTGTTTTGTAGTTTTTTAATGGTCTGCCTTAAAACACAGGAGGTAGTTATGTCCAAAAAAGCTGTCAAAAGAGATGACCCTAAAAAAAAGAACACAGGTGAAGGTGGTCTTGATACATGGTTTGCAGGGCATGGTGGTGGTAAACCTGATGAAAGAGCAACATGGGGTGATTGGGTTTCTATAACTCCTGTTAAGAAAACAATAACTAAAGAAGATGGATCTAAGAAGACATATGAACCAGGTGACATTGTTGGCCCATGTGGGATATCTAGTGACCCAGAGTGGTCATCCATTACAGAGAATGGAAAAAAGCCCCTCAAATGTATGCCAAGAGAAAAAGCTCATGATATGGCAAAAAAAGACAGAGCAGAACTCGCTAAGAACAAGAAAAAACAAGAGAGTGGTGGAAAGAAGCCTACTAACACTCCTACCTTTTCTGAGGAAGCTAAAGAAGTTTTAGACAAGAAGTCTGCTCTAGGGATTACTAGAAACTCTAGGGCTGTATCGAAGCTGAAAAAAGCTATCTTACACCTTTTAGCTTTCTATGCAGAAGATCAAGACAAGAAGATTACAGAGTTCTTGAGCCTTGTTTTGGATAAAGTCGAGTCTAGGCTTCAAAATCAGTTCAATATCAGAAGGTTTTCTTTAGAATCTGCTTCAATAAATAGGTATGACCCTTCTGCAACTAACATTTCCCTTTACTATGCGATAAATGGGGGGAGTTATAGGGTAGACCTGAACATAGGGTATTCAAACCAATACTCTAGATTTAATAGCAATGTTCCTTTGAGAAAGAGAATGGGTGTAGCTCTGTACTCCATAAAAAAGGTGGCAAGTAGTTCTATCTTAATCCCACCCCCACCCTCTGAAGAAGAACACCTCCGAGAGCTTTCTGAAGTATCGTATCAGTATGAAAATAGATATAATGCTCCAGAGTTGCAGGACGCTTTAGATTCAAGTTCAGAACATCTTTTTTCAAATCTCTTACTAGAACATGGTCATGTTGAGTCACCTGTTAACATCAAATCTATGATGGATGGGATTCTGGGAAGTATAGTTATTCATAAAAGCTTCTTCAATGTCTCAAGGCCTAATGTTCTAGCTAGCAAACATGGTATTCCATTTAAGTATGACTACTTAGAGTCTGCACAGACACCTAGCTACCCTAGTGGACACACAGCTCAGGCTTACTATGCTGCTCTCTTACTTGCTGATAAATACCCTCTCCTGAGAGAGGGTTTATTAAATATAGCCAGGATGGTTGAACAATCGAGAGTAGATAGAGGTGTCCATTACCCTTCAGACAACAAGGCAGGTAAACTACTCGCTACTGTTCTTTATGAGAATAAGAAGCTAGGAAAGAAAGCAGACTTCTTTAGAGAAGTATCTCCACCAGATTCTTTAACAAGTTTAAATCAAGGAAGTCATGGTAAGGATGAGAACCCCGATGGTGTAAATGACCACAGTTCTTTGCCTAATGGGGATTCAGCAAGGAATATAGGCAGACCTTCTCCAGATTCTCCTAATCTGAAGTATAAAGATCTTCACAATCAACCTAGACCTACAAATGTTATAGACAGAGGGTATGTGAATAACAGTGGTAGTGGTTCAGCGAGGGTCATACCTCAGTCTTTAAAACAAGCTGGTTCTCAACCTGCACAAGATTTAGCTGGTGTGAAGACATGGGTGACTAAGACCAGACAAGATCAAATAAATAATGACACTAACCCCGAAAAGACAAGAGCAGATTATGAAGACGGTAAGCCTCAGAGAGACAGAGTTCTACCTTTACCTAGTGGACACCCAGAGGGGAGAACGGAAGACAGGGCAGCACCGAAAGGATTTAATACTGTGCCCGATTCTAGTGGTCAGGGTGGACAGAATAGACCACCGAAAGATCCAAGTGCATTAAAAGACCAACCAGAGGGTAAAGCACTACACGAAAGACCTCGATCTAGTGCTGTTCCAGGAGAGAACTATGGACATCCTTATATAGATCAGTCTACTTCTACGGGTCTTAAACGCAGAATTGTGGGAAATACTGAATTCTGGGATGTTGAAGATGGTGAGGTTGTGGCTGGTCAGTCTAAGCGTAAGACCAACTATAGAATCAAACGCAGACTTAGGATGCGACCTAGTACAAAGTCTCTTCGCAAGAGAAGAACCAATGTACAACAAAGAAATAGGCAACGGAAGCTATATAGAAAACGAATCAAGACAGACTCTAATTTTAGAAAGAACAGAAAAGACTATCGTAAGCAGTATTACAAGAAGCACAAAAAAAGCTCAGAAGGTGAAGTTCTTCCTTTTGAGACTCAAGGGCTAAAGAAAAGTAAGATGATTAAACAGATGCCTGCTCAAATAGATGAGATCTGGGATGTTGATGACAATGGTGAATTAATAAAAGTTGCTGTAAGGTCTTTGATGCCTCAAAAAAATAGACAGAAGAAGATGAAGGGTCAAGTCCGTATTGAATATGATAAGAAAAGAAGACGGATGTCCAAAGGTGAAAAGCACAAAGAGTCTCTCAGGGCTAAAAGAAGATATAATAGAAACCCCAATAGGGCTATAAAGTATCAACAAAACAGGAGAAAGAGGCCAAAGCCTTATAGTCGTAAGGAATTTGGTGGCCCTCGAACTAAAATCCAACAGAAAAAACAGAAAGAGAAAGATAAATGATTATAGAAGCAAGTAATTTAGCAGTATTACAGTTTGTACTCTGCACCCTTAGAGCTGCTCACTGGTCTCATTGGACTAGCCATTGGCAAGTCAGAGGTGGTCATTTTTATGGAGACCATGAAATGATGGATAGGATTTATAGTTCTTTAGTAGAAGAGATTGATCTTCTTGCAGAGAAGATTGCAGCTTCTGCTGGGTCAGAAGCATTAGATCCTGTTCCTCAAGCTCAACTTATGGCAAACAAGTTGCTTCCTATTGTTGAAATAAAGGGAGAAAAAGACCCTATAAAAAGGGCTTTGTTTGTAGAGGAGGCTTTGCAGTTCATATTCAAGCATTCTTATAACATCCTTAAGGAAAGAGATGCCTTGACTCTAGGTATGGATGATTTCCTCATGTCTATTGCAAGTGCTCACGAAACCAATCTTTATCTTTTGAGACAGAGATGTGATAGTAGACCTATGTCCCGTAAAGCCTTTAACAAATACAACCCCACAGAGCTTATCTTGCAGTTATATAGAGTCCTATACAAAAATGGTCTTACAGATACTGTTGAGTACTTAAATAAGCACAGAGTACCTAAGGTTGTAAATGATGCTTGGATAAACAGGGGTAAACTCGAGCTTATCGACTAGATTCTATTGTTAAAAAAATAATCCCCCCATGTCTGTATTTGATAATAAGAGTAAATACAGATTAAATTAGAAAAGGATTATTTATTATGGCAATTCAAACAGTTGAAGTTAAAATTGAGAATCTCCCAGCCCACATTTCAGCCCCTTTCTATGGCAAGAATGTTGATGAGAATGGGAACGCTCTTCCAAGCAAGAGAGAGAAGTCTTGGACATTCACCCTAAGTAATAGTCGGTTGAATACACACATGACTTTCAAGTCTGTTCGTTCAAAAGGTGACTACCTTACTGATCCCACAACTCTATATGTTATGGATGGTAATGATGTTTATGAGAGAATCGGTACTGTCGCTTTTGGTGTCTTCCGACCCTCAGCAGTAAATACCTCTCGGTTAGTCCTAGCACAAGAGACACTAAGCTGGTTATTGCAATCAACTCAAGAGGACATGGATAACTCTCCACACCTCAAGATTTACGCTCAGTCTCGGTGTGCTAGGTGTGCTAGAAAGCTAACGAACCCCAACTCTATCGAGTTTTTCTTTGGGCCTATTTGTCGAGGCAAGGCAAACATTAGTAAGCCTGCTCAACCTAAGAAGTAATTTACTTCAGTAGGTCTTTTATTGCACCAAAGAAGAATGGGGAATAAAAGACAAATATCATTGTGATGTATATGTAGCTCATAACTGAAACCTTTCAAAGCTTTTAGTTTTTTCGCCATATACTCACCTAAATAAGAAAAGGCAAGGCGGTTTATGAATTTTTTTGACAGGTTTATTTCTAAAAACCTAGACAATGCTTGGGTGATGCTTCCTATTAGCTCCCTATTCATGTTTGGCTATATTTTTTGCATCTCACTGTGGTTTTCTTCACCTATAATTATTTTGATGGTGATCGCCCATTATTTAGATGCTTGGGGGTTATAGAAATATACCCCCCCCTCATTACTATTGATAATAATAGTAAATAACAACACAAAACAGAAACGAGGATATTATGATTGTACTATACAGCATTATTTTAACAGCCAGCTATACAGTTCTACTAATGAGTGCTCTTGAGGTTCAGAATTAAATGATTATTCACACAATTATTGTCATTCTAGTCATTAGTATTATCACTGATCTATGCTAGTATATTAGTAACTATACTTTGACCTAATAGGTTTCAGTTATAGTCCAGCCTCTACTAATAGTAGGGGCTTTTCTTTTTAGGGGAAGAAATATGGAAAAGAAAAAGCTATCTCCCCAAGCAATCGCAAACATTAAGATTAAGAACTTGCGAAATAGAACTCCAGAAGAAGCTGAAGAAGCTCGTAGGAGATTCAGGGAGAACATGGAAAGTCAAGAGGTCTTAGAGTTCATTGAAAGAGAAGTGAGCCGACAGAACCTTGAAGACGAACACAAGAAAGCAAAAGACTATCTCAAAGAGAGACTAAAGCAGATTTACTCTAGGTAAGTTGCTTAGTCCAGAGATATTCTTTTGCCTTTTTTTTGCCTATTTTTTTCCGTACCTTCCGTTTATAGACCCTCTGAGATCATACCTAGATCTTTTAGGTGCTATTCTCTTTGAATCAGATCCGCCTCTGCCTGTGTATCTACCACCTGTAGCAAAGCTTTTCCCACCAGCAAGAGGGTGAGATCCACCTCTTGAGCCTTGTGCGAAGTATCTGGTTTTACCCATACTGTTTGAAGCTAACCAGATCATTCTAACAAGTGCATCAGACATATCGTCATGTTTCCCAGCAGTTTGCGGTGCTTCCACAGTAATAAGGTGTTTTGAATGCACTGTTTGCTGTAGCTCTAAAAGCTCTGCAATATAAGGTTCGTGACCATCTACATAAGGGTCTTTCTTGTTGTAGAGCTTTAGCTTCTTATCCCACATCATGTCCTTAAAGTTTTGGAACATATTCGATGTGATTTGTTTAGTCATGTTGACAGAAGTCAGTTGTTTCAGCCCTCTCTTTTCGAGAGCTTGTTGAAAAGGAATCCCAGCCCATTGGTCAAAGATCCCTTCAGTGAAGAAGAACTTCTTAGAATACTCAAGAACCCAATCCGCAACATCATCAAACTCTAGTCTCTCTTTATCATGGTAGATGCCTTCACCAGCTTTTATTTGATCTACCAAGTCAAGAACTATCATATCGTCTTCAAGGTGTCCTATTGCTATTGCAGTACCATCGCCAACCAAAGCTAAGTCGATTCCAACAAAGTGTGGCTTTCTAGCTGGTGCTGATCTCTTGGGAGATAGGCTTGGGTCTACACAAGCTAAAAGGTCTTCTTCTTTCTCAATCCAGCCTCTGGTTCTATCTGTAAACTCACCACCATACTCTGTAAAGAACACAGCAGCGTTTTTGAGGTAATGCTTTTCAAACTCTTGAGCAGGGACTGTGGGGTTTACTTCCCAAGTCGGTGCTTGTACAGCTAGGATATTATCAGCAGCCGCACCACCTCTCATACCTATTTGAAATAAGTTATAAAATAGCCCTTGTCGGCCTAAAGGAGATGAAATAAGGATAACCCTACCCTCTACCTCTCCAATTGGCTTTGTGGGGTCTTCTGGGTCTTTAGCAGAATATGCAGATGTCGAAGGTACGACAGCGTTATAAACTTCTTCTGCACCAGATTGACCTGTCTCTGTAAAGTGAGCAACCTCGTCAAGAATAACGCATATATTACCAGCACCACGAAGACCTTTAGCGACACAAGACCTAAAGGTAACTTTCAGCGTTGCTTTTGCAGAGGGGTCTTCGATATACCTACCATATTTCTCTACATCTGCTGGTGTCTGAAACCTTGCATATGAGAGAGTGTTATTTGCAGTGTAAGGGCCAAAAAATGCACAGTTTCGATAGTGTCCTGACACCTCTTGATAGAGAAGTCCAGCTTGGTCTTTATCGGTCGCTACTGATATAATCTGGATGTTATTTGAAGCAGGTAGGCCATAGAACTTTTGAGGGTTTTCTTTTTTAATAAGTTTATATGTCTCATAGGCAGCAATACAAGCAGAGATTGTTGTGTTGTGGTTCGTAAAGCCATTACCTACAAACATAGATCCATCTGGAACATTCAAGTCAAAGACATGGCTCTCAGATTCTTCAACTTTTCTAACTGGTTCAAATATGTAATCTTTATCTAGGATCTCATTTAGCTTAAGGATAGAAGATTCTGAAATCTTCGCTTCTTTTATGATACTTCTTACCTTTTCAAAGCTTGTGCTTTTCTGTCTTAAACCCAAGTCTTCATGGCTATTTAAGTAAGAGCTGATTCTAGGAGGTAGTCCTATTTCGCCACTCTTTGGGGTTGAGGTCATCCTTTTAGCTAGGGAGTCTAGCTTTTCTCTTTTCTCTTTTGAGATGAAGCCTATGTCCTTGTGGAAGATTCTGTATGAAGCCCATTTCTTTAGTCTGATTCTGTAGTAGGGCTTTCCATCTCTTATTGTTTCTTTTCGAGATGAGAACACTCCTAAGCTCAAGAGCAAGGTTTGAACCTGTTTACCTAGTAGTTCGCTTTTTGTTGTGAAAGAGACATCTCGTCTGTCTCTTGATACAGACCCATCTGTTTCAAAAAGACCTCTAATAAAAGCACATTGAACATCTCTTGGTGATCTTAGTATAATGTCTGGTATGCATTTATCTTTATACTTTGCTTTAATCTTCCAGCCAAGATTGTGCAGGAATTTTCTGAAGTTCTTGTCATAAACGACAATCTTACTACAGTTCTTATTTTTTTGAGGTATCTCAGCGACCTTTCCAAAAAGGGAAAACATGGTTAAGATGAGGTTTTCTTTAAAAGAGTTATCTCCTACTGTCACAACAATACAGTTTTCTTCAGACCAAGATCCATCTCCAGCCAAGATACCTAACATCTCACCCCAATCTTTTGTGAGATACTCTGGAAATCTTTTATTTGGGTTCAGGTCTTTAGTGTATTCATTTAGCTTTACATATTGGTCAGTGAATATACTTCTTTTGTGGTTCAGGCAGGTAATGTCTCCCTCTTTTAGGTTTTCAAGATATTTCCAAGAGATGTTTAAGTTCTTATCGAGGACTTTGATTCTATGGTTTCCAGTTCCTTCTAAAGTGTACCCTGATTCTGTTTCCAATTTGAAAGTAGGTTTTATACCACCATTGTAGAAGTAAGCTGCTCTTGCAGTTTTGCCACCTTCTTGTACAACCTTAACTGATATTTTTTGGTATTCAGGTGCATCAAGGGAAGAGTCTCCTAATGAATCTATACGAACCAAACCTTTATCTGTAGGTATCAGAGTATCTCCTGTAACGCATTTACCAGATCTTCGACCTATCGAGAGAATCATTTCCCTTCTTTGTTTTCCAGGTATGACCTCTCCTATATTGCATCTTCCCTCATCAAAAAGTTTTTTGAGGTAAGACTTTTCAGTGTGGGTTTCAACTTTGGTTCTAGTCCAATCAGAAATCTGGAAAGTTTCGACATCATCTAACTCTAAGCCATAGTGTGCTTTGAGTATAACTCTCTGTACAGGAAATAGGGTCATTTTTAGACCCCAAGAAGACTCTACAAACTCTATAATGTCTGCATCTTTTTCTGATTTTTTCCCAGCCCTAGCACTAGCACTTATAGCTACTGAGGATAAGCTCATTATTTATCCTTTTCCATTGCTTTCTTTGCATCAATAATCCATTCAGGGTCATCTACCAAAGCCCCAAAAGTTGCAAACACACTTTCAGCTAGCTCTGGTCTAACCCCAGCTTCGTCACATGCTTTTCTGAAAGTCTCTGCAATGTGTCCAAATAGCTTTTTAAAAGCTTTTGATTCTAAATCTATCGACTTAGAGGACATGATCTCTTTTTTCTTGAGCCATGTATCACCAACTGCTCTCAAGGCATTAACTCTTCTGAGAGAGATTTGTGAAGTCGCTTCTCCCCTTCTCTCTGCTTCTTCTCTTTCAAAAGCAAGAGAGGCAGACTCTTCAGCAAGACCTACAAGCACTTGAGTTAAGACATTTTCTGACTCTGGTGCTTTTTTCGTTTCCTCTAAAACCTTGTCAGAGCTGACTTTGCTCTTTTTACGAGCTTGAAGATTATTTAAGCTCACAGAAGGGTTTGTCTTTTGAGTGTTGGCACTAGGTGAAGAGCTAGGAGATCCAGGCGTACCAAACATAACGTATGCTTCACCTGTTTTTGGGTTGATCTGGATGCTATCTGTGGGCAAAACCTCTGATGGCTTTTTCCAGACTGACTTTCCGTATTCATTTCTTACTTGTACTCTAGTAGCACCTTTAGGGATAGGTATCGACATGGCAACTTATCTTTCATAAAATCTCCATAGGAGAGAAGTTCTTATTCTGGAGCAGGTTAATATAAGAGCCTCCCTCCGTAAGAGTTGGGTCATATAATACATTACCATCCTTGTCTTCTAATATGAAAGGTGGGTCGCCAGCCAAGAGTAGGTAAGACAATGAATATATCTTGATAAAGACTTCATCTAGTACTCCAGAACTTTTAATGTGCAGGTGGTTTAAGTTATTAGGGTCTAGAGTTGATATTAGTCCAATCTTCATATCGTTTATGACATCATTAAGATCTGCAGCTACATCAAATTTGCTACCAGCACCTTCACCCTCTGCCCTACCGAAATACTCACCTGCTTTTAAAGCTGTAAGCCTATCTTCAAGCATATAAGACTTCCCAAAGATTTGGATTTGATCTTGAAGATAATAAGGTGGTGCATTTCCTAAGTTCTCATTTCCAAAGTCTGTTGTTTCTACTTTGAGAACTAAGAGGGTTTCTGCTTCTTTAACATTAGCAAGAACACCTGTTCCAAGTTGTGTTGTTATAACTTGAGACTCAAACACCTGTCTTGTAGGAACTGGGTTTCCAGCTTCCCCTTTAGAAGGGTCCGAAGACTTTTGACTGTGAGCGACTAGCATTTTAAATCTAGGTGATACGCTGATTCTTCTTCCATATCCAGAATACATCTCTACTCCTTAAATCTCAAAGCCACCAAAAAGGATGCCACCGAGTTTTTCAGAGCTTGGCATATCTTCTTGTAATTCAATATTTTCTGATGCGGTTAGGTTGAACTCACCCTCATCATAGTTATTAACAAACAGAGAAGCTGTCTTCTCACTGTCGCTTGCATTAGCTAACCTGATCATCTCTTTTTGGTAGGTTGCAGGGCTTTCTACTATCTCTGTCACAGATGCAATGATTTGTTTGTTGTACTTTTGACAAGAACCCCCTGTATTAAACACACAAGACCCACACTTAGCTGTTTTTAATAAAGTAGGTATCTGGTTTGCTCTATGAACCAAAGATCCTTTATCACAGCCCTCTGTTCCTTTTGACATATAAGCATCTGCATCTACATAGGCATGGCCAGAGAGTCCTTCGTGTGCTTCTCTAATAGAGGCAATCCTTGAGCTATATTCATTAAGTACATTCTGGTCAAATCTGGTTGCAAGAAGTATATCAAGCTCTTCACCTGCAGCACCTTCACTGATCTTTTGCCTAACCCATGTAGCAACTTTCATTTCAGAAGCTGACATCTTGTTAGACTTCTTTTGGCCTAACACATGTGCTGTTTCCTCACCAACATATTGAGTAGCGGTTGAGGGTCTTGAAGCAAGGTCAAAAGCTTTTCTAACAAAGTCATTAGGGTCTTTGATAGATTCAATCTTCTTATAGTTATCTTGACTTAGCAAACCTGTTGAAAGAAGCTTTTCAACTTTAGAGTGTGCCTCTTTCCAAAGGTTAGCACTTGCTCTTTTCTCTCTGTCTGGCACAGAGTCCAAAGCTTTGCTTCTATCTTTAACCATTCGGTGTTCTGTTAAGTTGTACTCACCATAAGATGCAGTTTTACTTGGCTTCTTAATGTACTTAACTACTGAAGCAAGCTTTTCTTCTGGAGTATTCTTGCCCTTAACAACTTTCTCAACTTCTTCAAAAGAGACAAGCCCTGCTTTCACGAGCTTTGAAACTTTCAAGGCAGCTTGTAACTCCCTATTTTGAAGTTCTCTGTCTTCTTTCTTTGGTATGAGGACATTGCTTTGAACCTGTCTCTTCTTCATGTTGTGGTAAGAAGCAGATTTACCTTGACCCTCATATTCAGAAATTTTTGTAGGCTGACTTGCTACAATATAGAGTCTTTCGATTTTTTGAGATGCTGTTCTGTCAGAATCTACAATGGCTGAAACTTGTTCTTCGTCTAAGAAGTTCTGTGCAACAAGTTCATGTGCAATTCTTTCTAGCTTCTTCTCGATTTTTGTTTGTTCAACTTCTTCATAAGATGCGACAAATATGTTTTCTTCTCTGGCATTCTTTAGTTCTTCTTGTGCTTGATCTAAAGAAATAAGGCTCGCTTGGTCTATTTGCTGAGGAAACCATGTTGCAGACTTTTCTTCTCTAGCTACACGACCCTCAATTAAGTCAATAAATGCACTCTGAAGCCTCTCTTTTGAATTTCCAGATGCTACCTTTACCCCATAAGATTCGAGCTTAGGAAGCAAGCTTTTAGCAGCTTTATTCCAAGGTACTTCTTTAACAACTTCCATGCCTAAGAATCTGTCAAAGGCACAGTCTTTGTTTTTAGGAATGATGTACATAGAGGTAGCACAACGTTTATTGATGACTTCGTTCCATCTGCCATTGAACAAACCTGGGAAGTGTTCTTCTTTAATATAAACACGACCATGTAGCCCATATTCAGAAGCAAGCTTAGACTTAGTTCTTAAGACATCTTTGCCCTCTACTTCTGAGAGTAGGTTCTTCATAGAGTGACCATAAGCAAGCTTTCTGTGTAGCTTCTCTTGCTTTTGTCTATAGTCATCTCCAGGTAAAGAGCTTTGGTCTTTTCTGTAAGAGTTTTGGTAAGGGATGTTTTTTCTATTGCTATTAGGGATTATGTTTATCCCATCAGTAGAAGCAGAGCCCCAAGCGTCTTGTAGAGTCATCAGTTGGTTAGCTTCAGGGTTTCCTGACTTGCCCTCTTCCATATCTTTAAGAACTTCTTCGAGAGATCTAAGTCCATCTAAATCGGGTTCTGGTTGACTGGCTAACCAAGAGTGGTCAACTAAGTTGATATTTTGACCAGCTTCTCTTGTGATTTCTTCAATGTTCAAATCAGTATTTGTGTTTATACCTAAAGGAATATCAGAGAAAGAGGGGCTGTCATTGGGAATCATTCCTTCAGGTAGGCCAGAAAGTCCCTTTGCTTCTGGTAGCCTTGCACCATCTAAGACACCATCATTGTAGTCTGTGTCAAAGTGGAAGCCATCTAGCATATAGTTAGACCCATTGGTCATGGAGTATCCTCCATTTGGTAGCTTACTCTCACTCATCTTTTACTCCTATCACTTAAATAGTCTCTTGAAGGAACAGGTTTTCCATCTTCATCTACAGGGGTGTCATTTTCTTCCTGCTCTTGCAAAGCCCAAGCTTCTGGGTCTTCTTTGATATCTTCAATATCTTCCATTACTTGCTCTAAGACTTTTGCTTGAGCAATTTGCCAATGGTCTGCTGTGACTTCATCATATAATGTGTCCGATAAAGCAGATAGGGCTTCTACAATATTCATATATTGTCTACGCATGGCTTTTATTTCCATGATGTAGCCTCTACCCCCAAGATTCCCATCTGGAGATATGTCTCTAGACTTAATCTTTGCAAAAGTAGAATAAGCACTCATAGCGTGGCCTAAAGAAGAGAGTGTTGCTCTCAAAACTTTTGCCATATCTTTACTGCACTTTTTATTAAACTTATGCTCTGGGTCCATTAGCCTTCCACTTGGAGGGTGTTGTCCCCAAGCCCATGCATTAGAATCATCACCATGATCTTTAATAAAGCGAACTTCACCAGCAGTTTTTACTCTTTTGCTGGTTTGGTATCTTTGAGCTACTTTTTTAGGGTCGGCTGAACTCATTATAAATCCCCTCTGCCTGTGTTTACTGCAAAGAGGATTTATAAATAACTTATTAAGAATCTACACTTGTTTCAACAATGTCAGTTAGTCTAGCTCTAAACTCTTCATGCCATGCTTTTTCACTAGGCATGTCAGCAGAAGAAGAAACGAAGTAAAGCTTACCTACGCTAGGATTGATGGTTGTAAACCCACGACCATCTCTTTCTTCAATTAAGAAATAGAACTGATTGTCGCTGTTGTATCCTGCTGAGATGATATTACCCTCATAGTAGAGAATTGAATAGTCTCCAATAGTTCCTTCCATTAAGTCAGAGAAGTTTCCATGTAGAGAAGTCTTCTTTTCTCTTTCCATTAACATTCTTGAAGTTAAATCTTTCCTTGCAGCAGGTGCTTTAGTTTTTCCACCTTTGTCATAGACAATAGCATATAGAGGTTTTGGTGCATTTGAACTCAAATAAGCTCCAATGTTTTTAAAAGCTCTGTATAGACCAACACCATCATGTGGGCTAAGGCTCTTCTCTCGAATAGTCTTTAAGAGTACTTCGATCTTTGCTTTTTCAATGTTAGCTTTAGCTTGATCGTTCTTATCTTCGAACCTTTTAAGCTTTCTCTGGGCACTCTCTAGCTTTTTTGTAAGTCCACTGATTTTAACGGGATCTACTGCGATAAAGCTGAACTTGTTTCCAGGCTTTCCATTTTGTAAAGAAATTGGAGCAACTTCAATAGTACAAGACTCTTTTAAATCTTCTGGTTTGTGGATCTTAGTGATCACACAATAAATAGGGTTTTCTGGTGAGTGTGTGAGTGCACCACAGTTCTTCTTATTTAGAGGATGAGTGCATTTATCTCCATTTACTTTAACAACTTCACCTACCTCTAAAGGGCCTTTCCTAATGGAACGCTTTTCTCCCTTAGGTTTGATGTATACGCCTTCTCCTGAAAGATATGAGATAGTGGCATCTGGAGTCATTCCTTTTGGGAAAGCTGTTCTAGCCCAAGCTGCAAATGCTGCTGGGTCGTTTGTGAGCGAGCTTGCTGAAGATATTTTAGTCATGGCTTAATCCTTTCATATTTTTTTTTATTTCCTATGTGTATTATATAAATATAAAGCCTACAAATAAAATAAAGAGAGCAATACTCCTTAGATTGTGAGCTCTAAATAAGAGAGCTTAGGTTGAAGCTCAACCCCCACAATTCTCTGAGGAGTATATTTATGCAGGAAGCAGTACTTTTAGATACGAGTGTTTTAATTCATGACCCTCTTTCAATAAAAAGCTATGGAGAAGGTGTTCAAGTTCTAATACCTATTTTTGTAGTCATGGAATTGGATGTTCTCAAGGACATGAGTAAAAGAGAGAAGGCTCATGTTGGTGCATTGGCTAGACAAGCTTCAAATCTGATTCTCGAAGCCATAAAAGACCAGTCTGTTATTATTGTCACACATCAAGATGCTGTTGACATCAAGTCTTTGGACAGAGCTTCTCAAATAAGATATGTGGACTTACTCATTTTACAGACCTCTATTTACCAGAACGAACACTACAACCTGACTTTGGTTTCTAAAGATGTGAACTTAAGGATTATCGCAGAGTCTTATGATATTAAGACCTCTGACTATGTTTCAGACTCAATTTCTTCAAACATCTATGATTCCTTAGGTCTAAGGGAGTTTATGCCAAATGCTGAATTTGCAACTTCTTTGATTAAGTCGTATTGGGAAGGTCCTGTTAATATTCCTTTTGATTCAGACTTCGAGGCATTTCAGAATGAGTATTTGTGGTTTACAGACTTCAATGGTAAGAAGCACACTTTTCAATATAAGGATTGGACTCTCTTTCCTGTAGATAAAGTTAGCACTTCTAAAGCTAAACCAAGAAACCTTGAGCAAAGAGTTGCTTTAGATATGCTTCTTGATCCAGAGGTTCAACTTGTATCCCTTTTGGGTAAAGCAGGAACAGGCAAGACCTTTTTAGCTTTGGCAGCCGCTCTTGATCAAACAAGCCTATATAATAGAATCTTGTTATCTAAGCCTGTTGTTGATGTTGGCAAGGGTATCGGCTTCTTGCCTGGTTCTCTCTCAGAGAAGATGGAGCCTTGGATGCAAAGCTTCTTTGATAACTTAGACCAGATTAATCCTTTGTGGGACACTGCACCTATGGGAATGGAAGCTGGATCAAAAGAGATTTTCCTTGAAAAGAATCAAATTGAGATTCAACCGATACACTCAATAAGAGGTCGCTCTTTAAAGCAAGCTTACATGATTATAGATGAGGCTCAGAACTTAACAAAACATGAGATTAAGTCTATTATCACCAGAGCAGCAGAGGGTACTAAGGTTGTATTATTAGGCGACCCTTACCAAGTAGACCACCCTTACTTAGACACGAACTCTAATGGCCTTGTTTATGTAATAGAGAAGATGAAAGGTCAGTCTATATTTGGTTGTGTTAGTCTACACAAGTCAGAAAGATCTACTTTATCAGACATTGCAGCAGATCTTTTGTAGTGTTTTTATACTTTTCTTTGGTGAATGGCTGAATCAAAAGGAGTATTATGTCTCTTTCATCAAAGCAAGAAAAGATACTAAAGAACTTTATCGGGAAAGAATACGTTAACCTCTACAAAAACTTCTCCCTAAGACACCACAGGGTTTCTGTAAAGTTAAAGAAGGTTATTCAAGGTTATGCGTCTGTTTATTCAGGCACGGAAAAAGGGATTGCATACTACAATGACTTTATCAAGTTGCCTGTTGTAGGTCTTAGTCTTCATCTTTTTTTTAAAACAGAGATAGACTATTACAAGATTGATGAGCCTTTCTTTTTAGGGAGGGCAAAGCCCAAGATTCTGGAAGCCCTTTCTGAAATCTTTTCACAAACTTTAGAGAATAAAAGGGATGTAGATATAGCTCGTTTCTTTGGGTTCACTGAGGAAGATATAGTTATCCCGAATGGTTTTGAGTTACATGAACCCTTTGACGAGACAGAGTATAACTTTGAAGTTGTAGATTACAGAAAAGATGGGGATAACTTAGCCCTCGAAATAAATTTCTGGATTAAGACTTATCCTCTTCTTGGGAAATCTGGAGTTGGAATCTAAGAGATTCATTTATCATTTGTATAGTAAAATCACCTCTAAAGGTATAGGTTTTACCTTTAACTACTATCTGAATCTCTTTAAAACCTTTAAGATCTTTTTTTTCGACTCCAATAAGTATCACAGGTTGAGTTGTGCTATATTCACTCATACCTTTAATGGGTTGCCATCATCATCAAAGAGCCTTTCTACATCATAAGTCCCATCTTCAGAAACCTTAACACTCCAAAGGTCTTTAGTAGACTTGTGTACTAAAGCGTTCTCTCCAGATGCAATGTGGCTCATAAGAGATGGACCACTTAATATGATGAAGTGTTCATCTAGGTTGGAAACTTTCATACTTGCCAGCTTCAAGAAGTCAGCAGGTACATTATCTATTTTGTTTCTGCCATCAAATCTAACAAAGATTTCATTTCCTAGATGAGTAGTAGGTCCATTAACAGTTTCAACAGTGACGACTGTTCCTTTAGTACCCGAAGATGGGAGTTGACCAGGTATTACAATGCCATTGTTAGTGAAAGCAACTACTCTAGAACCCTCTTTAAAAGTTGCAGCTTCTTTCTTATTTTTCCTACCTACAAGATCTATCATATTTGTAGATAGGATAGCATCTATCCCAGAGGTCTTTGAGTTTGAAGTAAATGATATATCATTATTGTCCCACATAGTTATCTCTCTTTCTCTTTGTTTAAGAGTAGTCAGAGATAAATAAATTATCAAATAAGGAACAAAGCATTATTTGTAAAGAACTTAAGGCTCTCCCTCAGAGGTCTGTTGCTTTCTGTTATTCTGATTTCGTAGGAAAGCTCTGTACCATAGAGGTCATCTTGTAGTTCTTCTCCAGAGGTATAGCAAAGTTTGTTGTCTCTTATGAGGTCACATCCTCTAGCAAACCACTTGTCTTGGGTGTGTTTTCTGATAAACAAGAGAACATCAGCAAAGTCGTCTGTTTCCACAGATTCAACCTGAGACTCTTCTTTGGTTGATTCATAGTTCTCGTCAGGGTTACCTTTTATTATTTCAAATAGCTGGCAAGTATATTTTTTCATGGTCTTCCTTTTTTTAATGTGGGGTATGTTAGTTCATATAACTTGGTAAAGTAATTTATAAAATGGAGTTTCGTGTATGAGATATATTTATTGGTCGCATTTAAAGATGATGCGAGAGTGTCCTCAAAAGTACCTTTGGTACAAAGGTCACCCTGACCATGATTTAGGTGCAGGGGTTGGAAAGCCTAAGCCTATTCCAGATGAGAACAGAGCTTCAGAACACCATCAGCTCATGGGTTCAGTCTTATCTAAGGTAGTGGAGTTGATGTACAACAATCAAATGTACTTAAAGCCTAAGACACTCCTTTCAGACTTAGAAGATATTGCACTAAAAGAGTTTGAGGAGTTAGAGAAGAAGCAATACATTCTTTGGACATACTTAACAAGGGATGAAGCGATAAACACCTGTACTAATGGTGTTAAGAACTTTTTAGAGATTGTTAAAACTAACAAGCTTTTAGGTCCTTACTCAGAGTCAGAGCTAAGAATGACACCACAGATCAACAAGTCTTTTAAAGTTTGTGGGATTGCAGACCTTGTATTCAAGGACAAAGAAGGGAATACCTATATCTTAGATGGTAAAAATGCTTCTACTCCTATGAAGTATGAAGATGAAGATCAGTTAAGGTGGTATGCACTTTGTTTTCGTTTAGAGTATGGCTTTGTTCCAGACAAACTTGGCTTTTTCTATTTCAGATACCCCAAGTCTAACCCACCTAAAGACCAAGATCCTGAAACATGGACAGGTTTAGTGGAAATTTCGCTTTCAGAAGAAGACATTGAAAGACTTGGTAGAGAAGCTATTGAAACGAATAGAGCCATTGATAGAGGAGTTTTTGAAGCTAATCCTATACCAAAGCATTGCAATATGTGTACGTTTCAGCATATGTGTGAGCCACGCATAGAGCAAAGAAAGCGAAACGCAGCAAAAAGAAAGCCTAAAGATGAGGAGAAATTCTATAATGGCAATAACACTTTTACTTTAGGGAAAGGTAAATTTTAATGGATGTAAAAGACTACCTTGAAAAGAAGAATGATCTTGAGAGGAGAAAAGAAAGGCTTATTGGTAAGCTAGAAACCTCAAAAGAAAATCTTGCAAAAATTGATTCCAGGCTCAAGGAAAGAGGGATTGACCCCTCTACCTTAGATGACGAGATCGCTAGACTTAAATCAGAACATGAAAAACACATTAAGACTATTGGTGAGCTTTTGAAGAAAGCAGAAGAAGTCTTAACTCGAATTGAAAATAGAATATAGAAAGGGAACAGAAATGCAGATTAATATTTCTACTCCAGACCTTAAAGAAGCACTGAGCTTGTCACAGAACACTCTTGGTACAAACTCAGATATTACTTCTCACTTTGTTTTTGTTAAAGAAGGCACTAATGCAAGTGTTCTTTCTTGTACTTTACCTCGAACTTTTACCAAAGTACCTTTGGTAGGAGCTACTGTCACAGGTGATGACCCTTTTACTGTCGAGGGCAAGCGTATCATGCAAGCCATCTCTGCTGTATCTGGTGTCCTTGAGATCAAGTCTGATGATGAGGGGGGTGTCTCTATTTCTCTTGAAAAAGGAGAGATTGCACTTCCATCACTAGACAGTGACAGTTTCCCACCTTGGATTACAAAGCTAGAGGAAGCGACTTCTATGAAGTCTATCTCGGCTTCCATTCTTTATGATGCAATTAACTCTTTGAAGAGTTATGTGTCAGTAGAAGAAAACCGAAGACCAGAGCTTGCTATGCTTTATGTCAGTGATGGCAAAGCATATGGGTGTGATGGTTTTGGTATGTCAGTAGCTCGACATGATGATCTTAATGGTATTGATCTCAAGATTCACACAAAAGACTTAGCACCTCTTTCTAAGTTCCTAAAAGCAAATGATGGAGGTCTTATTGAGGTTCTTTCTGGAGAACAATGCTACTTCTTTAAAGCTCAGAATGGTGCTGTGTTTGGATTGACAGATCTTCCTCACACTTTCCCTCAAGTTGTTATCAACTATGCAGAAGCATTTGATTGGACACCTCACAAGGTGTGGGCTGTGACTAAATCAAGCCTAAACACCGCAATCAAGTTCTTACGAGCAGGTGCTGATACCTCTGATTGTAAAGTTTCATTTAATGATGAGGGTGACATTCTAGCACCTTCTCTTTCTATGAGACCCTCAAGTGGAAAAGGTAGCCTAAGCTATAGTTTAGACTTAGCTAGTCTTCCTACTCCAGAGGAAGGTGTTGAGATTGTAGATCCTGGTGAGAAAATGTATCAAGATAGACAGAGTGAAGCTTCAGATGTAAGTATTGATTCTTTCTCTTTCAACTATCTTTATATGGTTCGTGCTATGGAGTCTTTATCAGAGAACATCTTCATTGGCTGTAATCAAGAGAACAACAAGGGTTATATGGTATTTAAGGCCATTCAACCTAGTGGTCTTGAAACTGTATCTGTAGTAGGCTGGATGGTTTAATATGGATATCGACTCTCGCTTCAATCGTCTTAAAACATTACAAAGTTCTTGTCTTGAAAGAATTGCTTCTTTGGAAGCAGAAACTTCAATGCTTGAGCTTCAGATAATGAAGACAACAGAGGCCAAAGCTATTTTAGACAAGATAGCAGAGGAAGAAGTGAAGCAAGGAGTCTCGGCTTATGTTAGCTTATTAGAAGAAGGTCTGAAAGCCATCTTCCCAGAACAAGATGTTGGGTTAAGTGCAGAGGTGACCAAAGTTAGAGGTAAAGTCTCTGTTAAGCTCAAGACGACATTTAAGGGTCAAGATGGTATTGAGGTAGAGGGAGAGGGCTTAGATGCGTTTGGTGGTGCTGTTGCAACCATTCAAAGCCTTTTGCTAAGAATATCTCTTATCCTCAAGAGAGGTTTGAGACCTTTCCTAATTCTCGATGAAACTTTCCCTGCTGTGGATTCTTCTAGGTCTGAGATTCTAGTAAGTTTTTTAAAGGTTCTTTGTGAGAGATTAGGCATGGATATACTATGTATTACGCATGACTCAACAATTGCAGAGGGTGCAGATATAGGATATAAAATATACCCTAGTAAATCAGGTGCAAAGCTAAAGAGAATAACATGAGAACCAAAGGTGCGGTTAAGCATAAGCTTAAGCAAGTTAAACATCGCCTATTACAAAAAGCTGTTCGAAACAACCTAAGTAAGAAGCCTTGCAACTGTACGCACTCTGGTTTAGTTAGAGGCTCTGCATCAGAACCTTTATTTCATGTATGCTTGTTAGACTCTGATAAGCCAAAGGAATGGGAAGGCACTGTATGTGACCCTTCTGTTCCTAACACTTGTCCTTTTTTCAAGCCTACTAGAACTAAGGAAGAAATAGAGATAGAGTTTAACACTAATTTTGAAAAGCTAATATCAGAGAATGATATTGGCAAGATTGCATCTAAGTACCCAGATGTAGCAGCTTTATTGTGGGTTCTTTCAGAAGAACAAGAGGATAGTAGTGATGATAGAGATAGTGAGACTTAAGTCAAAAGGGAAAACTCCTTTGTTTATGGAAGTTGATGTTCCCCCTATGTGTAAGCCTTTGTTGGTTGGCAGTAGTAAAGATGGCCTTTTAAGATGGGCTGAAAGTCCTTCTAATAGAAACACCATCTTAACTTGGGGGCAGGAATCCTCTATCGAAGAAGTCCTCACAGAAATGGTTAAAATGACCTTAGAGAGAGGTTTGGAAGAAAATTGGGGTGTGCATCAAGTTGACGAGAAAAGTGCCTTAGGACGAATGTCAGGTGTCGGCATTGAAGATGTTATAGTTAAAGAGGGTTTGGTTTTTCCAAAAGACCCCTCAGTTTTAGGTTCTTTGATCATTATGGACAACCGACTTTTCCCTGTTTTACACAATGTGAAAAGAGGAATCTGTGTCATCAAAGAACCTTAGCTTTATTAAAGGTGGTCTAAGAGAAGTTCACATTGAGAATTCCATTAGACTATATAATCAAGTTCTCTATCATACTAAGAAGTACCCTTTTAGGTCACTTGCTTATGTTTTCTTTAACTTAAACAAAGAGATAGATGGAGAGTTCTTTGAGATGTCTCACTATCAAGGTTTTCATGATATGTGTGGTCGTTCTTGGTCTATTCATGGGATAGACGTAGATCTATTCTTAGATCTTAATACAGACGTAATATCTCTCAAGCTAACTAAGGACAGTTGCTCTTTTCGAGAAGATAGGTCTTTAAAAAAGTTTAGCTATGAAGAAGTTATTGGAATCTTCATGCCTTACTATTTGTTAAAGATAAGAAGTCTCTGGATGACTTTTAATTGTCCAGACCCTTCTCGATAGCAGCAACAACACCCTTGCTTTCAACTTTGATGATCTCTTGAATCACTTCTGGTTGATCTCCATACATTTCGAGAGCAATCTTAGCTCTCTTTGACCAATGCTTTGAGGTGTCCCATTCAACACCACCTGGAAGTACTTTGATCTTAGAGTTATCTTTACCAAGAGCAATCGCACCTTGTGCAGACTCTACTCCACCATCAATGACTTGGAGGATTTGCTTGTTCTCAAGGTCTTGTTCTTCAGTAGGAGTCATCTCTGGTTCTTCTTGAGCCACATTAAGCTTTGCAGAAACATCATCTTGAAGTTCAACAACAGGTTGAGAAGCAGTTTTGCTCATTTCAGTCACAGGAGCTTCAAGATTGTCTAGTTTTGAGATCTCGGCACTTGCTTGACTTCCATCAGAGATGACAGTCTTTTGCTTAGAAGATGTAGAAAGCTTGATCGTAGAAACAGTGTCAGCATCTTGCATTTCTGCAACACCATTTGTGACCTCTGCACCAGACTTATTCTCTACCTTTGCAACAGCAATAATATCATCGTCTTGGCTTTCAACCACTAATGGGAATCTCTTTGTTTTTTCTCCCTCTTTCTTAGGGTTTACTTCTGCAACAGACCTTTCCTCATCATACACGCTTTGGACAGGCATTTCTTTTTTAGGTGCTGGTGCTGGTGCTGGTGTGACAGGTTCGCTTACTGCTGATTCTTCTTGTACAATAGAAAGCCAACCACGTTTAACACCAGCTTTTAGTTCAGGCATTTCAGTGGTTTGTCCACTAAACTTAAGTTGGAGACCATCATATTCAACAACCTCACCCTCATAGATATTTCTTTCAAGTCTTCCAAGGTGGATGATTGTGTTTGCACGAAGTTTAGTAAATGTACCTCTTTTGAATGAGAACTCGCTCATATTTCCTCCATAATGTCGGTATCTAAGTATTACCTTTTATTTATACCGACATAATAGAGAGATTATGAGTAGAAAACTCAATTAGGTTGGAAAATCTCACTGGTTTGTAAAGAAACCGAACCCTGTGAAGGCCTTTGCCACTTTATAATCATCCCTTCTCCACCACTATATTCCTGTGATCTTGCAACCAAAGTATATCTCTCTCCTGCAACAACATCATAAGTACCTGTGCCTGAACCTTGACCTGTTCCATGACCACCATAATAAGTTGTAATGCTAGTTCCCTCTATGTGTATATCCCCACCATCATCTGAATCGACAGAGAATGTGTAAGTACCTGTTTCTTTAGGTACGAAAAGGAAAGTCACTTCAACAGAAAAGTAGTTGCCACTATTAGGTACAGTAGCACCTGCACCTGTTAGTGTAGTATACACATTCCAATTAAGAGATACACTTCCACTTAAGCTCCCAGACCAACTCAAGTTTGTGTTTGAATTATTTACATCAAATAGCTTATCAAACTCTGTGGTGTTTTCAGGGTGGTCAGCATACTGAGATGTGCTGCCATTTCCAGCATGTGTGCTGAAGATACGAACATTGGTCACATTGTTTGTTAAAGGAGTCCTTACTGCCACAACTCCATGTAATGATTTCATCATCTTTCTTCTCCTTAAACTAGAACAACATTATCAGTGGGTGAGCTATAATTTTGAGCAATCTGTGAAGCACTTAGCTCAACATCATAAACCCTCATTATTCCAAATCTACCATCAAAGTTTGTTCCATCTCCTTGGTTGGTTGCGTCTTGATACCCAAAGTTGTAATAAAAGTCACCTGTAGACTCTTCTGGTGAATCCCAAGCAACATTAACAGAACCAGAGAACTCGCCATCTAGGTAGCCTTTCACAGTTGTTCCATTATAGGTCAAGACCACTTGATGCCATTCATTAAATGAGATGTTGTCTGTAGCACCCGTAGAAGTAATCCCTGCCCCATTCCATAAGCCAAACTCAAGACTCCCATTGACTATTTCTATTGAAGTGTGATGGTAGCTTATATCTGGTGTTGCTTGGGCATTGGCCTGCATAACAACACCATTATTTGTAGGGTATATCCATAACTCTGTTGAATGGATTTCTGTTAAAGAAGAGTTTAAATTTGCTGTAGTGATATAGTCATTTACAAAAGTGAAATAGCTACCACTAAAAGCTGGTGAGCCTGTAATACTTCCATCTAGGCCATTACCAGAGATGTCTGTAATAACAGCACCATCACCATCTTGATAAGAAGATGTTTTAAAGGTGTTATAGTGAATGACCAAGTTGTCTGTCACTATCCCCCTAAAACTGCCTCTAGCTGAAACCACTACTCCATGAAATGTTTTCATCATATTCATTCTCCTTAGTGGCTTTAGCTTATTGGCATTAGACTCCTGTCAAATCTCCAAATAAATACCACTCGTCACTTGCTATCTTTACTAGGGTTGCTGCCCCATATTGTGTAGATATATAACGATTACCACTTACAGAATTAATGGTAACACCAACTGCATTGCCAATGTTAAGTGTACCTGTGCCTTTACGGACTACAATAATCTGTGTTCCGATAGGGAAAGGAATATTGGCATTTGTATCAACTAAAACACTTTTGGCAGTAGCACTGTTCATTTCAACCAAACCACCACCATCAGAAATGGCAAGGGTGTGGTTGTCAGTTACGCTGACTATGTGGACTCTCTCTTTTTCAACTAAGTAGCTCATTCAAAATCCCTTTCTTAGACTACATACCAAGCTGTTCCAAAAGCCATAAGAGTCAGAGAAGCACCTTGAACAACGTCTTTAGTAGCAGCACCATCTACTTCTTGACCACCACTACCATCAACAGTCAAGGTATTAGTGCCTGTGTTGAAAATCTGAAGCACATAACCATCATACCCTGCTGTGAGGTCAAAGAGATTGACAGTGCCTGCTGTACCCCCATTGCTCAGGAAGTAAGCATGTTTATTTTCAACTGCGTCTGGAGCAGAGATGCTTACAGCATTAGTTGCAAAAGCAGGACTAGCACACTCGTAACGAGAACCTTCAGAAGCCTTAACAGTTACAACAGAATACTTACTACCAGCTCTGTCTACCTCAACCTCTCCCTCAAAAGTTGCCTTTTGAGCAGAGTCGATAGTAAGAGCAGTTGTTCCAGAGTTTAATGTGCTTCCAGAAGCTCCTGCTGAAGTAGTTTCAAATACAATCGAGCCACCATTTTCATTACCTGTGCTCGCACCTCCAGAGACAGTAAGACTTGAACCTGCACTATCAGCACCTGTTGCCCTACCACCTCTTACTTTACTTAAGTCAAGTAATGCAAGCTCTGCATCTGTTCCTGGAACAGATGAGTCAGAACCATTAGAGTTAAGGGTTGTGTTGTCAGAGAATAGTACAAATCTTTCAGCTTCGTCTGGTTGGAAAACTAAACCACCGAATCTGATTGCCAAACTATCATTACGATATTGGAAGTAGTGACCTGTATCTGCTTGGCTAGCTTGACCGCTACCTAAGAAAATCAATGGGTCTGTCATTCTAACAGTAGCACCTAAAGAGGTGATTGAGTTTACATTCAAGTCACCTGTGATTGTGACTGTATTAGGCAACCCTACTGTCACAGTACCATTACTGTTTGTAACAGAAATCTGGTTTGAAGTACCTTCAATTGTAAGTGCATTGTTTGTCTTCTGATTGAAGTCGTATGTACTCCCTCCACCAGAATCCGTTGTTAGACTGAATAATGTATCATCTTCATGGATAATGACTTTACCAGCACCACCATCATTAGATAGCAACCAGCGATTAACACCCTCATCCCACTGAATAAATGTATTTGAGTCTGTTCCTCTGTCAACATAAATGAAAGCGTCTACATCTGCTGCTGCATTTGCCACACCCTCATTTAATGTTAAAGTTTTTGTCGTTGCGATAGTGACATTTTCATTAAAGGTTGCAACACCATCTACTTGTAAAGTACTCTCAAGAGTAGTTGCACCATTAGCTGTTAATGTGCCACCACCTGTTGTAGAAATATTTCCTGTTGTAGTGAGAGCATCGCTTCCAAAGTCAATTCCAGAGTTATCTCCTGTTGTGATAGAACCTGCTGCAAGAACCACCTTCGCTGCTTGGTCACTGTCTGCAATAATACTTCCTTCAGCTTGGACATTTCCAGCACCATTGAACTGCCAAACATTAGAACCCTCATCCCAATAGAAGATAGCGTCTGTGCCAGCAGTTGGTCTTGAAACAGTGATTCCAAAGTCATGTGCGTCAAGCTCTGCTGTATTATCAGAGTTGAACAGGATTGCACCTTGACTTGGGGTGTCAATCTCAATAACACCTGTCGAGGTTTTAATGTTCCCTGTTGCTGTGACAGTAGACAATGTGCTTACAGCACCTGTCGTAGCAACTGTGAAGTTAGGGGCTGCTGTAATTGTTCCACCAACAGTGACCTGAGTCTCTGAATGTAGCTTTCCACCCTTAACAACAAATGAATCTTCTGAGTCATCCCAATCAAGTTGGACATTTGCAGTAGTGTCATTGACCTTGAAGATTGAAACATCAGCGTCTGCTGTGTCCGAGTTAACAAGAATCGCAACATTGTTTGTAGGTGCTGTCTTGATGTTTAAAGTATCATCAAGAGTAGACTGTCCTGTAACAGAAAGGGTAGTTCCTACATCAAGAGTAGTTCCCACAGTTAAATCAGCAGTTGTAGAGGTGCTTTGGTTCAATGTTGTTGTTAGAGCTGTAGTGTCGATAGTGAGGTAAGACTCACCTGCATTACCTTGCTTGATAACCAAAGCAGAGGCTTGAGTATCAGCAAGTTGTACTACAACCCCATCACCATCATTGTCAGAAAGAGTATTGATTGCAATGTCAGTAACATTTGAGATTGCACTCTCTCCCATATCAATGCCTGCAACAGTGAGTGAAGAAGAAAGAGTCAAAGCACCTGCTGTTGTAAGAACAGCCGTTGTAGTTCCTGCTGAAGTTGTGTCTCCAACAGTAAGTGCATTACCACCTGCTTTACCTTGTAGGTGCAATCCAGATTGTGCGTTTACATTGAACTCGTTATTTGTCTCATCCCAAGAGATGATTGCATTTGTTAAAGTTCCTCTTTCAATAGTAATAAGAACAGCATCGTCTTCTTCTGCAGCACCCGTTAGGTCTGAGTTGAAGAGTATACCATTTGTATTTGTAGACTCTATCTTAAGGTCTGCTTTTAATGTTGAGATGCCATTCACACTAAGAGTAGAAGAAAGAGAAGTAGGTTGTACAAGAGTGATTAACTCAGACCCCTCTCTTGTATCAAAGGTCATGTAAGAGTCTGCGTTTCCATCAGTACTCAAATCTTTAATCTCAAGAGCATTTTCAATGTTATCTACAAGATTAATCTTGAAGCTACCTGTTGCAGCAGAAGAAGCTCTTAAGTCGTCTGTCTTAAGTTGACCTGTAACAGTAGTAATACTACTTGTGGTGTCTACATTAAGAACATCAGTACCATTAGCTTTCTCTACCACAAAAGCAGAAGCAGAACCTGTTGTAACATTTAAAGTGTTGAGGATAGAGGTAGCACCTGCATTACTTACACTAAATACATCAGCACCTACATTGATACCTGCATCTGGCTCGAACAAGGCACTTGTAATAGTGACCTTTGGAGTGTTGGTGTCAATGTTAAAGATTTCTGCATTAGCTCCTGTTTCAACTTTGAAAGCTGTTGCAGAAGTCTTTGTTACCAGAACCTCGCCTGTTGTAGCTAAGTTATAGTTAGCACCATCAACAGTGAACTTGTCAGTATCAACTGCAATTCCACCATTAGCGTTAACAATCCCTGCTGAAGTAATTGTGCTAGTTGTGGTTAGAGTACCAATCTTCAAGTCACCCCAAGTATCAGGATCACCAAAGTCTGTTTCTGTAGAAGCAACAGTAGTTGTACCCATCTTAAATGTGTCATCACCCTCATCGAAGAAGAAGATACCATCTTCTACAGCATCTCCCAGACCATCAACACCACGCTCAAAGAAAAGACCAATGTCTCTACTGTTTTGAGCATTAGCAATACCTTGGTTAAGTCGGATTACAGAATCTGTCACATCAAGGTCTGTCGAGTTAATGGTTGTTAAAGTTCCATTGACAGTCATGTTAGTGCAGGTAATAGACCCTGTTGTTGTAAGATTCTCGTCATTGAAGTTGATAGTACCTGTAGCAGAAGTCAAAGACCCATTGTTAAAGGTAAAGTCAGCAATCTGAGAACCAACAGCAGTTGCTGTGATAGCACCTGTAACTCCAAGAGTACCACCTACAGAGGTGTTCCCATTAGAAGCATCTACTGTAAATTGGTCAGCACCGATGGTTAGGTTGCCAGCAGAGTTTAGAGCATTAGAGATCAACCATTCATCTTCACTCTCATCCCATTGGATATAAGAGTTTGTTAAAGCACCTCTTTCTACTTCAATTTTAGCATCTCTTTCTGCACCATTTCCTGTAGCGTCAGAGTTTAGAAGTATAATAGCGTTCTGAGCGTCAGCGTTCTGAGCTAGATCATCAGATCTAACATTCAAAGCACCTGCAAGAGTAGTTACACCATTAACATGGAACTGAGTAGCTGGAGCACTCTCATTGATACCTACCCTGTCAGTTGTTCCATTTGTAAACAATAGGTGGGTTTGATTGTCACCCTCAACTCTAAAGTCGAAAGCATTACCATCTTCATTAACAACAATGTTTCCACCATTAAGCCCGATAGCACCATTTGTGAAACTTGCTGTTCCTGAAAAAGTAATATTCTTGCTTACAGTGATTAACTCAGAACCATCTGTGGTATCTACTTTAAGATAGCTGGTAGCTCCCTCTTTAATCTCAAAAGAACCAGCAACATTGTCATCCATAACAACGACAACTGTATTTCCAACACTTGAAATAGTTCCTAGAGAAATCTCTCCTACATTAGTAATGTTGCCATTACTAGCATTTAAAGAGGTAACAGTCGCATCACCAGCTCCTAGAGTACCTGTTGTAGACAGGTTATTGTCGTTGAAAGATAGGTTGTTATTAACATTTGTGGTCTGGATTTGACCATTTGTTATTTCAATATCTCCAACAGTAGATCCAGAGGCTAAGGTACTTTGACCTGTGACAGAAAGAGTACCATCAATAGAAGTATTTCCTGTTCCATCAGCAACAACGAACTTATCAGTGTCTACTACAATACCACCATTAGCTGTTAATGTGCTGTCTACTATAAGAGTACCACCTATAGAAGTGTTGCCTGTTGTATCGGCAACAGTAAAGTTATCGGCAGTAATACCACCATTAGCTGTAAAACTACCATCCACAGTGAGAGCAGCGTCAGCATTTAATGTGTTTGAGAAGTTAGCTATGTTTGAGAAAGTTGTTTCTTGAGCTACAGTGATTAACTCGGCAGTGTTTGTAGTATCTACTTTAATATAGCTGGTAGCTCCCTCTTTAATCTCAAAAGCCCCAGCAATATTGTCATCCATAGCAACGACAACTGTAGTTCCTGCACTTGAAATAGTGCCGAGAGAAATCTCTCCCACGCTAGTAATGTTTCCACTACTAGCATTTAAAGAGGTAACAGTGGTAGCACCTGCACCCAGAGTTCCTGTTGTAGTAAGATCCTCATTTCCAAAGTCGATAGTACCTGTATCAGAAGTCAAAGAACCATTATTAAAAGTAAAGTCAGCAATCTGAGAACCAACAGCAGTTGCTGTAATAGTGCTGGTCACAGTAAGAGTGCCACCTATAGAGGTATTTCCTGTTCCATCAGCAACAGAGAAGTTTTCTGCTGTGAGACCACCTGTTAGGGTAAGTAAGCCAGAGACAGTTGCTGTATTTAAGGAAGCATCTCCTGTTGAGGTAATGTTTAATGAAGTCCAGTTGCCTGTTGTAGACACATTTTCATTACCGAAGTCAATACCAGCACCATCCGTAAAAGCTTCAATAGTAGTGCCTGTAAAAGTAAGACCTGCAAGTTGGTGACCATTGCTGTCTGTTGTGATAACACCAGCATTAGAGACAGTGAAGTTTGAAGCCCCATCTACAGCACCTTGAGAGATAGCACCTACAATGTTAAGTCCATCACTTACAGAGAAGTATGCTGAAGACTCATCCCAAGAGAGGGTTGCATAAGTGATACCTCTATCTACACGGATAAGTGTTTCATCTTCAGCATTAGCCTCATCATGTCTAAAGGTAATGCCATTAGCTGAAGAATTACTAATGTTAATGTTCCTAGTGACAATCAAATCTTGTCCCACAGTAAGATCTGTTGCTGTAGAAGCATTGTGACTCAAAGCCCATGTGCTAGTTCCATTATTCCATTGCATGGTTGCATAGGTTGGTCCATTTGAGAGGGCGACAGCAATTGAAGCATTTGCTGGAGTATTATCTGTTACTACATCAGAGTTCAGGATAATGCTGTGGTCAGCATCTTTTTCAACGAGTACAGAACCTTGAGCAGTTATATCACCTGTCAAAGTAGATGTGCTTCCAATGGTTAAAGTACCTGTTGTAGACAAGTTGTTATCATTGAAAGATAGGTTGTTATTAACATTTGTGGTCTGGATTTGCCCATCTGTTATTTCAATGTCACCAACAGTAGAGCCAGAAGCTAGTGTGCTTTGACCTGTGACAGAAAGAGTGCCATCAATAGAAGTGTTGCCTGTGCCATCTCCTGCAACAGTGAACTTATCAGTGTCTACTGCAATACCTTCATTAGCATTTAACAAGCCTGAAAGTGTTGTGACCCCTGTGACACCAAGAGTTGTCGTAACGCTAATAGCACCTGTAGTTTCTAGGGATTTTAGCTTGAGGTCAGAGTAGTCTGTCGGGTTGAAGTCAGTATCCCCACCTGTACTACCATTCGGGGCTTGTGCTAGCTTAAAAATCTGATCTGTATTATCAAAGATAAATACCTGATCACCTTGAGCACCTGGGTTAGTGAAGAACAATCCGACATCACTTGCCACATCACCATTATTTAAGATCATCACAGGGTCTTCTACTGTGAGCTGGTCGGTGTTAATGGTTGTTAAAGTACCACTGACAGTTAAGTTTCCAGATACATTAAGATCGTTAGAGACAGTCAAGTCGTTTGCAATGGTGACATCATTAGGTAAGCCAACAGTGACAACAGTGCCATTGGTGTTGTTTCCATCATTGGTGACAGCTATTGTTGTCTCATTTGGAGTAGCAGTTAATGTTAAAGTCTGACCGAGAGGTAGGTTGTCAGTATTAGTGCCATCAGAAATTGTGATGGTACTGTTAGCCAATTTAGCATTCGTGACTTGACCCTCTTGGATGTTTACTGTTTGGATCGCATCTGTAGTGAGTGTAGCTACACCCAATGCGTCCACTTCTATATCACCACTGAAAGTAATATTTTCCCATCTACCATCATTATCGTTGTCATAGATTAGGAATTGGGCTTCTCCAAGATTTGTTAATGTCACATCTGATAACCCTCCGACAGTGATTCCACCACCAGAGTCAACGTATGCTTTGGTTGCGACATCCTGATTGTTTACAGGATCTGCAACATTTATCAATTTTTGACCATTGAAGTCGACATCTGCATTAGGTGAGATGTTTGAAAGCGTAGGGTGTGCAGTAGCAGTACCACCTTGTGTGCTTCCATCATGAACTCGAATGGTATTTAGTGTTGTATCAACTGTTATCTCACCGACTGCTCCTGTGAACGAATTGTTCTCGGCAGTAGTTCCTCTTCTTAGTTGGACTCTACGGACTGACATAGATTACTCCTTAAAAAATGACTCTAATTTAATAAACGTGTTCTATATAAACACTATTAAGAGACTAATACCCCATAGTCTTCTTTTGCATAAACAACTGCATCGTTAAGTCCAGATCCATTCCAATCAGTACTAAAGTCAGTGTTTAATACGAAAGCATCTGCTACAGAACCATAATCTATGGTTTCAATGACTCTACCTAAAACGATCAAATCAGCAACAGCATTGACATTTGACTGTGTTGGTGTGCTAAGGAGAATAAGCTCTCCAGGGCTTGTTCCTACATCGTAGTCTGTTGAAGTGCCTAAAACAGTAGGAACGTATTTATTAAGACCATTAGCAGTGGTGTATCTTAAAACTTGCTTATCGGTATCAGGTGCTGCATTAACATCAGTTAAGTTGTTTGAGCTTACTTCCACGCTTACATCAATGACATCACCTGCATCGTTATTTGCAAATGTTAAAGAATCTACACCTGTTGCAGTTCCTCCAGCAAGTGCAGTCGCAACTACATCTCTTGCTTTCTCATCGAAATTCTCAGCAACAAATTCTCCTGCATTAGAATCCCAAACAAGAACTTCATCTCCTGTAAATGCACCTGTGTTGATATTAACATCAGAATGTGTGGAAATAGATCCGAGATTAGTTAGATTCTCACCACTTATAGCACCTAGCTTACCATTCCCATCTGTAATAACTACTTTACCTGCATCTGCTACACCACCTGTAATAGTTGTGTCTAGGGTAGATACATTACCTAGTCCAAGTGTGGTTCTTTGTGCAGTGTTATCAGCATCATCCAGTAACGCTAGACCTGCTGCTGTTATTGTTGAATTTGTTAAAGCCCCAGCCCCTGTTGTATGGAGTAGCTGATTATTCCCTAAAGGATTAAGGTCTGCTATTTCTTGAAGCAGGGTGTCTTGAGCTTGGACATCTGTTCCTATTGCTAAACCAAGAGTAGTTCTCTGTGCAGTATTATCAGCATCATCTAGTAATGCAAGACCTGCTGCTGTTATTGTGGCAGTTGTTAAAGCTCCAGCCCCTGTTGTATGGAAGAGTTTGTTATTTCCAGCAGGGTTTAGGTCAGCAAACTCTTGAAGTAGCGTATCTTGAGCTTGGACATCAGTTCCAATCTCAAGGTCTAAAGTTGCTTTTACTTGTGCCTTGGTTTGTGCAACAAAGTTATTCCCATCGCCTACAATGAAGTTTCCATCTGTATTGGCTAATCCAGAGATGTCAGAAAGATTCCCTGTTAGTTGGATAGTTAATTCACCATTTGCATCGTCATAAGTAGTTGAAATACCTGTATCGTGGTTGTTGTTAACTAACAATCCACCTGCAATGTCTTGAACAAGTTCTGTTGTGTCTGTTAGGTCATTGACAGTAAGACCACGAACCCAAGCTGCTGTTACAATCTGGGTTGCATTTGCATTTTGAGCAGGTGCAGTGATTGTACCTGTGCCTGTTACAGTTATGTTTTTATCTAAAGAGACATTCTCACCAAGAATAATTTCTTCTGCTGTATTAGTTGTGACGAAAGTAAGGTATCCATTGCCACCCTCTGTAATATTAAGGGCAGATGGCTGATTGTCTGCAAGAGAAATCTCTGCTACAGACAAAGAACCACCAAGAGTTAAGTTGCCATTGTTTAATAAAGGTATGTTCGCTGAGTTGGAAAGGTCTGTGGTAGAAATAGTTCTGTTACTGAAAGCACCTAGTGCATCACTTACAATAAAGTGGTTAAGGGCAGGATTTGCAATACTAACATCTCCTAGATCATCAAGGTTTGATCCAGCAGAAAGAAAATCTCCTGTGTTATTCTGGGAAGCTGTACCCAGAGCTAATGCGGTGATAGAATCGCTCACCTGTCTGTCTGTATATGCGGTACTTGCTATTTTAGTGCTGTTATCACTTGCAGCCTGTGTTGTTACTTGCACTGTGCCTGTGAAAGTTTGATTTGCATTTAAGAGAGATATGTTCGCTGTATCAGATAAATCACTACTAGAGATAGTTCTATTACTGAAAGCACCCAGAGCGTCACTTACAATAAAGTGATTGAGAGCAGGGTTTGCAATACTAACATCACCGAGATCATCAAGGTTTGATCCAGCAGCGAGAAAGTCTCCTACATTAGAGGTAGAAGCAGTTCCTAGCCCCAAGTCTCCAATTTCAGCAACTACAAAAGCTGTTGTTGCTATCTGGGTTGTATTTGTATTAACAACAGCAGTAGGTGCTTCTGGAACGCCTGTAAATGTCGGTCCTGCAAGTCTGGCTACAGTATTATCCACAGAAGCTGTCATTGTGTTGGCAGCATCATTATAAGTGAATGTTATATCGGTGTGGGCAGACCCATTTGTTATGAACAGTTCATTTACAGCGTCTTGTGCTGATTCTGTAGGTGCTTGAGCTACAAACGTACTTACTCCATCCCAAACTAGAGTATGTCCAGCTTGAGCGTTTGAAGCGTCTATGTCTGAGATATTTGCTGAACTTAATGCAACACTCTCAAAAACATTAGCACCATTCGCTGTCGTGTAGATTAGTGCTTCTCCATTATTTGGAGCTAAGTTAGCGTCTACATCAGACAAGTGAGAGAGCTGTGTTATGTTCCCCCCTACTTGGGCAACTACTGCTCTAACAAAGCTGGCAGTTGCAACCTCTCTACCAACAGAGTTATTGGCAGGGTTGTTTGCAGTGATTACAGCACCTGTTAAATCTATATCTCCTGATACAGTCAGATCTCCTGTAATAGTTTGGTTGGCATTTAAGAAAGCAATGTTGTTCGAGTCTGACAAGTTTGTTGTAGATAAAGCAACATTATCAAAGGTGGCATTAACAGCATCATATATTAAAGCCTCACCAGCTTGTGGGTTTGCTAGTGTGACTAGTGAGGATGCTAAGAAATCTCCTACATTAGAGGTAGAAGCAGTTCCAAGTCCTGATTCAAAGTCAGCTATTTCAGCGACAACAAAAGCTGTTGTTGCTAATTGAGTTGTATTTGAATTAACAGCAGCAGTAGGTGCTGTGGGAACACCTGTTAGAGCAGGGTTGTTCAGTCTTGCAACAGTTGCATCTACAGAGTAGTCTATTCTATTATTAATGTCATCATAAGTAACAGTAATATCAGTCTGTTGACCTGCATTAATCATGCTACCGATAGCATCTTGTACTTCTTCAACTATTGTATTGTCCCCAACAATGAGGCTGCCTTGAGCGTTAAAGACAAGAATTTTATCTTGAGCTTTATTGGCTGTACTGACATCATTCAAGTCATTAATGGATGAAGTAGTTTTTATTAAACTTGTTCCATCACTAAGTTGGCTTGAAGAAAGCTGTGCATTCTCGAATACATTGTTTCCTGTATAAACCAAAACTTGATTAGTTAAAGGAGTTCCTGCTTGAGGATCATTTGTGATTGTCACATCACTCAAGCTATTAATAGCAGATCCTGTTGCTAAGAAGTCACCTGTATCATTTGTAACAGCAGTTCCAAATCCAAGAGTGACTCTTGCATTTACTTGATCTAATGCTAATGAAGTCCTTGCTTGTGCTGGTGTTTTTAGAACAAGGTCATTCCCATCACCAGCTAAGAAGTTGTCTGCTGTGGGTTGTGCAATAGCAGATATTTCTTCCAGCCTAGCATTTTGAGCTTGGACATCAGTCCCAATCTCAAGATTTAGGTGTGCAACTGGGTCAGCAGAGGCGATTAAATCCCTACCTTGTTGAGTTATGTCAGCAGTAGCATAGGTATTAGCACCTGTTGTGTAGATTATTTTATTGGCTGCTTGAGGATTTAACCCAGCAATAGATACAAGAGATGCTTGTAGAGTTGCAGTAACATTTCCATCATTTACTCCACCATCATCAGTATAGGCGAAAGTAATGCCTGCACTGTGGTTTGCATGAGCAAACTGAGCACCTACAACGTCTTGGATAGATTCTGTAGATCCTGTGAAATCAGAGACTGTTAAAGCTCTAACCCAAGCAGAAGTAACAATATGATTATCATTTGCATTAGCAGCAGGTGCTAGGATAGTACCTGTACTTGTGATAGACAGACTTCCTGTTGCTGAGATATTTCCTTGAGAAGAAACATTTCCTAGTCTTAGGTTTGCATCTGAGATACCTGCCACAGCACTAAAGTCTGTTGTGTTTACATCAACAGCACCACTGTGTAATGCTAGTCTGAAGGTATCATCTCCTTCATCCCAGAAGATAACTGCATCATCTAAGTCCCCTCTTGTTAAAAGAAAACCTAGATCATTAGCATTGTTTCCTACAAAACCATTATTAAGTTCAATTACACTATCTGCTACTGCCAAGTTATTTTGGTTATTGATATTTTGAACACCATTAACAGTTAAGTTTTGAACAGTGATGTCACCACCTGTAGTTAGACTTGTGTTTCCAAAGTCAATAGTTCCTGTACTATCTACAATAGAACCAGAACTAATATCCATTGTGCCATCTATTTCAACGGGCTTTAATAATCTAATTTCTTCAGCACCATCTGTGGTGTCTACCTCAATGTAAGAAACATTATTGGTAGACTCTTCAACTTTAAGGGCTATCGGCTGGTTGTCTGTAATGTTGAGCTGTACTAAGTTACCCTTTGCAGAGATTGTATTAAGCTCAATGTCATCAACATTTCCAATATTTTGGTTATTGAGGTTTGCTCCAGAAGATAAAGTTGAGATTCCATTTACAGAGAAGTTTCCTGTTACACCTGTATTTCCATTTAGAGCATTAACAACAAAGGCATTGTTACCTACAATAAGATCTCCACCTATGTTTATTTGATTAACTCCGAAATCAATACCTCCATTGTTAGAGGTTGTGATTGAGTTATCTGCAAGAACAAGATTTCCAATAGAAGACCCAGATTGTGCAGTAAATACTTTTCCAAATATTATACTTTCTGTGTTGTCTGTTGTATTGAAGGTTAGGTAAGCATTAGCTCCTTCAGCTACAACAAGAGCTGCTCCATTATTGTCTGGGATAGATATGGAAGAAGTGGATAGTGAATTTACTGTCGTAGCCCCTGCATTTAGAGTTCCTGTTGTACTTATATTTATAGCACTGAAAGAAACATCTCCACCTGCACTGTTTATTGTTGCATTGTTTCCATTAGGTGTAATGGAAAGCGAGACAGCATCTGTTAATGGGTTGATTACATTCAAACCACCATCCATAGAAGAGAGTCCATCTACATCTAAAGTACCAAGAACTGCTGTGTTTCCTGTCAACCCATCCACAGTAAATAGGTTGCTTACATTGATTCCACCATTTGGTTTTAAGACGTTTGTTAAAACTAGCTCGTCATTATTGTTTAGAAGAGGTACTTTTGAGCCATTCGACAGATCTGTGGTTGATATGGTTCTATTTAAGTAATTACCAAATCCATTATTCACAAGAAATTGACTGGGTGCATTACCGTTAAGGCTCACATCACTTAAATCATTTAACCCTGATCCACTTGCTAAGAAATCACCTGTGGCAGAAGTAGATGCAGTTCCTAAACCAAGAGCATTTCTTGCATCTTGACCAGAGAGGATTGTAAACTGATTCCCATTACCTACAATGAAGTTGTTATTTCCATTGTTAAGTCCAGCAAGGATGTCTAGTTGTGCAGATTGGGTTTGTACATCTGTTCCAATCTCAAGACCCAAAGCTGTTCTAGCTTGTGCTGGTGTATTGAGTCCGAAGTTGAGACCATCACTTATCAAGATATTATTTACAGCATGTCCTACATTAACAATATCTTGAAGAGAATTAGAAAGTGTGGCTCTTACCTCAGAGCTTGGGTCATCATAAGCAAAAGTAATTCCTGTACTATGGTTTAGATGACTAAACTGAGCACCTACAATATCTTCAACTTCTTCTTGGGTAAATCCTGTGTTGGGTGGGTCTTGTTGCACAAGGACACCACCAACAACTTGTAATATCTTTCCATTAACTAGACCTGCACCAAAGTCAATGTCAGAAAGATCTCCTGCTGAAGAAGCATTTGTTAAAAGATTTGCTCCATCTGATAAATCTAGGGTTGATATGATCCTATTCTCAAAGTTAGCTCCATTATGGACAATGAAATGATTATTAGCAGCACCAGCTATGGTGACATCATTTAGATCATTGAGTTCAGATACAGAGCTTACTAATCCAGGTGCAAAAGAACCATTGTTATAAACAATAGTTTCTCCATTTTGGATATTCTGAATACTCACATCAGAGAGAAGTCCGATGCTAGGCAATGCTGTGAGGTTTGAACCATCTAAAGCAGGCAGTGTGTTTTGAACAGTGATTTCTAAGACATTGCCAGCGTTTGTACCAAAGTCTTTTGTTGAAGCAGTTCCTAATGCTGGGGTGTCTGCTAGATCATTGTAAGAGAGTGCTTGGTTTACAAAGCTAACACCATTGTGTCTTAAAACTTCTCCATCTAAAGCACCTGCAACTACAACATCAAGTAGGTTATCAATAGAGAGATGGTCTATAGTAACACTTCCAGATATTTGAGAGTTGTCGTCATCATAAGTCCAAGTTATGCCCCCACCATCGGTAAACATTGCCCCAACAAAGTCTTCAATATTTTCTTGGGTGAACCCACCACCACCATTAGCAGGGTCTACTTGTTGGAATACTCCACCTACTGCTTGTAGTATTTTTCCATTTACAATCCCATCGCCCAAATCTACATCTGTGAGTTCACCTATAGAAGTTGCATTGAGTATGCCCAGATTTGTTCTTGCATCAGCTTGAGCTTGTACTCCGAGATCTGCAATCTCAGAGAGTACGTTATCGGCCACAAGGAAGTTTTGAGGGTTGCTTCCATTCAAGGTTTCAATCTCGATTATTGCGTCTTGAATTGCAGCATGGACTTCTGCTGGATAATCGTTTGTCCAAACAACTCCATTTCTTCGGATATTTCCAACAGAGGTAAAACCATTTTCATCAGAAGTTACTGTGAAAGTGTAAACCCCAAAAGAAGTGACTACTTCATAGTTCTTACTAATTGCATCTGCCATAATTATTGCCTCTCTTATGATGTCTCTATTTTATTAATCTTATTAAAAGACTATTAGAACACAGTATAACTCATTAGCTGATTTAAGGAGATTATAATGAATAAGGTAAGAGCTTCTTTTCTAAACCTGGTAGAGGAAAAAGGCGGTTTTGTGTGCCATCACGCACACTTTGATAAATCTCATTTAATAACCCCAGAGATTCTGAGAAAAAGTCAATCTAGCCTTCAAGAAAAGTGGTACATATACAGAGACTTGAAAGAATCTTACACTAGGGAAGATCTAAGACTTCGTATGGTTCGATGTATTGAAAAAATGCGATCTCAAGGTGTTAACAAATGTAAAACCTTCATAGATGCAGACCAGATTGTAGGTTTGACTCCTATGGAAGTTGCTGTTGAGCTAAAGAAAGAGTACTCAGCTAAAGGCTTTGATCTGCTTCTGGCAGTTCAGCCTCTTGAGGGAGTTCTAAATCCTTTTGCTAGAGAGATTTTTGTTAAAGCCTGTGGAATGGCTGACGTTGTTGGAGGTCTTCCAGATAGAGACAAAGAGCCACTATCTCATATGGACTTTATTTTAAGCCTAGCAAAAGATTTAGGCAAAGACCTTGATGTTCATGTTGGTCAAAACAACATACCCTCTGAACAAGAATCCGAGATGGTTGTTGATAAAGTTAAAGAGCATAACATGGAGGGTAGAGTGAACTTGGTTCATGCAATCTCTTTATCTTGCCAAACCAAAAGCAAGAGGAAAGAGGTTATACAAAAGATTAAAGATACCAATACAGGTGTGATTGTGTGCCCCTCTGCTGCAATAAGTATGAAGCAACAATCTAATGTTTCCGCCCCTATCCATAATTCCATAGCTCCTGTCTTAGAAATGCTTGAAGCTGGTGTAGATGTAATGTTAGGTGTGGATAACATACATGACCTATTCATGCCTTTGGTTGATGGAGACCTATGGTTTGAGTGTAGGCTGATGATGGAAGCAATAAGATGCTATGACTTGGAACTGATTTCTAAAATAGCTTCAAATAAAAGAGGTTTTAATGATTAAAAGATATGAACACCCTAAGATTAAAAAGATCTTCTCTCCTGAACAGAGGCTTTCTTATTTTGTAGACATCGAAAGATACGCATCTCTTTATCATGGAGTTGAAATACCAGATATAAACATAGATTCCCTGCTTTGTAGTATGGATGAATGTGAAAAGATCACGAAGCATGAGACAGTTGCTTTCTTACAAGCTCTTTCTTATCAGTTAGATGATATTTCAAATCTTCACTTTGGTATGACAAGCTCTGATGTTTTAGATACCTGTCTTTCTTTACAAATCAAAGAAGCATCTAGTGTTTTGGAAGATGAGATAAAGATTCTTCTCACTAGCCTTAAGACTTTCTGCTTAAAGAATAAGAATACTCTTATGGTAGGTAGATCTCATGGTAAAGCAGGTGAATTGATCAGCTTAGGGTTTTCTTTTCTTTCTTACTATAAAGAATGGGAGAGGAACTTAGATAGACTCACTCATGCTAGAGAAGAAGTCTCTTATGGGATGGTTTCTGGTCCTATGGGTAACTTTTCAAACATTAATAGAGAGAAAGAAGACTTTATTTGCTCTAGATTAGGGATCAAACCAGAGCCTGTTTCAACTCAAGTTATTCCAAGAGATAGACATTCCTATCTTATGTGTGTACTAGGCATCATTGGAGCATCTCTCGAAAGATTATCCACACACATTAGAAACTTGAGTCAGTCTGGCATTGAAGAAATTTCTGAATCCTTTTCCGTTTCCCAAACAGGGAGTTCGGCTATGCCACATAAGAAGAACCCTATCTTATCAGAAAATGTGACAGGACTTGCCAGACTGTTAAAAAGTTATGTCTCTCCCTCTTTAGATAATGTTTCCCTCTGGTTTGAAAGGGATATGAGTCATTCTTCTGTTGAGAGGGTGACAATAGAAGATGCGTTTCACTTATCATGCTTTGCAGTCAAAAGAATGACTTTTGTCATTGATAGGCTTTCTGTTCATAAAGAGTCTTTGGATAAAAACATTGAAAGAGAAGGCAATCACATTTATTCTCACTCTGTTCTTTGCCATCTTATGAAAAAAGGTGTAGACAGACATGAGGCATATCGCTTCATTCAAAAGGTCACTCAGGGAAACAAGGACTTATTTAAAGAATTAGAGACTTCCTATCCCGAGCATAAGGTAGGACAAGTGGTATTATTTAATGAATGTGTGTCAAACATAGATCATATTTTTAGGAATGTATTTGGAGATTCTAAATGAGTACAACGGCAGTTATAGGTGGTCAATGGGGTGATGAGGGTAAAGGTAAGATTGTTGACTTTCTTTCAGAAGGTGCAGACTATTGTGTTCGCTTTCAAGGTGGCAGTAATGCAGGTCATACTATCACAGTAAACGATCAAGTGTATAAGCTCAGATTATTGCCCTCAGGAGTCCTTAGAGGTTCAACGGGTGTTCTTGGTGCTGGTATGGTTATAAACCTTGATGTGCTTCAATCTGAAGTCTCTTATCTACAAGAAAGAGGGATAGAGCCAAAGTTCTTTATTGATCATAGAGCACATCTTGTCACTCCAGAGCATATTTCCAATGATGTTCTTCGAGAGAAAGAATCTGGAAACAGAATTGGCACTACAAGAAATGGTATTGGCCTTTGTTATGAAGATAAAGCAAGAAGAACAGGTCTTCGTGCAGGAGATCTACTAACAGACTTTGATTCTAAGGTAGATGCCTTTCTTAAGTTTTATGATAACAGCCCTCGTGTTAAGTTAGGTCTGGTGAAAGTTTTGAATGAGTGGAAAGACACTTGGTCTAAATACATTCGTACAGACCTCACAGATGTTCTATATAGAGCAATGCATATAGAAGATAAGGAAGTTGTTATTGAAGGGGCACAGGGGACTCTCTTGGATGTTTCACATGGAACATATCCTTTCGTTACATCTTCTCATACAATAGCCCCAAGCATTGCAGCAGGAGTAGGTGCTTCTTTACCAAGAGACTATAACTGCATTGGTGTTTTTAAAGCATACTGCACTAGAGTTGGCAAAGGGGGCTTCCCATCAGAAGATTTTACAGAAGATGGAGATGCTTTACAGAGAATCGGTAAAGAGGTAGGTGTTGTCACAAAGAGAGTTAGAAGATGTGGCTGGCTTAACCTTGATGATATGATTTATGCGAACCAGCTTAATGGCTTCACTTCAATTGTTTTAACAAAAGTGGATGTCTTAGATGGATTCTCTAAAGTTAAAGTAATGTATAAGGGTGATTTGCAAACTCTAGATGGTTGGGCAGGTTCAGGAGATGCCAAAACTTGGCTTGAGCTACCAGAGAATCTTATGAAGTTTATTGATTACATTCAAGAGAAAACAGGTGTTTCAGTTACCATGATTTCTAATGGTCCAGATCGCAAGGACACAATAATGCACCCTTTTTTAACTATGCCAAAACTTGAAACCACACCTAGCATGGAGCTTTAATATGAGAATTGAAACAGAGTCGAAGCTGGACTTCAAAGATGTATTGTTTAAGCCAAAGAGATCAACTCTGACCTCTCGAAAAGAAGTAGATCTAAATAGGGATTTCAAGTTCCCTCATAGTAATCGTGTCTGGAGTGGTGTTCCTATTGTAGCAGCCAACATGGACACTGTTGGAACTATTGAAGCAGGTAAGGTTCTTTCTCAGAACAATATGCTAACTTGTCTCCATAAACATTACACTGAAGATGAGTATGTAGACCTCTATAATTGGGTATATGCGAACCAAGGCTCTACTTATGCTTCCTATTGGGCTTACTCTATGGGTATTTCAGATGAGGAGTTTGCTAGATTAGAATCAGTCCAGAAGAAAACTTCTGGTAAGATTACTACAATCTGTATTGATGTCGCTAATGGATATACTGAGAGGTTCATTAACTTTGTTTCTAAGGTTAGAAACAGATATCCAGAAGCGATTATTATTGCAGGTAATGTCGTGACTGCTGAAATAACAGAGCAGCTTATCCTAGCAGGTGCAGACATAGTAAAAGTTGGGATAGGGTCAGGGAGCGTTTGTACGACTCGTATTCAAGCTGGTGTAGGCTATCCTCAGTTGAGTGCAGTTATTGAGTGTGCAGATGCAGCACATGGTTTGAATGGTCGGATTATGTCTGATGGTGGTTGTACTTGTCCTGGAGATGTAGCTAAGGCATTTGGTGGTGGGGCTGACTTTGTAATGCTGGGTGGTATGCTTGCAGGTCATGTTGAGAACCTTAAGCTAGATGACCAAGGAAATGCTTTATTTTATGGTATGTCATCAGATACAGCTATGGACAAGTATCATGGTGGTGTTAACGAGTATCGCTCATCAGAGGGTAGGACAGTATCTCTTGACCAAAGAGGCAATATAAAAGACACCATTCAAGACATACTTGGTGGAGTTCGTTCAACTTGTACTTATATTGGTGCGAGTGAGCTTCGTGAGCTGAGTAAATGCACGACTTTTATTCGTGTTTCTCAGCAGTACAACCCTGTGTATGAAAGCAAGACTGTTTAAACCTTAACAGGGTCTCGCTTATTCTTGTAATAAGCAGTTATGATTTTAGCAGTGCCTGTATCCTTATCAAACTCAAAGGCTACAGTTAAGTTTTTGGTCATAGGGTCTGTCCACTCAGCTTGCATTCCATAATCTATAGCTGAGATTAAGTCTTTAGCTCTTAGGTTGTATTCATTCCTCTCGTAATACTTCTCAAGATTAAAGAAGAAAGATTTCAGTTTGTGTACTGAAATACCTCTCTGATCCATTCTGTATTGAGCATGTGAACTGATGCAGAATTGTTTAATCTTATTTAGACCACTTTTATTGCAATCTACATAGGTATAAACCTCTCTGGCTTCACTGTTAGGTATGTTCTGACCTTGTTCAAGCTTTTTGATGAGTCTTAGTTCAAGGTTGTGATCAGCGACATTTTTAATAATCCTGTCTCTGGTATGTTCTATCCCACCTGGTTTTCCTAAAGGGGGGACTAGATCAGCCTTTTTCAGAGTTTTCTTTAAATCTTGGATTTCTCTCTGGAGCGTTTTACTCAAATCCTTGATCTCTTTCCTCGTTTTGTTCCCATCCTCCTCAATAGTTTCCTCTAATATGTAACTAGTTGAAAAAGAACCAAAGGCTTTTTTTTCTCTGCTAAGGGTTTTAATCTCTTGGTTGAGTTCGTTAAGCATCTTCGATGCAGTACGAATCTGAGAAGCTCTTTTACCTCTGCTGAAGAGTCTCTTTAAGAATCTGACCCCCTTGCCTACAAGGGAGTACTTCTCCTCGATTTTTTCTTTTAGGTCTTCAAGAACTGTTCCATACTCTTTGAGGTACTCAGGCTGACCCATTAGCTCACCTAATTCAAAAGCAAGTTTTTCTAACTCTTTGTCTTTTTCTGCCTTAGAAATGTCTCTTTTCATTTCTTTTATCCTGAACTTACGCTCAATTTTTCGAGCTGCCTTGTCTTCTTTTTCTCTTTTAACTCCTTCAATGAACTTTCTTAGTCGGTAGTTATCTAATTTTTTTTGCTTAATGGTCGCTAAAAAGCCATCAAGTACCGAACCATATTCTTCAACATACTCTGGTTGAGCCTGTAAGCCAACAACCTCTTTTTCTAGGTCATCTAGGTCTTTGTCATTTATTTTATCTCTAGATACACGCTTGCTGATGTCTTTTATAGCTTCTTCTCTTTCAAGTAAGGTCTGCATATCTTATCCTTTTTATTTTCCTTGGTTCTTGAGATCTCTAATCTCTTGGTTAATTTCGTTAAGCATCTTCGATGCAGTACGAATCTGAGAAGCTCTTTTCCCTTTGCTGAACATATTCTTGAGATACTTGATGCCTTTACCTACAAGTGAGTACTTCTTCTCAATAGTTTCGTGCATTTCTTTCAGAACATTTTCATAGACTTTGGAGTATAGAGGGTCTGCCTCTAAAGCACCTACCTCAACAGCAAGTTCTTCTAAGTCTCTATCTTTTCTTGAGCTCTTAATAGCTCTGCCTAGATCCTTAATGGTGTCCTGCATCTCTTGCTCTAATATAGTGAATCCCTTATGGGGGAAGTTCATAGTGATCTCTACACTAAGACCCTCCACCATGCTTAGATTAGCACCTGTGAAATCTGGGTTTAGTAAGACAGCTTTGCTAAAACTTGCTTCTGTAAGATTACTGCCTTTGAAGTCAGCACTTCTTAGTTGAACATTAGTGAAGTCAGCACTTGTAAGATCAGCACCAGAGAAGTCAGGTTTTGTTCCTTTAGCGATGTAGAATTGACTGCCTCTTAGGATGCTTTTTCTAAAGTCTGTTCCATTCAAGGTAGAACCACTGAGTTCAGCACTTCTGAGGTCAGCATCTTGTAGGTTTGCTTTTGTTAAATCTGCATAATCTAATTTGGCTTGTCTGAGATCTGCTGATTTCAAAGTAGCATCACTTAGATCAGCTTTGGTTAGTATTGCTCTTGCTAAGTCAGCACCTGTGAAGTCTGCTTCCATTAACTTAGAATTTTCGAGAGAAGACCCATGAAACGTAGCACCTCTCAGATCAGACTCTCTAAGGTCTATTTCTCTGAGATCCATATTTTTAAAAACACCTCTGGGAGCTTTTGTTTGTGGCATTACAGCTCTTTCGAGGTCTTCTTTTGTATAGTCTTTACTCATGGTTCTTAACCCTTTCTTTTTTTAGAAAGAGATTATAAATAAACAAAAAAAAGCCCCACTTCCCAAATGGAAAGCAGGGCTTTAGAAACCTATGAGCTTGAAATTATTTGTTTGAGTAAACAATGAGTAGCTTACCGAGTTCTTTTTTAACCTTTTTCAGAGAAATGCTAGGTTCTAGTTTGCTGATAAGTACGCTATCTCCGAACTGAAGTAGCTGGACTGTATCTTCTAGTGTTGTGAGATTTAATGTTCCCATTGAAGCATTCTTCAAATGTACTGTGTCACCCACAATACTGTAAGTTGTGTTTTTCTGGAGAACTACCTCTAAGACCATAAGCTCTTTTTTATAGTTGTTGTATTTACATAGAATCAGATTAGACTCTAGAGTCTCATCACAACCCTCTGGCTTTGTAGCAAACACATTGGTAGAGATAAGTAGTAAGATTCCGATTAGTAAGTTTTGCATATTAGATTCCTTTCATTGTCGTATATATCTACTTTATATTATCAATCCCCCTAAGGGGGTCTGTTCTTTTTAGGTCTTTTTATGAAAATAATCTTATCTCCACCCTTCAGTAATTTGGCTTTAACAAACCTTTATCCTAACACCACAAGAATCATTGGCACATACACTCTAAATAAGAGAAGGGGTTTGTGGAGAGTTCTTACTACCCTTAAGAAAACAAACAGGGGCTGGGTAAATAATGTAGGCTTAAGGAATGGTGGTATTACGACAGTCCCAAACAAACCTTTCATAGTCTCTATTGCAGAGCTTGAGTCAGGTGATTGGTTACAGATGCTGAATCATTTATCTACTTTGGATAATATTCTGGGGGTAGAGCTTAATATCTCTTGCCCTAATGCTCAGGTTAAAGGGGTGGGAGAAGATCTTCTGCGTAGCTTCAATGATACTTTTAATAATGTATTTGTTAAAGTTCCTCATAACTACCCAGAGCGTCACCTTTTTAGCTTGATAGAGTGTGGTGCAAAGGTTATTCATATTTCTAATACGAAGAAGACAGAGGTTGGTTCTCTCTCTGGTGTGGAGTTGATACAAAAAAACCTCCAAACCATTAAAACAGTGAAGAAGCATTATCCTCATGTTAAAGTGGTTGGAGGTGGTGGTATATACAACTTAGAATCAGCTAAACAGTATATAGAAGCAGGTGCAGACTACATTTCTTTGTCTACAAGTTTGCTTAGACCTTTTCGGACATATTTCCTAATTAAAGGATTACATACCTTCTTAGCTGACTGAAGCTTAAGAAGTATGCTTCTTGAGTTCCTCTTTCGAGAACTTCAACTATTGGCTTTTCATATTCAGTGTTGTATAAGATCGAAGCCCTGACATTCTGACCTCTGTTTCCTCTGTTCTGACTTTTGACTATTACAGGCCAGTTGTACTCTTCTTTGTGTTCAGAGTAAGGAGTTGCTTCATATACTCTTTTAGCTGAGGGCTTTCCAAGTATTCTTATTAGAGTATACACTCTATCTTCTTTTAGACTGTCTAACATCTAGGTGTCCTTTCGTATGATTAAAAAAGTATGTGTTGGTTTAGATCTTCCTATTAATAGTTCTTTAGAAGACTATATAAAAATTATTAACGAGGTTGGCTCTACAAGCTACAAAGTCAACCCTGCCTTTGTATCGCCCCATATAATGCCATTGCTTGCTTCTGAACTCAATATAAGGGGCTTCTTTTGGATATATGATGGTAAGCTGGGTGATGTTCCTCATACAAATGAGAGATATGCAGATTATGTATTCAATCAGCTAGGTGCAAATGCAGTCACCTTAAATCCTTTTGTTGGTCTGGAGGCACTTGAGCCTTTCTTTCAATATGAAGATAGATACTCTTTTGTTCTTTGTAAAACTACCAACTCTGGAGATAAAAAAGCTCAGTCTGCTATGTATACAGACATAATTTCTTTAGCTTCCGAGAGAAGCAATGTAGGTATTGTCTACTCGTCACTAGATTCTGAGGGTTTGAGAGCAGTATCAGAAGGCAACTTTTTGATACTTGCACCTGGAGTGGGCTCACAAGGTGGCTCTGCTGCAGTAGATGAGTTGAATATTCTTTATACAGTAAGTAGGACTATAATAAATTCACCTGACCCCCGTGAGACTTATCTTGAAATCAAAGGTGGTGTTGAAGCTATTCTCTTAGAGAGTTTGAGGTCTAGGGGTTTCATTAAAGAAGGTCAGTTTACACTTTCAAGTGGTCTTTCTTCTAACTACTATATTGACTTAAGGTGTCTTTCTTCTGACATAGACTTCTACCAAGAGGTATGTTTGCTTTTGTCTAGGCAAATAAAAACCCCTGATATACTAGGTGTCGAGAGTGGAAGCATATCTCTAGCTTCTTCTCTTGCTTGTCTTCTAGATAAACCTTTTGGTTTTGTTAGAAAGACTGCAAAGTCACATGGTACATCAAGGGTTGTTGAGGGTATCTCAGAGGGAGAAGCAACAGTTGTAGATGATGTTTTAACAACTGGTAGTAGTCTTATAAAGGCTGTTTTAAATGCTAGAGCCTCTGGTATCTATGTCAGTGAAGTTTTAGTTGTAATAGAAAGAGTTGGTTATGGTGGTAGAGAAGCTCTTGAGAGTTATGGTATTAAAGTCAATTCTTTAGCGAGACTTTAGAGCCGACCTTTTGCAATTAGCTCTTTTTCAATCTTCTCTGCCAGAGAGAGATAAACCTTTTGGTTTTGTTTTTCTGTCCATTGAGCAGATTGGCTCAGGATTCGGTTCTGCTTGTCTGTCAAGAATACAAACCAATTTCCTTTTGCTTCTACCTTATAAATCAGGTGGTCTGTGAAGTGGCTTGTGCTTTTAACAACTTTCCAGCTTTCGACAGGCACTAGGTTGAAACTGTTTCTGTTTAGGTATTTCCAAACAGCCATTTGTACTGCTTGTGGTGCTTCATTGTCTTTTGTGGTGAATAGTGGGTATTTTGCTTTAATCATTATTTTAGTCCTTTTTTGTAATCACTTGGGTTGATTTTGTCTGCTAATTGGTGTGCTGCAATCATTTGAGCTTCTATTACAGAAGTAAGATTCTTTAGATTCACATATGTAATTCCATGATAAGAATTGAGTCTTGTATTAGAAGCTTCGGAAGACCAGCCCTCAAAATAAACTCCATGTTCATCTGTAGCAATAACTGTCAGCCTGAAGTATCTTGTGAGCTTACGCATAGGGTCGGTATGGTGGTATCCTTTTTTGGCAGCTTCACCATCACCGAACTTCTCCGTTAAAGATTTTTCAAAGAATGGCAATAGTAAATAGTCTTTCTTTATAGCTTGTAAAAATTCTTTTTTCATAATAGATTCCTTTTTTGTGTAAGTGTTATAAACTCTTATCAAAATTGTTTAAGGGGGGGTTAAAAATGCCTGTTCGTACTATAGTAGTTATTTGCTTATCTTTATCTTATCTGATGTTATTTGGTTTCATTGCTAGAGAACCCCAAGAGAGGTTTGTTCTATATGCTGTGCCAGAGTCTAAAGGTTGTATTTACCCAATAAACGAGATAAAGGAGACCAAAGTAGAGCTAAGGCATGTCATTCCCTATACGAAGATACATACTTGTAAATATGATGATTCCAAAAGACTCATTAGTGTTAAGACATATAACTTTGAGATAGGCTATCAAATGAAAAAGCCCACCCATGAAATAATCTATCATTGGGTGGGCACTAGGTTGAGTAAGGTCTCTTTTCGAGAGGCTTCTCATGGTCAGGGCGAAGTTGATGTTAGAGTCCTTGAGTTTTCAAAGAAATAAAACCAATGATTGGAAACTTAGCCTGACCTTGTTTTCTAAGGCTTTGAGGGATATTAGCAAATCTAAAGTCAGCACCCTCAATGATTGCACCTGTGAAATCACAGCTAGAAACATCAGCTCCTGTGAAATCAGCCCCTCGTAAATCAGCGTTTACAAAAGATACCTCTTTGAGAACACTATCCGAGAAATCAGCCCCTCTGAGGTCTGATCTATAAAAGCTGGCTTTCTCTGCTTCTGTCCCTGCAAAATTAGCTCCGATAAGGGTTGCTTGAGCGAAGCTCACCTTTTCTAGCTTTGCAAACTCTAAATCTAAGCTTACTCCATAAGACTCATTTAAGTTGACCTTAGAGAGTTCAGCTTCGCTAAAGGTAGCGTTTGTTAGTTCGCAATTTTTCATAACAGAGTCTTTAATGACCAGCCCTGAAATGTTTGAGTTTACGAACTGGCAATCTGTTAGATTGCATTCATAGATTCCGACATCAATTCCAGAAGAAAGTGTAAAGTCAGAGCCTGTTAAATCCTCATTTGAAGAGGACTCTAAAATTGTATTTGTGTTATCTTGGAATCTCATATTAGCCCCCAAACCCTACGGGTGTCATTGCAATGCAATATCCCAAGGTAGCTAGAGCAACCCAGATTAACAGAAGAAGTGAAATTCCTAGTTGAGTGAGGAATGATTTAATCCCGTTTGCAAAAATCTTGTACATGCAAAACTCCTTTTAAAAATAAATGTTTACTTATTACTACTTATCGAAACCTAAATAGGGGGTGTGAAAAAAAGGCTCTTTTGGTATAGTTAAGGTGTTAATTTGTTCGATATGAGGAAATAAAATGGGAAACAAGACATTAATTTTGGTTCGAGGTTTAAGTGGGTCTGGAAAAACAGACCTTGCAGATCTAATTGTAGGGGATAATGATGAAAGAGCATCAATCGCAATGGATGATTACTTTTATGATGACGAAGGCAATTTCAAATTTGTGCCAGAGAAATTAAAGACAGCTCATGAATGGTGCTTGAGAGGGTGTGAAGAACACATGAAAGAAGGTCTTGAGGTTGTTGTTGTTCACAATATCTTTACTAGGAAGTGGGAAGTTGATCCATATCTCGGTATTGCAAAGGATAATGGCTACCGAGTTCATATTATAAACCTCTATGATAGAGGTATGAACGACTATGAGCTTTCAGAGCAAAGTGACCACAACATAAACCCAGGTCTCATTCAACGACAGAGAAAGAGATGGGATAAGGATGTCTACAGAGATAAGGTAATGAAACCTCAAAGACCTTTTTATGACAGAGGTTATGATAGAGGTTATGACAGAGGCTACCGCCAGAGAAAACCTTGGTACTAAGATGTCTATAAGAGTAGGTAATATTGTTATCCTCCATGAAAAAGGGAAGGAATATCAGGATTACTTGGTCTTGTGCATAGAAAGAAACCCTACTTTTTTTTTAGGTGTTATTGGCATAGGCTCTCAAGTCTTCAACTTTATTACAGTGGATAAAGTTGAAGATCTGATTTTGAATGATGTCTTTGAACCAGAGACAGTAGATTTGCCTGGTACTTTTAAGATAGAGCGTGAAGATGCATTAGAAGCAGACCAACAACGAGAAGAAGTTTTCCGTAGAGGTGACCTAGTTAGCTTTTCATATTTAGAGCAAGGTGCAGAACTAAGCATTACAGGCTACTATTTAGATGTTTCTGCTGAGAAAGACTATGTTCTTATTTCGGAGAGAGGTGTGACTGTTAGAAGATTTTGGGAAGTACCTGTCACTTCGGTTGTTCTCATTTCCCAGCTTCCACTTCGTCTTTAAACCAAGGATCTGTTTGATCTTTATACTTTAATGGTCTTGGGTCATCTTCTATGAAGAACCCTGCTATTGTGAAGATCGAGATAATTGTAATAGCTAACATATTGAATCCTTGTAATTTTTAATTGCCCTATAGCAGTTTGATTTGTTTTCATACCCTAATGCATCCGCTATTTCTTGGTATGTCATATTTTTTTCTGTTCTTAAAGTGTAAGCAGCTTTGGCCATACTTTGTTTCCTATAAGGAAGCTCTATATTTTTATTATTACAGAATATGGCTATTCTGGTTTGAGCAGTTGTTTCTCCTATATTGAGATACAATGCAATATCTTTTAGAGACATGCCATTCACATATAGGTCATAACACTTTTTGTGATTGACACTTGGTCTAGGGAAAGAGAGTTGATGTCTTAGTGCATAGTTTCTTACTATGTGTTTGGAATCTTCTTCCCTAAACCCTAAAGAGCTACCTATTTCTTTATGTGTCATTCCTTGCATATACATTTGATATGCTTGTTCAGATTTTTGCATCTTTCACTACTTCTACTTTTTCAGCTAAGGAAGACATTCTCTTTTCCATGCTTGAAATAAGCTTTCTGTCTTCTTTAGATAAAGAGTAAAGGTTTGACCTCTGTTCAAAAGAAACAACACACAGGCCGTATTCTAGGCTTGTTTTCAATCCTCTATCTAAAACTTCAAGCCATAAGAGAGATGCTGTAAATGCATCACACTCTTCTTCCACAGAAAGATGTATGTGTGGACATCCTTTTTCAATTTTTATCTTCAAGGCATTAGCTAGAGAAGGTTCTATATAGAGGATTGGTTTCATTTTGATTCCTTAGTTGCCAAACAAGTCTTCCCACCAGCAGGCACAATCCCATTTCTTTTGTGTGATATGGTGGTGTCCAATTACACCTGTAAAGTCATTAATCAAATAATTCTTATCGACAACACCATGATAGAAATCACCATCATAAGACTGTCCATCAGAGCCACAAGGGAACTGATAAGGTATCTCTAATACGTCACAAAGAGACTTAACTGCTTCTTGTACAGCAAGTTTAACTCTTGGTTCAAGTGTTAGTACTTTCTTGTCACCTCTACCTGTATTATTATCCATTGTATCAATTCGATAGCCTTTCTTTGTGTAGTGATCTTTCCACTTCAAAGAAGGCTGCTGACAAATGTCAATACCGACAGAATAACTATTAGCCCACCCAGCATGCCAAGACTTATGGTTTAAGTCCATGTATTGATAAACAGTTGCAATACCCTCTGGTGAAACACCGATTCCTGCATGTGAGCTTACTTTTCTGTCTGGGCTTGAAAATACTCTATAACAGTGGTGAGGGTCAAGGCCACCCCAATGCACAACAATAAAGGTAGGCTTTCTTCCATTTCGAGATGAGAAGTGACCAAATCTATGGAGATCAAGACCGCCTCTTTGATCAAAGTTCTTAAAGACAACTTCTTCATGGCTGTCTACTTTGATTCTTCTGTCATTATAAGTCCAGAAAGGTTCATGGGCTTCAACAAAGTCAAACTTCTTTAAAAGAGCAGACCATGTTCCTCTGCCTAGTTTCCCATCAACACTTGCACCTGCTCCAAAGGTATCTTCTTGAAATGCTTCTACTGCAAGTGCGAAGTCTTCACTCTCATGGCAAGAGCCTAGACCAGGATAACAATTAATAGCACTTTCAGGGATAATACCTTCCCAGCCAACAGATGAAGAAGCTTTCTTATTATATGCACAAGCTGATGATCTTGTTTGTATTATTACAGATGACATATCTATTTTCCTTTCTGTGAGTTTTACACATGTCTCTACATTTATTTATACCCTCTATAAATGAAATCTTAGCTCTTTTAATAAAAAGTCATGCTTCTTCTGGAGGCACTGTTTTGTTATCAAGGGCAGGCAAGGTTTGGAATAACCCCTCTACTAAGTCTATACTTAATGCTTGGCATCCAAAAGACATCGCAGGGAAACTACTTCAGAATTCTTTTTTAGAGCTTTGTGATGGTGGTGATGGTGGCAAAATGTCTGTGTTCATCGCCTGCTCACTGATAAAAAGCTTCTATCGGTTAAGTGTCTCAGAAGATTATCAAGAGAAGAATGTTAAAGAATCCTTGTCTGGTATTCTAGGGCAAATAAAAGCTTTTCCCTCTAGTGAAGATATTTTAATAAAAGTGGGTCTTCAGAGTGGTCTGGATATAGAGGATGTTAAAAGTGTAGCTCAATCTATCTCGCTATCTGGTGCTTCTTCTTCACACATCTCTTTAGAGAAATGGGAGGGTGTAGGCTGTGAGGTCATACAGACAGACTCTTTCCTTGCTAATTTGAAGATACATTCAGATAAAGAAGTCTATCTCAAGGGTGCTATGTTCGTCTTATTTCAGAAACCACTCTTTGAGGTAAAAGAGATAGTTCCAGTTATGGAATTCATGTCTTCTTTTGAAGGTAGGCCTTTAGTTGTAATAGCCCCGATGGTTGGTGGTGGAGCTCTCAAAACGATAAATCTTAATAGGAACAAAGGAGTTTTGGAAGCTTATGCTTGTGATGCACCAAGAGTAACTTGGTCAGAAGGCTGGCTTGAAGATATGGCTTCCTTTACAGGTGCAACAGTCTATAATACTTCATTTGATTCAGAGTTTAAGCCTGTGTTTTTTGGTTCTGCTTTAGAGGTAGTTTTAAACTACAATGAAATGGTCGTCACTCCTTATGATGAACATGTTGAAAGAACATCAGAGAGAGCAGACTTTCTTTTAAAAGAAGCTGAACTTTCTCCTTTCCCTCATACTCAGGATACTTTGAGGAAAAGAGCCAATGCTCTGAATGGTACTTTAGTTAGATTAAAAGTTGGTGGTGTAACAGAGTCAGAATCTAGGTGGAGAAGGGTTCTTATTGAAAAAGCTCTTATCTCAATGTCTGATGTAAATCGCTCTGGCTATGTTAAAGGTTCTATTCCCTGTTTGTATAATATAGAAACAAACAATCCAATACTAGAGAGAGCATTAAAGTCACCTTTCAATGTTGTTTGTCACAATTTAGGTAAGGCTGTTAATGATAAAACAGTCTGGGAGTCTCCCTTGTTGTATGAGCTTTTTCCAGCTTCTCGACTTTCAAATTTGATAACAAAAGCAGTTTCAGTGGCTACCACTATTGGTTCAGTAAGTCACATTGTAGAAAAGGAAAAAAGATGAAGATTCTAAAAAGATATGAAATCCCTTTAGATGATGTAAACGAAATTATGATGAACATAGAGTCATACCAGAGAATGCTAAATTTTTATGGGGAGTGGGTGGAGAAGCATGGGGAATATGATTATGTAGACGAGAGGGTTCGAGACCTATCTGGCATTCTCTGTGAGTATTTGATTGCAAGAGAATATGTAAAAGAGGGTGCGAGGACATTTGGTGATGATAAGACAGTTTATGCATCTGTTGAGTTGGAGTTTAAAAAGAAGTACCCAAATCTCGAATACCCTTTTTCAAAGGTTTCAGGCAAATGATTATTACAATATTAAGAAAGCCTTTAGAGGGAAGCGTAGCTGATAATGTACTTAAACATGGTTGTGGTGCTTTAAACATAGATGCGTCAAGAGTTTCCTCTCACGACAAAACAAAAAACCACAGTCGCAAGCCAGAGGCTTCTAAACCAAAAGGCATTTATGGAGACTCAAAAGAACAAGAGACACATCAGACAAAGGGTCAAGAGATTGGTAGGTTTCCTGCTAACTTTATTCTGACTCACCGAGAGGGCTGTGAGTTAAAAGGCACTAAGAAAATTAAAAGTTCTTCTGGAAGAGGTGCTGTGAAAAAAGAGTCCTCTGCTGAAAAGTTGGGTAATCAAGGATATTCTTACTCTAAAGAGTCAAGAAAAGAAGGTACTGTTATGATTTGTCATGTAGATGAAGATGGGAAAGAGACAGTAGCAGATTGGGCTTGTGTAGAGGGTTGTCCTGTTAAAGAGATAGATCGACAAAGTGGTTCGATAAAGAGTGGTGGTCGCTCTGCCAAAAACTACGCAGACAGCGATTCTGATCGGCTTGTCTATGGAGGGTTCTCTGGAGTGGCGAAAGAAATACAGCCCTCAAGTGGTGGTGCTTCTAGGTTCTTTAAACAGTTTAAGAAAGAAGAATCAAATGAACCCTAAGCATCTTTCTGTAAGAGTGAAGCAATGTGACCTCATAGCTTCAAACTCTCCCTGTCCAAGAAGAAAAGTAGGTGCTCTTATCATAGACCCAGATAACAATGTTGTTATTAGTGAGGGGTATAATGGTACTCCTAGAAGTTCTGATAAGCAGTATTGTGGTGGCTCTGTCTGTAGAAGGACAGAGGATAATATAAAGAGTGGTACTAGGAATGATGTTGGATGTCACCACGCTGAAATGAATGCAATACTAAATGCAACTAGGGTAGGGCAGTCTACTCTAGGTAAATGGTTAATTGTAAACTGTGACCCTTGTCTCATGTGTGCAAAAGCAATTCACCACAGTGGGATAGTGAGAGTTTACTGTCCTAAAGAGTTCTCTGGGAATCATAAAGAAGGTCTAAAATATCTTCTTGAAAACAGTATTGAGGTAGAAGATTTATGAGTAAAGTAGTTATTTGCAAAAGATGTGGCAAAGACTTAAAATATGGCTGGAAATGTTCTGCAAGACCTGATTTGTCTTGTGTTCCTTATTCTAAATACTTAGAGGGTAAGCCATGAGGGTAGTTTGTATTTCAGATACTCATAATCAGCATGATAAAATAGATCTTCCAGATGGGGATGTTTTAATCCATGCTGGTGATTGGACAGGTACAGGAACTCAGAGACAAGTTATAAGCTTTATTCGCTGGTTTGCTAGTCAACCTCATAAGCATAAGATACTTATTGCAGGAAACCATGAAGTAACTATGGACACTGATTTCTATAAGCAAGCATGGCCTTCTTTTCATAAGGAACAGCTTCCTTATCAAGATATTAAAGATTATGTCTTGAGAGAAGAAGATATTTTCTACTTAGAAAATAGTGAAGTTGTGATAGAGGGTGTTAAATTTTATGGGAGTCCTTATCAACCTGCTTTTGGTGGCTGGGCTTTTGGTGCTAATAGAGGATTTGAAACAAAGTCTACTTGGTCTAAGATACCAGAAGATACAGATGTTCTTATTACTCATGGACCACCTAAAGATATAGGAGATAGGTTAGAGATTGGTGACTGTGTTGGGTGTGAGGATCTTCTTTATAGGATAAGAGAAGTTAAACCCTCACTTCACATCTTTGGTCATATACATGAGGGGTATGGTGAATATAAAATTGGAGATACTGTCTTTTTAAATGCTTCGATCTGTGATGAAAACTATAAGTTGACAAATAAACCTTTAGAATGGGAGTTGGATAAGTGATTATTACAATATTAAGAAAGCCTTTAGAGGGGAGTGTGGCAGATAATGTTTTAAAACATGGTTGTGGTGCATTGAATATAGATGCTTCTAGGATTAGTACCTCTGACAACCTCAATGGCGGAGCTTATGCTGAGTCTGCGAGTGAGAGACATGACGGAAAAGAGAACTGGAGGTATGAACGAGGTAAAGCAGGAGAGTATGAGCAACCGAAAGGCAGGTGGCCTGCTAACTTTATCCTCATGCATAAAGAGGGTTGTGAGTTAAAAGGAACTAAGAAAGTAAAGTCGAATGGTCATTGGACTCAAAAAGCAAATATTGGGAAGTTCTATGAGGGGGGTTGGAATCATCAAGAAATAGATGAGGGGAACAAGATGTCTGATGAAGATGGGAAAGAGGCTGTAGCAGATTGGGCTTGTGTAGAGGGTTGTCCTGTTCAGAGTTTAGATGCCCAAACAGGCATCTTGCGTAGTGGCAAAGATGTAAATCCAACAACTTCAAAAGTTAGTGGCTTTTTTGGTCAAACAGATAACTACTATTCGGCAAAGTCGAATTATGGGGATAGCGGAGGTGCTTCTAGGTTCTTCAAGCAATTCAAGAAAGGAAATGAAAAATGATAGAGATTAAAATAGGTGATTGCACCGAAAGACTAAAAGATTTAGAGGACAACTCAGTTGATGCTGTTATATCAGACCCTCCTTATGGGCTTAAATTTATGTCTAAGGGCTGGGATGATATAGGTGATGGCAGCCAGCAAAGAGAATGGCACAGAAAGTGGCTTACAGAGGCATACAGAGTTCTTAAGCCTAATGGAGTTATTAAAGCTTTCTCTGGGTCGAGAACTTTCCACCATCTGATAGCAATGATGGAAGAGATAGGGTTTGAAGACTTAAAAGTGGAGTCTTGGAGTTATGGTTCAGGTTTTCCTAAGTCTCACAATGTGAGCAAAGCGATAGATAAGTTAGGTGGTCGTCAATATAAGGCAATACCTGCTTCTGGTGTAGGGTTTATGAACTCAGATAAAGAGAACTGGAATGCTTGTCACAACCAACTCATTCCTGTCTCAGAAGAAACAGAAGAAGCTAAAGTTTGGAATGGTTGGGGTACGGCTCTTAAACCTTCATGGGAGCCTGTCTGTGTTGGAGTTAAGAAATGATTATTACAATATTAAGAAAGCCCCTAGAAGGGAGCGTAGCAGATAATGTGCTGAAACATGGATGTGGTGCTTTGAACATAGATGCCACTAGGATTGGTTTAGAGACTATGGTTTCTAGGTCTATGGGTAGTCTAGGGGTTATGCACGATGATAATTGGGAATCTAAACCTATTGAAGCTAAAGAAGCCACAGGCAGGTGGCCTGCTAACTTTATCCTCATGCATAAAGAGGGTTGTGAGTTAAAAGGCTCTAAAAAAATTAAAGAGGGCAAAGCTAATAAAGATAAGGGTGGCTCATTTAGAGAAGTGGGTCTTTATGAAGATGGGTTGAAGACTAGAGCTGTAGACCATTTTCAAGGAGAAGAAGAGATAGAAGATTGGGCTTGTGTAAAGGATTGTCCTATTAGGAAACTAGACCTGCAAAGTGGTCAAGTCAAAGGTTGGTCGAGTCAAAACCATAATACTTTTAATCCATATCAAGGAAACTCGTTCCACAACTCGTCAACCCAAAGACAAGGATATAAAGAGGGGTATAACGATGATGGAGGGGCTTCTCGGTTCTTCAAGCAATTTAAGAAAGGTAATGAAAAATGGAAGATATGATTGAGTATTTTAAAGTAATGATAACCCCACCTGTAGAAGAGCCTATTATCTTAGTAGGTAAGCCCTCTGAGATTGATTATACCAGCTTCATGGCTTTAGAGGGGGCTTCCATCGTTCCCATATATAACCCATCTGTACATGGGATCATTTTACTTGGAGAACCCACAGAGGAAGAATCGAGTTTAATCAATGAGATTCTACTTCCAGGTGCTCATGTTATTCTTATCCCAGAAGATATTGGATATAAGGGTGTTATCTCCCTTGAAGACAAGGGTGGTTTAGAAGTTAGAGATGCCATTTTTGTAGCAGACGAGAACTCAGAGTTCTGCTATACTTCTAAAGCAAGTAGAGGTGAGCGAGAAGCAGGTCTTTCTAACTTCGATGAGAAAGAGGGTCATGGTACATTTAGGGCAACTAGAGATCAAGCTATGCTAACAGGTTCTGGTAATGTTAGGGACAACAAGCGTAAGAATATCCATCCTACTGTTAAGCCAATAGAGATAATGGAATGGTGTGCTAGAGATATAGAACCTAGCTCTACTGTTGTAGACCCTTTTATGGGGTCTGGAACAACAGGTATCGCTATGTCTAAACTACACCATGACTTTGTAGGGATAGAGCTTAATCCTGAATATGCTAAAATATGTGAGGCGAGGATGAAGTATTGGAAACCTGTGGACACAAAGATTATTTCAGAGAACCCTGTCGAAGAAGAAGACCAACAGGTCTTCACAGGGCAAGTTTCTCTATTTGACTTTTAGTAGAGGTTACGCTCAAAACGTGCAGCTACTCTTTCTGCTAGCATTTCTTCTTGAGATGCTTTGCGAAGCAGGAGCTTCTTCACAGATCGACCAAGACTCATATCCATCTTTGTGGCTCTGTCGGTCTTTATTCCTCTTAGGTTAACCTTTGTGAGGTCAACACCTGTAAGGTCAGCACCATGTAGAGTAGCACCTGTAAGGTCAGCACCAGAAAGGTCTACATTTCTAAGATCAGTTCCTGTCAGATCAGCATCTTTTAGAGTAGCACCTTTTAAAGATTTTGCCTTTGAAAGGTCAGCATACTCTAGGCTAGCACCAGAAAGGTCAGCACCAGAAAGATCAGATCTTTCAAAGTCAGCACCAGAAAGGTCAGCTCCTTTTAAAGATGTTCCTGAGAATACAACTTCTGTAAAGTCACAATTAGAGAGATTAGCTCTGTCAAGAACAGCAGCACTAAAGTCTGACCCTGTAAAGTCTACACCAATAGCTTTGCAACCAGAAAAATCAGCACCATTGAACTTGGTGTTCTTTACATCAGAAGCATCAGCAAATTTCCCTCCCACATACTTAATGCCTGCAAGATTGCATCTTGTAAAGGTTGTTCCTTCTAGACCATCTTCGTCAGTAATGGTGATGCCTTTTAAGTGGGTTGAAATTAGAGTAGAGTCTTTAAAAGAAGCTATTTCATCTACTCCTGTAAATTTAACTCCTGTTAAAATGTTGTCTTGGAACTCTACACCTAAGAGATTAGCACTTGTAAAGTCTGTGGCAGTTATACCATCTGCGTTTGTAAAATCAGCACCGATTAAAGTAGCTTTTGTAAAATCTGTTCCAGTTAAGCAACTTAGTTGTAAGTTAGCACCTGTTAGGTTAGCACCTTTAAAGTCACTACCTTTTAGATTTGCACCTTCAAAATCAGCTCTGAGTAGTTTAAACCCAGCAAAGTTTGATAGCTCAATCTCGGATTCTTGGAAATTTGTGTGGCTCAGATCATTTTTCGGAATACCAAGGCTAGTAAAGTCTGTCTGGTTGAAGTTTATTTCAGAAAGATCTTTATTCTTCAGTACTCCAGCCACAGATTTAATGTCGTCAGGATAGCTGTTTAAGTATTCTTTGACTTTACCGCCTTCGAGAGCTTTTTGATAAGCTTCATCTTTTTCTCGGAATTCTTTTAGCTCTTTGCCTTGAAGAGCTGGTTCAGCAGCATACATTCTCTCCATATATGCTTTTCTTTTCATTCTCATACGAGCTTCGTAATATGATCTTCTTCTCATTGGTTTACCCTTTTCAGTAAATGTACAGCAAAGTAGTTTTATAAATGATCTACAAAAAAGATTTTGATAATAGGATTACTAACAGTCTTATGGAGAAGCTATGATAGAAGTTATTAAAGATGTGCCTTTAAAGTGTTTTAATGATGGTAAGACATACCTTGTAAAAGCAGGTACTCAATTCCACATTGTTGAAAGAAAGGGTGTTTTTTACTTGAGATACAAGCACCTGTACTTTACTTTTGTAGAAGGCACTGTAGCCAGAAACCCACGATTTTTTAAAAGTGTGTGAAAAAGTTATATCTCACCCTCTATTATTGTATAATATAGATATGTGGGCCTTTAGCTCAGTTGGTTAGAGCACCCGACTCATAATCGGGCGGTCCTGGGTTCAAGCCCCAGAGGGCCCACTACAAAGGAAGCATCTTTATGAGGGCTTCCTTTTTTTTATCTTGAGGGATGTCACATGGGAAGTACTAAACTTGTTATAGAAGAAACCACAAATGGGTGGGTGGTCAAAACACTTGATTGTGAAGGTGTGGAGATTACCTATGTTTATGAAGACCTTGAGGGTACTGATTCTTCTAGGGCTAAGGCTTTCAAGAGGTTATTGTTTGAACACTTCTCCCATGTGTTTGCTAGTAAACGTAAAGCTGGGTTAGATGTTATGGTTCTGGAGAAAGGTTGGGGAGAAGTATGAAAAGGACTTTATTTATTAAAAAGAATGGTGCTGAGTTCTACAAGGAACTGAGTAAAGAAGAGAGGAGACAGAAAGTCATCTCTTTAGAGGTACAGAAGAAAACTACAGCAATGCAAGTAGCTAAAGACCCTATGCTTTTGTTTGGGTCTGCTGTTAAATACAAGCGTTGTGTTGAAGCTGGTTTCTTGAGCTTCAAAGAAATCTGAAAAAACTCCTTGTTTTAGTCTCGGCTTTGTATAATAACTATGTCGGTCATGTTAGACCTTTGTTCTTTGACATTTAGAACAACTCCTTAGGGAGGCTTCCTACAGGTAAAGCTGTTGGGTTGTGTGGTATGCCCTTTCACCTCTTTGGTTAGGAGGTGTCTCCTGCTCTGTTGTTCCGTGGAGTGGGGCAAAACGGAACGCTTATCATATCTGATCTCTATTTGGTGAGATTTAGGGTTCGATTCCCACAGATGTGCTAGGCCCTCTTAAATTTAGCTCATTTTGAACGGTGTGTATCTAACTTTCGAGGGTCTAATTTTTGCTGGTGTAGCTCAATTGGCAGAGCAACTGATTTGTAATCAGTAGGTTATGGGTTCAAGTCCCTTCACCAGCTTTTTTGGGTTGTTAGCTCAATGGTAGAGCACACGACTTTTAATCGTTAGGTTCTGGGTTCGAGTCCCAGACGACCCACTTTGAATTTTTGCTAAAGTCATCACGCTGGTTCAAGGATAATAATAATGAGCGAGAAAAAAACATATACGATAAGAAGAAAATATGGTTGGGATGTTTACTCATACCATGTTGGTTGGAAAGAGATTGAGCTAACTGAGGAACAAATCGCAGAGGTTCGTGCTAATCCTGACTTGCTTGATGACGATGAATGGTTAGATAAAGCCTTTGATTGGGTTGATATGGATGAGGAGGAGTTGGTCACAGACTCTTGGTGTAAGGGTGGTGTTGACCAAATTCCCCTAGAGACTGAGATTGATTTCTACATTGAGGATCTTACAGGAGAAGAAGATGAGTCGGAAGATCAAGGTTAAATACGAGTGGACCATCTGGGCTCACTACGAAGGGTATAAAGAGATTGATGTTGATGAACACCCAGAGCTTTTAGAGAAGATCAAAGACAACTTTGAATCTATCGAGGACTTACAAACCGACATGAATACATGGGACTATGTTTGTGAGGATATTTGTGAGATCGAAGGTGAACATCTTGTATCTGATGAATGGTGTAAGGGTGGGGTTAATCAGATGCCTTTCAAGGTTGAACTAACCAACATTGAATTTGATGAACTTTTACATCCAGAAGAGGATGAAGAAGATGATAAACCTAAAGGATAATGGTTATGGGTGAGAGAGAAGACTTGATTGAAAGATACAAGGAAGCAAACCTAAAGAGAATAAAATATGGCTTTTTGAGTGCTATCTGTTTTCCTGTTGGGTTTCACTTGATTTTAATCATAAGTCATATTTTAGATATTGATCTTTTGTTTCCCATACTCTTTTTTATTGTTCTTCCTGTTTCTCAAATAGCTTTTATAGCTTTATGGTTTAGTAATCATACTCACCAGAGTGATTTAGAAGCAAGGATAAAAATAAAGTCAAAATAATTGTTGGCTTCTAGTCCTTTATTGTATAATACATACATGAGCTTGCCTTATAGCTTAATATTAAAGGCAACTCTTTAAGCATCAGTAGCTCAGTGGAAGAGCAGTGGCCTTCTAAGCCATTGGTCGTAGGTTCAAATCCTACCTGATGTACTCGACAAAGCTCTCTCCCAGTATTTAAGGTTGGATTTAAGTCCTGTTAGACATGTTGAACAGCATTGGGGCTTTGTCGTACTTGCACTCATAGCTCAGTTGGAAGAGCACCACTTTCCTAAAGTGGGGGTCGCAGGTTCAAGCCCTGCTGGGTGTACTAGGTTCTCTATATTTTTTTGTAGTTTACAAGAAGCGAGAAAGAATAACTTTGCTAGAGTTGTTTAGAGAACCTAACTTATACACTTGTTAGGTTTTTGCAGGTTCGAGTCCTGTCAAGTGTTCTGGCTCTCCCCTACTTTATTTTTTAATCATTAGAGAAAATTAGGCAAAAGTAGAGGAGAGCTTTTTTTTTATTTTTCCTTTCGTGTGTCGGTATAATTAAGTTGAGCATGTTGCTCAATCTCCAAACACACACACACACATGAAAGGATATATCCTATGGGAGATAATAAAAGGAACGCTTACGAGATCAGAGAGTCTCTTCTTGGTATGGCTATTGGCATTTTATCAGATCGAGATTCGAGACTGCGTGAGAATGAGTACTTGAAGCCAGAAGGCAATCGTCAGCCTGTTGAAGGTTATGATGTTGATGAGGTTATCAAGATTGCTAATAAGCTAGACTCTTTTGTGAGTCAAAGTTAATTATATAAGTGCGGTGATAGCATACAGGGTTCTACTAACTATTTTCGTATATACGACCCAGTGAGGAATAAGACAAGTTAGGAATACTCACTTACTTGCAGGTTTTAACCCTGCCACTTATATTACTAGCTTACACCCCACATGGTTTTCCATGTTAGCTAGGTTCAGGTCTTTTGTTGTTGTGATCTGAATTGGGGTGACTAAGGACCATTCGTCTAGGGGTCTAGGACTCCAGCCTTTCACGCTGGCAACACGGGTTCAAATCCCGTATGGTTCATTAAAGCCTTTCCTATTCTTAGGAAGGGCTTTTTTTTTGGCTTGTGGAAGCCTAGCTTTTATAAGTTAGGGTGGACTCACAGTGAGCCAAATACTTTAATAGGAGAAAAGATTATGAATCTTGACATTGAAAATGGCACAATTATTACTTTCCATACACAAAGAGTTGGGAAGAAAGACTTAAAAAAAGATGGTGGGGTACATCGAGGTAGACACCATGTTAAAGTAACTATGCTTGTTGGAACAGACTATAAAACTGTCGCTGGTATTGACTTTATGAAGCTCTATGAGAAAAATCCTGATGACTACTACGACAAGTTTAATTCTATGGGCATTGTTGAAGACATGGACAAATGGGCATTTAGTTGTGCTTGGCACAGCAGAAGTCTTTATGAAGGGTTGTACGAAAGCTCAAGAGGCGAAAACACTTACAATAAGCATTTTGATGTTTATGACCCACATCCTTGTGGTGTTCGTGGTGTCCTAGTCCACAAAGAAACAGGAGGCATCTATCTTATGGGGATTTTAATCAATGAAGAGATTGTTGAAGAAGATCCTAATGGTGATGCAAGAAAGAGTACATACTCTAAAGAGCGTAAGATTGTTAGAGCTATCCAGAAAGAGTTTGGACTCGTTTCAGGTAAGTGGAGAAGCTATAAGCTTCCTGCTGGAACAACAATCAATGGTCTTGAAGCCAAATAGGATTATTTCAAATGGGATTAGATCAAACAGCTTTCATTCGTAAAGAAGGCGAAAAAGACACTACTATAATGACTTGGAGGAAACACGCTAACCTTGAGGGCTGGATGCATGAGTTGTATCGAGACAAAGGTAACGAGGGTGTTTTTAATCAAGAAGAAGTATCTTTAACAAAAGAAGACTTAACCCGACTCATGGAAGAGAACAACGAAGGCTTAGATGAAGCCTGTGGCTTCTTTTGGGGTGTTTCTGATGAAGAAGATAAGATAAACACAACCTTATTCATTATCCAAGCTCTTGAAGCCCTTGAAAAGGGGTATGAGGTGATCTACACATCTTGGTGGTAGTTTATTTATAGGTCACTCTATAGAAAAGCGAAGGAGATATGAATGTCTAAAATAAAACAACTTGAAATGAGAATTGCCAGACTAGAGAAACAATCTGCAATGACTATGGAAAACAAAAACAAGATACTAGGTAAGGGTTGTTATGTAAGCCTTAGCAAAGGTGGTAACATCAAACTAGTAGAGCAGTTTCCAAAAATAAAAAGAGGTATGACTCTCAGGGTAACTGAGTGGAATCGTCTTACTTATCTGTGGAGGCTTGATAATTTTCCAGAGTTGAAATCACAAAACCTCTTTGACAATGATCTAAGGCGAAAAATTAGATATGCTGACTATGATCGAGCTAAGAAGATTATTCAATCTAAGATTGATGAAGTCAAAAAAGAGACTTACAACAATCGAGTTAGGCATCTGAAGAAAGATTTAAAAAATCTTGGAGGAAACCCATACCCATCCAAGCTCTTTAAGGTTTTGGAAAAAAATACCAAAGCACATGAAGAAGTTAAGAAAGCTATTGAGGTAGAGCCTTATCACTATGAAGACATAGAGGCTAGAGGTAAAGACTTCTCTATAGAAGTAAGATGGGATTACTCTAAGATAGAAGCAGATGGCAGTTATAAAGACCCTTATGAGGGAATGAGTACTTTCTACACTACAAAGACAAGAGCAAGTGCTAGGAATCTATGGTATCTGGTGAGCAGCATGGGTCATGACATAGAAGATTATACTTTAGAGGAGTTCCTTGCCTTAGCAAAGAGTAAGAGAATATCTTTAAGGTATGTTCCTAGTATTTGGAGATAGTACATAGGCTCTGTTATGGAAATCTTTGAGGGTTGTTAAAATCTAGGTTTTCGACCTCGACACCACTTTGATTCTTCTGGTGTCCAATGGAGTCTAGCTTTCCCTCTTTTCTTTTTAAGAGCCATTTCAGCTTTCATTGCTTCTGATCTGTCAGCGTATACTTACCACCTCTTGCGAAATCTCCACACTTTGTGTACCTTACATTTGAACAAACATAATGTGAGGTAAATCATGGGACAAAAAAAGTGTGGTAAATGCAACCAAGTTAAAGACACATCTGATTTCAATAGGGATAAATCTCGTAAAGATGGACTTCAACCCTCATGTAAGGATTGTTTAAAAGCATATCGAGATGCAAACAAGCATAAGGCTAAAGCCTATAACGTGAGGTATCGGAAAGAAAACCAAGAGCAGATAAAAGAGCAAAAGAGAAAGTATCGGGAGAGAAATAAAGAGGAAATAAGAGAAGGGAAAAAGCTCTGGAAAAGAGAGAAAAGAGCAAGACATAAAGAGGAATTACTCACCAAACACCAAAGGGGTGAGTGTTTAAATGAAGAAGAACAAAGACTAGTAGACCACTGGATAAGATCAGATTTTCTTCAATCTTTGAGTGTTGAGGAGAAAGAGCTATTGAAAAAAAGTGAAAGTAAAAAGTACAGGGAGAGAAATAAAGAGCGGATAAAAGAGCAAAGTAAAAAGTACAAGGAGAGAAATAAAGAGCGGATAAAAGAGCAAAGTAAAAAGTACAGGGAGAGAAATAAAGAGTGGATAAGGTTGAAATCAGAGGCAAAGAAAGTGTGGTCTGTATATCGGATAAACTTTAACGACAATACTTATTACATAGGGATGTCTAACAGACCAGACCAGAGATTTAACAAGCATAAAAGCCTATCCTTGAGAGGTCTTGCTCAAAACGTTTTAAATCAGAAAGATTGGAGCGATGCTTCTTATGAAATACTAAGCCAACATAAGAGCGAAGCAGATTGCTTAGATGAAGAAAATAAACTTATAGGAGAGATGATGAATGACCCTAATTGCCTTAATCAAAAAACAGAAAAGCGATCCAAGGACTATTGGGTATATGTCATACAGAGTGAACAAAAGAGATATGGTAAGAATGGTAAGGAGCTACCAGGTTTCTTCTATGTAGGGATGACAACAGACCCTACAAGAAGATTAAGAGAACACAACGGGCTGTATGCTAACGGTAAAGAGGGAAACCCAAAGGGTGGTAAGTACACATCTAAACATAGACCTTGGGTCGCAAGGGCTTGCTTTGGACCTTATGCTAGTAGATCCGAAGCCTTAAAAGCTGAGTACAAACTGAAAAGAACTAAGCGAGGTGCTTCTAGGTGCAAGTGGTCATCTAAGGACTCGCCTTTATGTGTGGGTTTAGGTGAGGCACACCCTTGGGTTTCGGATTCCTCTGGTTGGAAGCCACCAAAGCAATGAGGTCTTAGCAGACTTTCTTACTTGTTGACTCTGGATAACATATACAGTCCATTCACTCATCTTATTCCCTCTCAAATAGATTTGTTAGTTGGTATTATAGGATATTTAATCAAAGGATGAAGACTAAT